>LNAP01012304.1_pt1 | contig 10630 bp, 11 predicted proteins | sample 602601 | NCBI WGS metagenome assembly LNAP01 (sample SAMN02440304, study PRJNA202911) | soil metagenome | biome: Subtropical and temperate rainforests or woodlands; isolation source: soil samples (1 kg each in a 20% v/v slurry with milli Q water) were... ...
GTTGACACGAGTCATGCCTTATTTGATATTATTTCTATCGTTTCGACGGCCGGACTAAGTGCGGTAACACTCAGCCCGGCCTGACCACAACCCAAGCTGTCTGGAGCTCGGATCATGGCTGATTCTGAGATTAGCACGAGTCTGTCCCGACCATCCCGAAGGGACGTTCTGTCTGCCGCCCTGCTGACGGTGGGCGGCACTTCCTTCAACCGTTCAGCTGCCGGCGCGGCGCAAGATAATCGCGCAACGGATGCCGTTGTCATTGCATGGAAAGCGTGGCGCGCAGCGCATCGGCGTACACTCGCCCTGTGCCGGAAACAGCAGCGTCTGGAGTCCGAACTTGCGCGGACGGTTGGGTTTCCGCAGGTGGTTCTTGCCGCAGCCGAGTTGCCGTCACCCTTGCGCATCGGCTCCCTGCGGCAGCTCGATGAGTTGGCGGCCGATCTGCCGTCGCTTTGCATGCGGCGCGACGAAGTCGCAAACGCGTTGCACGCACATCAACAGCGCTGGGACGACGCGGATCGTGCCATCGGCTACTCCGTCACACGGCAGAAAGAGGCGGTGGCTTCCGCCGATGAAGAGCGACTTATCGCGCGGCTCCTTGCAGCGGACGCCACCTCTTTGCGTGGCGTATCTGCGAAGCTCGACGTGCTGATTGCAGTCGGCGCTGCTGGCGCCGAGGGACGGCACTTCCCATGGCCGGAACTGCGGCGCATCCGCAGGGACGTTGCCCGATCGGCGCAGCTCCAACGGCAGAAGCCCGTTGCCCCCACCGCCTGAAACAGTCTCGATATGCCAGTCTAGGAAGTGTGGACGCTGATGCTCAATGCACTTTGTGGCCCGATCGCGCGGCCACTTAGGTCGATGAACGAAGACCTGCACTCACTAGGATCGTTCGCTTGGCGGGCTTGACGCCGTTGCGCTAAGTCCTTTGCCAACACGCCTGCGATCCGCTTTATCTACATCTGCATGACGGACACTTTGGGGGTCGAATGAACGAGGCGAAAATCCGCGACCTTCTCGCATCCGATCTATCGGTGCTCGAGGATGGTCTCGAGCTGCTCAAGATCGAACAATTCATTCCTAGCAAGCTGGGAACCCGGAATTTCCTCGATATTCTCGCCAAAGACAAGGCTGGACATTGGGTGATTATAGAGGTGAAGAAAACGGACGCGGCTGCGCGTGAGGCTGCGCACGAGGTTTTCAAATATGTCGAGGCCATTCAACGCCATTTTGGTGCACGCAATGACGAGATTCGCGCGATCGTGGCGGCCGTCGAATGGAAAGAACTACTGATCCCTTTCTCGAGGCTCAGAAATGAGACGAGCATTGCGGTCAATGGCGTGCAGCTCGTGCCCGATGCCGAGCGCAAAAGCCTGAAAGCTTATGCTATCGAGCCCGTTGCGGTGAACCAAGGACGGTATCTCGCACCTTGGCACGAGCTCAACATGTATCACGACGAGCCCAATCTGGAGTGCGGGATCACTAGCTACGACGAATGCTGCAAGACCAAGGGGATCGAAGATTATGTTCTGGTGATCTTGAAGGCGGCCGAAGATTTCAACGCGAAAGCTAACATCGGCATAAACGTAGCAATTCAACAGCTTAGTACTCTATTTGGTGACGGTGCATCCGTGCCGATCCCACAACTTGAGCGTTTCGAGTATGTGCTCTACTTCGCGCCGCAAATCCTCACGCGGGAGTTCTGCCTAGCGACGATCGCGCGTGATACCGAACTCCTCGAAGAGGTCCGCGCCTTCACGGAAGATATGGGCGCCGAAGCGGAGCTCTGTACGCTGCATGAAAACGTTTATGATCTGGAGCCGAGCCCGTATCGCGATCATTTGGAAATTGGATATGCTGCGAAGTTCGGACAGACGTTGTTGGTCGACGAGGGTTGGACGGTTGAGCGCGTGCTTCGGCGCGGGATGTTCGCGCGGAATTCGCTGCTCACCGATGAGGCGATTATCGAGGAGCTCGAAGGCTCAACCGGCAGTTCAAGCCGGTCGTTCAAGCGTACCGTCAATTTCGCCAATAAAGCACATATAGCCTCAGCAAAAGCCGGCTTGGGGGAAGCGCTTGCAACCAATCCCGCGTGGTTAGCCCAAATTGGACGCGTGGTCGACGAAGCCTCCGCGGCTTGGCCTGGCGGAACTGCCAGAATTGCGGTATTCGCGCCATCGTCTGGCGTGTTCAGCTTATACTTCATTGCGACCGACAACACGGCAAGTCATTTGCCGCAATACGAAATCACAGTGAACGCTGCTGATGGCACGGCAGTGGCAGTCTATTTTGGACTGCTTGTCCCCGAAGGGCACCCCGCCTCTCTGCAGCAAATCCTAAATAAATACTATGACGGCCGGATGGGTAGCTTAATGTTTCTCGCAAGCGCCGGATTTTACGAGCGGCGAGATGCTGATGTAATGGACGACTTAGGTCTCGCCTATCGGAGCTTCCGAATAGACGATCCGAACGGGAAAGCGGAATGGTCTGCACTCAAGGACGATCGGTGGCGTCCGTTCGCCCCAACAAGGCCATGGCAGCCACTTCAGCTCTATTTCGATACGAATAACCAGTTAATCACATCCATTGTCGAAGCGATCGGCTCGAGGATGCTCGCGGGGTTTCACGACATGAGCTAGAGCGTCGTGTGTAACGGTCAAGTTTCGTTACAGGGTGTGTGGATGAATAGCTATGCTCTAGCGGCTCGTCGCAACCAACCTGCCCGCCGCATCGCCGGTTGGCGGGTGAGCCGAACCGCTCATGCGAGCTTCGTTCTCGACGCTCTCGAGCAGGCTCAGCACGAACGGCGACCCGTTCATCGCGGGGCTTGGCGCACCATAGGCGACCGCGGCTCGCAATATGTGAGCATTCGCTACACCGAACGCCTGGCTGTGTGCCCAAGTTTTCCCACTCGCGCTGCGACCTCGCTTTTGATGCACGATTAAACCAACGCAATTTCAACAACATACGTGTTCGCCGTTTCACTCTGGTCGGCGCGCCAATCTTCTGGGAGACCACGTCTCCGTCGAGGGGGGGCGCCCACGTGGTGAAAACATGGGTCAGTTCCCGATGGAAAAACCCGAGCCTACCGGGTCACGTATGGATGCCCCGGTTCGCGCAAGAGGTCCTTCGATCAGCGCCGACACGTGATCGGATGGCCCATACGGATCGTGCCATCTTGTTCACCAAAGCAATGGCACCAGCTTGCGTGGTTTGCGGCATCACTTCTAAATGGAAATCAACAAAGACTCATCATTTACTGCCCACCTGGGGTACGCACTCCAATCCAAGCGTCGCGCACCTGTTCATAATGGATTTTAGGGTTGTAGGTCACAACCTTCAGCTTCAGCTTGGTGGTGTTGAGTTCACCGACAGCCGACAGCAAAGCATAGGAGGCTACCACCCGGTCACGCTGGGCGGCAACTAAAGTGGAGCGGGCGTCGAACAGCGTCGTCTGGGCATTCAGCACGTCGAGCGTGGTGCGCTGACCGACGCGCCATTCATCGCGCACGCCCCGCAGCGCGATCTCGTTGGCCGCTACTGAGGCCTGCGCCGATAGGATGGCATCCTTGGCTGCCTGGAGCGCGCCCCAGTACTGCACCACGTTCGCCCGCACCTGCTCCCGATCCACGTCAACCTCGATGCGCGACTGGCTGAGCAGCTCCTTGCTCTCGCGGATGTTGGCAAATTCGGAGCCGCCTTGGTAGAGCGGCACAGAGAGGTTCAGCGTCGCGGTGGCGCTCGTACCGCGCTTGATGCGGTCGCCGTCATCGTAATAATGATATTGCGATGCGGCTTCGCCGTTGAGCGAGAGAGTTGGTGAAAGCGCGGCTTCGGATACTTTCACATTTGCCTGCGCCTGATCCACTGCATGCTGAGCGGCGAGAATCGCGGGGTGCCGCGATAGGCCCAGCGCTATAGCTGCGTTGAGGCTCCTGGGCAGTAGCGGATCGATCGGGCGGCCGGGATTGAGCTTGTCCGCCTTCAGTCCAGTCACTCTCACAAACACGGCGTTAGACGTGTTGAGGTTGGATTCCGCCAGCGCCAGTTCGCTCTCGGCATTGGCGACGCTCGCCTCGGCCTGCGCAACGTCGGTGCGGGTGACCTCGCCGACGTCGAAGCGGTCGCGTGCGGCGCTTAGCTCTCCCTGCAGGGCGGCGAGGTTCTGCTTCTGCAGTTCCAGCAACGCCGAGTTCTGCAGCACGTTCATATAGGCGGTGGCAGCGTCGAGCAGCACAGTCTGCTCCGTGTTCCGCAGCAATTCGCGCTGGCCCTTTACTTGCGATTCCGCTGCGCGAACGGAGTTGGCCGTTTTGAGCCCGTCATAGATTGTTTGACTGATCGTGATGCCGACGCTCGACGGGTCCGTCTTGTAGCCGTAACCGCTAGATCCGGCCCCGGTGTCGACCCGCCCCTCCACCCATTGCGTGCCGGCCGAAGCACTGCCGGATATTTGTGGGCGGTAGCCACTTAACGCGATCGGGACATATTCGTCGGTGGCGCGGGTCGCTGCACGCTGGGAGTTCAATGAAGGGTTTGCGTTGTACGCCGAGACCAAAGCTTGATCGAGTGTCTGCGCCCGCGCGGTAGCCGCGGCGGCGCCGAGCAAGACAAGGGCGACTAACAAACACGTCGACGACCTGTAAATGGAGCCCATCGTCACCCTTCAGATGAAAAGCCGGCCTCACACATCCGCCCGCAAGGTAAATGTGGCCTAAACTATAGCAGAAGCGTCGCTGAGATATAGAACAGAGATGAATTTGACGGCTTAAACTGCTGATATTCTGAGATTACAAGAAAATTAATCGTTAATTTTACCTGAATGCATTTCGACTCCGAAAGCACTTGAGTAAGTAAGTCGTCATTTCTCGAAAAAGAACTCAGTAAAACATGAGCCGTCCTACTGAATGCACTGGCGACGAATGATTTGCCTTCCGGCAATCATGCCCACCCAGCACACCCCCTGTCGATTTGTCCCGTCGGGCGACTGACCCTGCCCGGCCTCAAAGGTGGGCCGGACGTAGTGTGATTTGCGCCCGGCCCCAGTGCACGCGTCGCAGGGTTGGTCAGCGCAAGCGGCATTAGCGTTGTCGACCATGGCTGCCGTTTGGCGGCCCGGTTTCCCATCGTTTCATTTTAATTCCGGAGATTTCGATTATCAGTCCCCATGGGGAGCATCATTGATCGCGGCGGTGATCTGCATGTTTTATTGAGTAGTCTAGGAAGTCGCAGCCCAGATAAGCCGTTGTGCCGATCGGTATGCGCTATGTCCACGGCGGCATGGAGTAGTGGAACTGGCTAAGCTCCCGCCGCATCGCCGGCGCATGTGGGGTTCGATCTGCGCAACGACAGGCGTCACTGATAATCTTCCCAGCCATCCCCATCCGGATCGCTATCCCGCTCGGGCAGCGCGTCGAACGCACTGTCCAGCTTGATGCGGTCCCAGACGATCCGCTTGTTGATCACCTTCGGTGACGGCATCCTGCCATCCTTCACCATCTCGTCAAACTTGCCGACCGACACGCCGATATAGGCGGCGGCCACCGGGCGGGACAGTCCGCGCGGTGACAGCAAGGCTGGGAGGACTTCGGACGGCCGGTTGGTGCGTTCGTGCATCTTACCCCCCGCACCAGCTCTGCCGCTTCGGGCAATACGTGCCGTAGACGTAAGCCCGGGCGAGGCCGGCATTGATGAGGGTGGCGGCGACACATCCCTGCCCTGCACCGTGACCGCCGCCAGCGAGCGGTTGTAGCGGTCGTGCTACGGCAGCCGGGCGATCGGTCGGCGCCTTCGCCGGCGGGCCGCAGGCGGCGGACAGTTCGTCGATAAGCCGGGCCTTGGCCTCCAGCCCGCGGCGCAGCTCGTCGTTGCACTTCGCGTTGCGGGTTTCCGGCGCGTCGAGCCCGATGATGCGGATGTGCTCGCGGTCGACGATGATGGTGTCGCCGTCGATCACATGGATGTCGGCGTGGGCCCACACGATCATCGCCATGGTGGCCAGCACGACGGCGAGCACGACGGCGGCGATGGTGCGCATGCGGCGCCAGCCGGCCTTGATGCTTGCCTGAGTGGCGGCCTGCTCCTCGAGGAAGGCCGCCGCCTGGTCGATGGCCTGTTCCGGCCGGTCGCAAACGAAGGACTGGCTGTGTGCGATCATCAGGTTTTCGGGTGAGCCGTGATCCTCGACCAACATCCCGTCGGCATCGCGCATCAATGTGCCGTGGTCGATATCGAGTTCGCCGACGATGCGCTCGATCATCGGTCGCGTGTCGCTCGACCACAGGAACACCGGCTTGCCGATCGCCTCGGCAAAGCCGATCTCCCACGCCGTGCCCGGGTCCATGAAGGGCGAGATGTCCGCCACCAGGGCGTCGGCGTTGCGGATCATGGCGATGCAATGCCGGCGGATGATGATGGGGTCGTGCGGTGGGTCGCCATCAAGCGGATACAGGCCCTCGGCTTCATAGGCCGCGCACATGCGCTTGAGTTCCTCGCCGCGCTCGGGTGCGTCGCGGCGGAAAATATCGGGGCCGACGAGGAAGATGCGGGGCATACTCGTCTTCATTGCGGCACTCCCTTGTGAGCTAATATCTCGACCCGATGTTGGGCATGGTTCCACGTCGCGTCGGTCCCGTCGATGTCGGTGGCGTCAGCCGTGGCAACCTCCCCCGAGCAACCACAGCGACAAATACGCCACCTGCGGCGGTAGGTATAATTGCGTACCTAGTCCAACTCCCCGCATGGAGGAGCCCTTCTCCGAGCGGACGCTATGCCCCGTCGACAGACGCATATCAGCGATAGCCTCTCTCGACCTGTCGAGGTCGATGTCGGGTCGACGCATCTGACTCTGCATACGCTGCTGGGGGCGGCCACATTCCTGGAGAACAGCTATTCGGATCTCTCGCGTGACGGGCTTGTGCTGTCGGCGGATCAGCACGTAGCAGGTCGCGCACTATAGCCTTCTGGGGCTGGTCGCGACGGGACGCGGGATCGTTCCGGTGCTCAAGTCGGAGATGGCGATCGGTCTGCCGGACGTGGTGTACCGGCCACTCGCTGGCGAGGAGGTGCCGTTCTCGGTGATCTACTCGCCCAAGAACGACAATCCCGCCCTGTGCACTCTGCTCAGCCTTACGCGGACGATGACCCGTGAGCGGCTGGCGACGATCTAAAAGCTGTCGACATGACCTCTTCTGCCTCGCGCCGTGCCTTGGCGAACTCGCGATCGGTGGCGATGAAGCGTTCCAGCATCGGCGCGATGAGTTTGACCGGATCGCCGATCGGCTGTCCGGTCTCACGGGCCAGCACTTCGGCATAAGCGACAAGATCGCGATGCAGCGCCCCCGGCAGCGACAGCGTCACTTTCACCGGCTTGTCGTTCGGGATAGGGCCGAGCTTCAGCTTCGCCATGGTCAGTACCTGTAGGGTTCGAGTACGAGGTCTCGCGTGACCATGACGCGAACCGGGAAGCCCGGCCGGATGGTCAGCGTCGGGGCGACCTGCAACTGCCGGCGGATGATCTCCTGGCCGGCATCGTTGATGGTGTCCTGCGCACCGCTCTGCAGCGCCTGGATGAGTTCGTCCTGGTCATCCATGGCGAGCTCGGCGCTGACGGAGAGCAGCGTCGAGAGCCCGATAGCCTTGGCGAGATCCCACCAGTGCATGTCGACGCCGTCCTCGAGGCCGGCATAGCCCTGCGCATCCGTGCCAGGCTGGCGCTCGAGCACGATGGAGCGGCCATTGGGGAAGATCAGCCGGTTCCAGACCAGCAGGATGCGCCGCTGTCCGAAGCCGACGCCATTGTCGTATTGGCCGAGCAGCCGCGTGCCCTGAGGGATGATCAGGATGCGGCCGGTCGGGCTGTTATAGACGTTTTCGGTGACCTGCGCGGAGATCTGCCCCGGCAGGTCGGAACGGATGCCGGTGATCAGCGCTGCCGGAATGACAGCGCCCGCTTGCAGCACATAGGGCGACGCCGGCGCCATCACGCGATCGGTCGCGACGACGCGTCGATCGACGGCGGCGTTGAGGAAGGCGAGCTGGCGGTCCTGGGTCGAGGGCGTGCCGCCCGGCCCTACGGCGCCAAGGCCGCTGAAGCCGGAAGCACCCGTCGCCGAAGGCACCGTCGCGCGAACCTGCGCAGCCTGGAAGAACACGCGGCTGGTCCGCGCGGCTTCCTGTTCGGCGAGACGCCGCTGCTGCTCGGGATCGATCTGTGGCGCCGTCATCGTCGGCGGCACGACGGGCTGGCCGCGGTTCTGTGCATCAAGGATCGGCCGACCGAGGTCACCGGGCAGAGGCGAGCCGAGGATCGGGCCAGTGTAATCCCGCGGCAGGCCGGCAAGGCCATCGGCTGTGGAGCGGTTCTGCGTGGAATAGAGTTCCTCGCCGCCAGTCCCTTTGTCGCGCCCCTGCAACGCGTAGATCAGGGCGCCGCCTATGCCGAGGCTGACGACCAGCCCGGCCCCGGCCAACACCTTGCGGGAGAGACGCGTGACGCGCGGCGGCTCGGGACGCAGCCGCATGGCGGCGGCGTGATCGGTGGCCGGAGCGCCAAGATCCGCCTCGAGGTCATTGTTGTCGGGGTTGCTCATGATGCGGGCCTCCCGTCCGTGCGCTCGATCCGCACCTTCTGCGGACGCTCGCCGCCGCCGAGACGAAGCTCGGCCGCACCGAACAGCCGGTCGACGATCAGGATGTTCTGGTGGATGCGGCTGTTGACGATCTGCGCTTCCCCATCCGCCCCGATGACGAAGAGCGGCGGCATCTCGCCCTGAATAACGCCGCGTGGGAACTCGACATAGACCTTGCGCCCGTCGTCATAGACGGCCATTGGCCGCCAGGGCGGCGTGTCGCCGGTGAGCGCGTAGCGGTAGTTGCGGGCAGTGAAGGCCGGAATGACCGATACCGCCGGAACACTGGGGCGCAGGGCTCCTGGAACCTGCGGATAAGCCCAGGCGACGGCCGGCATATAGGACGTCTCGCCGGCCCGCAGCTCGATCATGTAGCTGCGCCGGTCGGTGGTGATGATAAGGTTGGTGGCGATATCCGCCCGCGTCGGTTTCACCAGCACATGCACGCGCCGCCTCGCGCCTTCGCCGCTCTCGGTGTCGCCGATGATCCAGCGCGTGGTGTCGCCTGCCGCGATGGGGCCGGCGCCGGTCAGGCTCTCACCCGGCTCCAGCGCGATGTTGGTGATCTGGCCGGGCGCTGCATAGACCTGATAGAGAGCGCCCTCGCTCCAGGGATAGATCTGGATAGCGTTGTAATAGCCCTCGCGGCGCGGCTCCACGCGGGCCGCCGCATTGGCGTTCTCGACGCGGGCGACCGGCGTTTTCGCGTCCGTGCCGCCCTTGGCCGGCGTCCAGGCTGGCGGCGTATGCAGCGGGCGCGGACGCTCATCCGTGACGATGGTAGGCATCGTCGGCAGCGCCGGCACCTCACTGTCGTAACTAATCTGCGGCGGCTTCGGAGCCGATGCGCAGCCGCCCAGCGCGGTGGCCGAGAGCAGGAAAACCGCAACGGCGGATCGGCGGAAAGCCGGAGATGCGGGTTTACGGAAAGACGTTTTCACTGGCTCATCTCCCGCGACCAGCTGATGGCGTTGACATAGATGCCGAGGGGGTTGGTGCGCAGGCGCTCGGCATCGCGCGGCGGCTGGATCGCCATAGTCAGGATCGCGCTCCAGCGCTCGGTGGTGGCGAGCTGACCATTCTCATAGCGCCGCTCGACCCAGGTGAGGCGGAAGGACTCTGGCGAGGCCCGGATCACACTGGAGACCTCAACGGCGATCTGCTGCTTGCCGACCCGGGTGAAGGGATCATTGGCGCGGGCATAATCGTTGAGCGCGGCGGCACCGCGATCAGTCGTGAACTCATAGGCCCTGAGCCAGTTTTGCCGCACAATGACCGGATCCGCCGGCAGGCTGCGCACCTGCTCGATGAAGCGGGCAAGGTGCCAGGCGATCTGCGGGTCGGTCGGGCGATACTCGCCTGTGGCGGGTCCCACGGCCTGTGCCTGGCCAAGACGGTCCACCTCGACCACCCAGGGCACGACGGTTCCCTGCAGGGATTGCCAGATCAGCGCCGAGGCAAAGCCGGCCGAGAGAAAGAGACTCCCAAAGGCCATCAGCCGCCAGTTCTTCGCCTGGACACGGGCCGAGCCGATGCGCTCGTCCCAGACCTGTGCCGCCTTCTGATAGGGCGTGACGGGTTCGGGCGAGGTTCCGTAATGGGTCGCGGGTCGCTTGAACATGCTCATGAGTGGTTGCTCTCGCTAAGGGAAACGGAAGAGCCGCCGGCATGGCTCTCACCGGATCGGACAGCGTTGGCAGCGGCTGAGACGCCGTGGCGAAGCGACTGGCTGCGCTTCATGCGCCTCGCCCAGTCGGGAATCTCGCCCGATGAAGCGTTGCCACTGGTGGCGTTCATCAGCGGCGATACGGCAGTGGATCCTGCGGCTCGGGCGACGCCACCGAGACCTGAGGCGACGCTGGTCAAGCCGGAATGGCCGGCAACACCCAGGCTATAGGCCGTCGCGCCACCCCGCGCTCCAAGCCGCCCTTCCCTGCCGCCGTGGGCGTGTGGGGCAAGCCGACTTGCGTGAACAACGTTGAAACCCTGTGCAACGT
>LNAP01005976.1_pt1 | contig 10628 bp, 16 predicted proteins | sample 602601 | NCBI WGS metagenome assembly LNAP01 (sample SAMN02440304, study PRJNA202911) | soil metagenome | biome: Subtropical and temperate rainforests or woodlands; isolation source: soil samples (1 kg each in a 20% v/v slurry with milli Q water) were... ...
ACCAACCATTACCAGAACAATGCTCAGTAGAATCAAACTTGTCGCCAGCCCTCAACCACATCAGCGCCGAACTCAGCCTTCCATGCCTTAAGCAGCGCATGGTTAGCTCCCTTGGTTTCGATGCGCTTGCCGGTGACCGGCTGGACGTAGATCTTTACCTGGCGAGGGCGGCGCTGCTTCACGGCAGCCGGCGCGGGCGACTCAAGCTCGACCGGCTGCGGATCGAGGATGCTGACCACCTTTCCCAGATCCACGCCGTAGTCCGCCATCAGTGCCTTCAACTTCTCCTCGAACTCCATTTCGCGCTGCAGGCTGGTGTCTGCTTGCATCTGCTCCAGAAGAGCCATTTGCTTCAGCAGTTCACGCTCGGCACGGCGAAATTCGGCCAGTTTGGACATATTCACTCCTTTGGTTTTGTAACGGAATCAAACCGGAAACGGCCGGCTACTCGCCGGCGCGCAGGTATTCATAGAGAGTGGCCCGACTGATGCCGAACTCGCGGGCCAGGGCGGCCTTCGGTTCGCGAGCATCGGCGCGACGGCGCAGCTCGGCGATCCTAGCGTCGCTCAGGGCTTTCTTCCGCCCCCGGTAGGCGCCGCGCTGCTTGGCCAGGGTGATCCCCTCGCGTTGCCGCTCGCGAATCAGCTCGCGCTCGAACTCGGCAAAGGCTCCCATCACCGACAGCAAAAGGTTGGCCATCGGCGAATCCTCGCCGGTGAAAGTCAGCCCTTCCTTTATGAACTCGATCCGCACGCCGCGGCCGGTGAGCTGCTGCACCAGGCGGCGCAGGTCGTCCAGGTTGCGGGCGAGGCGATCCATGCTGTGCACCACCAGGGTATCGCCCTCGCGGACGTAGCCAAGCAGCGCGTCGAGTTGGGGACGCTGAGTGTCCTTTCCGGAGGCCTTGTCGGTGAACACCTTGCTCACCTGGGCACCTTCGAGCTGTCGATCCGGGTTCTGGTCGAGGGTGCTGACCCGGATGTAGCCGATCCGCTGTCCGTGCATGCCGCCTCCAAGGGTAATGTGTATGGATGAACCCTATAGAGCTGCCGGACACATGTCAAACAATGCAGGAAATGACCCTATCCAGACGCACAGAGGCGAGCTTTGGGAGTGTCTGGATAGGGTATAGATCAGAGCGACAGTGGATAGCCTCAATCGGCACAAGTGGCAAGGTGGGAAAAAACAACAATATACGGTTGGCGGGACTTATCCTAACCACGATTCACTCAGAGAAAATCGGATTGATTTTTCACGAGGATATACTACCTTGTAAATTGCAAGGCCGAAGCAATTTTTCTTTTTTATGAAAATATTGGATATAAAAATCTCAACAGGGCCAAGCAAATATAACACTAAAAGGAAAAATCCAAATGCAAGCAAAATCTCTTTTCGTCTATGCAATTATTATAGCCTTATCTGCTCCAGCTCTCGCCGACACGAATTATTTTGAACGGGAAGGAGAAAGAGACGGAGGGAATTACGCTAAGGAACTTAAAAAATCAGGGGTTAAGGTTGATGGTGTTGCCTGTGCTGTTGGCGCATCAGCCGAGGATGCAAGCCGACCAAATTACACGCAGGCCGAAATTGAAGCGTACGCCAAGGGATATATAAACGCATGCATGGGGAGAAAGATTATATAGCCATATTAATGGGATGTTATGAAAAAGCCGTAATTCCCATGCAGACTGGAGCCGAGAGTCCGCAGCACTTGAACTCCTACTTTGCGGGGTGACGGTGAGTGGATTTTCAAGGGATTAATTGGGATCTTCTGGAAGAGTCGCAGATAATCAGTCGGCGCGGCAAAATCCGCCCAAAATTAAAATCCTTCAAGGATTTGAAGAATAAAAGAACTTGCTTGGCCTTTGTCTATCACAGATAGACTATCAATAAGATTATCAATCACATGCATCTCAGAGAGAATTTCGGTTTATTTTCCCGGGAGCTTTTAAATAATGAGATTATTCTTGGTTTTCCTCCTGGCAGCCGCTCAAGCAGCAACGCCGGCCTCAGCCAAGCCGTTCTCATGTCAAGAGTTCTCTTTTTTTGCTACCGAAATAGCACGAGCACGAGACAGAGGAATTCCTTTCGATGTAGTAAGGAAAGCAATAATAGATGGCAATTTTACAACGCAAGATGAAAAGCACTTCACCGAAATGTCCAATACAATATATTTGTCATCAACCATTTCCCCTGAAATAATTCAGGCAATAGCATTTGATTCGTGCAGGCGCGCGAGAAGTTAACGCCTAGGAAAACGCGGAATTAATCGGTTTTTTTCGGCCAGCTGGAGGATTTAAGGAAGGTCTGAAAAACACTTCCCGATCTGGTGAAATAGCCTGCCAGCCCCTCTGGAGTCCCCTTGCATGAAGCAGCTGTCCTTCGCCGATGCCGAGTACGCCGGCAAGCGCAAACAGACCCGCCGTGAGCGCTTCCTGATCGAGATGGATCAGGTTGTGCCGTGGCAGGCGCTGACGGCGCTGATCGAGCCGTACTACCCGAGAGGCGCTGGCCGACAGCGGCTATGTGGGGAGGCCTTTCGCACAGGGCGTGAGTGAAATCCTGGGCGAGCACGTCACGGTCCAGATAGCCAAGCGCAGCGAACTACACATTTTCAAGGTCATACCCAAGCGCTGGGTAGTGGAGCGCAGCTTCGCTTGGCTGGAAAAGAACCGGCGGCTGTGGAAGAACTGCGAGCGGCTGCTTAACACCAGCCTGCAGTTCATCCACTTGGCCTTCCTGAGCCTACTGCTCAAAAGACTTTGAACAGGCTCTTAGAGGTGGCCTTCAAGGACTTCTCCTCTAGCGGGTTGGGTTGGGTTGGGTTTGGTTTTACACATCCCCAGCGTCTATTGCTTCAAGCATTTCTGGCAATTCTTCATGATGCAGAAGCACTACCCCAAGTCTTTCCGCTGCAACCTTTGCCGCAGGCGTGAAGCTGCTACTTGCAACAACCCATGCATGGCCAGCACCATAGAAATCTTTAGCTGAATACACTTCTTGTACTGCCTTGTTTCCAACAGGGGAATTGTAGTGCTTGCATTGAACAACAATTTCACCCCCACCCAAATCAACAACAACATCCGCTCCGTGATCGCCAGATCCTTTAGTTACTCTTGCAGAGTGCCCGTGACTTTCAAATATAGCCGCCACATATCGCTCGTAATCATGCCCACTTTCAGGCAGACTCAATGAGTCATCTTCGACGCCTTTGCAATCCAATAAATCTAGTATTATCTCAATCTTTTCTCTATAATACCCAAAGCATGCCTGCCTATCATAATGCTCCACATACAAACAATAATCAACGCCACGACAAACCAATAAGTCCGGATACCTTTCATCTTCATTGCTTATAAATGGAACAAGGATAGCCTCAACAAAATAAGCAATCTCACCAATCCATCTATCATAAATTACCCTTCCATAATCATCTCTATATATAGAAGAATACCTTTTTCTTATCAAGACCTTGGCGTGACCTCTGATGCAATTCTCGCAAAATGCCTCAAATGCGATATTCATCAACAAACCCAATCTTGCCTCACCAGTCAACTCAACCTCATGAATCCTATGAGTTAAAGAATCGACCGCTTCTTTCGGCAAAAATCTATGAATATAACCTGAAATATTTTCCTCTAAATACCCAGCTTCGGCTTCACTTTCGGTTTTTTTATTAGCAGAACACCCACTTATCCTGACGCCAAATTGGCTAACCAAATCAGGAAATATAAACATAAAGAGAATTACTAAAAAAACAAAAGAAATAAATAATTCCATTTCTTCCGACCTCCACTAATAATCAGAAATACTCCACCCACCCCCAACTGATAATTTTCGCCGAGCAGCAGGAAAATGACTAAAACCCGACAACCGCCACTATCGCCATCGCGTTTTTATTGGCATCCTTGCACTTCCCCCCCCTGATCTGCCGATAGGTCTGCGCATAGCTCAAGCCTTCCTCCTTGTAGTGTAGTCGTCTACTGATCCCGCACACCGATTTAGGCGAAAACTCGCCCCCGATGACTTGATCTACTTATCGGCCTATCTGAAAAAAGACTACATCCCAGAACGCGATTTCTTGCCGCCAGAAAAGGATCAGGTGCGCTCGCCTTAAAAAGTGACGATAAAATCCGTTATCGTCGCTTTTCCGGGCGGCGACCGCGTCGCCACACTGAGCGCCTGCGTCGTGGGACTTGTTGGCATCGGTTAGCTAGTGCCTCCCCCTGCGGACACCCCATGCCCATTACCCTGGCAATCGAAGACTGGGATGGCAAACCCGCCGTGCGCCTGCCCGGCGACGCCCTGCAGCGCCTTGCTTCGCACTGATTTTCTAGACGCTCTCCACGGCGCGGAATGAAGCTTTCTGAGCGCCCTCAGAGCCCGATCAGGGACAGATTCCGGTACGAGCGGTCGGGGGACACCGGAATCCGGTGCACGCCTGGATGCCGGCGAGGGAGTCCGCCTGCACGGCTCGTTCCGCAGTGCGTAGCGAATGGCATCATTCTCATATGACTCAAGAGCTCGCCTCCTGGTGATGAGGGCTTGCCGGGCTCCCTGCTAATGGCCACAGCCACGCCCGCGAATGGACTGGGCTTGTGTGCCGCTCAGTTGAGAATGATTTCATTCGTTCCGCAGTGCGGAGCGAATGGAATGATTATCATTTTAATCAAAAGCTCGACGCTACCGAATCCCGGTGCTCGTCTCCTGGCTGAGGGGCTTGCCGGGCTCCCTGCTGGTGGCCACGCCGCAGTGCGGAATGAAACCGCACGCCCCGGCGCCCGATCAGGGACAGATTCCGGTACGAGCGGTCGGGGGACACCGGAATCCGGTGCACGCCTGGATGCCGGCGAGGGAGTTCGTTAGGTGGCGACGGTTCGTTCCGCACCGCGGAGCGCGGCGCGCTTGGTCCAATATCTCTTATTGATGGCTCGGCGTGTACTCCCCCTGGCGAGCCTATCCAGAAACTACCTGTCGCTGCTGAACCTTGTTTCAGTCGTCGATTGGGAGTGCCTTTGGGTTTCCAGCTTGTTCATCAGTTCGTCGAGTGCGCGAGGCGCTGACAGTCCCTGCATTGAGTCGGTCAGCACCAACCGCTCCCGCTGGTAATCAGGCCATCCCTCGCCATCATCGTCGACAGCCAACCAGGGCACCGGATCAGGCAATCGGTTCAGGTAGGTCGCGATCTGGTCATACCTGGTCTGCACATCCCACAAAATTCGATCGGGCCAGCCGCGCCCCATGCCACTGTGCCAGGTTGCACCAATGACGCGCGAACGCAGCGCCGGAGGCAGCGCCTTGCGGGCCAGGTCGTAGCCGAGATTGCGCGCCCAGCTCGTCGACAGCACGATCCAAATGTCAGGGTGATTGGTCAGAGCATCAATCAACAGCGACGACCACATGAACAGCTCGCCCTCGGCGCGCAGCTCGATATCGCCCCGTCGCGTCAGGTACACGGCATCAGGATGCAGCACGCCGTCGAAGTCGAGGAAGAGGATCATTTTTGTCATCTGCGCACGCGAGCTTTGGCGAGATACTCCGCAGCACGGATCAGTTCAGCAGCATCCCCATCGGCGAGTACTTGGGACAGGTACTCGCCGATCGCTTCCTCGCGGTCGAGCAGTGCCGCCAGATCAAACACGATGGTGTCCCCCTCGATTCGGGAGCTAACAGGGGGGACCCCAGCTTCCAGCAGCCGCTCAACCTCCCGAATCAGCTGAGGGTCGACATAGGCGGGCTGCTCGTGCCAATCCGCTTCAGCGCTGGAGCTGAAAACCGCCCCAAAATGGGTGGTGCTCGTCTGCAGCTCCTCGAGCTTCCCGGCCAGGAGCACGTCCATCTCGCTCGGGTAATGTCGCAACAGGCGGCGTGCCTCAGCTCGCACCGCCTCGGGCATTGCTGCGTCCCGGGACAGCTCAGTCAGAAAGCTGCGCGCCTGAAGGACAGCCCGCGTACGTTCGAATGGAAGGGTCACGCATTGCTCCTTAGGTGCAGAGTCGACGTTCTTCTAGCTGTGCTCCTTTCATGCCTCTCAAGAATATTCGCAAAAAAAGTCGCACAAGCCAGGCCATCAAGTGCCTGAACACCTTTAAGTGCATGGCTTTGACGGCTCCACGCTATTCGCAGCAAGGCTCTTTTTCCTGCCCCAAGCCACGCCACGGTCGTCAGCCTCCAGCTCGTTACCGACCGCCCAGCCTGTAGCCCTCAACAGATCACCCGGCAGCGTCACGTCCAAGTGGCGCCTCGACTGGCAGCAACTCAGCAGATAAATATCAATATCCTGAACAATAAACCAATTATCGCCGAAATTTGCTGTATATATGTGCCTTTTCCTGCTCCAGAAACCCATCGCAGCACATTAACAGCCTACCCGTTTTCCGCCACAGCCTCGGCTGGTCATTGAGGGCCAGCCGAGGCGAAACGGGGCGGAGCTCGCCCAGCCATGCCAACACTTCTTCGCAGCGCGAACCGGGCAACCAGAGTGTGACACCGATGATGCGCGCCTGCAGGTCCGCTGGGAAAAACGCGCGCAGCGCTTCGAGCTCGAACTCGGCGCCCCATGAGCTGCTTAACTCAACACACGTGAAATCGCGCAGCACCGCGGCGAGACGCGGCGCGCCGCAGCAGGTAGCAGAACCCGGGAAACTCGACGGCCGGGTACAACGGGTGCAGCACGCCATCGAAGCGGGGAAACAGGATCATGCATCATCCTGCTTCTTCGGCTCGCCGTCATCGAACAGGTAACGCACCTCATGCTCGCGTTTGAGGGTGATCATTGCAAAGCCGAAGCACTGCTTGCACAAGCGCATGCCTTCGCGCTCACCGTCACGCCACTGCGCCTGGAGCACGCCATACCCCGTTTCGAACGTACTGCTGCCGCACACATCGCACATCACGACCTTCCTCAGCATGATCGCCGCGCTATCTGCGGGGTCGGGCTCGATCTCCAGCGTGTCTCCTTCGGACAAGCCGGCGGCCTGCAGCAGATCGTCGGGCAGCCCTACGATAAGTTCGCCGCTGCCGTCACCTGCGTCCTGGCAGATCACTTTCCAACGGGACGATTGGTCGCCCCCGTCTCTCGCCAGCCAGTCGTGCCAGTCCCAGGCGTAGAAGCACGCTCCGGCTTCTCCGGGAGGGAGAGGCATCGTGGCACCACGCATGTCGTCGACAAATCGGGAGCGGTACGACTCGGGCACATCCTCGAGCCGAATGTACCGGCCATCCCGAACAGGAACCTCAGGTTTCGACCAGCGTTTCGGGCGGGACAACAGTTTTTGCAGGGTGGCAGCCTCATACTGCTCAACGAGTGCCACTAGCTCGTCCAGCTCATCGCCTGCAGGCGTGCCAATCGGAGCCTCCCACAGCTGCTCGATCCGCTTCAGGGCGGCTGCCAGCTCCTCGTCACTCCGAATCCGCTCCATCTCCACCTCCTCCGCCCTGCCCTGCCCTGCCCTGCAGCATAATAGCCTCGAGGCATCGTCCAGGCCGTTGAGGGCAAGTAGATCGAAGTACTCTCGTATCTGGAGCGGAGACCCAGAGCTGCAACTCTGGCTATTTCCACTCAACCTCTCACCTCGACAGCACTCTGAACCACCGAGAATTCCTCGGTGGTTCCTGGCACGCCAGGAAACGCGCAATGAAACAATTAGTTACACTCGCCAGCTAAAGATTTTCACTTATCTGCCGATAACCATTTAAGGATGCACTGAAAGATAAACACCAAGAAGAAGGACTACAACAGCGATGATCGTGCCAGATAGTGACTTAAGGATAAATGAGACTCCCAGAGGCAGAGCGTGCCACGGGATTGAAGCGAGCCTACACCTACAAGCCAATTGCGCTAATAAAATTTCCAAATCACTGAAAGACCCAGATCGTGTTGCGATCAGGAACTCGGCCGGAGTTTTTCAGCCCGGCAAAACGCAGGAAGGTGATGCGGTCGAGCATCTGGAACTCCACCTGCTCATCGGACAGGTTGAACAGCTGCTGGAGCACCAGCAGGCGCGTCATCAGCTCCGCGGGATAGGGAAGCCGCCCTTACCCCGGCTGGACTTGGGAGCCCAGCAGTCGATCTCGGAGGCCAAGGCGGCAAAATCCACATGCTTGTCCAGCAGAGCCGATGGATCACCAAAGCTGTCCAGCTTGGCTTCACGTTCCTGGTCGGCAAACAGACTGAACATAGGCAGGGCTCCGGGTGATCAACAGGCGCTCGATTTTATCCTCGGACCCGGGTGGTTTTTAGAGGCCCCCTCAAGCCGCCACTACCGCACTCTAACAACGGCGCGCCGATGAAGTCAGTGACCATGCTGCGAAAAATGTATGACCTAGGCGTCACACCGTCGCACAGCCGCCCGCAAGTCAGCGACGAAAACCCGTACTCGGAGTCGCTGCTCCGGACGCTGAAATACTGCCCGCAATGGCCTAGACAGGGCTTTGCCGACCTGGAGGCAGCACGCAACTGGGTCAGGGACTTCATCCGCGGGTACAACGACGAGCACCGACATAGGCGCATCCGCCTCGTGACGCCGGCAGAGTCATCGGGGCAAGGATCGCGACGTACCTGCTCGCCGGCATGCGCTGTACCAAGGCGCCCGCAACCGCTCGGCACAGCGCTGGTCAGGTGCTACGCACAACTGGGAGCCCGTCGGTGCGGTGGCACTAAACCCCGAGCGGGAACAAGAAAAGCCACCACTGCAACAGGCGGACTGAAAACACAGTCGACGTGACAACCACATAGAAAAGCACCAGCGTGGCACAGACCGGATGTGCGTTTTTTAGAGGCACCCAAAAGTGATGAAACCATAGATTTGCAAACCTCGTCACAAAACGAAAAGTCACCACTAAAGTTTTAAGGAATTCTGCCGATATCCAATATAGGGATAATTCAATCCGAGCCCCCCCCCCCCGGGCCCATCACCAAAACAACCAACATCAATCAAAATGCAGAAAAGGACTTACTGCACCCCAAAAAAAATGGACAAAAAAAACACACTTACCTCCAGAATTATACGAATAAATACAACAACCCCTCGCTTCATACGAGCACGCGACGCGCCTAGCTACCTAGCCATGTGTCGAGATGTGTTCAATAAAACTGTGCGGCCTCATGTGCGCGAGTTTCCCATTGGAATCCAAGGTGTTGGATTCGATCGAGAAGAGCTCGACGCATGGGCTGACGCCTATGTCGAACATACTGCGATTGCCAAGAGCCGCGCTGAGGGCAACAATATGTACTGCAGCGGGCGCCAAACTGGAGAAAAAGTATGGCGCGAAAAACGATCACAGGTCTCTACGAGAGAAATGGAACCTGGCACATCGACAAGGTCTACCGAGGTCAACGACTTCAAGAAAGCACTGGCACAGTCGACCGGGAGGAAGCGGAGCAATACCTGATTCACCGCCTGGAAAAACTAAGGGAGCAGAAAATGTATGGTGTGCGCAGGGTGCGCACATGGCGCGAGGCAGCAACGCGGTTTTTGATTGAGTTCAAGGAGCAGCCCTCAATACGGCTGTCTGCGACATACCTGGAGCAGCTCGACGCTTACATTGGCGATCTTCCACTATCCCATGTTGACGATGAGACCTTGGCTTCGTATATCCGGGATAAGCTGAAGCCGAGCCGAACGGCGGAAGGAAAGGTGAAGCCGGGAGTCTCGAACCGTACGGTGAATATCGCCCTGGAACGCGTCATCCGCATCCTCAACCTATGCGCCAGGAAGTGGCGGGACGAGGAAAAGAGACCATGGCTAGATACGATACCAATGATCAGCAAACTGGAAGAGAAGTCGAGCAGAAAGCCCTACCCGCTGTCGTGGGATGAGCAGTCGATCCTGTTTGCCGAACTGCCCGACCACCTACAGCGGATGGCCCTCTACAAAGTGAACACGGGTAGCCGAGAACAGGAAGTCTGCAAATTGCGATGGGAGTGGGAGATCGCCGTACCGGAGCTCGGAACCAGCGTCTTCTTGATACCTGCGGGATTTGGCGGCAGGCACGAGAAGTCAGGGGTCAAGAACGGGGAGGAGCGCTTGGTTGTGTTGAACAGTGTAGCCAAATCGGTCATCGACGGGCAGCGCGGCCTGAGCAGGGAGTGGGTTTTCCCCTACGGGCAACCTGACACCTACGGTAATGCGACTCCGATGCACCGCATGAACGACTCAGCATGGAAGAAAGCCAGGGTCAGGGCTGCAGCCAAGTGGCAACAGAATCACCTAGCGCCCGCACACCCAGGCTTCGCGTCGATACGGATCCACGACCTGAAGCATACTTTCGGTCGTCGGCTACGGGCTGCGGGGGTAACAGAGGAAGATAGGAAGGCCCTGCTCGGCCACAAGAACGGCAGCATCACCAGCCACTACTCTGCCGCCGAGCTGGATCAACTGATCGAGGCAGCCAACAAGGTGTCGGCGACCGACTCGAGAGGACCTGCTCTGACCATACTAAAAAGGAGGACCGGATGAAGCCCCGCAAAAGTCCCTACAAACAAAAAAGCCTGATCATCTCTGACCAGGCTCTAATGTAGGGATTTATTGGTCGGGACGGAGTGATTCGAACACTCGACCCCTTGCACCCCATGCAAGTGCGCTACCGGGCTGCGCTACGCCCCGACATGCTCTCAAACATCTGAG
>LNAP01005977.1_pt1 | contig 10627 bp, 5 predicted proteins | sample 602601 | NCBI WGS metagenome assembly LNAP01 (sample SAMN02440304, study PRJNA202911) | soil metagenome | biome: Subtropical and temperate rainforests or woodlands; isolation source: soil samples (1 kg each in a 20% v/v slurry with milli Q water) were... ...
GGAAACTCTGAAGAAGACTTCCTGATTTTGGCAAAATCCCCGGACTCCACTCACCGAGTTTTCCGATGAAGCAGATGACCTTCGCCGATGCCGAGTACGCCGACAAGCGCAAGCAGACCCGCAAAGAGCTGTTCCTGATCGAGATGGATCGGGTGGTGCCCTGGAAGGGGCTGATAGCCCTGATCGAACCGCACTACCCCAAGGGTGAAGGCGGCCGTCCGGCCTATCCGCTGATGGCGATGCTGCGGGTGCATCTGCTGCAGAACTGGTTTGGCTACAGCGATCCGGCGATGGAAGAGGCGCTGTACGAGACCACTATCCTGCGCCAGTTCGCTGGGCTGAACCTGGAGCGTATCCCCGACGAAACCACCATCCTGAACTTCCGTCGCCTGCTTGAGAAACACGAACTGGCTGCCGGCATCCTGGCCGTGATCAATGGCTACCTGGGCGACCGAGGTTTGTCGCTGCGCCAAGGCACCATCGTCGATGCCACGCTGATCAATGCGCCGAGCTCGACCAAGAATAAAGACGGCAAACGCGACCTGGAAATGCACCAGACCAAGAAGGGTAACCAGTACTACTTCGGCATGAAGGCGCACATCGGCGTGGATGACGAGTCGGGTTTGGTGCACAGCGTAGTAGGCACTGCCGCCAACGTGGCGGACGTTACCCAAGTCGACAAGTTGTTGCATGGCGAGGAAAACGTGGTCTGCGCTGATGCCGGTTATACCGGTGTCGAGAAGCGTGCCGAACATGATGGTCGTGAGGTGATCTGGCAGGTGGCGGCACGGCGCAGCACTTACAAGAAACTGGGCAAGAGCAGCCCGCTTTACAAAGCCAGGCGCAAGATCGAGAAGGCCAAAGCCCAGGTGCGGGCCAAGGTCGAACACCCGTTCCGGGTGATCAAGCGCCAATTTGGCTATGTGAAGACGCGCTTCCGTGGCCTGGCAAAGAACACCGCGCAACTGGTGACACTGTTCGCGCTGTCGAATCTGTGGATGGCTCGACGACATTTACTGACGAATGCAGGAGAGGTGCGCCTGTAATGTGGAAAATGGCTGCTGCGAGGTGCTCGCGGCGGCTAAAAACACAGAAATAAGCGGGCGATCTGATCGTTTTTGATCGGTTGACCGCTTTCAAAATCGGCGGAGGCTGAAGTCAGCCAGAAATACAGGGCTACTTCAGACCATCCCTAACGGTTCCTTGCGCTTTAACGGTGCGGCTAAAGCGAACAAAGAAGGCTGTTTTGTAAATATGGGGGCAAAAGACCATCGTTCCATCATTCGCCGCCCCAGCGTCTTACTGCAACGCGTGACATCCAACGAGCAACCGCGACGATTAGTTGCCGCAACTGTTCCGACACAGCTCATAGAGACCTATGGCGGATTCGTTGGTGAAAACCACACCGTGATTCTTGAACAGATAGCCCCTGAACCTGCATTGACACCTGCTCAGTTGGTGCAGTTGCTTGGGACGCCGACCGTAGATCGGTACTTCCGCTGTATCTCTGGAGCGACCAACGTATCAGTGTTCGAGCTCAACCAACTCCGACTGCCTGATCCTGGCCGGCTCAGGATCTACCTCGAACAAGGCTTAGACATGGCAAATGCTGCTCGAAAGGCATTGGAAAAGCAGTAGACCTTTCGCTTATGCTGCCTAAACGCTGAAATCAATCGACTTAAGCAGGGCACATGGCATCACGGAAGAAGCTCAACGACTTAATGGAAGCGCAACAGCGACGGCGCGAGGAACTTGCGCAGCTGTTCGCGGCACGCAAACCTCTCGCCCATGCAAAACCTGCACTGAAGACCCATGCGCGTAAAACGGTTCAAACCGTCCCGGTAGAAACGCCCGCTCCTAGCATCGTACCTCGTGCACATGAAGCTCTCATCGCGATGTACCGAGATGGCAGTTTGCAGCCGAGCGCGCCCTCCTCAACGCTTTTAGCGCTGGCAGATCTTTATCTGCATGCTGCCGAGCACCGATCACGACACATCGTGATGGCATGGCCCGCGGCGCCCAAAACCCTGCCTCTGGTACACGCGTTGGCTACGTTGGTACGCTGGCATCAGGGCGACAAACAAGGAGTTCGCGGCTTGCTTTTTCCAGTGAAGAGCAATGCCTTTTATGGTCTGAATCACGTCCATTTCGATCGGATAAGCATTCTTCGAATCGCTCACAACTTGCTTGAGGTAAGCGCCGACGCCAACGCAAGTGTGACTCGCTCCATGGGAGACAAAGACGCCTTTTACTTTTCCCTATCCGACAGTAATTTTCCTCAAAACCTAGACGACCCATTCAATCCGACAGTTGGTGAGCTGCTGCCTCACTTTTTGGCGACGCCAGATTTTGACCGTTGGCAATCTTGCGACGAGCACCTTTTGGCGCTTATCCGAGCCAAACTCAGAAGGAAACTCGCGACTGCTTTAAAATTGAACTGCGCAGTCATCGGTGATCCGCGTACAGCACCAGATGCCCTCTTTGCACTTGATGGAAGGATGTCAGAGACCGAGCTTCGACGCGCCTGCAGAGATCTGGCTCGGTTTGGCTCACCGGAGGTCGTTCTAGTCCAGGCTACCCGAGCAATTCGTATGGAGGCCAAAAGCTGGAAAAAGCAACTGGCGCGCTTCTGCATAATGCTGGAGGACGTATTTCAAGGTCGCCCCCCTGGCGTTATTGTAATCACTGATGAGCCCCATGCTGCTTTCAGAATCAAGGAGGAACTCTGGGAGCAGAACCGCAAGCGGAACCCTTCAAGTCAATGGCACACGCCCCACGAATTCAAAATTTTGGGTGTTCCGAGTACTGTCGGTGGAGCGGGATTATTGGCGCCATTGGCTCAGGAAACCCTGCATCCCGCTCCGCGGGAACTCAATGTTTTTATCGTTGATGCGGATACGGCCAAATCAGCTAACAAGCTGGTACGTATCGCCAATGCTGCACCTGGGGGCAAAGAGTCTGCCAAACCACTAATCGACGCAGCGTCGTACCTTTCTCGTCTTGCAGCCCTCCCCTGCGGCGTCAGGCATATGTCCGACTATCTGGCAGGTATTGAAGTGTCGCAGCGGACACGCGCCGCTTTCGATTGGCTCAACCACCTGGGTAACGTGCAGGAGTTCGAGCGTACCGTTGGCGTTGGAGACCAGGGGCCAGCCCTTTTTGAATGTCTTCAGCGTAGCTCACAACTATTCTGCAATTATCACGAGGCAACGCCTTTCGCGCATAAGTTGGCAGAGCTTGTTTCCAACGCTGCAAAGAGCTCAAAGCGTAAGGTTGCCATCGTGTTTACCAGTGCGCTGTATCTGCGCCTCGCCGAACGCTTCCTCGCGGAGTACGACCAGTATCCCGATGGGCTGATATATGACTCCTTTCAAGGGCGCGTACAACTGTTGTGTGCCGCTCACCTCGAAGAACGCCTTGATGAGCTGCAAGGCTCGACACTGGTTTGTGCTGGATTAAACGAGGACTGCCTTCGTCTATTGCTGACCGATGATCGTGTTCCTTCCCATACGGTGGTTTTGCTAACCCAGCGAGCCGGGCAGTTTCTACGGGCCACGCTCAAGCCTATCGTCGAGCTGATGCCCGAATTCAGATCTTTTAAGCCTCGGATGGAATCCATTTTGAGGAAACTGAAAGATCTCCCGGAAGACGCTTCTGTCCTTTCCACTAGCGACTATGTGCTACCTACCTTTCGTGTCGAGTTGTCATCCAATGTTTCCTCTGAGGGGCATGGTGATGGAACCGAATCTTGGGTTATCCGACTTGACAGCAACGTGACGCTGTTCCGCCATGAGAAATCGGAAATGTACGTCTACGACCCGGCTTCGCCGCGGGCAGCAGATGTAGGCTTTCGGACTTGCCAAGTCGGCTCCCTGGAGGTGGGTGATAAGGTTTTTATCATGTCAGCTGAGCTGCGCGAGATGGTCGAGCAAGTACTCCGTGAAGCGGGCGTACCTATTCAATCGGATAAGACGTTCGAAACTGCCTTGAGAAGTTATCACGAGCAGATCCAGAAATGCCTCGCTAAGCGATTCGCGCAGGGCTCACTTTCTGACAAGGTACGCGTAATACGAGAGCAGATGCTTGAGCTTGACCCTCTTCTGGAAACCAAACTTCCCGGGGCCCAGGCGATGCGCCAGTGGATTGATTTAGGACGCTCACTCGACACCCCGTTCGAGCAGCTTCGGCCACAGGCGCCACAGCGCGAGGAGACTTTCAAGGCATTTGCAACGGTGCTCGGACTGTCTCCGTTGGAAGCTGCTTACCAGTGGCAGCGCGTCATCACGGCGGTACGTAACTCGCGTCGGCTAGATGGTCGCCATGTCGCCGACATCTATGCGTACATGCTCCTGCAGCCCGAATCCGTTATGGCCAACTCGAGTATCAAGCGAACGACTTTGAATCAGCTTTTCGACAAGGCGCGTGAAAGCATTGCCTCCGTCGAGTTTGTCGGACTTTCTAAGGAAACGCTGCAATGAGCCAACCCACGCTTCGTGACGATCCGGCAAAGATCTCCTCTACCCTCAAGGAGGCGGTCGTCGATAGCCTTCTGAATCTGACGTATGCACAAATCAGCGGCCAAGGTTCCACAGGGCAATATCTCTTCGGAGCTCGTCCAAGAACGTTGTTAAATTCTGGTTTTTTGCTGCCCCAGCGCAACCAATCCGGTGACGATGAAGTGACATCGCCTATTTGGATTTCGTCGCACGGGGTCCAGATGCAACTCAATGCCCTCGCGTCTTCAGTGATAAAGGTATTCCCGAGGCTATGTGTCTACGTGCGCGTGCTTCCCCGTGAAGAGGATCTCAAAAGGCCAAACTGTCGTCCTGTCTTTATGTTGCGCCGGGCTGTGGTTGACGAGATTCGGGCTGAACGTAACCGTCGGCTGGAAGAAACGTGGGAGAAAGCCAAAGGCACTTATAGCTCGAAATATAAGCATCCCGGGTGGACGGCAATCCGGTCGACGATTGTTGAGGAAATCTACGCAGCGAAAGGCATCCCGAGAGATCTGCTGACCTCGGATTTTTCTCACGATTCGGCCGAAGCCGAGGATTTTTCTTCAGCTGAAATGGAAGAACTTAGTGATAGCACGAGGGAGGGAGCGCTCGTCAACTCACGCGAGGCTCTTCCTATCAAAGACGAGCACTTCGAGCCATTGGCGGTCCCACACAAATGGTTGCGATTGGATGTGGAGCTACCACCACTGGAACTCGATACCGCGAAATCCATTGAAGCTCTTCAGCAAGACATCGACAACCAGTCCTTGCGTATGAATGAGGCCGTGAACAAGCGGCTGCAGGATTGGGCTGAAAGCGATGATCTGGACTCTGGTGGTAAGGCGTGGGGGTATCGGCACCAGTTGAGCATACCCGCCAGTCAATACTCGAATTGGGCGGAATTTCTCCAGAGTGCGCGCACGTCTCAGCTACCAATAACATTGCCGCAGATTCACTTAGATTGGGATCTCGAGCTGCATACAGACTGGCTCGATCCTTCCAAACGAAATTTCTTTCTCGCAATTGAAAACGTCAGCAGTATGCCGACTCAGCATGTAGACGAGACGGACGAAGCTATCTTCCTCGTTTCTCTACAAATACAGCTTCCGGCTGCGCTTCACCATCCGTTGAAACTCGAGCGAATTGACCCTTCCTATCGCTATAACAAGTACCTGACACATCCAGCCATGGGGCACAACTGCGGAGTTGTGCAACTACAATCCGACCCTGCGATTCGGACTCTAGAGACTACGTGGACGCCTCGTTACACCCAGCCGCGAATCACTCCCACGAGCGCTGCTGGTGTCGTGCGAAAAATACGTGCCTTGGCCCAACCAGATGGACTTGATGGGTTGGAGGCGCTGGTGCCAGCCATGCAAACATGGCTTAACAATTTACCCGAGCAAGTGTCGCCTGCCGATGGCCTATCCGCTTCCGACGTAGCCGGAATTGCACGCGAGGAAGAGGCGTTTCGCCACGACATCCGAAAATGGACCACAGAGATGGCGACTATCGCTGCCGGCCTGAATTGCTTGAGGGAATCTCGTGCGGCTTGGCGCGAGCGAGGCCCGCAGACTGACCCAAAAGCAATTGTTTATGAAGCTTGGCTAGCCACTAACGAGACAATGGCGAACTTCATGCAGGCCCGTTTTGGCCAGGACGACAATGAGTGGCGCTTGTTTCAGCTTGCTTTCATCATTGCGAATGTTCCTGCTTTGGCTTCGCGAATTCCGGAGTATTCGCACCTCTACAATGAAGCCAGAGACGACGCTGTCACCCTCCTTTACTTCGCGACCGGCGGCGGCAAATCTGAAGCTTTTTTCGGGTTGCTGACCTTTAACCTTATGCTTGATCGGCTTCGTGGTAAGCAGTTAGGGGTCACTGCGCTCATTCGCTACCCGTTGCGATTGCTAACAATCCAACAGGCCCAGCGGTGCGCACGAGTACTGGCACATGCTGAGCGTGTCCGAAATCGTCATGGCTACGGTGGTAACCCATTGTCCATAGGATTCTGGGTCGGCAGCGGCGGCTCTCCTAACCGTCACAATACTAAGGGGGTGAAGAGCATCCCAACCATTTCGTCTGCACCTCCATTCCTAGCGGCTGAGCGAGCCCTTCGGAAAAACGACGCCAAATATCACACTGCCATGCGTGCCTGGCGCAAGCTGCCCAAATGCCCTTTCTGTAATTGCGAAACAGCTTTGCGGCTATTTGTTGATAACAGGGACCAAATACTGGGCCACGTATGCACCGATATCCAATGCGATTCAAACGGTGGTAACTGGCGGCCCCTTCCGTTCTACATTGTCGATGAAGACATTTACGATTTAGCACCGTCCGTGCTTTTGGGTACCGTCGATAAGCTGGCCCTCATTGGCCATTCAGCTCGAACCATTCGGCGCATCTACGCGATGTTCGGAGCGGCGCCTTGGATCAATCCGGTCAGCGGGCGGTTGTACGTTCCTGAACCTCGTGAGCTAGCTGCGGGGCCTGACGCAAAAGGCATGGAGGGGACATACCCTGCTTATTCGGCTGGAAAACGCATTTTTCACGATCCATTCCCCAGCCTTATCATCCAGGACGAGGCACACCTACTCGATGAATCGCTGGGCACCTTCGCCGGTCTCTTCGAATCCACACTCGATGCCGTCTTTGAATACCTGTCCAAGCCACTCAGCGGCTTGGTCGCAACAGATAAACAAGGGCGTAGGCGCCGGGCTAAGGTGATCGCCGCGTCCGCTACCGTCTCTGCTCCTGAGAGGCAGCTGGAGCACTTGTACCAACGCTCGATTCCGGCAACACAGTTTCCCGAGCCGGGCCCAACCCTTTACGAATCATTTTATTCGGTACCCGCTCCAGCGGAGGATGTAGAGCGTCAAGCGCATCCGGACATCGAAGTGGCGAGCAGCCAAGCCCGTGTTTACACAGCCTTCATGACCAACGGAAAGCCGCATACGACGACAAGTGTTGCGGTTTTATCGAGCTTTCATTTCAACGTCACCCGCCTGTTCAACGACCTGACGAGCAATGACGCAGAAGTTTTCCAATCTGCACGCCAATTGCTCGTGGAGCACGTCTCCCGAGGCGCTCTCGAGGCGCTGCACAAGGACGCATTAGGTGAGGCCTGCGCATCAAAACTGGCCACTCTCATTGACCTGCATCGCATAGCCTTGACTTACGTCACCAATAAAAAAGGTGGTGATCAGATTATGGCTGCGGAGGCGGAGGAAACCCGCAAGCGACACATCAATGAAGGTATGGATCTGAGGGGGCTTGATACTCGACTGATCACCGGTTCGGTGGAGCAAGGGGAAATTCAAAATGTCGTGGATACTGCCCAACTTCGCGTAAATCCAGGGCATCCTTTTCCGCCGCTACAAGATCAGTTGCGCTCAGTCATCGCGACATCAGCCATTTCACACGGCGTCGACGTCGACGAGTTCAACTCTATGTTTTTTGCAGGCATGCCTTCGGACATTGCCGAGTACATTCAAGCGTCCTCGCGCGTGGGTCGTGCTCACATTGGGTTCGTTGTCTTGATACCCACGCCACAGCGTCGTCGTGATCGGCACATAGTTCATGTGTTCGACATCTTCCACCGCTTCCTTGAACGTATGGTGCAGCCCGCGGCTATCGACCGATGGGCAGAACGCGCAATCGAGCGTGTATTCACCAGCCTGCTTCAGGCTTATTTGGTTGGTGTGGTGCCAAGTCGCGAGTTGATTCAGCTACCAGAAGATCAGAAAGCCAAAACATCGGATTTCAGTGTTATTCCCAACATTCGTAAAGAATACAGGTTCCGCGGAGAAGCATTTATCAACGAAATCAACGATTTCATTGAGCTCGCTGTGGGGTTGCGTGGCGCCTTCGCTCCCGAAGGAGAGGAATATTACCGAGCACGTATTGACCGGAGGACTCGCGATCTACTAGTCAATGTTTGGAGCAGCCATATGTGGGGCAGCGGTTTCCTGGACGGTTATTTCAAAAGTCAAACGGAAGTGATCTCCAAACCTATGACATCGCTACGCGACGTGGATCAGGCTGGCATCATTCAAGCCTCGTATTGCGATAGCGAAGGCAAGGTACAACTCTCCAATGAGGTCTTGGCGGTAATGGATTTCGTACGCCACGGAGTAGCAAATAACGACAGCGCAGACGATGCGCGGACGGGAGATTGAGATGGGTACTCGTAAAGGCTTTCTTGCTGCTGATGACGATGACAGGACACTCACTGCTCCGACAATGTCACGATCTCGTGGTCAACTTGGATCAGCGTATGCCCCTGGCGCGTTCTTCACATTTGAAGGTGGACTGGGTTCGTGTATTTCAATCCCGGACCTTACGGCAACGACTGATGATGCACCTATTCAAAGCGTCACGAAATCGCAAATCATTTTGAGGCTGCATGAAATCTGGCAGAGCTGGTTCTTAAGGGCGTCTGCCGCGGGAACTGCCGACCGTCCGGTCGTTCCACAACAATGTCTCGAAGAAGCGATTCTTAATCGAGGCGTTGTGTCGCCTCTGGGCGCCGATCGCTTGGCATTCTTGAGCCCGCTGCGGATGAAATACGCACCGGCACCTCTGACCTTCGTTTGCAATAAATGCAGCCTTTTTAAACGTTTTACATCCGTTCGCGATATGGCCAAGAACATGGACCAACTGCGAAACAATCGGTGTACATCAGTGGACGCCAAGGGGCCTTGCCAATGGCGGCAGGTCGATGTGGTTTTCGTACATTGGTCGGGTGAGTGGATGCCAGTCACTCCGGGTCGTTGGGAGTGGGATGATCGTAACAACACGCCAAGACTCTCCGGTGAAGAATGCCAGCTTTGCGGAGGTAATGAATTTAAACTGAACACCGATTCGCCCCGAATCGGTAAGTGGCACTTCTACTGTGCTAAACCTTCTTGCGGGCACAAAGGGGCAAATGAGTGGCGTCAGCAAGATAAATTTACGACAGAGCTTTTTCGCGACCAAGCCAGTTCCCGTCTAGGCGAACGACGGATGGAACCCATCTCGTATAGAGCATCGTCGGCATACTATTCACAGTCGGAACAGTTTGTTCTGTTTCCAGAGTCGGAGCACCAGTTGATCACTCTGCTGGAGCCACAGAACGATGATCAACTTGCCGCCTTCATAGGTTCCCTCTTCAGATTTGGTGGCGCTGAGCTCACACCAGCAGAAATGAAGGCCATTTTGCTGGCTGCCGGTAAAACCGGGGAATGGGAAACGTACGAGAGTCTTTGTCTAATGCGTGAAAGCGCAGTTTCAGGAGATGGGTCCCTTAAAGCGGTAGTGGACAGTGAGCTCAAAAAACTGGTCACGAGATGGACAACCAGCAGCCCACCACTCATACCTCCCCGAGTCGATCTTCCTCTAGCCATAACTCAGCAGCTTGCGTCGCGCGGCGAATACACTAGCCGCTTCGACCCCTTCGTTCTGGCAGTCGAGCACGAGGCATTGAATAGAGGCAAACTCTCCGCGCCGCCTGACGGGGGGCGCGCTAAGTTTGTGCGTTTCAACCATCTTGATGATGACCTAGCGCCAAAAGGGGCGAACGCTAAGGCCAAACAGGAAGCCGAAACCCAGCACTTGATGAAAAAGCTTGGCATGGCAGATCTGGGTTTAATCCGCGAATTTGACCTGTGCCGATTCACCCATGGGTATACGCGTGTTTCCGCCACTCCGATATTGAACAAGCGCAACAAGGATGTCCCCGTTCGATTGAAGCTCTTTGAGCCGTTGAATAACGGCAAACGCCCTATTTATGTCATGACCCAAGCTAACGAAGCACTCTATGTGCGCCTCGACCCCGAGGTTGTTTATAAATGGTTGCAGGCCATCGGAGTTTCAGATTTGCCCCAGTGGGACAGCAGCAGCCCCGTCAAACTGGGCGGAAAGCTGCTGGAGGTGGCAGAACCTTTTGGTCGCTATTTCTCCCTTCTCAAAGAAGGGGATGCCACCACGTACCGCTACGTGTACACCCTCTTGCACACCTACGCACATGCACTTATGAAAAACGTGGCTGAGCTGGTCGCGGTAGGGACGGCAGTTACCTGCCGCCCCCCGCACAGATCCGTACGTGCGGAACTACCGCATACGGCTCCTGCCTCGGGTATGTGACGCGAAGC
>LNAP01005978.1_pt1 | contig 10627 bp, 8 predicted proteins | sample 602601 | NCBI WGS metagenome assembly LNAP01 (sample SAMN02440304, study PRJNA202911) | soil metagenome | biome: Subtropical and temperate rainforests or woodlands; isolation source: soil samples (1 kg each in a 20% v/v slurry with milli Q water) were... ...
GGTCGTAGGGCTTCTCCCAGCCGAATTCGGGGGAAGGACGGGTCTCGACGACCTTCACAGAGCCTTCTTGGATGATGAAAAAGTCCTCGCCTAGTTTAATAATGTTTAGACATAAAATTGAGCAATACATATATGCGGATGCTGATTCACAGTTTGGAGCAACAACAAACATAGTCAAGACAAGGAAAGAAAAATCCACTGCGAACTCAACAAATAAAACAAAATCTAGCGTTTACAGCAGTCAACTTACCAACATCGCCTTGGCGAATGATGTAATCGCCATCGCGGAAATCTTTGATAGACAAATTCTGCAGAATTTTCTGACGCTCCTTGCGTGGCAACATCTGCACCATCGGCACTGTCTTGACCAGCAAAAGGTTGCGGAAACTGTCCCACTTGTCGAAGTGCTCGGGGGACAACACGGCGACGTTGACGGCCACTTTGGCGTCCTTGGGCACACGCACTGTCGCACCACGCTTTTGCTATGAATAGATGAAAAGAAAAGAATGGAGAATAATGCTGATGAGTTGGATCACTTTGCCAGAGAAATTGCAAATGCTTGCAGAAATGCAAATAAGGAACTCACCGCACGTCTGGTTAAGAAATATTTCTGTCCGAAATACTGTCCACGGTTCAGACGAGTCAAGAACACTTCGGTTCCTTCAAGAATGTTGCCAGTGACGACTTCCACTTCCGCAAAGTGAGCCGTCTCTTCCGTGGCAGACACAATGTAGCAGTCGTTGCCACCATCTCCCTCGACAATAATGTTCTCTCCGGGCTGGTAGCTACGAATGGTCAATGCCTTCATGATGTCTTCCTGCTGCTGGTCAGCAAGCTCCACAAAGCCCCAGTCGTCCACTTCGCACAGAGCATAAAACAGGTCCAAATTGTCAATGATATACTTTGGTTTGCGAACGATATCAATTTTGGGAGACACGACAACTACTGGCTTGGGTCTTTCGTCTGGATCTTCTTCAGGTTCCTCCTCATCTAACCAAGCACTCAAGGGTTCCTCTTCGAGGACCTCGTCTGACATGTCAGAATCGTATTCATCTTTCTTAAAAGCTGCCATCTATAACACTCGCTTCCGTCAATACAAAAGGATAGACAGCTGACGGTATGCACAAAAAGCCCCAAAGCTTCAGCGCAGATTTTAGCTGATATCCATGCCGCTGCACGCTGCTGCTCGCTGATGTCTGACAATTGCAAGTGTTTCTTCCAATCTGCGCCGAAATTCCACGAATATAATTTTAAATGCATATCTTTATAGAAAGTAGCTATTCCAACTGAAACGGTATGCGTATGTTGGAAGTTGGGTGTTACTGATCTTCATATCGAGACATCTAACTTCCATAATATTAAGCGTAATTATCTTGTTCCCATATGTCGCTGTGTGCTTGCTCCCACTGCACTTTGCTGCACCCTGCACATCCCGATGCCAGTATTTTTGTCAAATTGCTGATTTGCATGCTGAATGTAGTCTTGACTCCAGTGTTGCTCATCTACCACAGCTTTAATTCATATGTAGTACCCTGCTTCCTGTCAACCGCGAGATGCTTCGCTGTCTCTTGTTGCAGATCTTGCTCTTGCTGCGAATCATGGTTGACTTACAGTGACTCATCATTTAAGCCCGACAACTCCTCTCTCGGAAACGTGCAGTGTCAAGCGACTGGAGTTCGCTGGATTCGTATACCCGATCTGCTGGTGAAAACCGATAAGCATTCTCGTCCAGTTCTGTTCGATGAGACGATTGAGGGAACGGATGTATGTCAAGGAGCACTGGGCGACTGTTGGCTATTAGCGGCCTTCGCAACACTGTGTGAGCGGAAAACATTCATACAAAACATCTTCGTTACCCAAACTTACAATCCATTTGGCAAGTATACCGTTCGCTTGTATAACCCAGTCAAGAAACAGTTCTTCAATGTGACTATTGATGACTACGTGCCTTGTGACAGCCATGGCCGGCCGCTGTTCTGCAAGTTCAATGGGCATGAAATGTGGCCTTTGCTGCTGGAAAAAGCATACGCAAAGAGTAAAGGTTCTTACGCAGCAATTGAGGGTGGCCGTCCGTTGAATGCTATGATTGAATTGACTGGCTATCAAGGCGAGGCGATGGTGGGACCGTTTTCCGACGCGCAGTTCACCAAAATGAAGCACTGCATCGACAAGGGATGCTTGCTGGCCGCGGGCAGTCACGGCGTGGACAACACCCTCCGCACTGGCCGGGCTGGGTTGAAGAGCTCCATCGCCGCGGGACACGCCTATTCGGTGTTAAAAATCAAGACGCCTCATTTGACTACCAAGAAACTACGCCTGCTCAAGATTCGCAATCCTTGGTTAGTACTTTGTGCACTTTGTGCCTAGAATGTATAAAATATAAATGTATAGCAATATTTTCTGCATTTACAACATGTCCATACTATGACGTAATACCAGTCGACTTATTTTTGGTTTATTTTGCGTTGTACAGGGGCGGATTTGAGTGGGACGGCGACTGGAGTGACAACTCTCCCTTGTGGAACACCCACACCGGCGTGGCCCTGGAGATCGGCAAACCCGAAAAGAAAGAAGACGGAATCTTCTACATGTGCTGGGAGGATTTCATCAAGTATTTTAACGTGGTGGATGTGTTGTATCCTAACTATGGCATGGATAACATTCACTTCCGAGTGGTGGAGCAAGATCCATACTGTGGTAACTGCCGGGGCTGTGCCTGGGGGTGCTTTAAGTACTGGTTTTGCTGCAAGGGTCTGCGCACGCTGTGGTTCGAGCGCTCATCGGCTCAGTTGAAGGCCGAGCTCGATCACCAGCAGTCCGGACATATGCTGGGCGTTGTTTCGGTGTAGTCGTAATATTTGAAGCTTGTTGTGATGTGTACGTATTTATCATGATGGAGACCAGATGCTGCGAGGTATGAATTTGTGTGATGTATATGTGTACTTGATTGGATATAATTTGAATGTGTTGACTGTTGTAGATAAGATACACACTGAGGGTGCTGTAGTATTGTGTTTCGCAAAAAGAGTTCGATTGTAAGACTCCGTTATTTACTTCTCCACAAAATATTACACATTGGAAACATGCAAAGATACTTGCAGAGTACAGAGAGTGCGTACAAATGAAACATTCAATAAAATATTTCTACAGCCCAACCGAAGTCTACTGGTAACTACTTACTCTTTGCTCTTCTTGCTCTTTCCAGACAGCAAATGAGTAACCAAAAATACAAAATACAACCCAACTTCAATGTACCATAGATATCCTCCTGGTCTCATACCCACATCAGGGTTGGCTGGATAAGGCATAGGCTTGATGTGGTCCCACGCAACGTTTACAACAATGACGTGCAACACGGCCAGAAATCCATGGATGTGGATGGCATCTAGCACTCTTTCATTGCGAATGAGAGCAAGTACATCGTGAATGAACAAGCCGAGCTGAGTGTTACCGTACATGAACAAAATAGTTGTCACCACATCCAAACTCTCTGCGCACATGGGTTGATTTGCTCTACCTAACCCTCCATCTGGAGCCCATGCGTGCCAAAGATGACGCGCAAACAAAATAACGCTAAAAAGAAACAAGAATACACGGTTTATCTTACTCATCTTTGATATCTGCTGTATGCCACAGTCTCGTTCGTGAAGATTCAGATCTTCTTCAACTGCAAGGGTCATGAATCCATTTTACTTAACAAATGTTATTACGTTGGTTCTTCGCCTTCCGGCGGCATTGTTGAAGAAGAGAACTCGAGCATCAAACAGCCAAAGTCAAATAGGAACGAACAAAAACAAGCGATACAAAGGCTCCTATGAGTGTCTATCAAGACCTAATGTGGCGGGAGCTGGGGGATGTTCGCCAGCGTGGTGATCCCCTCACATTTCGAAGGGACGTCTTAGCATCGCAGTACTTACTGGAAACGTACTCTTTGAAAGGATTACTGAAAGGACACACAGGGTGCGTTAATTCTGTGTTGTTTTCGAATGATGGTGGATTTATTTACACAGGCTCTGATGACACGGACGTCAACATTTACGAGACGGACACTTTGAAGAAGGTGGAGACGTTGAGAACGGTGCACACTAGCAACATCTTTTATGCACGCGACATTCCTGGATCCGATATGAACCTTGTCCTTACCTGTGCTGCAGATGGACGTGTTGTGCTTACGAACATGGTCACGAAAGAGGCGCGCAAACTTCACCGGCACAGAGGACGCGCACATCGCATTGCCTTGGTGCCCTTCGAGAACGATCAGTTCTATAGCTGTGGAGAAGACGGTGCTTGCTGCTTGTTCGACATCCGAGACAATGCATCTAGAATGTTTCGCAGTGAGGCTGGCGCACCCGTTCAGGACGAGAATGTGTTCGCTCCAGTGATGACTGCACACTTCAAGAACAACCGAGAGAAGATCTGTTCCATTTACACTGTTGGCGTGAACCCTCTGAAGAGCTATCAAGTCGCCGTGGGTGGAAGTTCCAATCACATATCGTTGTACGACTCGCGCAAGTTCACCGATCCGGTGTCTTATTTCTGCCCACAACATCTGGCGTCGTCGCCGGCACATGTGACGGGTTTGAAGTACGATCACACCGGAGAGATGCTGATTGGCAGTTACAACGACGACGATGTGTACAGCTTTCTTCTCAAAGAAGACACCATCGAGACTCGACGCCGACCTGCGGGTGCCAATCGAACCCGCGCTGAATCCACGGAATCCACCGAAGGATCCCCTGCCGCTGATCTCGCACCCGAGGCGACTGGATACTACCGGCGCTATGCTGGTCACCGGAACAACAACACCGTCAAGCAAGTCTCCTTCATGGGCGGGCGCTCGGATTACGTGATCTCCGGCTCGGATTGCGGCCACATCTTCATCTGGAACACGCAGACTGCCGAGGTGGTGCAGCTGCTGAAGGCTGATGAGGTAGGAGCCATCAACTGCCTTGCGCCGCACCCCGTGCTGCCGATTCTAGCCACATCGGGGTTGGAGAACGATGCGAAGATCTGGCAACCAAGTGGTGAGCACAAGCCCATTGCGCCGGGTACCGAGAAGAAAAAGACACTGACGCAGCTCGCGGCGCGCAATGCGGAGCGAAACCAGCGAGATACCTACTCGTCTGCCCTGCTGAACGTCTTGATGGACTTGTTCCAGCGTGGTGATCTTCCTCTGCATGACATGAATGACAGCGATGGAAGTGACGGTGATGGTGAGAGCGATGCGATGGAGGCAGAGTCAGATGAGAACGCAGATAGTGAGGGGGAAAGTGGTGGCGACGGTAGCGAAGGGGACGACAGTGATGGCAGTGGTTACAGCAGCCACAGCCACAGTGAAGGTGAAGGTGACAGCCACAGCAGTGACAGCGAGAACCACATTGGTGATGAGGAGGATGAGGATGAGGATGGCATGGATTTCCAAAGTGAGGAAGGTGAAAGAAGTGGTGAACAAAGCGGTGAAGACAGAGGTAAAGAAGCTGGTCATCAAGAAAGAGTTGTTGCTGGGGCTGGTCGCAGCAGATGGACGCGCCGCCCGGTATCGTCTGCTGATTCCGCCGTCAGACCTCCGTCGAGGGAGGTTCTTCCTACGGAACATGCCGAGAACAGCGATAGCTCTGAGTACGGTCCACAGCCTGCATCCAGTGCTGCGACTGACCCACCACCAGCGGCATCCGGTCAACATCGCCATCACCGCCGACACCGCCAGAGACCTGGCACGACCAGGACTGCCACCAGAGCAGCCGCCTCGAGACGCAGAGAAGGTGAAGAAGAGGAAGAAGAAGCACACGAAGAAGAGGGCGATGACGGCAACGACTCTGGCGAAGAGATTACCATGCAGGACGTGGCCCAGGGCAGGGTTAGTTTTGTCATTGATGGGGTGTCGGTGCCATTCGCGAGCCTGTTGCCTGCCTTGCTGGGCCGCCGGCGCCGCCGTCCGGTCTCTGATTCTGCCGATGAGCGAGAGGAAGAGGAGCAGGGTGAGCAGGGTGGTCAAGAACATGAAGGAGCAGGTCTGCAGAACACGACCAGCGTCGCTGTGGACAGGAACGAGGAGGAAAATGTGGCGGGAACGGCCCAGGGACCATCAAGAGCAGCGGGCGTGGAAGCGGAAGAAGACGCAGGAGGTGGTTCTGCTTCGGCGATGGATGATGAGTCGGATGTGTACAGTCCTTGGGAAGAGCAGGGTGTGAAGGATGGAGATTTGTAAATCGAAACAAAACAAGCGGAGTGTTATGCTGGGATTATGGCTACTCGTAGTGTGGAAGGCATTTGTTTATATTGTACATATTCATGTATGCATAGATATGTAGGCTTTTTCTTTTTATTGGACGTAACTATCTCTTTTCCCACACATCATTCGGGGTTGAATTGAAGTCGGTGACTTCCCAGAACTGATGCCAATCCAAATGCTACTGTAGCTTCCAGAGTCTGTCTCAAAGACAGATCCGTCAAGACCATAAATATACCGCCGATAGGTCTTATTAAAGCTTGGAATCTTTTATCTGCTTTTGTCGTTCAAGGTTTCTCACATTAGCAGGTAGAGTCTTATTGAATAACTTACGTCGAGTATACTTTACCAATTGTCTATGACTTTCCACGCGTACATTGCAGCATGTCCACCGTTAGTGTAGTTCGTATCAGTCCATCAGAGGGTTTAATTCCTGCAGATTTGCTTATCGATGATTTAAAGCTCATATTTGAAGATGGTGTTGGTGTTCCACTGAATGAGGTCCCAGACGCGTCGTACGTCACTGGTGTCGCATACTGGGAGTTTTCCGTCGATTCTACTTATCTTTCGGCAATAATCTCTCCCATAGACCCCATTGAACTGAACGACATTATATTTGTGGTTTGTCTGGTTGAACCACCGAGTAAATTGTTCGATTTTGAGGTACACGTAACCACCAGCCCCCGCGGCCAGCCCATTGGCGATGTTTCCGTCGAGGATCTCATTTCCTACTTTGAATGCACTATTAACGACATCGTCGTGGTGGATCGAGTTAACAACCTACCCGAAGCCACTTTGTGGAAGTTCTGTGTCAGTGCAAAGGAGAGTGACGCGGAGTCTCACTTTGATGGCGAGCCGTTTGAGATCTCCGATGTGATGCTGACGGCCTTTCCCGCCCCACAGGTCATCCTCATGTCCCTCGAGCCAGTGGATTCTGAGACAGTCGTTGGTCCCGCAGTCCTTGCCGCACAGGCCGCTGCTTCGGTGAACTTACTGCGTGTGGGTTTCAAAGCCACTATGACGGTTCGCCCGGATGGATTGTTCGAAGCGCAGAGCCAGGCGGATCTCGGCAAGCTCGTGTTGGGTGAGAGCATTTTGAAAGTCAAGGGTGTGCGGTATTTGTGCATGCCGGTGCGCGCTGCTGGCAGTTCGAAGAATGGTGTAGTCATTATCGCCGACCCCGTTGAGAGGCCATTATCCAAGTCTGGCTCGCGAGTGCCTCCGGCCCTCCCAACAAAGTCGACAGTATCCGCTGCGACGCCCCTGGCGACTTCTGCCGTTGTAAAGGTCGGGCTCATGCTGGAGACCGAGAAGACTTTTGAAGCCAAGATTGCGTTAATGCCAGATTGTGCCGAGCGGTCGGTGTTCGCGGCGCTCAAGTTTTTCAAGTACGCCTGTGTAGATAAGCACTCCGCCGTGGTCAACCGTGCCGCCGCTTTGGAGCTTTTTGAGACTATGAAACGCCAGTTAATTGAGGAAAATTTGTCCTCCACCGTTGTTACCAACGTGCTCGACGCGCTTGCCGTGGCCGTCCGTGACGGCTCAGCCGACGAATGCGCGAAGCTGTGCGTAAAGATCCGAAACGATATCGCTGTGCTTGATACCGACTTTCTGGTGGACCTATTGAAGCAGAACAAGGAAGCAGCGCGCCGTGTTGTTGGTAAGGATGTGATTCTGCTGCTGGGCAACACCGGTGCTGGCAAGTCCACCACGATTCACTTCCTGGGAGGCTCGAAGATGCAGATGGTGGTGGACGAGGAGAGCGGCCGAGACCATTTACAAGTAGTGAACACGTTGTCGCAGCTGGAGTCCTTCGTCACCTCGTCGCACTCCACTTCAGAGACCATCCACATCAACGCGATCGATCTTGGCGGCGGCATCACGCTCTGCGACACGCCTGGGTTCGAGGACAACCGCGGTATCGAGTTGGACATCTCCAATGGTCTGGGCATCGCCGAGGCTGTGCGCGGCTGCCGCAGTGTGCGTCCGCTGTATTTGTTCAGTTTCCCTTCTGTGGGTGACCGTCTGGACGGTGTGGTGGAAGTGCTGAAGAATCCGATTCAGATGATGGCGCCGGTGATTGACAGACTGCCCTCGTTCAACTACTGGTTCACCAAGTTCGATTTGAACAAGTACAAAGACAACAATCGCATTTACTTGTTCGCAAAGCAGAAGTTAGTATCTTTGATGAAACTTGAGACGCCCGATGAGACGATGATCTCCATCTTTGAGGATATGTTACAAAAGATTGAGCGCAGAGGTTGCATTGCTGTGAATCTGGATCCCCTACACGACGACCGTGATCAGCTGCTGTCCGAGCTGATGAGCACTCCGCCCATCGAGAACCCTGCGGAAGCTTTCCAAAACTTTGCGTCTATTCCCAACCTGAACAAGCTGAAAGTGCAGATCAGCATGATCTCCAGCGCCATCGACAACGCCATTACCCGCCGCGTCTACCCGATCGTGGCGTACCGTTTGGCTCAGCTGCGCACTCTGGCCGACTGTCTGAAGTTGGAGGAGTGCATCAAGGGCTACAAGGACTTGGTGACCCGAGTGCAGGAGGTCGCTGACCATCTCCAGAACGCCTCCATTGACTGTTTCAACACCATCGGCTCGGTGCACGACAAGACTGTGGAGAATGTGCTGCGCAAAGTGGTGCTCCATACCTGCGCGCTGTATCAGATGGACGAGATCCGAGAGCTGCACTTTCCCATCATCACGCACTACCCCAGCTCCTGCGCGCAGCAGTGGCTGCTCCTGCAGAAGCAGCTGGCCAGCACTGTGATTGACATGCGGTCTGCTGCGGAGGGCAATGCTGCCTACCTGACGGACCTGAAGACTCATTTTGACGCGGCTCTGATCAGCAACCAGCTCGACGTGATGCAGATGAACGTGCATGCTCTGTCCGAGGCCTTTTTGCAGAGCGGCTTTGACCTGGCCGCCAACGCGGATGTCTCCAGCCTGCTGACTAGTCTTCATGCGGAGAACAAGGCTGCCACCGGAGCCTTGGTGTTCATGTTCGACTCCCTCAGCGCTTCCTTTGCGGTGGCGTTAAGAGAGCGCAATGTGCCCGTTTGTCTCGCTTGTTTGGACAAAATCAAGTCCTTTCCGTCCCTCGCGCAGCACGGCAGCACCAAGTGGAGCGAGGATTACAAGCAACTCCTGGTGGCGTTTAAAGAAGAATTTACCACGCAGAACAAGAGAGCCATGGAGCTACTGTCCGTGAAGTTTCTGCTGGATGTGAGTGAAGAGCGCATCGGGACCATTCAGTCTGCTTTTAAGATGGCATTTGACGTATTCTGCAATCTGACACTCATGAAGGATCATTATCACCCGGACGATGAGATCTTCTCTCGCTTCAGCGGCCTGAAAGAAGTTTTGAACAAGAGTGTCGAGACGACCAAGAAGAAATGCGCAGACCTGGGCAAGCTCGAGGCCGTTGACCCATTTGAGAAGATCAAACAGAGGCTCACTCCCTTCATCAAGCTGCGTCAGATGGAGCTGATTGAGACCAACACAATCCAGTCCTTCACGGACCTCGCTGAGACCATCCGCACGCTCATCGCAAAGGCGGCGGGCGAAGTGTCCACGCAGATCGCACTGCTAACGGGCAAGAACTGGAATGTGCAGTTCAAGGAGTTTATGGAGCGCTGGCTGTTGCTCTATGGCACGCTGGTGCTGGCGGACCTGCCGGTGGAATTGTGTCACGGAGAGTACGCCGCCGCCGAGCTGCTTCTCAAGCAGTGCCTGGTGCAGCTCCGAGACGACATTGCCGCTTCCGCCACTACTCTGATTCAGTTTCACCCATTAATGACCTTTGTGCACGCGCTGAAGAAATACTTCGAAGAGAATCCTTCTCTCAATTCTCCACTCATCGCTGCGCCTGATGAACCCCTTAACTCTGTGGCGGTGACGACGGTTGTGGCAGAACTAATTCATAAGTTTGAAGAGAAGGTGGCCACCGCGATGGCACCGTTTCCAACACTCTTCCCCGCAGCTGGAGATTTAGGTGAATTCACAATCGAGCCTGAGTCTACGCTCAAAGTTTTGCGTTTGCTGGCGCTTGCTGCTGCGTTCCAACTTGGCAACTACTTTGCCCAGATTGAGCAAGTGAAGCGCTTCTCTGTCGCACATGGCGCTGCCATGAGCAGCAAGCTCACCACGCTGTTTCGTGAGATTATTGACGAGAGGACAAGCACCTCAGAAGAGGTTGTGTCCGCCAAGCGCGATGCTGCCAATTCCGTGTATCTGGTGATCAAGTACTTGAATGACACGTTGAGCTTCTACCGACTCACTGGGAAGCGAGTGCTCGACAACCTGTCCAAGCAGCTGAACTTCAACACTGCTCAGATGGAAGAGCTTCTCCTGGCTGTCTACCACAAGGAGCTCCTTCCGGTG
>LNAP01010748.1_pt1 | contig 10627 bp, 11 predicted proteins | sample 602601 | NCBI WGS metagenome assembly LNAP01 (sample SAMN02440304, study PRJNA202911) | soil metagenome | biome: Subtropical and temperate rainforests or woodlands; isolation source: soil samples (1 kg each in a 20% v/v slurry with milli Q water) were... ...
CGGACCACGCCGCTGTCGGCGCGCAGCCCGGACAGGAAGCCGAGGGCGTCGACCATCAGCGACTTGCCGGCGCCGGTCTCGCCGGACACCACGGTCATGCCCGGCCCGAATTCGAGTTCGGTAGCACGGACGACGGCAAAATCCTTGATCGATAGATGTTTGAGCATGGTTGTCTGTTCTTGAGCCGCGCAACGCTAGCATGGGGCGGGGACAACTCCAATAACTTGCCTTCGGTCCCCGGAGCCATTATCTAGGATGGCGTCTCACAGGCTGATTCCATGCACCCCACTGCGTCACATCTTGCGCCCCGCGCCCGCCACCTGCTGCGGACGCTGATCGCCCGCCACATCCAGGACGGCGAGCCGGTCGGCTCGCAGACACTGGCGCGGCTGGCCGGGCTGGATGTCAGCCCGGCCACCATCCGCAACATCCTGGGCGACCTGGAAGACCTGGGCCTGCTCAGTTCGCCGCATACCTCGGCCGGGCGGGTGCCCACCGCGCACGGCTACCGGGTGTTCGTGGACAGCCTGGTCAAGATGCAGCCGCCCGGCGAGGGCGAGCTGAGCCGGCTGCGCACCGAACTGGCCAGTGGCAGCGGCACCCAGGCCCTACTGGGCAGTGCCTCGGAGCTGTTGTCGGCGATGAGCCACTTCGTTGGCGTGGTCAGCGCGCCGCGGCGTGAACAGTTCGCCTTCCGGCATATCGATTTCGTGGCGCTGGACGCGCGCCGGGTGCTGGCCATCCTGGTGTTTGCCGACAACGAAGTGCAGAACCGGGTGATCGAGCCCCGCCGCAGCTTCGGCCCCGGCGAGCTGGAGCAGGTGGCCAACTATCTCAATGCCAACTGCGCCGGGCGGCCCCTCTCGGAGATCCGCCAGCGGCTGCTGCTGGAGCTGCGCGACGCGCAGTCGGAAATGGAGCAGCTGCTGGCCCACGGCATCGAGCTGGCCGAACAGGCGCTGGTGCCGCCGGCCGACGACATGGTGCTGGCCGGCGCGACCCGGTTGATGGGGGTGCAGGACCTGTCCGACCTGGAGCGGCTGCGCGAGCTGTTCGAGGTGTTCGCCAGCAAGCGCGAGATCCTGCAGCTGCTCGAGCGCACCATCCAGGCCCCGGGGGTGCGCATCTTCATTGGCGAGGAGACCGGGGTGATGCCGTTGGAAGGGGTGTCGCTGGTGACCGCGCCGTATTCGGCCGGCGGCCAGGTGCTGGGCGTGCTGGGGGTGATCGGGCCCAAGCGCATGGCCTACGACCGCATGATTCCGCTGGTGGAGGCCACCGCCCAGGTGCTGGGCGCGGCGTTGGCCGACCCGGCCGGCGGCGGATTGTCCCGCGATCGCACATAAAACCCGCGGCTGGACTCTTGAAACGGGACCCCGCGCCCACATAGGGGTGGGTGGAGGCGGAGAGTCACCGCCAAGGATCCGGAAATGAACCAAGATCAGCCTGATATCGCATCCCAGAATCCCGCCGGTGAACCGGCTGCCGAGCCGTCCCTGCAGCAGCAGCTGGACAGCCTGCACAATGAAGTGGCCCTGCTGCGCGCCGAATCGCTGCGCGAGCGCGCCGACCTGGACAACCAGCGCAAGCGCGTGGCCCGTGACGTCGAACAGGCCCGCCGCTTCGCCAACGAAAAGCTGCTGGGCGAACTGCTGCCGGTGTTCGACAGCCTGGACGCCGGCCTCAACAGCGCCGGTGCCGAGCCCAGCCCGCTGCGCGAAGGCCTGGAACTGACCTACAAGCAGCTGCTCAAGGTCGCCGCCGACAATGGCCTGACCCTGCTCGACCCGACCGGCCAGGCCTTCAACCCGGACCACCACCAGGCCATCAGCCAGGTCGACGCGCCCGGCGCGGCGCCCGGCAGCGTGGTCCAGGTGTTCCAGAAGGGCTACCTGCTCAACGATCGCCTGCTGCGCCCGGCCCTGGTGGTTGTGGCCCGCGACTGATCCGGTCGTTGGCCAGCCGGTCGTCAGCCAGGCGGTCGTCGGCCAGCCGGGCAGAGCCCGGCTCTACTGGACGCTGAACACGTTGGGCCGCCATCGGACACTGTGTTTGGTGGGTGGCTTGAAAGTCCTCCCGGCGTCCCACACATCCCATTCATAACCCGGCAACTGCCGGATGTTCCCCGACATTTCAGGAGTCTCCCTCATGGGCAAGATCATTGGTATCGACCTCGGCACCACCAACTCGTGTGTGGCGATCATGGACGGCGGCAAGGCCCGCGTCATCGAGAATTCGGAAGGCGACCGCACCACGCCTTCGATCGTCGCCTACACCAAGGACGGCGAAGTGCTGGTCGGTGCCTCGGCCAAGCGCCAGGCCGTCACCAACCCGAAGAACACCTTCTACGCCGTCAAGCGCCTGATCGGCCGCAAGTTCACCGACGCTGAAGTCCAGAAGGACATCGCGCACGTGCCTTACGGCATCCTGGCCCACGACAACGGCGACGCCTGGGTCCAGACCAGCGACGCCAAGAAGATGGCCCCGCAGGAAATCTCCGCCCGCGTGCTGGAGAAGATGAAGAAGACCGCCGAAGCGTACCTGGGTGAAACCGTCACCGAGGCCGTGATCACCGTGCCGGCCTACTTCAACGACAGCCAGCGCCAGGCCACCAAGGACGCCGGCCGCATCGCGGGTCTGGAAGTCAAGCGCATCATCAACGAGCCGACCGCCGCGGCGCTGGCCTATGGCCTGGACAAGGGCGACAACAAGGATCGCAAGATCGTGGTGTACGACCTGGGCGGCGGCACCTTCGACGTCTCGGTGATCGAGATCGCCAACGTCGACGGCGAGAAGCAGTTCGAAGTGCTGGCCACCAACGGTGACACCTTCCTGGGCGGCGAAGACTTCGACAACCGCGTCATCGAGTACCTGGTCGACGAGTTCAACAAGGACCAGGGCATCGACCTGCGCAAGGATCCGTTGGCCCTGCAGCGCCTGAAGGACGCCGCCGAGCGCGCCAAGATCGAGCTGTCCAGCGCCCAGCAGACCGAAGTGAACCTGCCGTACGTCACCGCGGACGCGTCGGGCCCGAAGCACCTGAACATCAAGCTGACCCGCGCCAAGCTGGAAGCGCTGGTGGAAGAGCTGATCAAGAAGTCGATCGAGCCGTGCCGCGTGGCACTGAACGACGCCGGCCTGCGCTCGAGCGACATCAGCGAAGTGATCCTGGTCGGCGGCCAGACCCGCATGCCCAAGGTGCAGCAGGCCGTCACCGAGTTCTTCGGCAAGGAACCGCGCAAGGACGTCAACCCGGACGAGGCCGTGGCATTGGGTGCGGCGATCCAGGGCGGCGTGCTGGGCGGCGACGTCAAGGACGTGCTGCTGCTGGACGTGACCCCGCTGTCGCTGGGCATCGAAACCATGGGCGGTGTGTTCACCAAGATCATCGAAAAGAACACCACCATCCCGACCAAGGCCTCGCAGGTGTTCTCCACCGCCGAGGACAACCAGTCGGCCGTGACCGTGCACGTGCTGCAGGGTGAGCGCGAGCAGGCCCGCTTCAACAAGTCGCTGGCCAAGTTCGACCTGTCCGGCATCGAGCCGTCGCCGCGCGGCATGCCGCAGGTGGAAGTGTCCTTCGACATCGACGCCAACGGCATCCTGCACGTGTCGGCCAAGGACAAGAAGACCAACAAGGAACAGAAGGTCGAGATCAAGGCCGGTTCGGGTCTGTCCGAGGAGCATGGTCGCCGATGCCGAAGCCAACCGCGAAGAAGACAAGAAGTTCCATGAGCTGGTCCAGGCCCGCAACCAGGCCGACGCGCTGATCCACGGTACCCGTACCGCGATCACCGAGCACGGCAGCAAGGTCGGTGGCGATGTGATCGGCAAGGTCGAGTCGGCCCTGGCCGACCTGGAAACCGCCATGAAGGGCGACGACAAGGCGCAGATCGAAGCCAAGTCGAAGGTGCTGGAAGAAGCCGGCCAGGCGCTGTTCGCTGCATCGGCCGCGGCCGATCAGGGCGGTGCCGCGCCGGGCCCGGACGCCGGTGCCAACAACGGCGCGCACGACGATGTGGTCGACGCCGAGTTCACCGAAGTCAAGGACGACAAGAAGTCCTGATCCGGCCCAGACACGGGGCGTTGCGCAGGCAACGTCCCGTTGTCGTTTTCCCTGGGTCCTGGCAGCCGTAACACGGTTTGTCGGGGCGCCCGACGAAAGAGCGGACCTGGTTCCGCTCTTCCGCTTTGACGAATCCCGACCTCCGGATACCGATTCAAGTTATGAGCAAGCGCGACTATTACGAAGTGCTGGGCGTGTCCCGCACCGCCAGCGAAGAAGAGCTGAAGAAGTCCTATCGCCGCTGTGCGATGAAGTTCCACCCGGATCGCAATCCGGGCGATGCGGCGGCCGAAGCCTCCTTCAAGGAGTGCAAGGAAGCCTACGAAACCCTGTCTGACACCAACAAGCGCCGCATGTACGACGCCCACGGCCACGCTGCGTTCGAGCACGGCATGGGCGGCGGCGGTGGTGGCCCGGGTGGTCCGGACATGGGCGACATCTTTGGTGACATCTTCGGCAACATCTTCGGCGGTGCCGCCGGCGGTGGTCAGCGCCAGGCCCGTCGCGGCGCCGATGTCGGCTACGTGATGGAGCTGGACCTGGAAGAAGCGGTGATGGGCGTGGAACGCCGCATCGAGATTCCGACCCTGGCCGAGTGCGACGACTGCGATGGCAGTGGGTCCGAAGACGGCAAGGTGGACACCTGCAGCGTGTGCCATGGCCACGGCCAGGTGCGCATCCAGCGCGGCATCTTCGCCATGCAGCAGGCGTGCCACAACTGCAACGGGCGCGGCAAGATCATCCAGACCCCGTGCAAAACCTGCCACGGCAATGGCCGTGTGGAGGAAGACAAGGTGTTGTCGGTGAAGGTGCCCGCGGGCGTCGATACCGGCGACCGCATCCGCCTGTCGGGCGAAGGCGAGGCCGGTCCGGCCGGCACGCCGCCGGGTGACCTTTACGTGGAAGTGCGGGTGCGCGAGCACGCGATCTTCCAGCGCGACGGTGATGACCTGCACTGCGAGGTGCCGATCCGGATCTCGCAGGCGGCCCTGGGCGATACCGTCCGCGTGGCGACCCTGGGCGGCTATGCGGAAATCCGCATTCCGGCTGAAACCCAGACCGGCAAGCTGTTCCGCCTGCGCGGCAAGGGCGTGCGTTCGGTGCGCAGCCGCAGCGAAGGCGACCTCTACTGCCGCGTGGTGGTGGAAACGCCGGTCAACCTGACCACCGAGCAGCGCAAGCTGCTGGAACAGTTCGAAACCACCTTCACCGGCGAAGAAGCGCGCAAGCACTCGCCGAAGTCGGCGACGTTCATCGACGGCGTGAAGGGCTTCTGGGACCGGATGACCTCGTAAGCGAGGCCGGTTCCTGCGATGCACCTCAAGGCCCGCTGGCAACAGCGGGCTTTTTTGTGCACGCAGACCGGGTAGAGCCACCCCATGGGTGGCTGCACGCGGTGCCGGGTGGGTCGACAGCCACCCATGGGGTGGCTCTACCGGCGCGGCGCGGGGCGTAAAATGGCGGCATGAACGAATCCCTCGAAAGCCATCTGGTCCATGGACGCCGCCAGCGCCCGGACGGTCCGTCGCCGGTCGACGTCATCTCGGTGCAGTCGCAGCTGGTGTACGGCTATGCCGGCAACAGCGCGGCGGCGCCGCCATTGCGCGCGCTGGGCGTGCGCGTGGCCGAAGTGCCGACCACGCTGCTCAGCAATGCGCCGTTCTATCCGACCACGCGCGGTCGCGTGCTGCCGGCCGACTGGTTCGCCGAGCTGTTGCTGGGCGCCAGCGAACGCGGCCTGCCGCAGCGCGCCCGCATGCTGGTGTCCGGCTACTTCGGCAGCGTCGGCAATGGCGCGGCCTTCGCCGACTGGCTCGACCAGGTGCTGCCCACCGCGCCACAGCTGCGCTACTGCCTGGACCCGGTGATCGGCGACACCCACACCGGTCCCTATGTCGAACCCGGCCTGGAAACCATCTTCGCCGAGCGGCTGCTGCCGCATGCCTGGCTGGTGACGCCCAATGCGTTCGAACTGGGCCGCCTGACCGGCATGCCCAGCCTGGCCGAAGACGATGCCATTGCCGCCGCGCAGGCGCTGCTGGCGCGCGGGCCGGAGTGGGTGCTCGCCCACAGCGTGGGCGGCGAGCCCGGCCAACTGGTCACGCTGGCGGTCAGCCGCGAGGCGATCTGGCGCTGGTCCTCGCCGCACCTGCCGGTGGACGTGGCCGGCACCGGTGACGTGCTGATGTCGCTGCTGGTGGCCTTCCTGCTGCGCGGCGAATCCTTCGAACAGTCGATTTCGCGTGCCATCGCCGGCGTGCACGTCGCGCTGGAAACCACGCTGGCCAATGGCCACGAGGAGTTCGACGTGCTGGCCGCCGCACCGGCCGCGTTGGCGCTGCCGCAGCGCTTCGTGCCCGAGCGCATCGCGTGACCGCACGGGTAGTGGGCATCGTCGGCAGTGCCGGCGCGTATGGCCGTTGGCTGCGGGGGTTCCTGCAGCAGCGCATGGGCGTGGAGGTGATCGGCCACGATCCCGCCGACCCGCAGTCGCACACGCCCGAGCAGCTGCTGGAGCAGGCCGATGTGCTGGTCTTTTCCGCGCCGATCCGGCACACCCCGGCGCTGATCGCCGACTACGTCGCGCGCTCGGCCGGGCGTGAGGCCGGTCGTCTGTGGCTGGACGTGACCTCGGTGAAAAGCGCGCCGGTGGCCGCCATGCTGGCCTCGCAGGCCGAGGTGGTGGGCTTGCACCCGATGACCGCACCGCCCAAGGCGCCCACACTGAAGGGCCGGGTGATGGTGGTCTGCGAGGCGCGCCTGGCGCGCTGGCAGCCGTGGGTGCAGCAGTTGTGCGACGCGCTGGAAGCCGAATGCGTGCGCGCCACGCCCGCGCACCACGACCAGGTGATGGCGCTGGTGCAGGCGATGGTGCATGCCACCCACCTGGCCCAGGCCGGCGTGCTGCGCGAGTACGCGCCGCTGCTGGGCGCGCTGCCCGCGTTGATGCCGTACCGCTCGGCGTCGTTCGAACTGGACACGGCGATCATCGCGCGGATCCTGTCGCTGAATCCGGCGATCTACGAGGACATCCAGTTCGGCAACCCGCACGTGGCACCCATGCTCGACCGGCTGCTGGCGCAGCTGCAGCAGCTGCGCGCGCAGGTCGGGCAGGGCGATGATGCCGCGCGTGCGGCGTTCCGCCAGCAGCTGCTGCTGGACAACCGTGACAGCCAGGGCGAGACGGTGTTGGCCGAAGGCAACTACACCTTCGAGCGGGTCGGCTATCTGCTGGCCGACCTGACCGAGCGCAATGCCATCAGCGTGCACCTGCCCGAAGACCGGCCCGGTTCGCTGCGCGAACTGCTGCACGTGTTCGAGCGGCACGCGGTGAGCCTGGCGTCGATCCACTCCTCGCGCACGCCAAGCGGTGAAGTGCACTTCCGTGTCGGCTTCGTGGCCGGCAGCGATGTGCAGGCGCTGCAGCGCGCCGCCGTGGAAATCGATGCCACCGGGATCGGCCGGGTTCTGCCGCGCTGACGTGTTGCAACGCCGCATTCATCCACAGGGGGTGTGGATGAGTTGCGCACAAACGTGTGGATAACCGCGCGCAGCCGTTGCGGGCAAAGGCTGTCAAGATGGCTGGTCATAAAATGACCAGCCTGTCGCAAACTTTTTTGGGTCGCGCCGATCCGGCGCGCCGCACGCTCAGGTGGTGAGCGTCAACTCACCGCCACGGGTGCGGAACTGACGGCCATCGCGGACCAGGTGGCGGCCATCGGCCAGCTCGTAACGGACGTTGGCGTCCGCGGGCGCAGCCGACGCTGCGGCGGCGGCCTCGTCCTGCTTGAACTCGATGATCACGTAGCTTTCGCCCGTGGCGTCGGTGGCGGGAAACTGTCGAAACGACATGAAGCACCTCCTGCAGTGGCATCGACCTGTGACCTGCGCACCATGCAACCGGCCGCGTTAGCGGTGCGTCATCAATCGATGAACTGCAGCCGTGCCAGCTCCGCGTACAGCCCACCCTCGGCCAACAGTTGTTCGTGGGTGCCCTGGGCGATGATGCGGCCGTGGTCCATCACCACGATGCGGTCGGCCTTGAGCACGGTGGCCAGGCGGTGGGCGATGACCAGCGTGGTGCGTCCCGCCATCAACCGTTCCAGCGCCTGCTGCACCGCGCGCTCGCTCTGCGCATCGAGTGCACTGGTGGCCTCGTCGAGCAGCAGGATCGGTGCGTCCTTCAGCAGCGCCCGTGCGATCGCGATGCGCTGCTGCTGGCCGCCGGACAGGCGCGCACCGCGCTCGCCCAGCTCGCTCAGGTAACCGTCGGGCAGTGCCTGCAGGAACTCGTCGGCTTCGGCGGCCTCGGCGGCGCGCTGCACCTCGTCATCGCTGGCTTCCAAGCGGCCGTAGCGGATGTTGTCCAGGGCGGTGGCGGCAAACAGCGTGGGCTGCTGCGGTACCAGCGCCATCTGCGCGCGCAGCTGTGCCGGGTCGACCTGGCGCACATCCACGCCGTCGACCAGGATGCTGCCGGTGGCCGGATCGTGGAAGCGCAGCAGCATCGACAGGACCGTGCTCTTGCCGGCGCCGGACGGGCCTACCAGGGCAACCGTCTCGCCGGGCCGCACATGCAGGTCGAACCCTTCCAGGGCCGCGGTGTCCGGTCGCTGCGGGTAGTGGAACACCACGTTGTCGAAGCGGATCTCGCCGCGCAGGGGCAGCGGCATTGCCACCGGGTTGGCCGGTGCGGTGATCTCGATGTCTTCCTGCAGCAGTTCGGCGATCCGTCCCATGCCGCCGGAGGCGCGTTGCAGCTCATTCCAGACCTCTGCGAGCGCGCCGACCGAGCCGCCGCCGATCATCGCGTACAGCACGAACTGGCCCAGCGTGCCGGCCGTCATGCGGCCGTCGTTGACATCGTGCGCGCCCAGCCACAGCACGCCCACGATGGCACCGAACACCAGCACGATCGCGGTGGCGGTGACGATCGACTGCGCGCCGATGCGGCGGCGCGCGGCCTTGATCGATTCGGCCAGCGCGACGTTGAAGCGGCCACGTTCATAGGGCTCGCGTGCGTGCGCCTGCACGGTGCGCACCGCGCCCAGGGTTTCGGCGGCCAGGCTGTTGGCGTCGGCGACGCGGTCCTGGCTGGCGCGGGAGATGTTGCGCAGGCGGCGTGCGCCGATGATCACCGGCAGCACCGCCAGGGGAATGCCCAGCAGCGACCACACGGCCAGACGCGGGCTGGTGACAAACAACATCACCAGGCTGCCGATCACGGTGATGCTGCTGCGCAGGGCCACCGACATGGTCGAACCGATCACGCTGCGCAGCAACTCGCTGTCGGCGGTCAGCCGGGACACCAGTTCGCCGCTGCGACTGCGGTCGTGGAAGCCGGCGCCAAGGGTGATCAGATGGGTGTAGAGCTGGCTGCGCAGATCGGCCACGACCTTTTCGCCCAGCAACGACACGAAGAAGAAGCGCGCAGCGGTGGCCAGCCCCATCACCACCGCGACCAGGAACAGCAGGCCGAACGCGCGATTGATCTGGCCGTTGTTGTTGAAGCCATGGTCGATCATCAACTTGACCGCCGGCGGCAGGCTCAGCGTGGCCGCCGACGATACCGCCAGGGCGATCAGCCAGGCAGTGAACAGCCCCGAATGGCGACGTACGAACGGCCACAGCGTGCCCAGACTGCCCAAGCGGCGCAGCGCGGGGGTCGGGGCGGGGGTGGTCTCAGTCATCAAGGGGGCCTGGTTCGGTGCATCGTTGGATGCGGATACGATCACGGGTGGCGTCGCGGAGGCGGTTTTTCAACGGCTCGGCCTGGTCGGCCGGCAATTCAACCCGCAATTCGACCCCGGACGGGGTAAAGGACTCATCGAGTTTCTCGGCCGCGTGGCTGGACAGCGCGGCATGCAATGCGCCCAGGTCCTCGAACGCGGCCTGCACGTGCAAGCGGGTCAGGGCCACCAGCGGCAGGCGCGGCGCGGTACGCAGGCATTCGGCTGCCGTGCCTCCGTAGGCCCGGACCAGACCGCCGGCGCCCAGCTTGATCCCACCGTACCAGCGGATCACCACCACCATTACCCGGTCGAAGCCCTGGCCGTCGATGGCGGCCAGGATCGGTCGACCAGCGGTGCCGGCCGGTTCGCCATCGTCACTGGAGCGGTATTCGCTGCCGTGCCGGTAGGCCCAGCAGTTGTGGGTGGCATCGGGGATCGCCACCTGCTGCAGGAACGCCAGCGCGGCGGCGGCCGTGTCGATCGGCGCCGCATGCGCGATGAAGCGGCTGTGCTTGATCTCCAGGCTGTGGCTGACGACGGTGGCGAGCGTATCGGGCATTCCCACCATTGTAGGTGACGACCGTCGGTCGTCGCGTGCCCCTCAGTTGTCCAGCAGCTGGCGTACGTCGCGTGGCACGCGCGCTTCCGGATACTGCTGCAGGTAGCGCTCCAGGCTGGCACGCGCGGTATCGCGGTCGCCGGCATCGCGACGTTCGCGGATGCGCTTGAGCCACTGCTTGCGCGGCAGCAGGGCATCGGCCGCAACGGCCGCATCGACGGCGCTGGCCGACAACGCGCCGCCCACGGCCGGCGATGCCGCGCGTCGCAT
>LNAP01011004.1_pt1 | contig 10626 bp, 9 predicted proteins | sample 602601 | NCBI WGS metagenome assembly LNAP01 (sample SAMN02440304, study PRJNA202911) | soil metagenome | biome: Subtropical and temperate rainforests or woodlands; isolation source: soil samples (1 kg each in a 20% v/v slurry with milli Q water) were... ...
GCCGCAACGGCACCACCGACGCCGGTGGCTACCGCACCCACGGCAACGGCGGTCCCGGCCGCGCCGAGCGTGGCTCCCGCCATCGCACCGGCGCCGAGCTGCGGCGAACCGGACACCAGTCCGGTAGCAATACCCGGCCCGAAGATCCCGAGCGCCAGCAGCGCAAGGGATGCCAACATGATGACCAGCGCATGGTCGATGGAGGGTTCGTCCGGCGCGACCTGGAATTCGGCGAACAGGCCGGTGCCGATGCCGACGATCACCGCCAGCACCAGCACCTTGATGCCCGACGACACCACATTGCCCAGCACCTTCTCGGCCAGGAACGCGGTCTTGTTCCACAGCGCGAACGGCACCAGCACGAAGCCGGCAAGCGTCGTCAGCTTGAACTCGATCAACGTGATGAAAAGCTGGATCGCCAACACGAAGAACGTGACGATCACCACGAGCCAGGCCAGAAACATGACCGCGATGGGTGTCACGTTCACGAACACCTCGGGGAAGCCCGCCATGTCGCTGATCTGTTCGAGGATCGGCGCGCCGGCGTCAACGCCCACCTTGGCCAGCCGGCCGGGTTGCAGGAACTCCGCCTGCGTGATGGTCGATCCCGAAGCCATCAATCCCAAACCCGCGAACGAGCGGAACACGATGCTGGCCAGCCAGTTGAAATTGCCGATGATGTAAGCGAAGGCACCGATGTAGAGCACCTTGCGGATCAGCTTGGCGATCACATCGTCGCCCTGGCCGGTGGCATGGCTCATCGCCCAATAGAGGCCCGCGATGGTCATGTCGATCACGATCAAGGTGGCGGTGAGGAACGCAACCTCGCCACCCAGCAGACCGAAGCCCGAGTCGATGTAGGTGGAGAAGACGATGAGGAAGCGGTCGATCACCGAGATGTCGTTCATGGCGCGTGCCCTCAGTCGCCGCCGTAGAACGGCACGGTCTGCGGCGTGTAGGGCGTGCCTTCGCCGTGGAAGCGTCGCCGCACTTCGCGGGCGCGCTCGGTGGCTGCTGCCTGCCGCGCCAGTTCCAGCGACGCGGCGCGGTCCTGCGTCAACTGGAGCTGCTGCGCCTGGATCGCCTGCTTGGCCTGCAAGGCCAGCAACTGGTTGGTTGCCTGCATGGCTTGCAACGCGCCGGTGGCCGACTGGCTCTGGCCGACCAGATCGGCCAGCACGCCTTCGTCCTCGTTGAGGTTCTGCGACACCTGCGCCTGCATCCGCATGGCTGTGTGCAGGCCGTCGAGCGTGTGTCGCCAGCGTTCGCGCGCGTCCTGCGCCATGCGGTCACCACTGACGGTCGCGGCGTATTCGTGCGGGTACAGCCGGGCGAATTCCCGATCCATGTTCGTCACGTCGTAGGCCAGACCCTGCGCCTCGGCGATCAGGCGTTCGGTGGTCGCCAGCGTCGAGCGCAGGCGATTGACCACGTTGTAGTCGAGGCTCGTCAGATTGCGTGCCTGGTTGATGAGCATCTGCGCTTCGTTCTGAAGCTGCCGCACCTGGTTGTTGATCTGCTCCAGCGTGCGGATCGCGGTCAGCGTGTTCTGGATCAGGTTGGTCGGGTCAATCACCGCCCATTGCGCCTGCGCGGCAGGCAGCGTGCAGAACAGAGCGGCAGCGACGGTCGCAAGAAGTGTCTTCTTCATGACGGTTTCTCCTGTGGTGGATTGGAAGCGGCAGGTGCGGACGGCAGCAGATCGGCCGCCCAGTCCAGGCCGCAGTGGCGCAGCCAGGCGGCTGCGAAGCTGGAAGACGAAGCCGACGCTTCCACCGCGTCAATGTCGCGCTGGTCCTGCGGCGTCGAAGCACCGGCGAAGGCCAGCGCGACCGGCCCCAGGTCGAGGTCAAAGAGGCGATTGCCCAGCCGCGACTGGTAGTAGTAGTCGCGCTTGGGCTGCGCGGTGGCGACGATCTCGATTTGCCGGGCGTTGAGGCCGAAGCCTTCGTAGATCTTGCGGATTTGCGGCTCAGTGGCTTGTGGATTGGGCAGGAAGATGCGGCTTGCGCAGCTCTCCACGATGGCCGGCGCGATGCTGGAGTCCTTGATGTCCGCCAGCGACTGCGTGGCGAAGATCACCGACACGTTTTTCTTGCGCAGCGTCTTCAACCACTGGCGGATGCGCGCGGCGAACACCGGGTCGTCGAGGAACAGCCACGCCTCGTCGAGAATCAGCAAAGTCGGTGCGCCGTCGAAACGCTCGTCGAAGCGCGCGAACAGATAACCGAGTACCGCCAGCACGGCGGCGCGGCTCGCCATCAGTTCCTCCATCTCGAAACCCTGCACGTCGGCGGTGCCCAGACGGTCGTGATCGGCATCGAGCAAACTGCCGTGCGCGCCGCCGAGCACGTAGGGCGCGAGCGCCTGGCGTAGCGCGTTGTTCTGCAACAGCACGGAAAACCCGGTCAGCGTGCGCTGCTCCACCGGCGCACCGGCGAGACTTTCCAGCGCCGACCAGATGGCCGCCTTCTCGTCGGGGCCGATGCTCGCGCCTTCACGCAGCATCCGGCCTTCGAGCCATTCGGCGGCCCAAGTGCGGTAGCTTTCTTGGTCGATGCGCGCGAGCGGCTGAAACGCGATGCCGCTGTCCGTGCCCAGGTCGTAGTGCTCGCCACCGAGGCCGAGGATGGTGGCGCGCATCGAGCGGCCCATGTCGAAGGCGAAAATGCGTGAGCCGGGATAACGGCGGAATTGCATCGCCAGCGTGGCGAGCAACACGGACTTGCCCATGCCGGTCGGTCCAACGACAAGGGTGTGGCCGACATCGCCGATGTGCGTCACCAGACGGAACGGCGTGGCGCCATCGGTGCGCGTGACGATCAAGGGTGGCCCGTCGAGGTGGGCATTCTTCTCCGGCCCGGCCCACACCGCCGACACCGGCATCAGGTGCGCGAGGTTCAGCGTCGAGACGATGGGCTGGCGCACGTTCGCGTAGGCGTTGCCCGGAATCGACGACAGCCACGCCTCCACCGCGTTGAGTGTTTCAGGGATCGTGACGAAACCCCGGCCCTGAATGACGCGCTCCACCCTGCGCAGCTTCTCGTCGGCCGCGCCGGCATCGGTATCGAGCACCGTCACGGTCGCGGTGACGTAGCCGAAAGCGACTTGATCGCTGCCCAGCTCCTGCAAGGCCGCATCGGCGTCCACCGCCTTGTTCGATGCGTCGGTATCGACCAGCGGGCTTTCCTGTTGAAAGATCGTCTCGCGCAGCAGTGCGACGACGTTCTTGCGCTTGGCGAACCACTGGCGGCGCAGGCGGCCGAGTTCCTTTTCCGCCTCGGACTTGTCCATGCAGAGGAAGCGCGTGCTCCAGCGATAGGCGAAGCCGAGTCGGTTCAGGTCGTCGAGCAGCCCCGGCCAGGTCGAGGTCGGGAAGCCGCGCACCGACACCACGCGCAAATGCGCATCGCCCAACATCGGCGCAAGCCCGCCGGTCAGCGGGCAGTCGGTCAGCAGCGCATCGAGGTGAAACGGATGCTCCGGCACGGCCACGTGATAACGCCGCGTGGAGATGGTGGCGTGCAGATAGGTAAGCGTTTCGCTGTCGTCGAGCCAGGCAATCTCTGGCATCACGCCGTCGAGCAGGTCGAAGCAACGATCCGTCTCCGCGATGAAGGCGATCAGGCGTTCATGCCAATCCACGCCACGCTGCGACGTATTCTCGTAGAGCAGATTCGCGGCGCGTGCGCGGGACTCCTCCGGCGGCAGGCACACCAGCGTCAGGTGATAGCGGCTATCGAAGTGACTCTGGTCTTCCTCGAACACCGCTCGGCGTTCCTCGTCCACCAGCCACGACAGCGGTTCGGGAAACTCGGACTGCGGATAGTCAGCCGCTGACAGCCTTTCGGCCTCGACGAACAAGGCCCACCCGGAACCCAGGCGGCGTAGCGCGTTGTTGAGCCGCGCTGACGTGGCGATCAGCTCGCCCTGCGTCGCGCTGTCCAGGTCCGGCCCGCGAAAGCATGCTGTCCTTTGGAACGAACCGTCCTTGTTGAGCACGATGCCGGGCGCCATCAACCCGGCCCAGGGCAGCCAGTCGGCGAGCAGTGCGGGACGCTGACGGTATTCGGCGAGATGCAACATGGCGTCGTCCTCACACGTCCAGCAGAGGCTTGTGCTTGATGTGCCGCGCGAACACCTGCATGAACTGCGGATCGACGCGCGCCCCCCATACCGCGAGCGAATGGCCGACGATCCACATCACCAGACCCGGAATCCACAGTTGCAGGCCCAGTCCCACGGCGGCGGCCAGCGTGCCGTTGGCAATGGCGACCGTGCGCGGCGCACCGCCCAGCAGGATGGTTTCGGTCAACGAACGATGCAGCGGCACCTCGAAGCCGCTGGCGAACTCATCGGGCGCACTCATACGACAGCCCCACCGGAGAAGCTGAAGAAGGACAGGAAGAACGAGGACGCCGCGAACGCGATGGACAGGCCGAAGACGATCTGGACCAGTTTGCGAAAACCGCCGCTGGTATCGCCGAAGGCCAGCGCCAGGCCGGTGGCAATGATGATGATGACTGCGACGATGCGCGCCACCGGCCCCTGGATGGAGTCGAGGATGGCTTGCAGCGGCCCTTCCCAGGGCATGCTGGAACCGGCCGCGTGCGCCGTGCCGGTCGCCAGCAGGAATACGACCGCCAGCAGCAGCCCCTGTTGTGCTGGCCCGGCCAGGCACCGTAGGCGTGCGAGCAGGGAAAGCGGATTTACGGAAATGCGGGAATCATGAGAAACGTAAGCAGGCGTCATGGCAGTTCTCCAGAGTGGGTTGAGGACGGGGAAGGAAGCGGCGCGAGCGCGTCGTCGAGTTGGTAGCCCTGACCGTCGAAGCCGGTCACGCGGGCGACGGTCTGGACCTGGCGGGCACGGCCGCGCCCGGCAATGAAGACAATGACGTTCACCGCTTCGGCGATCAGCGCGCGCGGCGGCGTCATGGCGACTTCGAGAATCAGTTGTTCGAGGCGCAGCAGCGCGCCGTGCGCGGAGCTGGCGTGCAGCGTGGCAATGCCGCCGGGATGCCCTGTGCCCCACACCTTGATGAGGTCCAGCGCCTCGCCGCCGCGCACTTCGCCGACGATCACGCGGTCGGGGCGCAGGCGCATCGTGGCGCGCACCAGTTCCTGCATGCTCACAACCCCGGCGCGGGTGCGCAGCGGCACATGGTCGCGGGCAGAACACTGAAGCTCCACCGTGTCTTCGAGCACCAGCACGCGATCACCAGTGCTGGCGATTTCGGCCAGCAGCGCATTGGCGAGCGTGGTCTTGCCGGTGCTGGTGCCGCCGGCGATCAGGATGTTCTGGCGCTCGCGCACGGCGCGGCGCAGGAACTCGGCCTGCTCCGCACTCAGGATGCCGTCGCCCACGTAGTCGGCCAGGCCGATTACGCCCACGGCACGCTTGCGCAGGGCGAAGGCCGGACCCGGCGCGGCCGGCGGCAGGATGCCCTCAAAGCGCTCGCCGGTCTCTGGCAGCTCGGCGGTCAGCAGCGGCCGGCCGCGATGCACCTCCGTGCCGACGTGCGCCGCGACCAGGCGGATGATGCGCTCGCCATCGGCGGCCGACAGCGACTCGCCGGTGGCGGCACGGCCCGTGGAGAGCCGGTCGATCCACAGCGCACCGTCCGGGTTCAGCATCACTTCCACCACGTCCGGGTCTTCGAGCGCGGAAGCGATCAGCGGCCCCATCGCCGTGCGCAACATGCGAATGCGCCGATCCAGCGAGGTGACAGAGGACGATGGCGGCTGCGGGACGGCACTCATGCGGCAGCCTCCTGCGCGCGTTCCTGCGCTTCGGCCAGCGCCGCCGTCTCGTCCAGCCGCTGCGTGTCGGGCTGGATCTCCTCGTAGACTTCGCGCACGAGGCTGCGCCCGCGCAGCAGGTGGCGGCCGAGCTGTTCGATGAACTGCTCGAAGCGCGCCTTGCCCTGTGCCTTCGCGGCTTCCTGATGGGCCTCGGGCAGCGGTGTGCTGACGGTCAGGTAGTAGCGCACGAACAGCGCCAGCGTTTCGATCTGGATGTTCTGGTCGCGCTCCAGCTTCTCGAACTGGCGCGACAGGCGATCCAGCCGCTTGGCCATCGCCGCTTCGCGCTGGTCGGCCGCATCCGGCGACAGCCAGGACGCGAGTGCGGCCGCGACGATGCTGGATTTCGAGACGCCTTTCTTCGCGGCCAGCTCGTCCAGGCGCTTCGCATGGTCGCGCTCGATGAACAGGTTCAGGCGATGGCGGGAATGAAGATGGCTCATAGCTGGATTCCGTCGTCGGGGTTGAGGGCGGCCAGCCGAGCCGCGCGCTGCAAGCGCGGGTCGAGCTGGGACGGCAGGGGAAGCGGCAGATCGTCGTCGTCATCGAGCAGCGCCAGATCGCTGGCCGCGTGCTCGGATTCAGAGCTGTAGGCGACGACTTCGGACAGCTCGGGCTGTTGGCGCGGGCCGCCTTCGTTGGCGTCTCCCAAGTCCGAAGCCACAGCGGGCACGGCAGGCATGGCGGGAATCGCCAAGGCGCTCCAGTCATCGGGCCGCGCGGCCGGGGCATCGGCGTAGCGGCCCTGCGCCAGCGTGGGTGCTGGCAACACGCGGCGCTTGAAGTTGGCGTCCGCGTAGTAGCGCAGCTTCTTCGCCTTGATCGGCGGATGGCCGGAGACCATCACCACGGCGTCGTCGGGTGGGAGCTGCATCACCTCGCCGGGCGTGAGCAGCGGGCGCGCCGTTTCCTGCCGCGACACCATCAGGTGCCCGAGCCAGGGCGCGAGCCGATGGCCCGCGTAGTTGCGCTGCGCGCGCAGCTCGGTGGCGGTGCCCAGCGTTTCGGAAATGCGCTTGGCCGTGCGTTCGTCGTTGGTGGCGAAGGTCACGCGCACATGGCAGTTGTCCAGAATCGAATGGTTCTGGCCGTAGGCTTTGTCGATCTGGTTGAGCGACTGCGCGCGCAGCCCGTAGCCGGCCATGAAGGCGAGCGCGGATTCAAAGAAGTCGAGCCGGCCGAGTGCGGGGAACTCGTCGAGCATCAGCAGCAGCTTGTGCTTGCGCTCCACGCCGTCGCTGCCATCGAGCGATTCAGTGAGGCGCCGTCCGATCTGGTTGAGGATCAGACGAATGAGCGGCTTGGTGCGGCTGATGTCCGACGGCGGTACCACGAGGTACAGCGATACAGGATGCTGCGCGGAAATCAGGTCCGCGATGCGCCAGTCGCAGCGCGACGTGACTTCGGCCACCGTGGGGTCGCGGTACAGGCCAAGGAAACTCATCGCGGTGGACAGCACGCCGGACCGCTCGTTGTCCGACTTGTTGAGCACTTCGCGCGCAGCAGACGCGACGACGGGATGCGGTGCATCGCCGAGGTGCTTCGTCGTCATCATCCGATGCAGCGTCACCTCGAACGGACACGCGGGATCGGACAGGAAGTTGGCGACGCCGCGCAGCGTCTTGTCCTCGCTGGCGTAGAGCACATGCAGGATCGCGCCGACCAGCAGCGCGTGCGAAGTCTTCTCCCAGTGGTTGCGCCGCTCCAGCGCGCCTTCGGGATCGACCAGAATGTCCGCGATGTTCTGCACGTCGCGCACTTCATGCGCACCGCGCCGTACTTCCAGCAGCGGGTTGTAGGCGGCGGACTTCGCATCGGTAGGGTTGAATAGCAGGCAGTGCGAGAAGCGCGAGCGCCAGCCGGCGGTGATAGCCCAGTTCTCGCCCTTGATGTCGTGGATCACGGCGGACGCGGGCCACGACAGCAGCGTGGGCACCACCAGGCCGACGCCCTTGCCCGAGCGCGTGGGCGCGAAGGTCAGGACGTGTTCTGGGCCTTCGTGTCGCAGGTACTGGCGGCCATGCAGGCCGAGGAAGACTCCGGATGGCTGGGTCAGCCCGGCTTTGCAGATTTCCGCGGCATCGGCCCAGCGGGCCGAGCCGTAGGTCGTGACCAGACGAGATTGGCGCGAGCGCCAGATGGACATGCCTATGGCGACCACCACGGCCACCAAGCCGCTTCCGCCCGCGATGGCGCCACCAATGTCAAAGACGTGCGACGCATAGGCGTCGAAAAGGAACCACCACTCGAACAGCTTCCACGGGTGGTAGATCGGCGTGCCAAGGAAATCGAACCACGGCGAGCCAAGACGTATCTGATAACCAAGGGTCGCAGCTGTCCATTGTGTGGCGCTCCACACTCCGGCGATCACGATGCTGAATACCACGGCAATCTGACCGAACAACACGTTCGTCCCTTGCATCTCCCGGCCTCCGATTTCCCCTGCGCGCACTGCGTTCAACGTGCCGCTGGTGTCAGGATCGGTGCCGGGTCAGTGCCGGTCAAAGACCGTTATCGGGAGAAAGGTCGAACAAAAAGCAAGAACTCGCGCAGGGGCGTAGGCAGAAAAAAAGCCGCAAGCGATGGCGCATTGCGGCGTGTTTGACAGAAATTAAATGATTCGTGGCGAACTGCCTACAATCAAAATTTGGGCGGATTCTCCAGTGATGTATACGGCACCTTGCCGTCGCCATAGAAGCGCTTGCGCGTTGCCTCAGAAACCCGGTTGCACAACTCATTGCCCAGCTTGGCTCGTTCCAGCTTGCATTGCTGACGCAGCTCTTTGAGGCGCTCGGGATTAGCTGCAAGGGACTCCACCGTTTCAATGGTGGTCTTGGTCGCGATCGGGTTTGACTGACCGCATGCGGTTAGCATCAAAGCGAGCAGAAGCAGGATGATCTTCTTCATAGCTCGATATCCTTCAAAGCACCAGATTTTGAGGATGCAGGCCAATCAGGATCGTTCGACTCCATGGACGCCAGCCGTTCAATGAAGCGAGCCAGCATCTGCGACGGTTCGGCGTCCCTACGAAGCAGGTAAGTAGTCAACAAGGGTGGCTGTCCCGCAAGCGGGCGCGCCACGACGCCTAGCTCACGACTGAATGCGATGTGCGCGCCACCCGCAAGGCCCAATGCCAAGCCGGCCGATACCAGCATCATCATCACGTCGAACGTCGCCACACGCTGCGCGATCAGCGGCTCCCGTTCCTGTCGGCGCAGGATGCGATCAACTTGGCGAGCATGGCCTTCGCATGCTGCGGGATCACCCAGCACGATCGGGTAGCGCAGCACTTCTTCCAGCGGAATTCGTTTGTAAGCCAGCACGGGATGACGCGCGGGCACGGCTACCATCAACTGGTCTTCCCAAACTGGATTGACGATGATGCCGTCGCCGGCCTCATCGGCCATGGAAAAGCCCGCGTCGTACAGATCATCATGCAGGCCCTTGATCTGCTGATCCAGCGGCACTTCGAAGAGCCGGATTTCGATTTCTGGATATTCTTCGCGGCAACGTGCCAGTAGCGCCGGCAGGCGCGATGGTGTGATGCCATCAGACAAAGCAATGCGCAACTGCCCGTGAAAGCCATTGGTAGCCGATTTCACGCTTTCACGCGCCTGCTCCAGGACTGCAAACACGCGCGGAATGTGATTGAGGAACAGCTTTCCGGCGAGAGTCAAGCGCGTGCTGCGAGTAGTGCGCACAAAGAGCTGCACGCCCAACTCCTCTTCCAGTTCCTTGATAGCACGTGATAGAGGTGACTGCTCGATGTGTAGCCGCTCAGCGGCACGGGCAAAGTGGAGTTCTTCAGCAACGGCCAGAAAGCAACGCAGATGACGAAATTCCACTGGACGATCTCCTTTGTGTGATAGCACCACCGACTGCTTCGATCGTTGTGGAAGCCTTAGCCTTGATCGCCATCATTTGCGTTAGCCGTAAAGATGGTGTCCCCAGTCAGAGGTGCGAGGAGCAACAGCACCGCCTCAACCCAGCGCTGGAACTAGCGAACGTTGCAGCTTCGTGTTCGCGCGGGGCACGTCGCTGTAGGTCAAGGAAGAGGCGTCGATGCGGCGGTCATTCCTTGGTCTTTCGTGGATGGAGGTCAGAACGCGATCTGCGTGCGGGCACCAACGGCTTGGTACCTCGCGCCAATGTCGCCACCGCCACCCGTTCGCTTGTCCACCGTGCCGTTGATGTAATTAAGCATGAAGCGGATGTTGCTGTTCACATACCAGTTCAGGCCGAGCGTGAGGTTCTCCTGCCGGCCGCCGAAGATGTCCCTGTCGTTGAGATCAATCATGCTGTAGCGCGCAGCAATCTCCCATGCGCCCCAGTCGCCCATCCTCCAGTCGAAGGGACGACTTGGCGCAACGCTCCCATAAGAGCCGGAGCTTGCGCTGTAGCGTCGCGTCTCGCCGGTGAGGATATAGCCGCCTTGGATGTAATAGCCGCTGAAGTTGAGGCTGGGCCCGTTGCCAGGGGGCCGCTCGACGTTGAAATCGAAATACTCGCCCTGGAAGTGGAAGCTGCCCAGTGTTCCGGCCAGTTCCGCGCTCAAGACGCGCGCGGAGTCGATCGGAAGAGGACCGGTGCCCAAGATGCGGTTGCCGTCGATGCGCATCTCAATCCGGTCTCGCAGGTTCAGTTCCGAGGCGCCCGTCGGCGCATCGAACAGGTACTGCACGTCGCCGCCGATCAGGAGCGAGGCGCTGTCGGTCAGAACTGGCAGGAACACCACCCGTCCGGTCGCGGCGGTCTGCCTTGCATCGTGCGATGTCCTGCCGGAGGCCGGTCCCGTCAGGAAGGCGCCGGCCCACCATTGCCG
>LNAP01011841.1_pt1 | contig 10626 bp, 8 predicted proteins | sample 602601 | NCBI WGS metagenome assembly LNAP01 (sample SAMN02440304, study PRJNA202911) | soil metagenome | biome: Subtropical and temperate rainforests or woodlands; isolation source: soil samples (1 kg each in a 20% v/v slurry with milli Q water) were... ...
TGTCGCCCGACGTCCAGCTCATCTGGATGTTGCGGAACACGCGCTCCGGGTGCGGCATGACGGCCGTGAAGCGGCCATCGGCGGTCGTCACCGAGGTCAGCCCGCCCGCGCTGCCGTTCGGGTTGAACGGGTACTGCTCGGTCGGCTGGCCATGGTTGTCGACATAACGCATCGCGGCGATGGCCTTCGCCGCGTCGCCGCGGTGCTTGAAATTGGCGTAGCCCTCGCCATGCGCCACCGCGATCGGCAGTCGGCTGCCGGCCAGGCCACCGAAGAAGAGGCTCGGCGATTCGAGCACCTCGACCATAGACAGCCGCGCCTCGAAGCGCTCGCTCTGGTTGGTGGTGAAGCGCGGCCAGGCCTCGGCGCCGGGGATGATGTCGGCGAGTTCGGCGAACATCTGGCAGCCGTTGCATACGCCCAGGCCGAAGGTGTCGCCACGACCGAAGAAGGCCTGGAACTGTTCCGAGAGCTTGGGGTTGAAGGTGATGCTGCGCGCCCAGCCGATGCCGGCGCCCAGCGTGTCGCCGTAGCTGAAACCGACGCCCTTGAAGTCGGCCAGGTCGGCGCGGCCGGTTTGCAGGTCGGTCATGTGGACGTCGTGCGCCTCGAAGCCGGCTTCGGTGAAGGCGTAGGCCATCTCGACGTGCGAGTTGACGCCCTGCTCACGCAGGATCGCGACCTTGGGCCGCGCCGCCAGGTTCAGGAAGGGCGCGGTGATCGAGGCGTCGACAGCGTTCGCGGCGAGCGACACATGCGCGCCCGGGTCCTGCGGCACACCGGCCGCAGCGTGTTCGGCATCGGCGCAGGCCGGGTTGTCGCGCTCGCGGGCGATCTTCCAGCTGACCGAGTCCCACACCTGGTGCAGGTCGTGCAGGCTGGCGCTGAAGACCGACTTGGCATCGCGCCAGACTTCCAGCTTGCCCTTGCCGACCTCCATGGTCGAAGCGTCGGGCCGCGTCTTGCCGACGAAGTGGCTGTGGGCGCTCAGGCCGTGCGCGCGCAGCAGTTGCATGACCTCGTTGCGTTCGGCGGTGCGCACCTGCAGCACCATGCCCAGTTCTTCGCTGAACAGCGCCTTGAGCGTGAGCTCTTCGCGCCGCGCGCTGACCTGCTGCGCCCAGTTCTTGGCGTCGCCGGTCTCCATGCGGCTGTCGGAGATGCCGTCGCCCTCGGTGACCAGCATGTCGACGTTGAGCGCCACGCCGACGTGGCCGGCGAAGGCCATCTCGCAGGCGGTGGCGAACAGGCCGCCGTCGCTGCGGTCGTGCATCGCGAGGATCTTGCCGTCCGCGCGCAGCGCGTTCACGGCCTTGACCAGGTTCACCAGGTCTTCCGGATGGTCCAGGTCGGGGACCGCGTCACCGCTCTGCCCCAGCGTCTGCGCCAGGATGCTGCCGGCCATGCGGTGCTGGCCGCGGCCCAGGTCGATCAGCACCAGCGTGGTGTCGGCCTCGTCGCGGGCGTGAGCGTGCCGCGCACGTCGGCCAGCGTGGCGAAGGCGGTGACGATCAGGCTGACCGGCGAGGTGACCTTTTTCTTTTCGCCCCCGTCGGACCATTGCGTGCGCATCGACAGCGAATCCTTGCCGACCGGGATCGAGATGCCCAGCGCCGGGCACAGTTCGAGGCCGACCGCCTTCACCGTCTCATACAGCGCGGCGTCTTCGCCGGGCTCGCCGCAGGCGGCCATCCAGTTGGCCGACAGCTTGACGCGGGAGAGTTCGATCGGCGCGGCCAGCAGGTTGGTGATGGCTTCGGCCACCGCCATCCGGCCGGAAGCGGGCGCGTCGAGCGCGGCCAGCGGCGTGCGCTCGCCCATGCTCATCGCCTCGCCGGCGAAGCCGCTGTAGTCGGCCAGCGTCACGGCGCAATCGGCCACCGGCACCTGCCACGGGCCGACCATCTGGTCACGGTGCGTCAGGCCGCCCACGGTGCGGTCTCCGATGGTGATGAGGAAGCGCTTGGACGCGACGGTGGGGTGCGACAGCACGTCGATGGCGGCCTTCTGCAGCTCGACGCCGGTCAGGTCGAGCGGCCTGAACTGGCGGGCGATGGTCTTCACGTCGCGCAGCATCCTGGGCGGCTTGCCGAGCAGCACGTCCATCGGCATGTCGACCGGTTGCGCTTGGGCACCTTCGTCTGCAACGATCAACTGGCGCTCCTCGGTCGCCACGCCGACCACCGCGAACGGGCAACGCTCGCGCTCGCAGAAGGCCTTGAACCGGTCGAGCGATTCCGGCGCGATGGCCAGCACGTAGCGCTCCTGGCTTTCGTTGCACCAGATTTCCTTGGGCGCCATGCCCGACTCCTCGAGTGGCACGCCGCGCAGGTCGAAGCGTGCGCCGCGACCGGCGTCGTTGGTCAGTTCGGGGAAGGCGTTCGACAGGCCACCGGCGCCCACGTCGTGGATGGCGAGGATCGGATTGGCCGCGCCCTGCTGCCAGCAGTGGTTGATGACCTCCTGCGCGCGCCGCTCGATCTCGGGGTTGCCGCGCTGCACCGAGTCGAAGTCGAGCTCGGCGGCGTTGGCGCCGGTCGCCATCGAACTGGCGGCGCTGCCGCCCATGCCGATGCGCATGCCGGGGCCGCCCAGCTGGATCAGCAGCGAACCGGCGGGGAAGAGGATCTTCTTGGTCTGCGTCGCATCGATGCTGCCGAGACCGCCCGCGATCATGATGGGCTTGTGGTAGCCGCGCTGCACGGTGTCGGCGTCGCTGGTAATCGCCTGCTCATATTCACGGAAGTAGCCCAGCAGGTTGGGACGGCCGAATTCATTGTTGAAGGCCGCGCCGCCCAGCGGGCCCTCGGTCATGATCTGCAGCGGGCTGGCGATGTGCTCGGGCTTGCCGTAGTGGTCCGCTTCGGGCCAGAGCTTCGACACGGTGAAGCCCGTCAGGCCGGCCTTGGGCCTGGAACCGCGGCCGGTCGCGCCCTCGTCGCGGATCTCGCCGCCGGCGCCGGTCGAGGCACCCGGGAAGGGGGAGATCGCAGTGGGGTGGTTGTGCGTCTCGACCTTCATCAGCACATGGCTCAGCGCGCTCTCCTTGGTGTAGCGGCCGCTCGCCGCGCCATCGGCCGCCACGAAGCGCTCGATCTGCGTGCCTTCCATGATCGACGCGTTGTCGGCGTAGGCGACCACGGTGTGCTGCGGGCTCAGCTTCTCGGTGTTGCGGATCATGCCGAACAGGCTGACCGGCTGCTTCTCGCCGTCGATCACGAAGTCGGCGTTGAAGATCTTGTGGCGGCAGTGCTCGCTGTTGGCCTGCGCGAACATCATCAGTTCGACGTCGCTGGGGTTGCGGCCGAGCCGGGTGAAGGCCTCGACCAGGTAGTCGATCTCGTCCTCGGCCAGGGCCAGGCCGAAGGTGCCGTTGGCCGAGACGAGCGCCGCGCGGCCGCCGGACAGCACGTCGACCTGTGCCATCGGCTGCGCATCGAGTTCGGCGAACAGCGCTGCCGCGCCGTCGATGCCGGGCAGCACCGACTCGGTCATGCGGTCGTGCAGCAGCGCCGCCACGGCCAGCCGCTGGTCGCCGGCCAGCGTCGGCGCCTTGCCGATCAACGGCGCCTTCAGGCGCAGGTGGTACTGCGTGACACGCTCGACCCGGCGCAGCGCCAGCCCGCAGTTGTGGGCGATGTCGGTCGCCTTCGAGGCCCAGGGCGACACGGTGCCCAGGCGTGGCGTGACGACCAGTTCGGTGGCCGACGGGGGAACTTCAAAGGGCTCGCCGTAGCTCAGGAGCGCGGCGAAGCGCTCGCGGGCCGCGGTGTCGGGGGCCGCATCGGTCACGACCAGGTGCACGAAGCGCGCCGCGATCGCCTCGATCCTCGGCTCGACCGCCTGCAGTTTCGGCAGGAGCTGGCGGGCCCGGAAGTCGCTGAGTGCGCGGCCGCCCTCGAACACGGTCACGACGGGTTGGGCGGTGTGGGATGGCTGCGTCACGGTCGAATGGGCCGGCGGGGGCCGGCTGGCTGAGGGTGAATGAAGAAACACGCTGGACGGCCGCTGACTGGGGCCGTCCGTGGAAACCCGGAATTTTAGGCCACCGCGACCGGCCGGGCCGCTGCTCCGCGCATGCGCCGAGGTCATGCGCCGCGACGCCGGGCGACCGGGATGCCGGATGGGATAATCGCAGGATGAGCATTACCCTACACGACGCGGCTGGCATTGCGGCCATGCGCGCGGTCGGCCGCCTGACGTCGGAGGTGCTGGACTACCTCACGGCGTTCGTGAAACCCGGCGTCACCACCAACGAAATCGACCGCCTGGCGGCCGAATACATGGCCAAGCAAGGCACGACCTCGGCCACGGTCGGCTACCTGGGCGCAAGCAGCACGCCCTTCCCCAAGTCGCTCTGCACCTCGGTCAACCACGTGGTGTGCCACGGCATCCCCAACGACAAGCCCCTGAAGAAGGGCGACATCATGAACATCGATGTCACGGTCATCAAGGACGGCTGGTTCGGCGACAACAGCCGCATGTTCATCGTCGGCGACGCCTCCATCGCCGCCAGGCGCCTGTGCTCGGTGACCTACGAGGCGATGTGGCACGGCATCCTGCAGGTGCGCCCCGGTGCGCACCTGGGTGACGTGGGCCATGCCATCCAGAAATTCGCCGAAGGCAATGGCTATTCGGTGGTGCGCGAGTTCTGCGGGCACGGCGTGGGCCGCAAGTTCCACGAGGAGCCGCAGGTGCTGCACTACGGCCGGCCAGGCACACTGGAACGGCTCGAGCCGGGCATGATCTTCACGATCGAGCCCATGATCAACGCCGGCAAGCGCGACATCAAGGAAGACGCCAAGGGCGGCCAGTACGACGGCTGGACCATCGTCACGCGCGACCGTTCGCTGTCGGCGCAGTGGGAGCACAGCGTGCTCGTCACCGAGACGGGCTACGAGGTGCTGACCCTGTCGGCCGGCAGCCCGCCGCTACCGCCCTTCGTCCAGTCGACGGCCACCTGATCGCCGGGGCCAGGGCGTGATCGAAGTCGCCACCACGGTCGACGTGCCGTCGCTGCGCGAGGCCTACCGCGCGCAGAAGATGGCGCTGTTCGAGACGCTGCGGCACGGCAACGCGCCCACGCGCAGCGTGCACCACACCCTGCGCCAGTTCGCCGCGTTCGCCGACGAGGCGTTGATCGCGCTGTGGAACGATGCCGGCTTCGGCACCGATCTGGCGCTGGTCGCGGTCGGCGGCTTCGGGCGTGGCGAGCTGTTCCCCTATTCCGACGTCGACGTGCTGCTGCTGCTGCCGGAGGTCCATGCGTCGAACATCGAGCCGGCCCGGCTCGAAGCCTTCATCGGCCGCTGCTGGGACGTGGGCCTGGAGATCGGCTCGAGCGTGCGGACGCTGGGCGAATGCCTCGACGAAGCGGACAAGGACGTGACCGTGCAGACCTCGCTGCTCGAGTCGCGCCTGATCGCTGGCGACAAGAAGCTGTACACGGCCTTCCGTAAGCGCTTCTGCACCGCCATCGACCCGAAAGCCTTCTTCGCCGCCAAGTCGCAGGAGATGCGGCACCGGCACCACAAGTTCGACGACACGCCCTACGCGCTCGAGCCCAACTGCAAGGAGTCGCCCGGCGGCTTGCGCGACCTGCAGACGGTGCTCTGGATGACCAAGGCCGTCGGCTTCGGCCGGCGTTGGGAGGACCTGGCGAAGAACGGCCTGGCCACCGCCTTCGAGGTGCAGCAGATCAAACGCAACGAGGCGCTGCTGTGCCTGATCCGCGCCCGCCTGCATGTCACGGCCAACCGGCGTGAAGACCGGCTGGTGTTCGACCTGCAGACGGCCGTGGCAGCCACCTTCGGCTACGAAGGGCAGGCGGAGGGCGGGCAGCGCAAGGCCAGCGAAGCGCTCATGCGCCGCTACTACTGGGCCGCCAAGGCGGTCACGCAGCTCACCCAGATCCTGCTGCTGAACATCGCCGAGCGGCTGCAGCCGCAAGCCGAGGAGCCCACCCGCATCAACGACCGCTTCTTCGAGAAGGCCGGGATGATCGAGGTGGCGAGCGACGACCTGTACCTCAAGGACCCGCACGCCATCCTCGAGACCTTCCTGCTCTACCAGAAGACCATCGGCGTAAAAGGCCTGTCGGCGCGCACGCTGCGCGCGCTCTACAACGCGCGCTCGGTGATGGACAGCAAGTTCCGCAACGACCGGGTCAACCACGTCACCTTCATGCGGATGCTGGTGGAGCCGCGCGGCATCACGCACGCCTTCCGGCTGATGAACCAGACCTCGGTGCTCGGGCGCTACCTGCGGCCCTTCCGCAGCATCGTCGGGCAGATGCAGCACGACCTGTTCCACGTCTACACGGTCGACCAGCACATCCTGATGGTGCTGCGCAACGTGCGGCGCTTCTTCATCGCCGAGCATGCGCACGAGTATCCGTTCTGCTCGCAACTCGCGGCCGGCTGGGACAAGCCCTGGGTGCTGTACGTGGCCGCGCTGTTCCACGACATCGCCAAGGGGCGCGGCGGCGACCATTCGACGCTGGGCGCACGCGACGTGCACCGCTTCTGCCAGCAGCACGACATCGAGCGGAGCGACAGCAGGCTCATCGAGTTCCTGGTGGCCGAGCACCTCACGATGAGCACGGTCGCGCAGAAGCAGGACCTGAGCGATCCCGAGGTGATCGCCGCCTTCGCCAAGCGTGTGGGCAGCGAACGCTACCTGACCGCCCTGTACCTGCTGACCATCGCCGACATCCGCGGCACTTCGCCGCGCGTGTGGAATGCGTGGAAGGGCAAGCTGCTCGAGGACCTATACCGCTACACCTCGCGCGCCCTGGGCGGACACCTGCCCGACCCGGACGCCGAGATCGAATCGCGCAAGCGCGAGGCGCTGGTGCAGCTCGCCCTGCACGCCCAGCCCTTCGAGGTGCACAAGGCCCTGTGGGAGACGCTCGACGTCGGCTACTTCATGCGGCACGACGCCTCGGAGATCGCCTGGCACACCAAACAGCTGTCGCGGCATGTGCCGCACAAGGGCGTGCCGGTCGACCCGCACGCGCCGCCCATCGTCCGGGCGCGCCTCTCGCCGGTGGGCGAGGGCCTCCAGGTGGTGGTCTACACACCCGACCAGCAGGAACTGTTCGCGCGCATCTGCGGCTACTTCGACCAGGCCTCGTTCAGCATCCTGGACGCGAAGGTCCACACCGCCACCAATGGCTACGCACTGGACACCTTCCAGGTCGTGACCGCCTTCACGCCCGAGCACTACCGCGATCTGATCAGCATGGTGGAGACGGGCCTCACGAAGACACTGGCCGAAGCCGGCGCGCTGCCGCCGCCCAGCAAGGGCCGCGTGTCGCGCCGGGTGCGCAGCTTCCCGATCCAGCCGCGCATCAACCTCGTGCCGGACGAGAAGGCGCAGCGCTGGCTGCTGAGCATCTCGGCCAGCGACCGCGCCGGCCTGCTCTATTCGGTGGCCCGCGTGCTCGCCCGCCACCGGCTGCACCTGCAGCTCGCCAAGGTCACCACGCTCGGCGAGCGGGTGGAAGACACCTTCCTGCTGAGCGGCCCGGAACTGCAGGGGCAGCGTGCGCAGCTGGCGATCGAGACGGAGCTGATCGAGGCCCTGTCGGCCTGACCGGCCGACACGCCCCCGCACGACACGCCGGGGCCCATGTGTGAAATGTCTCGAACATCGACCACAATCCGGTTTTTCGCTTGAAAGGACTTTCCTCATGACCCGTTCCGACGACACCGGCAAACTCGTCCTCCGCCTGGCCCTGGGGATCCTGATCCTCCTGCATGGCGTGGCCAAGATCGGCGCCGGCGTGAGTGGCGTGGGCGGCATGCTGGCCTCGCACGGCCTGCCCAGCGCGCTGGCGTACCTGGTCTATGTCGGCGAGATCGTCGCGCCGGTGCTGGTGATCGTCGGCATCTACACCCGCCCGGCCGCGCGATCAACATGGTGGTGGCCCTCTGGCTGGTGCACATGAAGGACCTGTTCACGATCGGAAAGAACGGCGGCTGGGCGCTGGAACTGCAGGGCATGTTCCTGTTCGGCGCGATCGCCGTGGCGCTGCTGGGCGCAGGCCGCCTCAGCGTGGGCGGCAGCAGTGGCAAGTACAACTGACGTCGACGGGTGATCGAAGGAGAAGGCGGGCTCGCGCTCCCTTCGTCACCTCAATCGTCTGCAGCGTCCAGCCCGGGGAACAACACCTCGGTGAAACCGAAGCGCGAAAAGTCGCGCACCCGCATCGGATAGAGCTTGCCAAGCAGGTGGTCGACCTCGTGCTGGACCACTCGGGCATGGAAGCCGCTCACCGTCCGATCGATCGGGTCGCCGTAAGGATCGAACCCGGTGTAGCGGATGGTCGAGAAACGCGGCACCACCCCGCGAAGGCCGGGCACCGACAGGCAGCCCTCCCAGCCTTCTTCCTCTTCATCACCCAGCGGCGTGACGATGGGATTGAGAAGGATGGTCTGCGGGACAATGGGCGCGTCCGGATAACGCGGATTGACCGTGCTGGTGCCGAAGATCACCAGCTGCAGGTCGACCCCGATCTGCGGTGCCGCGAGGCCGGCGCCGTCGGCGGCATGCATGGTCTCGAACATGTCCAGGTGCAGTTCGTCGGTGTCGAAGGCGACCACGGGCTGCGCCATGCGCAGCAGCCGAGGGTCGCCCATTTTCAGGATGTCGCGGATCGTCATCCGCCGATTATCGGGATGAGTGCCTGTCGGAGCGATACATCATTCCGGCTGCCGGCCGTCGGGCGTGAAGCCGCGCCGCACGTTTTCCTGCGGTGACAGGATGCGCGGACGAGCGACCTGCGGCGGCGGAGCGGGACGCGGTCCCGCCACAGGCCCGCCGTTGCCCGGCCTCGGACCGACGCCAGGACGGGGCCCCCGATCGGGGCCATCGTACCGGGGGCGGCCGTCATAGCCCCTCGGCCGTCCGTCGTAGTAGCCCCGGTTGTAGTAGCCCCGGTCGTAGTAGGTACCGCCTTGCAGGTACACCGACGGTGCCACCACCACCGGCGCGGGTTCGGTGTAGTAGGGCTGACCATAGTAGTCGTTGTATCCGTTGTCGTAGCCGTACGAACCCGGGACGGCCACGCACCCGCTCAGCAGCACGACGCCGCTGACCACCAGCCCGGCCCAAATCCATCGAATGCTCTTCATGACTGACTCCTTGTCTGCTCCCTAGTAAACGCCACGCACCCTGCGCTGTTGACGTCGGCCGGGTGAAGTTCGGTAACCGCGCGGTAACGACTCGCCCGTCAGGACTTCGTCACACCTCGGGCCACCCATCGGCCAGGATCGCGAGCATGCCCGCCTCGTCCACCACCTTCACGCCCAGCGCCTGGGCCTTGTCGAGCTTGCTGCCGGCTTCGGCGCCGGCCACCACGCAATCGGTCTTCTTGCTGACCGATCCGGCCACCTTGGCACCCGCCTCTTCCAGTTTGTCCTTGGCCTCGTCACGGCTGAGCGTAGGCAAAGTGCCGGTGATCACGAAGGTCTTGCCCGCCAGCGGGCGCGGGGTGCGTTCGCCCTCTTCCCAGGTCACGCCGCTGGCACGCAGTTGTTCGACCACTTCGCGGTTGTGCGGCTGGTCGAAGAAGGTGCGCAGGCTGGTCGCCACCACGGGTCCGACGTCGTTGACTTCGAGAAGTTCCGCCTCGGGCGCCTCCATGATGGCGTCGAGCTTGCCGAAGTGCTTCGCCAGATCCTTCGCCGTGCTTTCGCCGACGTGACGGATGCCGAGCCCGAAGAGGAAGCGCGGCAGCGTCGTCTGCTTGGACTTCTCCAGGGCGGCCACGATGTTGGCCGCCGACTTGTCGGCCATGCGGTCCAGCCCGGCGAGCGTGGTGAAGCCCAGTCTGTAGAGATCGGGCAGCGTGCGGATCAATTGCGCATCGACCAGTTGCTCGACCAGCTTGTCGCCCAGGCCTTCGATGTCCAGCGCGCGGCGGGCTGCGAAATGCAGGATGGCTTCCTTGCGCTGCGCGGGGCAGAACAACCCGCCGGTGCAGCGATAGTCGACCTCGCCCTCCTCGCGCAAGGCGTCGGAGCCGCAGACCGGGCAGACGCGCGGCATGGTGAAGAGCGCGCCGCGCGCCGTCTCGGGCTTGGCCAGGCTGTCGGGCGCCACACCGACGACTTCGGGGATGACGTCACCCGCACGACGCACGATCACGGTGTCACCCACGCGCACGTCCTTGCGACGCGCCTCGTCCTCGTTGTGCAGGGTCGCGTTGGTCACCGTCACGCCGCCGACGAAGACGGGCGCCAGCTTGGCCACCGGCGTGAGCTTGCCGGTACGGCCGACCTGTACTTCGATCGCCAGCACCGCCGTCATCTGTGCCGCCGCAGGGTACTTGTGCGCCCCGGCTCAGCGCGGCTCGCGCGAGACGAAACCGAGCTGGCCCTGCAGCGCCAGACTGTCGACCTTGTAGACCACGCCGTCGATGTCGTAGGGCAAGGCATCGCGCTGGCGGCCGATGTTCTCGTGGAAGGCGATCAGCTCGGCCGCCCCGCGCGCACGCGCCGTCTGGCTGGCCACCGGAAAGCCCCAGGCGTGGAACTGCTGCAGCCAGTCGAACTGGGTCGGACAGTCGGGGCCGCCCTCGGCCGGTGTGCTGACCTCGCCCAACCCATACGCAAAGAAACT
>LNAP01005980.1_pt1 | contig 10624 bp, 9 predicted proteins | sample 602601 | NCBI WGS metagenome assembly LNAP01 (sample SAMN02440304, study PRJNA202911) | soil metagenome | biome: Subtropical and temperate rainforests or woodlands; isolation source: soil samples (1 kg each in a 20% v/v slurry with milli Q water) were... ...
CTGCGCTGGGCGGCGGAGAAATCGTTCACGGTCTGAAACCTTCTTATTGGATTTATCAGGTTAAGTGCCAAGCACTGAAACCGGTTTCAGAAGACACCATTCGTGAGAATGCGTCAACCCAGTAGAGTCTCAGTGCGTAGGAAAAAGGCCGATGAACGGTAGCTTTACCTGTCAGATATGACAGTAGCCACACCACTGAACTCGGCGCTTAATTTCTTTCATTACCAACGAGCAGTTTTATGACCATCAAAGGACTTGCGATATGGCGCCCAATAAACCCCTGACGTTCGATGCGCCAAAAGTTGAAGGTGTAGAAGATCCCGATGTCGATCCAGAGGGGTATATCCCACTTCCATTGCTGCTCACAGGTATTGATGTGGTCGTGCCTTTATGGGACGAACCGGCGACGAAACCGGGCGAAAGGGACATTATGACGGTTCGCTTTGAGCAACCCGGACAACGACCTGTAGTAATAGAAAATATTTATACTCCGGCGGACATGAAGCCTGAATTTATTATTCATATTGGCCCAGAGCATCTGGTGAATGATGGCGTCGGGGAGTTGTGGTATGAAGTGCTTAATACGGCGGACAATCCATCTTATTCATATCGCCGCAAACTGACAATAGATCACGCTCCGGTATTGATTGATCTTGAAGAGGCTGATTTTCTATATACAGATCTCTGGGGGAATTATAACTGCGATACCGAACCGCCAATATGGCTTGGTATACATGTTGTTATTCCACCGCTAACCCTGTTTAGGGTTGGTGATAGATGCGAAGTCACATGGAGAGGGTATTCCACACTGAATGGGAGTGGCGTTGAAATCGTTAGCGCACGTTGGATCAATGTGCGCCAGAACTTGAGCGTTACAGAGATTCGGGAAGGATATCCACTTGTCGTTCAGCCCTACGACATACATATAGCGCCGATGGTAAAAAACTCTTCCGCCACCCTGGTTTATCAAGTCTATCGTGGGGCCAGACTTGTTGGTGTGTCAAAAACAGCATTGGTCAAAATCGACAGAATCATCGTTGGTGTAGAGCTCCCATGTGGGCCTTGAGCAATGTTGAATAATGTTTGTTGCGTAAATGGTGTAAGTCGTATTGTTTGTTCTTAATAAGTTCTACTTAACATGTGATGCCAGGAGAATTCAAGATGAACAGCAGAGTTGATAAAGCCATATTGTCCCGAAGAGCTGTGCTTCAGAAGCGTTTCGGTGCGGGAGGCATGTTTGCAAATCCCGTTGGTGTCACGATTACTGATCAAACACTTCCCGGGGGTGACTTGCGTATCCCGCTGGCGGCGCTGTCCGCGCCGCTCAAATACACCATTCCGCGACCTTCGGAGCTTGAGGATCCGGCTGATATGATTCAGTTTACGATCCGTGAGAAAGGTACGACAATCTGGACGGATATAGAGCTCCCGCAAGAATTGGGGCCTATTGCTGACAGGACATGGCCCTTGCCCAAGACAATCCCGATGAGTCCGTGGATGGTTGAGAAAAACATACCTGAAACGCCTACCGAATATGAACTTCAATACGTTTACTGGTATGGCTCGTTGAACCCGGGGTACTCGGACATCGTTACATACGCCATGGACCGAACTGCACCCTATCGAGTGAAGACACCAGCTTCGAACCTGTCTCCGGGAGCGGCTACTTTTCCGGCCGATTTACCGCCGACCGCTGTTATCGATGAAGCCTACATAGGTAACAACCCGAGCGGAATCACGTTGACTGCCGCGGTCTATGGGAACTATCACAGCACCGACATGTTGCTGGTCTGGGTGGGCATAGCCCCTGATCCTGGGCGTGACGAACCGGTGCTTGAAATCCCTTTGCCTGCCTCGCTCCAATTTACCATCCCCATCAATGTATTCGTAAATGCTGTTGAGGGTGTCAACACCGTTCGCTATAGAGTGAGGGATCTTGTAGGCCACTTGAGCAAAGTATCGAATCCCGCTTCGCGTGAAGTAAAGCGCATTGCCGACCCGACTGTATTTGAACCACCCGTGGTGCCATTGGCCAGCGACGGTTTGATTGATCTGGGTGACTGTGATCTTGGAGTCACACTTGAGGCGTCGGTGCCCAGCCCGAATGCTACAACGGACACGCTTATGGGGTACTGGGGCCCAGAAGAGTTGGGTGAAAAGCTTGTGAGCAGTGCAATTGATGGAAAGCTGGTTTGGGAGGTTCCTTATTCCATCATCAAGAGCGTGTATGGCAAGACCGATGGCGATGAAGAAACCGAGTTCAGTTATGCCATGTTTCGAGGTAACCGTCTTCTTGGCGGGAGTAATGACAAGACATTAGTCAATATTTACTATATCGGTCCGCCTAACCCGAATGAGCCGGATCCCGTGAACCCTGAACTTGAACAACCTGTGCTGACGTTTTCAGGGGGCAGTACGGATAAGGTAGAAGAAGGGGATTACGGTAAAGATGCAACGATTTCAGTTCAATTGTTTGCCGCTCCGCCTACTGAAGAAGGATGGTTGGTTACGGTTTATTATGATGGAGTGCAAGTAGGTACGACCATCGCCTTAATCCCGGGTCAGGAAAATACGACACTTACGCGAACGCTTCCCTGGGAAACAATCTTTGATCAAGGTCCCGGAGACAAACCTTTGCATTGGGTCCTTCATACAGAACTGAACCCAAACCCGGTAGAGTGTATACCCAAGCCTATTCCTGTAGCCGCTTTCCCTATCCAGACTCCTAAGCCTGAGGTGCAGAATCTTGCAGGCCCGCTTCTGAGAATCGGTTGTTCAACATTGAACTTTGTACCTCCGGGTGATGGCACTGCCCGGCGTAATCTGAGAGTTATCATTCCGAAAAGTGATTACACGCTCCCGGGTGAGACGATCACGTTAAGTTTTGCTGCATATACTGATGCCACTCCACCGGTTCTTGTTCCGGGAACGGAGACCACAGCAACTTTGTTGGTGCCTGACCCGTACCCTGATGCGGGGGCTCCAATTGATATCGGTGTGTACGCCACTCATTTCAGACCGGCGAACCGGACATATGGTGTACTTAAATACACCATTACCCGATCGGATTCTACGCCCACTCCAGATTCAGCGGAGGCTAAACATTACATGCTGTTTACTAATAGCGAAGGGCAGTACTGCGAAGAAGTAAATCCTGTTCCATGACGTTCGCTACAGACAATGCGACTGGTTGGTCTTAGTCGCATTGTCTTTACGTTGCTTCGAGACCTGTCAGAAGAATCCGATGGTGGGTTTTTCTATGCTGAAAAACAGATAAGTCCTACAGATATGTGCCTGGCTTAACGCTAGCCTAGCGACCCTCGTTTCCATGGTCCCTCTACAAGTGGCAGTGGCCAGATGTTTAGATGACAGGTGTCTACTATGCAAAAAAAGTTAACCACAGTGCCTCCTTTTTCTATTGGTTGGAGTTTGGTGTTTTCTTCCATTCTGTTGCCATTCTCATCAACGACCATGGCAGGAAACCTTGTTGGCGGGACGACAACCATTACAGGTGGTACTCCCGAGCAATGGTCGCTTAGCTCAGATGCCACATTGAACGTCAATGGCGCTCAAGCATTGTTCATAAACACCGACAGTTCGACACTCAATGTCAATGCAGGTATTACTCAACAGATTACAGCCCGCAACGGCTCTCAAGTTAACCTGCGTGGAGCAACCGTCTCGGGCGTAGGCGGTCTGGCTGCCGTGGTACTAGTCAATAGTCAGGCCACTATCGACAACAGCACGATTACTGGCAATCGTGTCGGGCTCCAGGTAGTACGCGATGTGAGTACCTCGACGGGGTCTACCGCCACCGTTAGCGGCAACAGCAACATTACCGGTGTGACGGGCGGGGCCCTGGTGAGTGCATTCAGTCGTTTGGATGTCACTGATTCGAAGATTCAGGGAACAGGTGCCACCAGTTACGGATTGAGGTTGGCCAGCGGTCACGCCACGGCAACCGACAGTACGATCAAAGGGGGACAAAACGGTGTGACGATCGGGCTTGACGCAAACTCTATCCAGCCCGCGACACTCAACCTCAACAATACAACTGTCGAAGGCGTAACGGGTTCGGCCATTCAGGTTGATTTCGCCAATGCAGGCTCTTCGACTGCGACGATCATGCTGAACAACTCACGACTGGTGGCAGGCAACGATACCTTGCTCGATGTACGAGGAGGGGCTACAGCCTCGTTGACTGTCAATAACAGTACGTTGAGCGGCAATATCGTCAATGAAGCAGGCAGCACCACTGACCTGGTCTTACAGAACAATTCGGTTCTGACAGGCAACCTGGAAAATGTCTCTCGTGCAACCATCAATGACTCTTCTCGATGGGTACTGGTGGGCGATGGCCACATAGAGAATCTGACGTTAAATGGTGGCACCGTTCGTTTCGGCGCCGTCAATGAGTTTTATCAATTGAATGTGGGGCAGCTTGCTGGTAACGGTCGCTTCGAGTTGGGAACTGACTTCGCTACGGGACAGACAGACCTGCTGAATGTGACAGGAACGGCAAGCGGTCGACATGAACTGGTCATCAGTAGTTCTGGGGTGGACCCCGCCGCCGGTCAACCGGTTCGGGTAGTGCAAACAGGGGGCGGCGATGCGCAATTCTTTATGGTTCGGGATGTAGACCTCGGGACCTTCTCCTATAGCGTGGCGAAAAGTGGCAACGACTGGATTCTCGATCCAACGACAAGGACAGTCAGCCCAGGCGCGCGCTCGGTGCTGGCTTTATTCAACACGGCATCGACCGTGTGGTCCGCCGAAGCTACTTCACTGCGTTCGCGCATGGGAGAGTTGCGATTCAATGGTGCCGAAGGCGGAGCATGGGGTCGCACCTATGGCAACAAATACAACGTAGCCGATGGTTCAGGTGTTGGATATCAGCAAACCCAACGAGGTTTTACGTTGGGGGCCGATGCTCCGCTGCCATTCGGCGACGGACAATGGTTGATAGGCTGGATGGCGGGGCATAGCAAGTCCGACCTGAATCTTGATGGCGGTACTTCCGGTACCGTTACCAGCAACTATCTGGGAACCTACCTCACCTGGATCGATGCCCGTAGTGGTTACTACCTGGACGGAGTTCTTAAATTAAACCGCTTTCGCAACGAGGCCAAAGTTGGCCTGAGCGATGGACACAGGGCCAAAGGTGATTACGATAATACCGGGCTGGGTGGCTCCTTGGAATTTGGGCGGAATATCAAACTGGCTGAGGGCTATTTCTTTGAGCCCTATACAAAGTGGTCAGGCGTGGTCATTCAGGGCAGGAGTTTCACTCTGGACAACGATATGCAAGCTGATGGAGATCGCACACGGTCATTGGTGGGTGAGGCTGGCGTGACAGCTGGACGCACTTTTGCACTGGAAGGCGGCCTGCAAGTTCAGCCCTATGTACGGGTCGCACTGGGTCACGAGTTCGCCAAAAATAATGAGGTCAAGGTCAACGATAATGTGTTCAATAATGATCTCTCAGGGTCCCGAAGTGAGATTGCCGCAGGTTTGGCTCTCGCCATGACGGATCGCCTGCAAGTGCACATTGATGCGGATTACAGTAAAGGGAAAAACATAGAGCGGCCGATCGGCTTGAATGTAGGTGTTCGTTACGGTTTTTAAGAAGCCAATGGTGGTGATTAAATAAAAAAGGAAGCGACGGCTTCCTTTTTTATTGAGCGTTTCTTTCATGGCGTTGTTAGGCAGCCTGTCTGGTGCTGCTGTTTTTACGAGCGCTGGAGATATCGCTTTTTGAGTTGAATTCGAGATTGAGCGTTAAGGTTTTATCTTCGTCATCATCCTGGTTTTCCAGAAGGACGTCTTTGAGTTCTCCAGAGAAAACACCCGTAATGTTATCGTACTTGATGTCAATCGTTCCGCTTTGCTGCATGTAAAAGACGGGGCCTGTGGATTCGGTATTGTCCACAAAGGTTACCCGCACCTCGCTGGAGTCGGGGCTGACGGTATAACTGCCCTCTACCAAGTCTTTCCTGGCTGACACGTACACTTCTTTTGTGGTGGACTCCGGGCGTGGTGCACGTTGCCTGGCAAACATGACATGAGACTCGCCGTGGGGTGGTGGGAAAGTCTCTGATCTCAACTCTACCAACTGCGCGTTGAACGCGATTCCGTCGCCAATAGTTCCATTGCAGCTACCGGATCGGGGGATGTTGTTGATGCTGTTCATTGAAGTTATCTCCGCGATTATGACTCGAAATATCCTGGCAATAGAGCATCCGGGATGACATATCAGAGCGCTTAAAAGCCGACCTGTAAACTGACATGCTTGACAGTTTACAGGTCCTTATAAATGTGATTTTTTCTTGCGGTAGGGGGGACTATCCGATCCAGGCACTGAGCCACGTTGAGCCCGCCAGCAACAAACCCATGGAGCGATTGAAGTATTGCAACGCTTTAATTGAATGGAGTCTTTTTTTCACACTTGATCCCAGCAGCGCCCAGGCAGCCATGCAAGGCAGAGCTATCGCAAAAAAAACAAAACTCAATAACAAAACGTGATGCATACGATCGGAGCCGTTGCTGGCAAAGACACTGATGACCGCCATGGCCATCATCCAGGTTTTTGGGTTCACCCATTGCAGGCCTGCGGCGGTAAAAAGTCCTGGGCGCCGATAGCTGTCAGATAAGTCAGGATCAAGGGCTTGGGTGGGCGAATGGAAAATCTGCCAGGCCAGGTAGGTCAACCAGGCAACGCCTAGCCACTGCATGGCGTATTGCAGCGCGGGAATCTGCTTCAGCGATTCGCCCAACCCATAACCCACCAGCAGGACGATGAGTGCAGCACTGGCGCAGGCACCGAAGATGATTGGCAAAGTTGCCTTGAAGCCATGCCGGGCGCTGTTGCTCAGTACCAGAATGTTGGTCGGCCCCGGTGTGATGGAAGCAACAAAAGCAAACAGCAAAAAAGGCAACAGCGAGGGGGAAGTGGACGGCATGACAAAGGACTCCGGGAGTGATCTGAAGTGCCGATCCTCACAAGTTCTGTTTCAAGCGTCTGGAAGATTTGAGCAGCGCTTGCGGTACAACGCCGGCGTCAAGCCATAAGCCCGGACGAACCAGCGTCCCAAGTGGCTCTGATCGGCAAACCCCAACGCCGTCGCCACCGCCGCCGGTTGTTCGCCACGGGCCAGCATCCTCCGGGCGGTAGCCAAGCGCAATTGCACCAGATAGGCATGCGGCGCCAGACCGTAGGCCGCCTTGAACGCTCGAGTCAGGCGGAAGCGGTCGACCCCGGTTGCCACAGCCAGCTGGTCAAGACTTATATCGTTTTGAGCGTTGGCGTGCAGATACTCCCGAGCCCTCTGTGCCACCAGCGGCAGGCGCGGGTCTACGCCATAGCGGGCGCGCCAGTGCAAATGGCTGGTCAGGCGTTCGAGAAGGCCGTCGATGGCACTCTGGCGGACGATTTTCAGTTCACCGCCATGCAGGGTTTCAAAGGCAAGGCTGGTGGCCTGAGCCAGTCGGATGTCGCTGGCGAGGGTGGTGGCGAAACTCAACTGGCTGTCAAGCGGTGCGTCTTCGAACAGCGTGCTCAGTTCACGTTCCAGCCACTGCGGATCAAGGTACAACATGCGGTAGGTGAAACCATCCTCTGTCGGCGCCTCACCGTCATGGATGTCCCCCGGTTCGAGCAGGAACACCTTGCCCGGGGTGCTCTGATGCCTGGCACGCCGACAATTGAACTGCTGGACTCCTTGCTCGGTCACGCCCACCAGATAGCTGTCATGCCAGTGCGGATCGTAAGCGTGGCCCTCGAAATGCGCGCGCAGGGTCTCGATACCGGTGTCGGCATCCTGGGCCAGGTCGATCCAGTTGGCGTTGCTCATGGCAGCCTGCGTATGCGGAAGTCACGGGTGCAGGTTAGCGTGTAGCCAGGGGGGCGTGTCTAGAAGGTTTGTGCGACGGGCGATGGGGGCGCGGGCATACGTTGAAGGTTTTATGCCTGCGGGCGGTTGATACAACCTCCCACAGGCATGCGTTAAATGTTTTATACCTTTTGACGGGAAGCATGAAGCCTGTGGAATACAGCGTCAATGCCTTCGACATTGAATACGGCGCTCAGATCGAAGGGGATATCGTCCGACCCCACCAGCCTGCAGGAGGTGCTGCCGTGGATCCGTTTGGACTGTTCATCAAGCGTGAATTCAACGGTGCCCTTGATGACGTTATATTCGTAGAACACGCCACCACCCTCTGGTAGACGGACACAGTAAACGTCGAGTTTATCGGCCGGCAGGCCATGTTCTCCGCTGAAAACGTCTGCGTGAAAACTGAACGTAAAGCCGACGTAGAATCCATCCTGTAGTTCACTCTGGCCGCTGACGGACCAAGAGGCAGGAATGCTGGGAGTAGGGCGTGGAAAATACCTCAACGAGACATCGTCCGTGTCGAAGTTTTTAAGTGGGCCTCCAATAAACGTAGCGTTGACGCGGCCGGTCGATTTGGCATGTTTCTGAAGGGCGGGAATTCGTTTATCAGTCATGATCGTTCCTTCGGTTCATTAAAAGTGAGGGCTGCGATTTGTTTGTTCGCAGCTTCAGAGTTACGCCGAATGGGTACTTTGTATACTGTCAGAGTTGACAGTTGAAACACTGGCTTCTATATGTTTTTAATAATCAGTTAAACAGCCCCGCCGCAATGTTGATCGAAAACCCCAGAATCGCCGTATTGAACAAGAAACCGATCAATGATTGCGCCAGCACAATCTTGCGCATATTCCGAGTCGCCACACCCACGTCCGAAGTCTGCACGGCCACGCCGATGGTGAAAGAGAAATACAGGAAGTCCCAATAATTGGGTGTTTCCAGTCCTTCAGCGAAGCGCAACGCCAAGTCTTCGCCGTCCCAGGTATAGAACAGGCGAGCGTAATGCACGCTGAAAATCACCCCGATCAACAACCACGAGCCGATGACCGTCAGTGCGGTGAAGCCGTAATGCAGGAGCTTGCGGGTGGTTTCCAGGTCCTTGCTGCCGGCCAGTTCGAAGGTGATGGTCGCAAGGCTGGCAAGCGCGGCGATGCACACCACGAACAACACCAGCCCGGCGTTTTCGTCTTCGATCTCGGCGATGCGTTTCACATCTGGCGCCTTCGCACGGGCGGCGAGCCAAAGCATCAGGATCAGGTAAGTCCAGACGCCGACGTTCCAGCCAATGAGGATTTTGCTGATGATCGAATCGGCCGGAGCCAGAATGCCCGCCGCGACGCCAAGGGTGGCGGCGGCGGACAGGCGAGGGTGGGTGCGGGCTAGGAAGGGCATGAAGGCTCAAGGTCAGGGGCTTTGCAGCACCATAGCCCTGCCGTGAGTGGTGCGGCAAGAGCGGGGCTTTTGCCTATTATGGAAACGCTCAGGCCGGACGCTTTGTGCCGTCGAAATTGAACAGCCCTTTTTTCACGTTGACAGTCTTTGACCCGTCCGAGCGTTCGGCTTCGAACACGATGGAACCCGCCAAGACATCCAAGGATGAATCTTTGTTTAGTTGGACGGTGTCGAGCTGGACCTTGCCGTCAATGGAGAGATAACTGCTTATCCCGGAGGAATCAAATTCGATGTACATCGCGCGAACTTCGGCGCTGTCCCGGATGAGTGTGTATTCCTTGTTGGTCTCTAACGTATTGGCGACAAACAGGACGATGACTGCATTCGGGGAGCCGGGTTGTTTGGACCAGGCCCGCCAATGCTCAACTGGGAAATTGGTGTCATTACCAGGGTTCGCGGTTAGGTCAAATTCAACAGCACTGTATTGTTTCACGTCCTCGCCGTCTTGAACCTCAGCAGTGAAGCTCCCGGTCGCTTTGTGCTCCTTCGGTCCGGTCAGGCTTGCATCAAAACCTGCAAGGTCGAACGCCCCTTCAGTCACTGTAACGAGTTCATGTGTTGGGGACACCGCATCGAACTTGAAACTGGCGGTAGCTTTTTCCTCTTTTTCGTCGATGGTGAAAGTTACTTGCCCCTTGTCAGCGATGAACGGACTGGCGTCTGGTCCATTAAATTCCCAAAAGGTAGCGTTGACTGTGTTGGGGTTATTGACGTCCTTATCAATCATGTAAACCTTGTTTGTCACACTGCCCTCATACGGGATCCTGAAGATGAAATCGTAAAAATGGGCTTCGTCTTCCTTGACGTTATGAGTGGCCATTGCATACCAACGACCTTCACCAGCGTCTTTGTAGAGCTTCATTTTTGTTTCGTCGCCCACGAAGTCTCCGCGCTCGCCAAGATTTGCGGTGCATGTTCCGGTAGTGGCATTGGGTGTAAGGCTGATTTTTTTCATCAGGGCATTCCTTCGCTGGGGTTGATCTCGTGCTCAACGACCTGGTTGAGCGTTGAACCCAGCGTAAAGAGGAATGCAGACCCCGTGAACTGTCAGATCTGACAGTTCACGGGGCCGTGAGGGCTTAAAAAATGCTGTTTATAGAATGAACGGTTCAGTCCTTTTTCTTGAAACGAACAACCCACTTCATCACCACCACAAAAAACACCGGCACAAACACCACCGCCAGCGTCGCCGTGATCATCCCGCCGATCACCCCGGTGCCGATTGCTTGCTGACTCGCCGAACTGGCCCCGGTAGCAATTGCCAACGGCACCACACCCAGAAT
>LNAP01013356.1_pt1 | contig 10624 bp, 7 predicted proteins | sample 602601 | NCBI WGS metagenome assembly LNAP01 (sample SAMN02440304, study PRJNA202911) | soil metagenome | biome: Subtropical and temperate rainforests or woodlands; isolation source: soil samples (1 kg each in a 20% v/v slurry with milli Q water) were... ...
GCCCGCCCCGCTGACCCCGACGCCGCTGGCGGCGCAGACGCCGGTGTTCGAACAGACCGCGGCCGACAGTGCGGTGGCCAGTGCCGAATCGGCGGCGGTGGCGGCCAAGGCGGTGACCGAAGTGCAGAGCGCGCCGCTGGTGCGCACCGAGCGCACCGTGCAGGTCGAGGGCGGCCTGAAACACACCAGCTACCTGAACCGCAACTTCACCTTCGAGAACTTCGTCGAGGGCAAGTCCAACCAGCTGGCGCGCGCCGCCGCCTGGCAGGTGGCCGACAATCCCAAGCACGGCTACAACCCGCTGTTCCTGTATGGTGGCGTCGGCCTCGGCAAGACCCACCTGATGCATGCGGTGGGCAACCACCTGCTGAAGAAGAACCCGAACGCCAAGGTGGTCTACCTGCATTCCGAGCGCTTCGTCGCCGACATGGTCAAGGCGCTGCAGCTCAACGCGATCAACGACTTCAAGCGCTTCTACCGCTCGGTGGACGCCCTGCTGATCGACGACATCCAGTTCTTCGCCCGCAAGGAGCGCTCCCAGGAGGAGTTCTTCCACACCTTCAACGCCCTGCTCGAGGGCGGCCAGCAGGTGATCCTCACCAGCGACCGCTACCCGAAGGAGATCGAGGGCCTGGAAGAGCGTCTGAAGTCGCGCTTCGGCTGGGGCCTGACCGTCGCGGTCGAGCCGCCGGAGCTGGAGACCCGCGTGGCGATCCTGATGAAGAAGGCCGAGCAGGCCAAGGTCGACCTGCCGCACGACGCCGCCTTCTTCATCGCCCAGCGCATCCGCTCCAACGTGCGCGAGCTGGAGGGTTCGCTGAAGCGGGTGATCGCCCATGCCCACTTCACCGGCAGCGAGATCAGCATCGAGCTGGTGCGCGAGTCGCTCAAGGACCTGCTCGCCCTGCAGGACAAGCTGGTCAGCATCGACAACATCCAGCGCACCGTGGCCGAGTACTACAAGATCAAGATTTCCGACCTGCTGTCCAAGCGCCGTTCGCGCTCGGTGGCGCGTCCGCGCCAGGTGGCCATGGCCCTGTCCAAGGAGCTGACCAACCACAGCCTGCCGGAGATCGGCGACGCCTTCGGCGGTCGCGACCACACCACCGTGCTGCACGCCTGCCGCAAGATCGCCGAACTTCGCGAGCAAGATGCCGACATTCGCGAAGACTACAAGAACCTGTTGCGTACCCTGACCACCTGACGGGCGCGCCTCCAGAGGCCAAGGACTCAAGATGCATTTCACCATTCAACGCGAAGCCCTGCTCAAGCCGCTGCAACTGGTTGCCGGTGTCGTCGAACGCCGGCAGACCCTGCCGGTACTGTCCAACGTGCTGCTGGTGGTGCAGGGCCAGCAACTGTCGCTGACCGGCACCGACCTCGAGGTCGAGCTGGTCGGTCGTGTCGCCCTCGAAGAGCCGGCCGAGGCCGGCGAGATCACCGTGCCGGCGCGCAAGCTGATGGACATCTGCAAGAGCCTGCCATCCGACGCGCTGGTCGACATCCGCGTCGACGAGCAGAAGCTGCTGATCAAGGCCGGGCGCAGCCGCTTCAGCCTGTCGACCCTGCCGGCCAACGACTTCCCCTCGGTCGAGGAAAGCCAGGGTTCGCTGACCTTCGCCGTGGCGCAGAGCAAGCTGCGCCGGCTGATCGAGCGCACCAGCTTCGCCATGGCCCAGCAGGACGTGCGCTACTACCTCAACGGCATGCTGCTGGAGGTCAACGCCGGCCGCCTCAGCGCGGTCGCCACCGATGGCCACCGCCTGGCGCTGTGCGCGCTGGAAGCCGGCATCGAGCAGGCCGACAAGCACCAGGTCATCGTGCCGCGCAAGGGCATCCTCGAGCTGGCGCGCCTGCTCACCGCGCCGGACGACGCGGTCAGCATCGTCCTCGGCCAGCACCACATCCGCGCCACCACCGGCGACTTCACCTTCACCTCCAAGCTGGTGGACGGCAAGTTCCCCGATTATCAGCGCGTATTGCCGCGCAATGGCGACAAGCTGGTCCTTGGCGACCGCCAGGCCCTGCGCGAGGCGTTCAGCCGCACGGCGATCCTCTCCAACGAGAAGTACCGTGGCATCCGCCTGCAGCTGAGCAACGGCCAGCTGAAGATCCAGGCCAACAACCCGGAGCAGGAGGAGGCCGAGGAAGAAGTGCAGGTCGACTACTTCGGCGACGCCCTGGAAGTCGGCTTCAACGTCAGCTACCTGCTCGACGTGCTCGGCGTGATGACCACCGACCAGGTGCGCATCACCCTCGCCGACGCCAACAGCAGTGCCCTGCTGCAGGAAGCCGGCAACGATGATTCGGCTTACGTCGTGATGCCGATGCGCCTGTGACGCGTCGGGCAGATCCTGTGGATAAGATGTGGATTCGCCTGCCACAGGCTCTGCCCCGTCACGGGTTATGCGCCTTGAGCATAAGTAACCCTGTGGATAACACTGTGTACAAGCAGTTGATCATGTTTATCCACACTCGCGGGCGGCAGCCATGTCCCTGGTCCGCCTGAGCGTCAGCGCCATCCGCAACCTGCAGCCGCTGGAGCTGTCGCCGTCGCCGCGGATCAACCTGCTGCACGGCGACAACGGCAGCGGCAAGACCAGCGTGCTGGAGGCCATCTACCTGCTCGGCCTGGCCCGCTCGTTCCGCAGCACCCGCCTGACCCCGGTGATCCAGCACGAGCAGGAGCGCGCCCTGGTGTTCGGCCAGGTGCGCCTGGCCGACGGCCGCCTGAGCAGCCTCGGCATCGCCCGCGAGCGCTCCGGCGACTGCCAGATCCGCATCGACGGCCAGAATGCGCGCAGCGCCGCCCAGCTGGCCGAAGTGCTGCCCCTGCAGCTGATCAACCCGGACAGCTTCCGCCTGCTCGAAGGCGCGCCGAAGATCCGCCGACAGTTCCTCGACTGGGGCGTGTTCCACGTGGAACCGCGCTTTCTCGACGCCTGGCAGCGCCTGCAGAGCGCCCTGCGGCAGCGAAACTCGTGGCTGCGCCATGGTAGAATCGACCCCGCTGCGCAAGCCGCCTGGGACCGCGAACTGACCCTCGCCAGCGAGGCCATCGATGAGTACCGCCGCGCCTACATCCAGGCGCTCAAGCCGGTGTTCGAACGCACCCTGGCGCAGTTGGTCGAACTGCCGGAACTGACCCTCAGCTACTACCGCGGCTGGGACCGCGAACGCAGCCTGGACGAGGTGCTGCAGGCCAGCCTGCTGCGCGACCAGCAGCTCGGCCACACCCAGGCCGGACCGCAGCGCGCCGACCTGCGCCTGCGCATCGGCAGCCACAATGCCGCCGACATCCTCTCGCGCGGCCAGCAGAAGCTGGTGGTCTGCGCCCTGCGCATCGCCCAGGGCCACCTGGTCAACCAGGCCAAACACGGACAGTGCGTCTACCTGGTGGACGACCTGCCCTCGGAACTCGACGAACAGCATCGGCACGCACTGTGCCGCCTGCTGGAAGACCTCGACTGCCAGGTGTTCATCACCGGCGTCGACGGCGAAACCCTCAAAGACGGCTGGCGCACGGATACGCCGGTCGCCATGTTCCACGTGGAGCATGGCCGTATTGAATCCTCGGGAGTTAAGGCATGAGCGAGAACAACACGTACGACTCCTCCAGCATCAAGGTGCTGAAAGGTCTGGACGCCGTACGCAAGCGCCCTGGCATGTACATCGGTGACACCGACGACGGCACCGGTCTGCACCACATGGTCTTCGAAGTTGTGGATAACTCCATCGACGAGGCGCTGGCCGGTCATTGCAACGACATCAGCATCACCATCCACACCGACGAGTCGATCACCGTGCGCGACAACGGCCGCGGCATTCCGGTGGATATCCACAAGGAAGAAGGCGTCTCCGCGGCCGAGGTCATCATGACCGTGCTGCACGCCGGCGGTAAGTTCGACGACAACAGCTACAAGGTCTCCGGCGGCCTGCACGGCGTCGGCGTGTCGGTGGTCAACGCGCTGTCCGAACTGCTGGTGCTGACCGTGCGCCGCAGCGGCAAGGTCTGGGAGCAGACCTACGTCCACGGCGTGCCGCAGGCCCCGCTGGCACCGGTCGGCGACACCGAAGGCAGCGGCACGCAGATCCACTTCAAGCCCTCGGCCGCGACCTTCCACAACATCCACTTCAGCTGGGACATCCTCGCCAAGCGCCTGCGCGAACTGTCGTTCCTCAACTCCGGGGTGGGCATCGTCCTCAAGGACGAGCGCAGCGGCAAGGAAGAGGAGTTCCGCTACGAGGGCGGCCTCAAGGCCTTCGTCGACTACCTGAACACCAACAAGACCCCGGTCAACCAGGTGTTCCACTTCAACGTGCAGCGCGAGGAAGACGGCGTCGGCGTGGAAGTGGCGCTGCAGTGGAACGACAGCTTCAACGAGAACATCCTCTGCTTCACCAACAACATCCCGCAGCGCGACGGCGGCACCCACCTGGCCGGCTTCCGCTCGGCGCTGACCCGCAACCTGAACAACTACATCGAGGCCGAAGGCCTGGCGAAGAAGTTCAAGGTGGCGACCACCGGCGACGACGCCCGCGAAGGCCTCACCGCGATCATCTCGGTCAAGGTGCCGGACCCCAAGTTCAGCTCGCAGACCAAGGACAAGCTGGTCTCCAGCGAAGTGAAGACCGCGGTCGAGCAGGAAATGGGCAAGCAGTTCGCCGACTTCCTGCTGGAAAACCCCAACGAGGCCAAGGCCGTGGTCGGCAAGATGATCGACGCCGCCCGCGCCCGCGAAGCCGCGCGCAAGGCCCGCGAGATGACCCGCCGCAAGGGCGCGCTGGACATCGCCGGCCTGCCCGGCAAGCTGGCCGACTGCCAGGAGAAGGACCCCGCCCTCTCCGAACTGTACATCGTCGAGGGTGACTCCGCCGGCGGTTCGGCCAAGCAGGGCCGCAACCGCAAGACCCAGGCGATCCTGCCGCTCAAGGGCAAGATCCTCAACGTCGAGCGCGCCCGCTTCGACCGCATGATCTCCTCGCAGGAGGTCGGCACGCTGATCACCGCGCTGGGCTGCGGCATCGGTCGCGACGAGTTCAACATCGACAAGCTGCGCTACCACAACATCATCATCATGACCGATGCCGACGTTGACGGTGCGCACATCCGCACCCTGCTGCTGACCTTCTTCTTCCGCCAGCTGCCCGAGCTGGTCGAGCGCGGCTACATCTACATCGCCCAGCCGCCGCTGTACAAGGTCAAGAAGGGCAAGCAGGAGCAGTACATCAAGGACGACGAGGCCATGGAGGAATACATGACCCAGTCGGCCCTCGAGGACGCCAGCCTGCACGTCAACGACAGCGCTCCGGGCCTGTCCGGCACCGCGCTGGAGACCCTGGTCAACGACTACCGCCTGGTGATGAAGACCCTCGCCCGCCTGTCGCGACTTTATCCACAGGAAGTCACCGAGCACTTCGTCTACCTGCCGCGCGTCGACGTCGAGCTGCTCGCCGACCAGGCCGCCATGCAGGGCTGGATCGCCGGTCTCGACGCTCGCCTCAAGGCCGTGGAAAAGTCCGGGCAGACCTACCAGGTCAGCCTGCGCGAAGATCGCGAGCGCAAGCTGTGGCTGCCGGAGGTCGAACTGCTCGCCCACGGCCTGTCCAACTACGTCACCTTCAACCGCGACTTCTTCGCCAGCAACGACTACCGCACGGTCACCGACCTCGGCGCGCAGCTCAACAGCCTGCTCGAGGAAGGCGCCTATGTGCAGCGTGGCGAACGCAAGAAGCCGGTGAGCACCTTCAAGGAGGCGCTCAACTGGCTGATGACCGAAAGCACCAAGCGCCACAGCATCCAGCGCTACAAGGGTCTCGGCGAGATGAACCCCGAGCAGCTGTGGGAAACCACCATGGACCCGGCGGTGCGCCGCATGCTCAAGGTGACCATCGAGGACGCCATCGCCGCCGACCAGATCTTCAACACCCTGATGGGCGAGCGCCGCGACTTCATCGAGACCAACGCCCTGGCAGTGTCGAATCTGGACGTGTGATCGTAAAAATCAGTGGATAACCTAGTTGTCCACTGATGAGGCAAACAAACCCCCGGTGGATGAACGTCTGCCGGGGGTTTTGTTTTTTCTGACCGGCGAATGGGCTCAAGTACGGTGTGAGTGGTGCCGAATATGTGGGTAACTCTTGGAGAAAGCGCTACCTATGGACAACCTGAACGACACTTGCCCATTGAGCGCCATGGGGCTGGTCGACGCGGCCGGGCTGGGCCTGCCGGACAGCAGGGCTGTGGATATATCACTGCGGGCCAGCGTGGTCTTTGCGCTGAGGGTCTACAACTCGCAGATTCTCGACGGACAGTTGCGGCCGCATATCGCGATGGCACTGACGGCGCAGAGCGTGGGCCAGGTCCGCAGGATCATTGCGGCGGCCGATCAGCTGTTGCGTCGCTGAAGCTGATGCAGAAGTTATCCACAGTGATCAGCAAACCGATGGGCGCTGGCGTGGAGCCGCGCCGCGAGTTCATCGAGAGCACCGCGCTGGTGGTGGCGAGTCTGGATCTGTGATGGTTTTGGAGGCGGACGAGCTGCTGGATCAGGAGATCGAGATCCCCTCGCCGTATTATGGGTACTGGTGAAGGGTGTGATGGGCGGGGATTTGCGCAAGGCGACTGGGGGGCTGACAGGCTCAGGGCTGGTCGAGCGCTTCGAGGTTGTGGAGGGCGATATCCCAAGGCAAGCGGCGGGCGTTGGCCCTCATCCGTGCATAGGCTGCTCTGGCCCTGGGGACGGTGACGATCTGATGCTGGATCAGTTGCTCCACCAGCCAGATGGTGCCCATCACCACGATGGCCTCCTGTTCAGCGGTTCTGCGTAATGCCTGGTCACCCGAGAGCAGTGGACAGTTCTCCTGCTTGGCCAGCGCTAGGGCGAAGCAGTCATTGCGACTGGGCCCTCTCACGCGTGCAGTCAGCTCCAGGGCGTAGAGCATGGCGCCGGAGTTGAGCTCGCCGAGGACAAGTCCCCTCTCCAACAGGTGGGCATGCTGGTCTTCCAGCTCTTCGAAAAACAGGATGTCGGGCACGCTGAACCGGTAGGGGAGCTGGAACAGCTCGTTGAGCAGCTCCCCTTCTTCCAGGTCGATCAGGATGTTGGCATCACTGATGAGCAGCTGCATCCAGCAACTCCAGTTTGCGCGCCTGATGGAACTGGAACACCGGGATGCCGAGCAGTTCGGCGGCCTTGGATTCGCCGATGATCCCTTCGCCGAGGGCGCGATACACCAACTGCTGGAACAACAGGGTCGTTTCCTGACGATAAGGTTGGCCAGGCTCCTGCTTTCGCCAGCCCTGCTTCACGAACACCATGAACAGCCGCTCGCGCACGCTTTGCGGAATGATGCTCAGGTCGGCGGCGCGGTACAGGCAGCTTTGCATGCTGAGGCCGTACTCGCGTTTCAGCAGATACAGCTCGCGTACTTCCAGCATGTGGCGCTTGTCGCCGAGCTGTTGGCGCATGGCGCTGGCCGGGAGCAGAAACGCCGAAGCGAAGCGATGGCAGGCTTTCTCTTCGTCGAGTTCTGCCGACAGGCGACCGTGCAGCAGCAAGTGACCGAGTTCGTGTGCCAGAGTGAAGCGCTGACGGTCACCGGGCCAGTTGGCTGACACCACGATCACCGGCTTGCCGGCGACCGTGGCCTGCAATCCATCGAACTTTGCCTGTACGTCGACCTGGGTGATGATCACCAGGATGCCGTGGGACTCCAGAACATCGATCAGGTCGGGGATGGGGGACAGGCCCAGATTCCAGGCGGCGCGCAGCTGATCGGCGACGGCGTCGATCTGCTCCATGGCATCGATTTTGGCCGGTAGCTGCGCTGGTGCGGAAAACTGCTGGACGGGAAACTCAGGCCACAGGTTGGCCAGCTCCTGCCAGCGCTCGGCCTGATCCAGCACATCTGCCTCAATGCGCTTCAGGGTGCTCTGGGGGGTACTGGAGCGCTTGCGGTACTCCACTCCGGTGAGTTCGACCTTGACCGGGCGGAAGAAATATTCGGCTCGCACCGCGAGGGCTTTGCTTAGGCGGATCAGGATGCCCGAGCTGGGCATGCTTTCGTCATGCTCGTATTTCTTGATCATGTTGGCGCTGACGCCAACCTGCTGCCCCAGGGCCTGCATCGACAGGCCAGCAGCTGCGCGCGCACGCTTCAGGCGTTCGCCTATCATGCTGACCCCTCCTCTTGGTTTATAAAATTCAGTATTGTATGAAAATTGTAAACCGTGAGCAGGGATCCGTCGAGGCCGATGCCTGATGGAGTCGCGAGCCACAGGCTTGGCTTAACGCTTTGGGTTGCGGTTACCTATTCCCAGAGCGGGCTGGGGGCTGGTATCGCCGTTGCGAGCATTGGCGCGTATTCTGTGATCAGCTTCAAGGTTGGGGTGGATACACAAGGAGGTGTCGATGAGCCTACATGAGCAGCAGGCACGTTTCAGGCGACTGCTCTCCGAACATGCGGCGTGGCGTCTGCTACACGCAGAGAATGCGCCCATCATTCTTGCCTTCATCAATGATCTCTTCGCTCAAGACAGCGAAGTGCCGTTTGGGAAAGCACGTGTCGCACTGGAGGCCGAGCTGCCGATTTGGCAGGAGATCTATGGCCTGCACGACAACGCCGGCACCTATCTGCGCCAATGGATCCAGGCGGGCTGGTTGCGTGAGCTTGATGACAAGCTCACCCGAACAGATGCCTTCGAGCTGGCACTGCGCTTTGCCCAGAGCCTGGATCAGCGAGACAGTAACGCCACGGCCTCGCACCTGCGCATTGTGCAAGACGCCGTACGAGATTTGGCTGTCGCCCTGAGCCCAAACCCGGAAGAGCGAATCACTCTGCTAACTGCCCGCCGGCAGGAACTCGATCTGGAGATTGAACGCTTGCGGATGGGCGAAGTGCCGGAGCTGACTGCGCCGGAGCAGCGCGAGCGCATCCGGGGACTGTATCAGTTGACGTCAGTGCTCACGGGCGACTTTCGCCGGTTGGAGGATGAAATTCGCCAACTCGATCAGCGTATGCGGATTCGCATGATTGAGTCGGAGTCCGGACGCGGCGAGGTGGTGAAGGCGCTGATGGAGCATGAAGGTGAGCTGCTCCAGACCGATGCCGGGCAAGCCTTTGACGGCTTTTACCAGTTGCTCTGTGATCAGAATCGGATCACTGAATTCCGTGAGCAAATCCGCTCGATCTTGGCGCGTCCGGCATCCCAATACCTGAAGTCGGACGAACTGCGTTACCTATCCCATCTGGTTCGCGAGTTGGGTAAGGAAAGTGAGCGGGTATTCCAGGTCCGGCGCCGGACAGAGGAGAGCCTGCGGGCTTTTGTGGAAGGCGGCGTTCAGCAAGAGCGTCGTGCGAGCCGAATGAAAATCTATGTGCCAATTGTATTAATACTTCTTTTCCGATGTTCATTTCTCGGGTGCCAAGCGGTAGCAAGTCTGCTTGAATTGAACCCTGTTTTTTTTCTATATCTCCCAGCATTTTAATGAGTTCTTTATATACTCTCGGTTTCATTCGTGCTCGGGGAGGTAAATAACAAGTGTGAGTGCAGGCGGTGACCTTGTCGGAACTGATTACATTTTTTGAGCATGGCTCATGCTGCTCAACTGCGCTGCCGCGACGGAATTTCCCGAGGACCGAGTGTATTTCCATAGATACAATCTCGGGGATGAAAAATGACATGATTCCATCCGTGTTTAGGACTTTCTCCAAGTTGATCCTTGCATCGGATTTTGGAGCTTGAAAAAATAGAGCGTATGCATTGGTGTCAAGAACGTAGGCTGTTTTCATACGTACCCTAGATTTTTCTGAAAAGTTCTGCCGGAACTTGAGCTAAAAGATTTTCTCTCTCTTCTTCAGATAAAGGATCTAGAATTTTTTTAATTTGCTCCACGGTATCCCATAAGTCCGCCGTGGCACCTTTGCTTATGTATCCATCAACTCCCAAGTTAATCAGTTTCTGCATGACTGGAGGATCTTGGTAGTTTGTGTAAACAATAACATCTACATAAGGGTCAATTTTTCTCAAGTGCTCTAATATTTCATCCCCGGTCATGCCTGGTAGTTTTAGATCCAAAATTATAAGGTCGTAATTTCCCGGTCTGATTAACCTTACAGCGTCTTGTCCATTCGTCACCCACTCTACTGCGATACCCTCATCAATAAGAGCATCTCTTAGCATTTCAGCAGTTTTTATTTCATCTTCAACCAACAGAATCTTATTCATTTCCAACCCCACCTGCAGTTACCGGAAGCGAGATAATAAATCTCGCGCCATTTTTATATTGTGTGTCTAGCGAAATTTTTCCGCCTAACATTTTTAGCAAATTCCATACTATGAAAAGCCCTAATCCTTCACCATGCCCCGGTGCTTTAGTAGAAAAGAATGGATCGAATATTTTGTGTTTGCTGGAGGCAGGAATACCAACACCGGAATCGGCGAAGTATATAGTGATCTCGCGTGGCGTTGGCTTAACTTGAATCTCTATCAGTTTCTGTTTTTTTTCTGACTTTTCATTTATTGCATCTATAGCATTCAAAAGTAAATTGCTGATCAGTTGGTCAAATTTAACCGGATCTCCGGTTAAAAAGACTGGGCTTTTAGGGTTAACAATGACCC
>LNAP01018989.1_pt1 | contig 10621 bp, 9 predicted proteins | sample 602601 | NCBI WGS metagenome assembly LNAP01 (sample SAMN02440304, study PRJNA202911) | soil metagenome | biome: Subtropical and temperate rainforests or woodlands; isolation source: soil samples (1 kg each in a 20% v/v slurry with milli Q water) were... ...
GCAGTGGGTATTGCATCGGGTTATGCGTTCAACATGGCCCTGGATGCATTGTGCCCTACATGCCAAAAACATATTGAGACTCTGCAAAAGAAAGTGCAGCAGTTGAACCAGCTGTTTTCGAATAGCTGCCAGCTCGCGCAAGGCCTGGTCACAGATGCATTCAGCGCAATTGATAGCAAACGCGAATCCGCATCAAGTACTAAATCGGTGTCCAAAGGTCTCTCTGACGTCTTCGGCAGTTGGGGCGACTCTACTAAATCTACTAGCTCCAAGAACTTCGAAGCTGGTGTTTTTGAGATGTGCAAGGATCAAGGCAACGTGCTCTGGTGCTTGATGCAGGAGAAGAATACCAAAGGAATCTATACGTATGGTGACACGCAAACTCAAGAGCTGATCATGAGTATCGTCGGATCCATCAACCTAGGCGCACCTGATCAAAATGCTGCAGATGGCAAAGGTAAGGTGCCTAGTATCAGCTACATCCAGCCCACGGGGCTGAGCTTGAAAGACTTCCTTGAGGGTACTGGGGATGGGACCGCTCCGGTGTATAAGTGTGACGATGACGACTACTGCACAAAGCCTTCGATGAAGGAGCTCAAGATTGAAGGCTTAGCTCAAAAAATTGAAAAGGCATTCAGTGGTGCCGGTGGCAGCATTGGGATCATCGGTAAGTTCTATCATAATACTGGCTCGTTTTCTGATGAAGAAAAACGAATGATTGGTAGTTTAAACGGAACCCCTTTCGGTACGATGATCCGAAACCTTGCAAGCAGGTCGGATAGCCTTGCTCGCACTTACGTTAGAACTAACGCACGTGTTATCGCGTTAGCGATGTCACAGTACTTCATGGATGAATTATTACGCGGGGCCGACATGGCGCTTGCTGGTGCGACTATTCCTCATACCGAAGAGGCGATTCGGAAACTTTCCGAGGCACGCAAAAAATTTGACTCAGAGATCATTGCATTGAGAATGCAGTTCGGTGGTGAGCCTCAACTCATCAGTCAATATCGTGAGTTTATGGCCGCGATGCCTAAAACAAGTTTGTTCATTGGCCGTCCTGCTAACTATCCCGAGGCGTCGAACTGATGGCTGCTGAATTCACAATTAACTCTATTGGCGATGCCCGCTTTTTGGGAGAAATTCTAAATGCCGTGGCGATGATCTCTGGTACTGGTGACGTCGAGGCCCTGGCGCGTATTGGCTTGATGTTTGGAGTTTTTCTGATCGCTTTTCAAGCTGTTAGTAACAATACCGGCATTCAGTTTCATAAGTTATTGGTTTGCGTGATTCTCTATCTGGCTATGTTTGGGGCGACAGCCACGGCCATTGTTGAGGATAAATACACTGGTGCTGTTGAGGTCGTAGATGGAGTTCCGCTTGGACCAGTTGCCGTGGGATCCTTTTTGTCAGGCATAGGAATAACCCTATCGGAGTTATTTGAACAAGGTTTTTCTACACCGGCTATGACTCAGTATGGTTTCGCTGATCCACTCGATACTCTTATGAAGTTTCGACGCGTTACACAAGATATGACAGCTATACCCGCTTTTAATCAAACCGGTGGAGCTGGAGACCTCTATACATCGTGGATGAACTACGTACGCGAATGTACGATGGTGAATGTCGAGAGGGACCCTAGCGCTTTTAATAAAATCAAAAATGAAGGCTCGCCGATGCAAGCCCTTCGATTTGATTCGGCGGTCTATGGGACGCTGGTCTACGCACCAGGTGGAGAGGAACTATTAAACTGCTCGGATGCGCATACCCGGTTGGTTGAGTTGACCAGTAATCAGCTACCGTCATTAATGGACTCTACTAAATCAGCGTTCCCAAAACTCAACGACGGTTTTGAGGTTGAAGGAAAAGTTACAGACTCTTTAAATTCGTTAGGCATTGCTGCTTCTGATGCTCGAGAGTTTGCTCTGGCTAGCGCCCTGCTCCCGATATTTCAGGATGGGCCCTCTTCCAAAGCTATGGCTGATATGCAGGATGCGGCGGCGATAATGATGAGCCAGGCGATGATGCAACAGAATACGCAGTGGGCCGCGGAGGGGAACATGTTTGTTCGAAACGTCAGACCTTTCCTGACCTTTTTTGAAGGTTTTATCTACGCTATTTCACCCTTGATGGCATTTATCCTTGTGCTTGGTAGCCAGGGAATTTCGATGCTTGGAAAGTATCTTCTTATGGCCGCCTGGATGATGCTTTGGACTCCTATTATGGCGATCGTTAACCTATTCATCATCTCAGGAGCCAAGTACCAAATTCAGAGCCTCATGCTGAATCAGCTTCAGACGGCTCAGATAACGTTCGAGTCCGTTATGCAGGTTGAACGCATTCTCGGCACGTGGGTCGGCGTAGGTGGCTACATGGCGTCTTCTGTACCCGTTCTATGTGGATTCCTCGTCTGGGGTGGCTCAGTCGCCGGGATGAGTATCGCCAATCGAATGAACGGACGAGACACAATTGACGAGAAGACCGTTAGCCCAGATGTAGTTAGTCCAGGTGCTGGCCTTGCGATGTCGGCACTGGCTCAGAACGATCCAACGATGGGAAGCCGGATCACGAACTCTGAGATGAACAGACCGAACCTCAATGCAAACTCAGCCCTCACCAGCTCAGTGCAATCGTCTCAACAGACTGCCGAGGGGGCTCAAACCTCGCTTAATCAGGCGTTCAGCCGCGGTGTTCAAAACTCCTATCAGAATGCGAGCTCCTCTTCAGATCTGGCGTCTCTTGGTCAAACCGTTGGCGGTGCTTATGGCGTTTCAGGGTCTTCGTCATACAAAGACTTTGCGTCACAGGCCCGATCGGAAGGTATTTCCGAAAAGTCTGTGAATGCTTATATGGGAGCTATTGGAGCGAGTGGATCTGCAGGCTTCGAAGCACTCGGTACCGGTGGCAAACTGTCTGGCCAAGTGGGGAAAAACCTGACTGAGTCTGACAACAAAGACCTGAGTAGACTTGCGCAAATTGGTGAAGAGACGGGCTTCAATAAGGCTTTGACGGGCTCTATCAACAATGGCGTCAATGCACAGCAAGCTCACTCGTTGTCCAACGCGGAAACCTCGACATTTTCATCTTCGGACTCTGAACAGATATCCAAGCAGTCCCAGCAAACGCTGTCTGCTCAGAAAAGCTATCAGGAAATGTCCGGTCTGCAGAACATGTTCGGTTCGTCGAGCTCGATCAAGCTGGACGCAGTCGCTCAGGATGTTCTTAAGTCGGATGGTGCTGCGGAGCGTCTACAGCAGGCGGTGTACGGCTCAGGGTTGCAGGAAAAAGCAGCGTCCTTCGCTGCAACATATGGCTCAACAATGGCTGATCCTAAAGCTGCGCAAGTTGCAGGTATGGTCCAAGCATTGGCAACAAGTGGCGACTGGGAAACTGTCGCCTCGGTGATGCCAGGTACCGCGGGCTTCGGTGTTTCTAATGACGCGCACAACTCTAATTTGGCTATGAAGGGGCCCTCGGTCGATGGGCAAGCGATCTCGAATCGTTTTGACGATCTGGGCGTTCAGGACATGAGCTCAGCAGCCGGAGCCGGTGCGCGCGACTCGCTTTTCGAACGTGGCAAAACGGACGCTTCCACGCTTGGTAACTCTGGTATGGCGGACGCCCGTGCAGATCACCATGAACGTGCAGAGCAGCTTGTTGTTCCTAAGGTTGGCCAGTTCGCAGCCGGAGAGCGCCTAAGCCACGAAGTTGCGCAAGAAACTAGCGGTGTAATGGGCGCAGCTCTCGAAAAAGGGGCTGAACTTGGGATCGTCCACCCTAACGCTGCTGGTGCCTACGGGCCTGAACCGCTTAGAGCCGATTCGCCTGTACCAGCTTCTTTAGATAATCCTGACACGCGACCAAGCGCAATGTCTCCGGATTTCGCGCCGCGGCAGGCACCTGCTCAGTATTCTGGTGGACATGACCCTCTCGATGTACCTCAGCTTCCAGCTGAGGGCGGGCCTACGGATAAGCCCCCTTATATGCCTGGCAGCTAAAAAAAAACCACCGAATTCGGTGGTTTTTTAATCACTGCATATTGGGGACGATAGAGAACACGGAAAAAATCGTACGCTAAGCATTCGACCTGTCAGGTTGAGGCCAAAGAGGTTGACTCCTCTGCGTCAGCAAATGCAGAAAGCGGCCGTACTCTGACACGGGGCGAGTGATCCATCTGACGCCCGGTTGAGGCATACTTAACCTGGACGGATGCAGCGGGCTTTCGTGGGTTTTGGGTTCCATTGCCCCCCGTTTACGAGAGCCGTTTCGGCGAAGCCCGAACACGCACAGCGGTCATAATCAGCTTCCGTTCTGCTCATCCGGTGCCTGTGCATGTTGCGCAATGTAGTTCCGAATGTACTCCAGTACGCGATTCGCACCCTCGACAGACTCAGCGAGCTCAATCGGTCGCTTGCCATCCAGATAAGGATTGGGCTGCTCCATCCATTTGAATGCTGCCGCCTTGCTATAGCTAAATCCAGGATCTCTTGCAGCAGTTCAGGTTGCCCGTACCAAGATTCCGGTTTGATGGTCGGCTTCCTACTCTGGATGACGCGGGGCAACTGGCAAGCTGCGAGTTCGCTTGCGTTGACATACTCCCGCTTCCAATGCGCGAGCTTCACGAGATCAGTGTTCGGCGGGCGTGTGTGATCAGTGGTTGGCACAACCACGCCGATCAGCACATTGGTATGGACTCTGATCATTTCTAGCGCCGGTGCAATGTCCGTGTCGTTAGTGACAATGACAGCATGGTCGATCTGCCCGGTGATCGCGTCGTGGTAGGCCTGCAGGGCCAGGTTCACGTCACTCTGTTTCTCCTCGACCTTCCAGGCTTGGATTTCCTGGCATTCGCGGGGAGCCCTGTCGGGATACTCGGCGTCGACGATCTTCACCTTCATTTTGTTGACAGCGTAGTAGCCTTCGATCAGCTCGATTCGACCGTCATGCAGCTTGCGCAACGCGGTGTGATAACGCGCCTGAGACGATACAGAGTCGGGAGCTCGGGCAACGGATTCGATGATTTTCGCGGTGAAGAACTTGATCGAGGGGGAGGTAAGAAGGGTCGATTGCCGGATACGGCCATCGCCATCCTTGACTAGCGCGGATGGCAGGATGTGTTTTTCGAAGAGGGGCAGCAGATCCAGCCACTTGTGGGGAGCCGTAGTAGAAGTTGTATCCGTCGATGTAGATTCGAGTGCGCAGAGGCTCTAGCTCAGGCGTTCCCTGCATTTCTCGTACTCCAGAAACGAAAAAACCGGCTAGCGCCGGCTTTTTCCCCCTCCAACCAGATGGTCAAGCCACGCCGGTCATGAGGGTTAGTTGTTGCGCGAAGTATCGCGCAATGGCGGTCGTAATGCAAGGGAACACAAGGGGATGCAAGGTGATTTGGCATTAACAGGCTTAAGCTCATTTTCTGTTCCGTTGCTCCCCAAACCCCTTGATTGCGAGCATGGCGGTTTTCGATGCAAGCCGCTACAGCTACGGCAGGTCAGAAAACCTTAGCGTACGATTTTTTCCGAATTCTGCACGCTCCCCATATTTATCGATCCATACCTGTGCCATACGCGTTCCCCTCGATATCCACGTCGCCCATCATTGGTAAACCAGTTGCTGGGTTGGTCATCGAAAACAGTTCCTGAGGCCCCCGCACAACATCGGCATGCCGTTTGACTGGAATCTGAAGGCCTAAGCCGGGATCAGCTTTTTGCGCGCTTGCAATGAGGGTATACAAAGTCGTAAGCCCGGCACCGATAGCGCAAATACCAAGGGCGTATTCCGTATTCTCGTGCGTTGTAAAATACACGGCGCCGTATGCGATCGCGGCAGTAATGAGGAAAGAAGCGATTGAAAGCTCTTTCCCTTTTACCCGCGCCATGACTGTGATCATCGTGAACAGCATTGCCACTAAGGCCGCAACGAAAACACCGACACCCTTCCCTTCTTCATTCACCGCCCATACCAGCGCAAGCGCAAGTCCGATTTTCACCAGGCCCATGATTGTCGAAGAACCTGTTGCACGATCAATCTTACGCAACGTGTGTTGAACCTCATTCACAACGTAATGAGCAGGGTTCTCCCACGGTAAAATTTCTGCTTTGGTCAGACCTAGATATTCGGCTTTAGTCGAAACACTTTCTTTCAGCTCGTCGGCCATGTTGATGAAATCTGCGGCCAGCTGTTGGTCTGCTCCACGATTTTTGGCCCGAACTTTGATAGCAGCCATAGAGCGCAACAGCAGGTTTTGATGGTCGCTCAAACCCGGATACGCCCGTGTATTTGCGCCGATCGTTACGTGCACGGATAGCGCGGCCTCGATGTGCAATTCGACCAGCCCTGCTTCCTCAACAATCACAGCGAAATAATTCATGGGGTTCTCCTCGGTTTGTACATCCATTGTAATCCCCTCCAAATAAACGCAACCGCGCTACACAGCCTACCGTTCTGCGTTGTACGTCGAAGCGATTATCAAATCAGAATCCTTATCTAAACCAAAATTCGCAGCCGCTTCACATGCTTCAGTAGGTACCTGAAGGTAGAGGTCCAACCGAGGTATTACCGATATCCTAGCTAACTTATCAGCGCGCTGTCGGCGCGCTTTTTCTGGATCAAATGAACTCAAACCATCCACTCTTGGCCAGGGGGCTTTTTCGTCCATAATCACAAATACTGGAAGGTTTGCATGAGGCATTGCATCGTAACGCGCCTCCTTCCCGAAATAGAGCATCACCCTGGGGTGCGGTGCAATGCGCCTGTAGCGATGCAATACAGCATCCTCCGGTAGATTGCTTATTGATTTCAGCTCTACTTGACGCTGTTGTTCTCTTGGAATGTCTTCAGCCTGAATTGCTTCTTCTAACTGAATCTGCAGCTTCTCAATGATGACCCCTACCGAGACTTTTTCCGGTGCGGCCGTATTGCCTGCCCAGGTGAAAAGGATCCTCCGTGGTATCCCGTCAAAGACCTGGATTCGACGCTCGATCTGCTTAAGAACGACGGGCCGTTTAAGCAGTGCTCGGGCGTACTTTCCTTTTGACATTGTCTTGAGGTCGACCTTCTGCGTTTCGATCGCCAGCACATGTAAGAAGGCTTGCCTTGCTTGATTCGCAATTTGTGCGGCGGCAAGCACCGAGCTATCGACGCCTATCCATCCAGGTAACCGCATTACCGTCCCAGGATGCTGAGTGCCAACGGTCTCGAATTGCAAGATGGCCCTTTCTGCCATCGCTACCGCCGTGGCGCCTTCCATCTTTTCAGGAGTGATCACTGCAGCGGTTTGTGCCGTGTCCTTCACAGGTAAACACCAGACCTGTGCAGCTACGACTTTAGGTTTCCACACCTCGTTAAACTCATGCTGCTTGATCAGCATGTCTTCCCATGCGTCTTGCAACTCGAAAATCATAATCCCCTGCCCTTCCTCGCCCTAGCGAACTATGAAGCAAAGGCTCGCGTTTATAAATCCCGCAGTCAATTACTGACGACGTAATACCAGCCCTACGCTTTGGCTAACTATAGCTCCTGCCCTTCTTCCTCGCACGAACCTTCCGTTCTCATTCCTTTTTCATTCCTTTTCCCCTTCCAGCGCGCAAAGCGCGGCAATCAGGTTATCCCCTGCAGGTGAGGCAGAATGAGAGGTGCGCGGTTATTATTGCTAATATGTAGGGCTGGTATTACTGAAGCAAATGCAAGGGGTTGCCATGACATCGCCTACGAAATCGCCAAAAATTGGATTTACCGTCTATGGAGGAAGCGCAGCGCTCAAATTTGAGCCAACCGTAACGGAAGGTGGCAGCCCTACCCTTCTGATAGAAGCAGCCCGCGGCCAACCTAATAATTATGAGTGGGGTGACAAAATTGTTTTCCAGGTAACCGCAAGGGAACTTGCGCCCTTTCTCGCCTGCATTTTTGGATGGGCTCCCTCGTTTGCCGCAACCAACCATGGCCAGGGGAACAAATCATTAGCACTCGAGAATCAACTTGCGGAAGGAAGAATATTTTGCAGGGTGACGGAAGGGAGTAACAGAACTGCTGTGCCGATCGGACCATCTGATTCATTTAACATAGGAAGACTGGGGCTTGAGCAGCTCGCTCTGTCATCGAAATGCACACTTCATGACGCCTTAGAGATCTTGCGATTGACGACTGGTCGTTTACTGCATCACCACCAAAAATTATAAAAGACCAAATCAACTCGGTCCGATTTCAAATCTTTGTAAATACGACCTGATCTGCTCGGCAACAAGCAGTGCATCTGAATCACCGTCTATTGCTAACCCCTCCATAGCAACACCCTTATGCCCCAGAAAAGTCACGTTCTCAGGCGAGACACTGTGATTCTCTGAAGTAAGAAGCTCCATTCCTTGCCAGCTCAAATATATTCTCGTGGTTCCCGGATCTAGCCAAAAGTGCTTTACACCCTCCCCTTCTTTGACAAAATGACTCTTCACCTCGTTAGCCCCGACCTCAGATAGAACCCAAGGGAAGTTATCTTCCAAATCGCGATTTCTGTTTCTAAGCAAAACGAGGGTTAGCAAATTGCCGAGTAGCATTGAAGCCTTCTGTTCCCGCCCAGGGCGATTCTCTTCAGCTTTTTCACGGAGGTACTGGAAAGCCGCTCTTAACAACCGCGCTTGGGAATTCATAAAAAGCTCTAATCAATTGAATATGTTTGACGTCTAAATTGCGTTAGCTGGAATCTGGGAGTGGCGGCCAGATCAGTATTAACTGAATCTGGCCAACCATTGCACCTCGGCCTACCCTACCCTTCTTCCTTGTTGAAGGACTGAATTAGCTCCCAAATGCTCGCCATTTGTTTATCGGTAAATTCTCGTTTATCTAGATGGATGACACGCTCTTTTTTCGTGTCTTTTGCGTAGGCAATAGCAACTCCGTTCCTCTTTTGGCTTCGATGGCTTAGTGATACCCAATTGCAGTAAAACCGCATTTACGAATCCGTTCTGCTTAATCTTGTTGTTCGTTAAATCTCTAAGCGCCTTACAAAATGCGTCATCGATTTTTGTCTTATCCAGGTCGCTGACCTGATTCAAAGCAGAGCGAAGTGCTCCCGCTGTGTTGCTGCCCATAATTTTGGGGTTCTTTCTCAATATCTCCAGCGCACCTGGTGTAAACACTTCGAATGCATCAATTCGAGAAAGCTGTGCTTTGCTGATTTTGATTTTCTGCTTAATTGTGCTGCTCGTGTTGAAATCGGTCCGCATCCGGAGAATTGAGTTATACATCTCAAAGTCAGACAGGTCCCGGCGCTGAATGTTTTCCTGCAACGCTCGTGCAGCACTTGTCTCGTCATCGATATGAACGACAAATGCGTCGATCATGACTCTCTCAAGGACCTTATGGGCCCTCACCCGACATTCTCCGGTTACGAGCTCAAATCTCTCCCCTTTGACCCTGACTGTAATCGGGTTTTCCAAGCCTAGCTCATCAATGGACTGAGCAAGCTCTTCAATCGCGTCCTTATCAAACGTCATTCGAGGTTGATATGGGTTTGGATCAATCAGATCTAACCGTATTGATTTTGATATCCGAGGCGCATGCAAATCCTCTTCCAAGGGTTGCATCGTCCGATGATGATCTAGCTGATGACTTAACGAATTTTGTAATTGTGCTGCTAAACCGCCCTTCCGCGCAGGTGGCTTGGGTGGTGATGGATTATTCGCCTCTGGCTTTTTAGCTGCGGCCTTGGTGACCATTACACCTCCTCCCTAAATTCTTTAGTTTCTGCGATTAACCATTGGGCTAAGTTGCGAAACTGTTGGCTGACGGTGTTACCGCTATCGAGTTGGCGCAATGTGCATTGCAAACTCGACGCTTGCTTTACCTTGGTTGTGGTGCCGATTTTAATTGGAATTACAGCGCCATACAGGTTTGCGGCATTTTCTTCCATGTTCTTGCAGACGACCTGGCGCTGATCATGCCGATTTAACAGAACCCCCAGATTCAACAAAGTCGGATTGATTTGCTTCATCTTCTTGACGCGACTTAGCAAGTCTTCATGTCCATGAAGCCCATAGGCATCCCCTGACTCAACCGGCACGATTAAATGTGTCCCTGCCGCAAGAGCATTTGTGGTCAAAAGCTTCAGGCTTGGTGGGCAGTCGATGATAATAAAGTCAGCCTTCCCCATTAACGGAGCGATACGCTCCTTCAAAACCTCGTTAGGTCGGGGTTCAGCTCTGAGTAAGTCGTCTGAATTTTCCAGAGCGATCGAGCCATAAATCAGCGATACACCCTCGACGCGGGTTTCATCATGGATAAACACTGCCAAAGGCAACTCAGGAATCGAGAGCAGATCTGCTGCTGTGTATTTTATTTCTGAAGGATGACTAAGCCCGATGTGACGGCTGCCATTGGCTTGTGGATCGAGGTCCAGAAGGCATACCGAGTGGCCCTCCTGTGCAATGTTGTCTGCCAGGTTAATTGCTGTCGTCGTTTTAGCGGCGCCACCCTTGTGATTCGCGATCACAAAGACAACCGTTGATTTCTCTTTTGGTGTGCCTTTCACAGTTCAACTCCCATTTCCAATGTTGACCTGATGCTATCGCACGATTTGAAAACGCAAGCACCAGCTGGTTCCTAGTAGGAACGGCTACAAAACCAACCCGCG
>LNAP01005983.1_pt1 | contig 10620 bp, 7 predicted proteins | sample 602601 | NCBI WGS metagenome assembly LNAP01 (sample SAMN02440304, study PRJNA202911) | soil metagenome | biome: Subtropical and temperate rainforests or woodlands; isolation source: soil samples (1 kg each in a 20% v/v slurry with milli Q water) were... ...
ACCACGGGCGCCGCCAGCGCCGCCGGCACCAGGCCCAGCGCCAACACCACGAGCGTCAGGCCCGCCAGCAGCAGCGCCACCATCACCGTGCGTTCGGTGCGCGGGTTGGCCGACACCAGGAAGCCGCCAGCCGCCATACCCACCGCCGACGCCACCATGTAGCCCGACAGCGCCGAGCTGGCCAGCACTTCGGACAGGCCGTACAACTGATCCAGCAAGGGGATCGTGTAGTTCTGCACCGAGGACAGCGCCACGGAGGTGCAGGCGAAAAACAGGAACGCGCCCCACAGCGCCGGCTTGGACAGCAGCGTCGCCAACGTGGTCAGCACGCTTTCTTGGGGCTTGGCCACAGGCTTGGCGGCCTTCACATCGCCGGGGTTATCCGCTTCCATACCCGTGGGGCCACCAAGCAGATCGCGGCCCAACACCGTCAGCAACAGCACGGCGGCCACCAGGCCGGCGGCGCTATACGCCGCTACGCGCCAGTCGGACAGCAAGGTGATCGTGGTCATGAAGACCGGCGTCAATGCCCAGCCCAGGTTGCCCGTCAGCCCGTGCGCCGAGAACGCGTGACCCAGGCGGGAGGCCGTGATGCGATGGTTGATGATGGAGTAGTCGGCCGGGTGGAATACCGAGTTGCCAATGCCGCCCACGATCGCCGCCGCCATCAACATGGGGTAGCCGTTGGCCGAGCCGATCAGCAGGCCGGACAGGACGAAGCACGCCAGGCCGAACCAGAGCACGGGGCGCGCGCCGACGCGATCGACGACGAAGCCCGACGATGCCTGGCCAATACCGGAGACCACATAGAACGTGGCCACCAGCGCGCCGACCCGGGCGAAATCCAGCCCGAATGCGTTGGCGAGCGACACGTTAAGCAAGGGCAGCACCAGTTGGAAGAAGTGCGAGGCGGCGTGCGCAACGCCGATCAGCAGAATGGTCTTCCAGTCACGCCTGCGGATATCGGCGTCCGAGGGCAAGGTATTCGCAGCGGTGTTCATTGCAAAAGGCCGCGGCAGCGGCAAGTAACGCGCGCCGTGGGCCGGTGCGCGGGTTGTCTCCGGCAACGTCCGGGAGGCCCGGACGTCGTGTTCTTGGCGAATGCGGCGGTCAAGCCGGGCCGGATCATGCCGGCCATCGCTCTTGGACTATCACGGCGGCCGCCTTGCGCGAGCCGCGCCGCCGTGTGGCAATCAGAATAGCGCCAGACGCCTTACAGCGCCTTCTCGCGGATGGCGGGCCAGGCGCGCTGCAGGTAGTACAGCATCGACCAGACCGTCAGCACCGCCGCGACAATGATCAGCACGTCGCCCAGCAGCTTGGTGCTGATGCCATAGACCGGTTGGTTGTACAGCAGGCAGGGAATCGCGACCATCTGGGCCGCCGTCTTGAACTTGCCCAGGCGGTGCACGGCCACGCTGGCGCTGGCGCCGATCTTGGCCATCCATTCGCGCAACGCCGAAATGGTGATTTCACGGCCAATGATGATCAGCGAAATGAAGGCATCGACGCGGCTCAGGTCCAGCAGGACGATCAGCGCGGCGCAGACCATCAGCTTGTCGGCCACCGGATCCAGGAAAGCGCCGAACGCCGAGGTCTGGTTCCAGCGGCGGGCCAGCCATCCGTCGAACCAGTCGGTTAGCGCCGCAATGATGAACGCCCACGCGGCGAACGTATCGCGGGTGGGGACCGACATCCAGCTTTCGGGCAGGTAGAACAGCCCGACCACCAGCGGAATCATGGCGATGCGCAGCCATGTCAGGATAATGGGAACGTTAATTGGCATAGTGTCCGTATGCTACATCAGCCGGATGACGCTGGCTGTATCGGCGCGCCGCGGCGGCCGCGCGCTGACCGTCGCCAGACCGGAACATGGGCCGGCTTTGCGACTATCCACGCAAGGCCTCATAGATGCGTTCAGCCAGATCCTGGGAAATGCCGTCCACCGACGCCAGGTCTTCGATGCTGGCGGAAGCCACCCCCGAAAAGCCGCCGAACCGGGCCAGCAGCCGCTGGCGCCGCCGGGCGCCCACGCCTTCGATCTCTTCCAGCCGCGACACATTGCGCGTCTTGGCGCGCCGCGCACGCATGCCGGTAATGGCGAAACGGTGCGCCTCGTCGCGCACCTGGGCAATCAGCATCAGCGCGGCGGACTCGCCCCCCAGGGCAACCGGGGGCCGTTCGTCGGCGAACACCAGCGTTTCCAGGCCGACCTTGCGCCCTTCTCCCTTGGCAACGCCCACCAGCGTCTGGATATCCAGGCCCAATTCCGCGAACACCTTGCGCGCGACTTCCACCTGGCCCTTACCACCGTCGATCAGCACCAGGCCGGGCATCTGCGCGTCGCCATCCGCCACCTTGGCGAAGCGGCGCGTCAGCACCTGGCGCATCGCGGCGTAATCGTCGCCCGGCGTGATACCCGCGATGTTGTAACGGCGGTACAGCGACGGCTGCATGTCGTGGTGCTCGAACACCACGCAGGACGCCTGGGTCGCTTCGCCGGCGGTATGGCTGATGTCGAAGCACTCGATGCGTAGCGCATCCAGGGCGGCTTCGTCCGTATCCAGGTCCAGCGCTTCGGCCAGCGCCAGGGTACGGCCCGCGCGGGCGCCCGATTCGGTCAGCGCCCGGGCCAGGGCCATCTCGGCGTTTTTCAGCGCCTGCTCCAGCCACGAGCGGCGGGCGCCCTGTGGACGGGAAAGCATCCTGGATGGCCGTCCGCCTGCCTGCTCGACCAGCAGGCCGATCAGGTCCGGATCGGGCAAGGCGTGGGAACCGACCAGCACGGGCGGCATGGCGTTGTCCGTGTAGTGCTGGGCGACGAACGCTTCCAGCACCTGGGGCGCGGCTTCGCCCTCGGCATGCGAGGGGAAGAACGGCTTGTCGCCCAAGTGGCGGCCGCCGCGCACCATCGCCAGGTTCACACAGACCTTGCCGCCGGCCACGGCCACCGCAATGATGTCGGTGTCTTCGCCGCTGGTGTTCTCCATGGTCTGCTGGTGCAACACGCGCGCCAGCGAGCCCATCTGGTCGCGCAGCGCCGCGGCTTCCTCGAAGCGCAGCTCGCCGGCCGCCTGCTGCATGCGGGCCTCGATCTCGCCCATCACGTCCTTGGCCTCGCCGTTCAGGAAGCGCACCGCGCGCTGCACGTCGCGTTCGTACTCCGAGGCTTCGATCGCGCCCACGCAGGGGGCCGAACAGCGCCCGATCTGATGCAGCAGACAGGGCCGCGAGCGATTGGCGAACACCGTGTCTTCACAGGTACGCAGGCGGAAGACCTTTTGCAGGATCTGGATGGTCTCGCGCACGGCCCACGCATTGGGGAACGGCCCGAAATACTGGCCCCGCTTGTTCGTCGCGCCACGGTAGTAGGCGATGCGCGGCCATTCGTGGCCCGTGATCAGCAGATAGGGATAAGACTTGTCGTCGCGGAACAGGATGTTGTAGCGCGGCTTCAGGCTCTTGATGAGGTTGTTTTCCAGGATCAGCGCTTCGGCTTCCGAACGCGTGACCGTGACCTCCAGCCGGGCCACCTTCGACACCATCTGGGCGATGCGGGGGCTGGCGAGGTTCTTCTGGAAATACGACGAGACGCGCTTCTTCAGGTCGCGCGCCTTGCCGACATACATGACTTCACCCGCCGCATCCAGGTGTCGGTAGACACCCGGAAGATGTGGCAGGTCAGCCAGGAACGATTTGAGATTGAAGTCGTCGGGCATTCTGATAACGGCGTTCTGCTTGCAGGGTATCCCAGTCGGGCGCATCGAAACGCGGCATCAGGCGGCGGATGCGCTCGACCGATTCGGGCGCGTGGTCGAACTTCAGGCGCGACAGCAATTCGTCGGCCAGATCCGGCCGATTGCATACCAGCACCATGTCGCAGCCGGCGCGCAACGCGGCGTTGGCCCGATCGAGGATGTCGCCGGCCACCGACGCGCCTTCCATCGTCAGGTCGTCCGAGAACACCACGCCGTCATAGCCCAGGCGCTTGCGCAGGATGTCCTGCACCCAGCGCTTGGAAAAACCGGCCGGATGCTTGTCGACCTTGGGATAGATCACGTGCGCAGGCATCACGGACGGCAGCACGGCATCGCCCAACCAGGCGTACGGCGCCGCATCGTCCTTGAGGATCTCGTCCAGTCCGCGCGGGTCCACGGGGATCTCGTGGTGGGAATCCGCGCCCACGAAACCATGGCCCGGGAAGTGCTTGCCGCAGGCCGACATGCCGGCCAGGGCCAGCCCCTGGACCAGCGCGCGCGACAGCATGGCCACGACGCGGGGATCCGTGTGGAAAGCGCGGTTGCCGATCACCTTGCTGACGCCGTAGTCCAGGTCCAGCACGGGCGTGAAGCTCATGTCCACGCCGCAGGCGCGCAGCTCGGCGGCCAGCACATAGCCGGCCTCGGTCGCCAGGCGCATGGCCTGCAGCGGGTCGCGGTCCCATAGCGTGCCCAGGTCCCGCATGGCGGGCAAGGCGGTGAAACCGTCTTCGCGGAAGCGCTGGACGCGGCCGCCTTCGTGGTCCACCAGGATCAGCAACGGCGCTTTGCGGGCCTTGTGGATCTGGCGCGTCAGTTTGGTCAGCTGCTTGCGGCTTTCGAAATTGCGGGCAAAGAGAATCACGCCGCCCACCAACGGATGGCGCAGGCGAACCTTCTCTTCCTTGGTCAGCGCGTATCCCGCCACATCGACCATCACGGGGCCGGGGGGCAGGACCGCCTTGGATTTTTTCTTGGCCATGGGGCTGTCCTTGTGTCTAAGTCAGGCAAGCCTGGGCCGGGGCCCCTCAACCGGGGCCCGCGCTCAGGGCTTGCGTTCGACCACCACGTACGCGGCGGCCATGTCGGATTCGTCGGTGATGGAAACATGCGCGGCGCCAAAGCGCTGGCTGTACCAGTCCAGCAGCTCGGGCGCGATCACCAGCACCGGCCGCCCACCCGGGGCATTCAGGGTCTGGACGCGACGCCACGTCATCGGCATGCGCATGCCCAGGCCGATCGCCTTGGAGAACGCCTCCTTGGCGGCAAAGCGGGTGGCCAGAAAACGCACGCCACGCACCGGGTCGCGCGCCCGGCGCGCATGGAATTTCTGCAATTCTTCCACGCCCAGGATCTTTTCCGCAAAGCGGTCGCCGTGGCGCTCCAGGGCGCGTTCGATGCGGTCGATGCGCAGCAGGTCCATGCCGATGCCGGCGATGGCGCCGGCGGACGAGGGGGGCTTGGAGGTGTCAGACATGGATTTCTTGCCCCACCGGCATCATCACCGGCCGCGCAGCGCTTGCAGGCGGGCCTGCACCATCAGCGCCTTCATGTCGCGCACCGCTTTTTCCCAGCCGTCGAACACGGCTTGCGCCACGATGGCGTGGCCGATGTTGAGTTCGGAAATGCCGTCGATGGCGGCCACCGACGCAACGTTGCCAACGTGCAGGCCATGCCCCGCATTCACGCGCAGGCCATGGCGCAGGCCTTCGGTGACGGCCAAACGGATACGTTGCAGTTCCGCCTGGGCGGCGTCGCCTTCGGCTTCGGCATAGGCACCCGTATGCAATTCAATCACCGTCGCGCCGGCCTTGGCCGCTGCGGCGATCTGCGCCGGGTCCGGATCGATGAACAGCGACACGCGGATGCCGGCTTCGGCTAGCAACGCCACGGCGTCCGACACTGGCCCCATCGCGCCGGCGACTTCCAGCCCGCCTTCGGTCGTGAGCTCGGTGCGCTTTTCAGGCACCAGGCAAACATCGCTGGGTTTGACCGCGCAGGCGATCTCCAGCATTTCGGCGGTGATCGCGCATTCCAGGTTCATGCGCGTGCGCAACAGCGGGCGGATGGCATAGACATCCGCGTCCTGGATGTGGCGCCGGTCTTCACGCAGATGCAGGGTAATCAGGTCGGCCCCGGCGTCCTCCGCGCGCAACGCGGCGGCCACCGGATCCGGATACGCCGTATGGCGCTGTTGCCGCAACGTGGCAACGTGATCGATGTTTACACCAAGTTCTATCATTGGACGGTCGTCGTGACTTTGGTCGGTTCTTTCGTGGTTTCTTCCCAGCCGCCGCCCAACGCCTTGTAGAGCTCCACGCGGTTGATCAGCGCGGCCAAGCCAGTTTGCACCAGCGAAAGCTGAGCATTGAAGAAGTCCACCTGCGCGGTCTGCACCTGCAGATAACTGTCGATGCCATTGGTATAGCGCAGGTTCGACAGTTCCAGCGTGCGCGCGGACGAATCCTGCAACGCGCGCTGGGCGTCAAGCTGCGCGCCATACGTGGCTTCGCCCGCCAGCGCGTCAGACACTTCGCGGAACGCCTGCTGGATGGACTGCTCGTACTGCGCCACGGCGATGTTGTCGCGCGCTTTCGCCAGGTTCAGCCCTTCGCGGATGCTGCCGCCGGCAAACAAGGGGGTCGTGATCGACGGCGAGAAGCTCCAGTAGCCCTGGCCGCCCTTGAACAGGTCGCCCAGCGACGGGCTGGCCACGCCCAGCAGGCCGGTCAGCGAAATGGTCGGGAAGAACGCCGCGCGCGCCGCGCCGATATTGGCGTTGGCCGCCTTCAGCTGGTTCTCGGCCGCGACGATGTCGGGACGGCGCTCCAGCAGGTCGGACGGCAGGCCCGACGGCACGGTGGCCAGCAGCTGGTCCCGGCCGAAGGTCGCCGGTGCCGGCAGGTCTTCGGGCAACGGCGCGCCCACCAGCAGCACCAGCGCGTTCAGCGCTTGCGCGCGGGCACGGGCCAGTTGCGCCAGGTCGGACGATGCCGTATCCAGCAGGGTCTTGGACTGGTTCAGGTCCAGTTCGGACGCCACGCCGCCGTCGAAACGGCGCTTGACCAGGTCATAGGATTCCTGGCGCGAGGCCAGCGTGCGTTGCGTCAAATCCAGCTGGACCTCGGCCGCCGGGAAGGTCACGCCATCGAGTTCGAAATCGCCGGTCTCCTGCACCTGGCCGCCCACGATCGGCACGTGCGCCAGGATGGTCTTGCCGATGTTGGCTTGCCAGATCCGCACCGTGCAGGTGCCGTCATGCGGAACGCGCGCCGGATCGATCAAGCCGTTGCTGATCGCGAACGGGCCGACCGCGGTGCTGAGGTTGCCGCAGTTGCCGCTCCAGTCGACGAACGCGGTGTCGATCGAGACCTGGCCGTACAGGTAGTCCACGTCATGGTCGGGCACCGACGGCGCCGAGATGATCACGCACTTGCTGGTGCTGGAGGTGGCCCCGCCCATGCCGTCGGTGTGCTTGCCGTACGGGTCGGGCGAGCCGATCACCCGCATCAGCAGCGCATCGCGCGCCGCGCCCGGCACCTGCGCTTCGGCGGGCAGGTCCTGCAGGCGGAAGAACACGCCTTTCGAAGTGCCCCCGCGCATGTAGGTGGCGGGAATGCGGAGCTGGGGGAGGAAGGTCATAGCGGATGCCTTGGAAGTCTCGGGAAGATCAGCGCTGGGCGACCAGCGCGGGAAGATGATGACGTTTGTACTCGGCCAGGGCGCTGCGGTGCTCCCAGCGGAACAACCACAGGATGACCAGCTTGGTGCTGCCGCTGACCACTGCAAGCAGCAACAGCGGCCAGCCCAGGCGCAGCCCCATCGCGAAAGCGAACACGACCGTGGAGATATCCATCAGCAGAATCAGCTGGCTCATCCGCAGCGATACCGCACCGGTGCGGCCGGAGCGCCAGATCAGCAGGATCTGGTGCGCATAGCCCTGCGCCAGCAGCGCGGTGATCGCCACGATCATCGCCGAGGCCAGCACCCGCCCTTCGTCCACGTGGCGCTGCCCCCGGACCAGCCCGGCCAGCGCGCACAGCAGTGCTAGGCAGGCCAGCGCCAGACTGGTGCTGGCCGTGCGGCTGCGCCGGTCCTTCCAGATCTCGCGCAGGATCAGCAGCACCAGCACCGAGGCGAGCAGGCGTGGCCAGACAATGAAGTGGTTGAACGGCTGGATCGTGTAGCCGTAGACGAAGAACGACAGATAGGCCAGGAAACTGACCGTGAACTGGTTGAGCGACAGGATGTCGGTGGCGGCACCGTCGGCCGCGCCCGCGCTGCGGCGTAGCCAGACCTTGCGCAGCTGCGCCCACACGCCGACCAGGCTGAGCAGGATGAACGCGGTGTTGATGACGCCCGCCACGGTGTAGAACATGTCGCCGACCATCCTGTCTGGAATCGCTTGCCAGCGCGTCGGCGGCCCCGTGCCACCGACGCTGCGGGCACGCACACCGGGTGCGCGCCCGTGTTGCCATCACGCCACCTGCGACGCTTCCAGGAAATCCTGCGCGAAGCGCTGCAGCACGCCGCCGGCCTCGTAGATGGCCACTTCCTCGGCCGTGTCCAGGCGGCAGGTGACGGTGACCTGCTGCTGGCTGCCGTCCTTGCGGTGGATGACCAGGGTCAGGTCGGTGCGCGGCGTGGGCGTGCCGAGCACGTCGAAGGTCTCGGTGCCGTCGATGCCCAGGGTCTTGCGGTCGGTGCCGGGCTTGAACTCCAGCGGCAGCACGCCCATGCCGACCAGGTTGGTGCGGTGGATGCGTTCGAAGCCCTCGGCCGCGATCGCCTCGACCCCGGCCAGGCGCACGCCCTTGGCGGCCCAGTCGCGCGAGGAGCCCTGGCCGTAATCGGCGCCGGCGATGATGATCAGCGGCTGCTTGCGCTCCATGTAGGTTTCGATGGCTTCCCACATGCGCGTGACCTGCCCTTCCGGTTCGATGCGGGTCAGCGAGCCGGGCTTCACCTGGCCGTCCACGACCGCCATCTCGTTGATCAGCTTCGGGTTGGCGAAGGTCGCCCGCTGCGCGGTGAGGTGGTCGCCGCGGTGGGTGGCGTAGGAATTGAAGTCCTCTTCGGGCAGGCCCATTTTCGCCAGGTATTCGCCGGCGGCGCTGCTGGCCATGATCGCGTTGGACGGCGACAGGTGGTCGGTGGTGATGTTGTCGCCCAGCACCGCCAGCGGACGCATGCCACGCAGCGTGCGGGCGCCGGCCAGCGCGCCTTCCCAGTACGGCGGACGGCGGATGTAGGTGCTCTGCGGGCGCCATGCATAGAGCGGGTCGATCTTGGCCCCGCTGTGCGCGGTGCGCGCGAACATCGGATCGTAGACCCTGCGGAAGTGCTCGGGCTTGACGCTCTGGGCCACGATCGCATCGATCTCCGCATCGCTGGGCCAGATGTCCTTCAGCGTGACCGGCTGGCCGTCATGGTCCAGGCCCAGCACGTCCTTTTCGATGTCGAAGCGCACGGTGCCGGCGATCGCATAGGCCACCACCAGCGGCGGCGAGGCCAGGAACGCCTGCTTGGCGTAGGGATGGATGCGCCCATCGAAGTTGCGGTTGCCCGACAGCACCGCGGTGGCGTACAGGTCGCGGTCGATCACTTCCTGCTGGATCACCGGATCCAGCGCGCCGCTCATGCCGTTGCAGGTGGTGCAGGCGAAGGCGACGATGCCGAAGCCCAGCTGTTCCAGTTCGGACAGCAGCTTGGCGTCCTCCAGGTACAGCTGCACGGCCTTGGAACCCGGCGCCAGCGAGGACTTCACCCACGGCTTGCGGGTCAGGCCACGCGCGTTGGCGTTGCGCGCCAGCAGGCCGGCGGCGATCACGTTGCGCGGGTTGGAGGTGTTGGTGCAGCTGGTGATGGCCGCGATGATCACCGCGCCGTCGGGCATCAGGCCTTCGGCCTGTTCAACCCTCCCGGCCTCCAGCTTGGTTTCGTCGGCGATGCCGCGCGCGGCCAGGTCGGTGGTGGCCACGCGCTTGTGCGGGTTGGACGGGCCGGCCATGTTGCGCACCACGTTGGACAGGTCGAAACGCAGCACCCGCCCGTATTGCGCGGTCTTCAGTGCATCGGCCCACAGGCCGGCGGCCTTGGCGTAGGTTTCGACCAGCTTGACCTGCGCGTCCTCGCGGCCGGTCAGGCGCAGGTAGTCGATGGTCTGCTGGTCGATGTAGAACATCGCCGCGGTCGCGCCGAATTCCGGGGTCATGTTGGAGATGGTGGCGCGGTCGCCGATGGTCAGCGCATCGGCGCCTTCGCCGAAGAACTCCAGGTACGCGCCGACCACCTTTTCCTTGCGCAGGAACTCGGTCAGGGCCAGGACCACGTCGGTGGCGGTGATGCCCGGCTGCGGCCGGCCGCTCAGCTCCACGCCGATGATGTCGGGCAGGCGCATCCACGAAGCACGCCCCAGCATCACGCTTTCCGCTTCCAGGCCACCCACGCCGATGGCGATCACGCCCAGCGCGTCCACGTGCGGGGTGTGGCTGTCGGTGCCGACCAGCGTGTCCGGATAGGCCACGCCATCGACCGCGTGCACCACCGGCGACATCCGCTCCAGGTTGATCTGATGCATGATCCCGTTGCCCGGCGGGATCACGTCCACGTTCTTGAACGCGCGCTTGGTCCAGTCGATGAAGTGGAAGCGGTCCTCGTTGCGGCGGTCTTCCACCGCACGGTTCTTGGCGAAGGCGTTGCGGTCGAAGCCGGCGTATTCCACCGCCAGCGAGTGGTCCACGATCAGCTGGGTCGGCACCACCGGATTGACCTGGGCCGGATCCCCGCCTTGGCTTGCGATGGCATCGCGCAGCCCGGCCAGGTCCACCAGCGCGGTCTGGCCGAGGATGTCGTGGCACAC
>LNAP01005984.1_pt1 | contig 10619 bp, 10 predicted proteins | sample 602601 | NCBI WGS metagenome assembly LNAP01 (sample SAMN02440304, study PRJNA202911) | soil metagenome | biome: Subtropical and temperate rainforests or woodlands; isolation source: soil samples (1 kg each in a 20% v/v slurry with milli Q water) were... ...
CATGCTGCAACTGGAAACCGCCCGGCGCCAGCAACGGTACGATTCCGTTTTGCGCCATAACGTCTTGGGCCCACGCCTGCTCATCATCGACGAGATCGGCTATCTGCCCCTAAGCGCGGATCAGGCCAGCCACTTCTTCCAGATCGTCGCAAAACGCTACGAGAAGGCCGGCTCCATGATCCTGACAAGCAATCTGCCCTTTGCGCAGTGGGACACGACATTCGGGGGCGACGCCACGCTGACGGCGGCCATGCTTGACCGCATTCTGCACCACGCCCACATCGTGCAAATCAAAGGAGACAGCTATCGCCTAAAACGACAACGCAAGGCTGGCCTCTTTCCGCCGGCACCGAACCCGTAAACACCAGTGGTGGCTCAGATTTCAAATGCGCGCCTACGCGCTTTGTGGCTCAAAATTACTTTGCATTTGACAACACACACCTCACAGGTCAAGAATGAACCAACAGCGTTATGCCTGAACAGGGGGTTGGGGTGGGGCCGGCTTATGGATCTCCTCGAGAAGTGCTTTGTAGCTTGACTCCAAGGTCGCCAACGCACCTTTGATCTCCGCTGCGGTTTCTCGGGCTCTAGCCGCGTCTTCTCGCGCTTGTGCTGCGTTCTGAGCTTCTACTTCGAGCTGTCGAGTTAACTCCTGATTGGAAGCTTCTGCACGTACATTGGCCTCTCGCAGCGCGGAGATTTGCCTTTCCAGCTCCTTCGTTTTGGCTGAATCTTTCGCCAAGAGCTGTCTTGTCTGCTCAAGCTCTAGCGCCAGACTATCAGCAGTTTCCATGGCTTCTTTACGCGCTGCTTCGAGCTGTACTCGCTCCTGTTCAAACGCCTCTCTATCTACTGCAAGTTTTTCGTGTGCCCGTCCTGTCGCCAAAGCCCATAGCTCACTTGCAAAGAGATTTGCTTTGTCGAGCACATTCTGAGGCGCCATTTCTCGCGTTGCAGTTGCCGCAGTCCTGGCGGTGCGCCATGACAGCATTGCTTCCTGGATTGTCGTGTAGCTGCCCGCTGTCGATCGCCACTGAGTTTGCAACCAAACAAAGATATAAATCAATGGGTTATGCGACGAATAGCAGTTCACTTTGATAGAGATTGACGCTTCAGTTTGCAACTTTCCGGGTTTTGCGTCATTCAGTTTGCAACTTTCGCGAGCCGCCGCCGTTCGCAGGTAGGGGGGCGGCCTAAAGCGCGTTCTTCGAGAGCGTGTCGCATTGATTCGGATCGCCGCTCTTCCACCCGATGGTGAGCCAGCGCATGCGCTGTGCAGACGATCCATGGGTGAACGAGCCAGGGACCACGCGACCCTGGCCGCGCTGCTGGAGTTGGTTGTCTCCCACCGCACTGCCAGGTTATCCTGGGTCTGTGATCGCGGCCGGCCCGGTACGGACTGGACACTACTGGATCACCTGGAGCAGACGCTTCGCGCCGACGCGCTTTGTGCCTCAAATTCACTTTGCATTTGACGATGCCTTCAGTAACGTATAGCGCCTGTTTGAGAACACCGGGGTCAATGTCTTTCCGGAAACAAGGTGCACCGCCTCCGGCTCCGTTTTAGGAATCGCCAAATAGAAGGTGTTTTCCTGTTGTGCGATTTGTTGAAGCTCTGTTTCTTTTATCGCTCTAGCGCGTCCTGACGAATAGAAGCGCGCCGAAAAGGGAAGTTCCGAGAGATAGAACAGGGGACTTGAAGATTCCGGCTGGCGTTCCACATATCGCACGAGCTCCCGTTCGGTATTGCGCAGGTCTGGATGAGCCCACACCACCGCACTTCCAGCCAGAACCACGAGCGGAACCAGTGCCGCCACTGAAATTAGTTTGACCCTGGGAATCGAATATCGAGCCGTCACTTCCTGCGCGAGCATCGCGGCCAGGATACTAAAGCCAGCGAGCGATGGAAGCACATAAGTCCAAAGGATATTGGCAGAGAAGGTAAAGAAAACGGGGGTGAACAGTGCGGCAGTCACCCAGTAAAAGAATAGTGGATCTCTGTAGACAGCTTGCGCCGCCGACCGCAAGCGCGGGCTAAAAACCGCACCCCCCAGTGCGGCCAGTGCTAATAGCCCCCAAGGAAACGAGGCCTGTATCCAATAGACCCATATCATTCCATAGGGTCTCCTGTGAGCACTCCCATAGAGGTCACCGGCCCATCCCGGATCCAAGAACCGCCGAAAGTGCTCGCCTACGATGAAGTAGTCGAGAAAACCCGGTGTTTTGATCTCTGCCGCGACATACCAAGGGAGAGTCAGGAGAGCCGTTAGCAACACCCCGTTTCGCCATGGCAACAGCGCGGTAAGGGACGTCGTCCTTCGCGTACGCCACCACCACACTATGATCGGGGCAAAGATTATGAGTGCAGCCAAAGGACCCTTCGCCAAGAGACCGATCGTCAGTCCCAAGAAGAATCCATATTGCCACCATCGAATGTCGGCATTTCGGAGATTTAAAGACCTGTCCGGTTGTTGGTCGAGTGACCCGACTAAAAGGCGGTCGCCACTACCTATCACCCTCGCAAAGGAAACTAACGAGAGCGTGGTGCCAAGTGCGAGAAACGGGTCGGTAAGCACGGCACCAGAGCTGATGTAGACGAGGGTACAGGTGCTGTAAATGATGGCGGCCCAGAGCGCGACGCCAATGCCCCGCACCGATTTGAACCCCGTCAAAAATAGGATATTGGTCAGGATGAGGCATAGCCACGACGGAAAACGCCCAGCAAATTCAGTGACGCCCAGTACCTTCATTGAGAGGGCCTGTGCCCAGAAGGACAGCGGAGGCTTGCCCCAAAACGGGACATCGACGTCAAACCACGGAGTGATCCAATCCTCGCTTTGCGCCATGACTCTGGCAATCTCCGCATAGCGAGGTTCGCTAGTGTCATAAAACGGGACAAGCTCCATGGACACTAGCGGCAGCGAAAGGACTATCACCAGCGTTAGCCAAGCTACTGCGTTACTACGCTGCTGCATGATAGCTCTCTTGCTCCGCTATCCCGTCGACCCGACCGGCATTCTCACCCGCCGCCCTGCCATGACGCATGACATCGCGGACGATATAAACTGGACGTTGTTTGGTCTCGGAATATGTTTTCCCGACATACTCCCCAACCAGCCCGATTGACAACAGCTGTACACCGCCGAGGATCGTGATCATCGCAATAAGCGAGGGGTAGCCTTGCACTGGATCCCCCAACACCAGCGCTTTGGCCACAATCCACAGCGCAAACAGAAGGCCTAGAAACGCTGTAATCACTCCACCGGCCGTCGCAACTCTCAGCGGGGCGACAGAAAAAGAAGTAATTCCCTGGAATGCCAGGTTGAACAGGCTCAAGTAATCCCATTTCGTCACGCCCGCAACACGCGGCAGACGGTCGTACTCGATGATCGCTGTTGGAAGACCAATCCAGGCAAACAGTCCTTTCATATACCGGTTGCGTTCATTCAGCTGCTGCAAAGCATAGACCGCCTTGCGGCTTAACAGCCGAAAGTCTCCGGTATCGGGCGGTATCTCGACATCACTGATGGCGTTAAGAAGTCGGTAAAAATGGTGCGCACTACGGCGCTTGAACCAGGATTCGCCTCTGCGAGACCGGCGACGCATGCAAACGACGTCTGCGCCCTTCTTCCATTCCTGCATCATCTGCGGAATGAGCTCGGGCGGATCTTGCAGATCGGCATCCATTATGACGACCGCTGCTCCCGCGGCATGCGCCAGGCCCGCCGTGAGCGCCGCTTCTTTTCCGAAATTACGACTGAGGAAAACCGCGGTGACTGACTTGTCCCTTTCAGCGAGTGCTTTAATCAAGTTGGGCGTACCATCCCGGCTGCCGTCGTCCACCAGAACCAGCTCGTAAGGCGCGTTTAAACGAGCCATCACGGTAGTAATCCGTTCATACATGGTCGGAATCACTTCATGCTCGTTGTACATGGGAATTACGACTGACAGCTCAATCGGGCCCCCGGAGCGTTTACGAGGCCACTTCTCAACCAATGCGTTCATGGAACACGATCCTTTTGTAAAGAATGAAATTCATCGCCGCAACGGCGATGGTCGTGGAAACTTGAGCGACTTCAACGCCCATCTCGCAGAACGACGTCAACAGGTAGTAAAAGCTGGCATTGGCAACCCACGCCAGCACCACCGTACATACATAAACAGGGATTGCTTTCTCATGGCGAGCCACACCATCGAAAGTCCAAAAAAACTGAAAGGCGTAGTTGAAGACGGAACCGACGACCGCCCCGATTGCGGTGCCTGCAATCGGAGTCAAGCCGATAGTGACAAGCGACCACATCACTGCCCAGTGGATGACTGTGGACGCGCCGCCGAATACCAAAAAGCGCACTACGAGCCTACCGTGGGTCGACACGAACGCCTGGCCATGCCTCAAAAGATGAGTTCTGGAGTGCAGAGGGTCTGGAACAGATAACAATGCTTAGCCCGGCTTGTAGTAAAGCAACAGGGCTAGAATACGAGTTCCAACGACAATAATTCGTCAACCAAAGATCAAGAATCTATCAAAAGAGACCCGACCTTATTTCTACAGTTCCGGCAGGGTGTAATAGTTATTTTTATATACCCAGGACGGCCATAAAACATGGCTCAGCGCTTCCTTCAATAGATAAGGATCCACGCCCTCTTGCGTATACGCATCCGGGGCCGCATAACGATACTGGGTGGGTGATCGATGCGGCTGGAGAACCAATAAAGAGTCCCCTTTCAGATACCCGTAATTATCCCCGTACTGCATCATTGCCCGCCCGCCGCCCTCCTGCGTGAGATCGTGTCCAATCATGGGATGATCCCCCTGAATTCCAGCTAGGGACAGCAATGTGGTGGGCAGGTCGATCTGGCTGATCACCCGGTCGTCACGTCGAGGTTGAATGTCCGCGCCCAGGATGACAGCGGGAATGTGAAAATGCCGCAACGGGACGAGGTTGGCGCCGTGCACCCTTGAGTCGTGGTCGGCCACCACCAGAAATACTGTGTCCTGCCAGTACGAAGAGGACTTCGCCTTCTCGAAAAACTGTCCCAAAGCCCAATCAGCGTACCGAACGGCGTTCTCCGTGGTGGCCGGATCACCATTGACCGCAATGCGCCCGGCGGGATACTCCCATGGCGAGTGATTGCTCACCGTAAATGCGAGCGTGAATGTAGGCTGCTCCGGGGGGCTGCTCAATAACGTGTCGAGCTTGTTGAACATATCCTCGTCAGAGGCTCCCCAGGTCCCAACAAAGTTAGGAGCCGCAAAAGTATGAATATCGTGAAGCTCGTCAAAACCATTTCCAAGGAAAAAGCCTTTCATATTATCAAAGTGGGCTTCTCCTCCGTAGATGAATCGAGAACGGTAGTTATGTTGCTTAAGCAGCTGGGCCAACGTGAAAAAATTGCGTTGCGCTCCAGATAGGCGCAGAACAGCGTCTGAAATGGTCGGTGGGAATCCTGCGACAATAGCCTCGAGACCCCGCACTGATCTCGTTCCGGTTGCGTAAGTCCGGGTAAAGTTCCAACCTTGTCCTGATAGCCTGTCGATATTCGGCGCCAGATCGGCGCCACCAAGGCTGCTGACGTACTGCGCCCCCAGGCTCTCTTCCACTATGATCACGATATTGAGCGGCTTCGCCCTCTTGCATGTCGGTTCATGATGATGAAGACTGGGTATTTCGGTGCTCACGGGGATGATGCCGGCACACCGGTTCACAACATCACGGATCTCATTCTCTTCCAATTTCCCGTAGACGTCTGAAGCGGAGCGCTCGTTCTTCATGCTGTAGATCGCATACAGCACGCTGTACAAGGAATTGAGCGGTAAGGTGTTGAGCATGCCATCGCTGCAATAGGCAACGGTTGATGGATTGATCGGCCGATGGCTGAGTGTCCCTCTGATGACTAAGAACAGTAAGGGTGCATACGCGAGGGTGTAAAGCAGTGCTTGCCACCAAGGAAGCGGAGTGTCTGTGCGTATGCTTCCAAAGAGCTGGACGCCCAGCCCAACCAGCAGCACGATCAATACGGATGCGCCCAGGATCACCAGCCTGTAGCCCCTCCAGAGCATGCAGAACACCTCTTTGGGGTGTTTAAGGTACTCAACATACAGTCGGTTGGGCCGCGTGTCGTACTCAAGAATAAATTGCGGAGTAGATACCTCCAAGAGCACGAGCAAGAACCAGGAGAACAGGAGCCATGCAATGGTGATAATGCTGGCCAGCTCATAATGTCCCAGCCATGGTGATAGCAGCAACGGGAGCCCAGCCAGCATAGCCACTAGCGTCGCATCGATACGCAGTCCACCTTTCAGTACCGGCCACAGGCCACCTCCCGCACTCACACGTTGCCAATGCCACGCAGCGAGCGACAGACGGCTCAGCGTCAGCAACCCCAGGCTGGAAAGAATGAATATCAGAGTCTGTTGACGCATTACCGGGGGCTCAGGCGTATTTTTGTGCCGTTTTCGTTCGTCTGCGTAATTTCAAGCAGCCAGTCGAGTCTTTCGGCCATCAACGTGACGATATAGAGGCCCAATCCGCTCAAAGCAGAACCATCATTGGAAAGCGACTTTTGGCGCATAAGAATGGCCTGCTGGTCGGCCGACAGACCAGTACCCCTGTCCTCTATCTCGACGAACCTTTCTGACACCGCCACCTGAATATCGCGTTTGGTATGCTGCACTGCGTTCTGAATAATATTGCGCAAGAGCATGCCCACTATGGCTGGGTCAGCGTTCACACGAAGCTCCGACACCACATTCAGGTTTACTCGGTCGGCGCCCTTCAGGCTGAATTTGAGATCACTGATCACTTGTCTTGCGATGGGGCTTACTTCGATGATTTCGTGCACTCTGTCTTCCGATTTTCGACGCGCCAGTTTGAGCAAAATATTGACGTTGTCTCTCATCTCATCACAGGATCTCCGCACCCGCAAAAGTGTGGCGCGATCCTTTTCGCTCAGTTGATCACGTGACTCGATGATTTCCAGCGCGCCTGACATCACGGCGATAGGCGTTCGCAACTCATGGCTGGCCAGGTTCAGCAAAGACTGCTCCCTGCGCACGTACGATTCAAGCTCGTCCAGAAATCTGTTGAATGTCAGCGCTATGGAATGCAGCTCAGAATCGCTATAGTCGGATTCCATGCGCGGCATGTTGGGCCCCACCGGAATTCTGCTGATCCGTTCTGAAAGACGTTTCAGCGGCCTGACAATTCGCCGGCTGCTGAATACCGCGAGCATCAAGCTGAACGCCAGAATGACTACTGCGATGATTATTAGCGCGAGTCCAAAAAGCGCCTCACGCTTTTCAAAATGAGTGATATTTTTCGCTATATAAAGCACGCCACCGCTGACGCTCTCTACGGTCACCAGATAAGTTTCATCGCCTCGTTCTATTTCAGCTGAATAATTTTGGGGCAGCCCCCGAAACACCTCCGGTAAGACAGTGGGGTGGACATCTTCAGAAGGAGCAAATACGACAGCGAGCTCCGGCGTATCCCATATGAAGGCCTCATCACCAGTGTGATTCATCAGTATGAAGTCACGTTCTTGTGCAAACTCGACATCAAGCATCGTATGCTCAAGGTCTTCGTTGACTAGAAGCACGGTGACCACCATTGCAAGCGTAGCAACTACACTGACGGTGAGTATGGCGCGGTAAACGCGTCGTGCAATGGATCGCAGCTTCATCAGGCGACTTTACCGGGTGGATGCAACCGATACCCACGCCCGTGTATGGTTTTTATCATCGGATACTGGAAAGTATCCTGAAGTAGTTTGCGAAGGGAGTACACGTGAGTGCGCAACGTGTTCATATCTACCTCGCGTTCACCCCAGACCCTATGCTGAATCTGGGCGTATGAAAGGAGGTCAGGGTAGGCCTTGACGAGTTCCTCGAATATCCGTGCCCCCGTCCCAGATAACTCCAGTTGCTCACCGTCATCTGTTCGCACCACCAGGTTTCCGGGATCGAAACTTATGCCAGGCACACGAAGCTCGGGCGTTCTGGAGAACCCCGCCTTGCGGCGATAGAGGGCGTCCACTCGCAACTGAAGCTCACGGAGATTGAACGGTTTAACCAGGTAGTCGTCTGCCCCTACTGAAAAGCCCTCTTCCTTATCTTGCAGCTGATCCTTTGAGGTCATGATGATGACCGGCGTGGAGGATTGAATATCCTGCCGGATGCGACGGCATATTTCAAAACCGGAAAGGCCCGGGAGCATGACATCCAGAATGATGACGTCATAGTCGTTCGTAGCGATCAGGTGCAGCGCGGTCAGGCCATCAGAAGCGAAGTCGAGGATGTAACGATCATCACAAAAAAACTCATAAAGGTTCGTCGCTAACCCGGCGTGATCTTCCACAATAAGCATTCGTATTGCGTGTTTGGTATTCATTCTGGCCTGTCCTGCCCGTTGCGCGCAAACATTCGGATCGAGAAATTGGTATGTCTCATAGGAGGAGCAATTTGTTCCATTCGCTCGCCTAACCAGCCAAGAAGGTACATCACCCCGCCGCCAAAGAGCAGTGGGGTGGCTGATGCCTGAGGAAGCAGGGAGGCGGAATCGTTCCCAACGGTCGGAGCTATCAGGATGCAGCAAGCATATGCCAGGCCGGCAGAAAAACCCAATAAACCCGTCAGCATGAGGATACGCGCACATAGGCTGCAAAGCGTCGTCGTACCGTCTCGGGAGTACCCCAGCAGCTGTGCGACGCTCCACTTGGATCTGCCCGCAAATCGTGGCCGACGCTTGTACGAGATGACAGTCTCCCTGAGGCCGGCCCATTCGATGATGTGCTTCATGTAGCGCCGGCGATTTACCACCAGGCTTAGCAGGGCGGCTGCCCTTGCGCTGTACAACATGAAGTCTAAGTGACGATCGGGTGTATGCGACTGTCGGCGCATACGGACCACGTCCACCCCCCCACGCCAGGCTCGGACCATTTCCGGGATTAGCTCCGGCGGATCTTGCATGTCGCCGTCCATGGTCACGATCGCTCGCCCGGCTGCGTACTTCAGCCCGGCGCGTAAAGCCGCCTCTTTGCCGAAATGGCCGGAAAGGAACACGCCCGTGACGGATTCATCGTTTAGCGAAATCTCCAGTAGGGTGCCAGCGGTGCCGTCGCTGCTTCCGTCGTCCACGAACAGCAGCTCATAGCTCGCTCCCAGCTGCTCTGCAACTGCCTTCAGTCGTCGATATACTGACAAAACGACTTCTTCTTCGTTGAACATGGGGAGAACTACAGACACCTCCACTCGCCCGTCCTGCCTTATTTCGGAGGTGGGCGAACGTCCTTCCTGCGTCATAGCGGATGGCCCGACAGAGTCGCGATGCAAGTTCATGGCATCTTACGAAATGCGTTATGAATTGCAGTAGCATAGGAGAGCCACCAACAAGTCTTTATCAATGAAATATCAAGAAAATGTTAAAACAGCGGGCGAGGCAGTGGAGCTGGCCGCCTTGGGAGGGCTGTGGTGGTTCAACGGTATGCGGCCCTATAATGAGCGCCAGCCCACTGGATGGCAAATCAATGACTTCGGATACTTCCCCGTACAAGAGCAGAGGTGGCCCGGCCCGTCTGCTTAACGCTATACGTTACTCAACCAGAGGTTTCGCTGCTGCGTTCCGCCATGAAGCCGCTTTCCGCCAAGAACTGCTCCTTGTAATCGTGCTGATGCCGATAGCAGTCTGGCTCGGACGCAGCCTGACCGAGATACTCCTACTTCTCAGCCCCCTTTTTTTGATACTGGTCGTTGAGTTACTGAACTCGAGTATCGAAGCCCTTGCAGACACAATCACCCTCGAGCACCATCCCCTGATCGGGCGCGCCAAAGACCTCGGCAGCGCCGCAGTATTCTTGACGATCGCGTTTTCCGTCGTGATTTGGACAGGTGTGATCCTGTCTCACGCATTCGAAATTTAATCTGCGCGGATCCAGGTGCTTGCCCCACCGTTCTCAACCGGCACCCCTGGCGGCCTCGCAGCCCACGCGCCAGGCCCTGGTGCCGGAGCGACCCCGCATCCCCCGTGTCAGGCGCGATCGCTCCATCCTGCACCGCTTGACCCCGCCCTCACTCTGAGTAATCAGGGGCTTGTTTAACAGTAAACAGGGATTCTTTACTGTTTAACTTCCTTGTTAAGGACGGTCTGAACAATCAGCCAGCCGACCCAAATTCATCACTGCTTGTCGCCTGATTTCAGAAAATCAGAAAAAAACGTCCAAAATCCCGATTTTCCGTCGTGTTTTCGCTCAAAAGAGCCCGTTTCGGGGCCCCTTGGTGCCTTATGGGCGCACCTCTGCCATCAAATGTCGTCGCGCCATCCACAGATTGCTCAACGTGAACAGCGTCAGCAACTGCGCGGTGTTTTTCGCCAGCCCCCGATACCTCACCTTCGTGTAGCCGAACTGCCGTTTGATCACCCGAAACGGGTGCTCCACCTTGGCCCGCAGGCTGGCCTTGGTGTGTTCATAGGCGTCTTGCAAGGATTGCACCGTCTTGCTCAACTTCTTGCGCAGGCTCGGGCGCAACGCAATATGCCACTGCACATCGCGCCCCTGGTGTTCTTAGCGCTTGCCCACACCTTGATAGCCCGCATCACCCAAGACCAGTTCTTCCTCCCCGT
>LNAP01011903.1_pt1 | contig 10619 bp, 11 predicted proteins | sample 602601 | NCBI WGS metagenome assembly LNAP01 (sample SAMN02440304, study PRJNA202911) | soil metagenome | biome: Subtropical and temperate rainforests or woodlands; isolation source: soil samples (1 kg each in a 20% v/v slurry with milli Q water) were... ...
AAGGCGATCGCGTAGAACAGCCTGGTTGCGTTGGGCATCGGATAATTCCCTGGTGTGTTGTTGGTCCTGGCCGGCGAGCTGCTGCTCCAGGGCCATGTGCTTGTCCTGCTCGGCGCGTACTTGGGCGGCGGCGGCATTGGTAATCGCCGCCAGGTCATCCTTGTGCAGGCCGGCCTGCTCGGCGAGCTTCTTGCCCATCCGCCAGTCCTGCACCTGCCAGGTACCGGCGGCGCTGACGGCCATCGCCAGCAGGATCAGCACCACCAGCCCGGCCAGCTTCTGCACGGGAGTCATCACGGCACATCCTTGAAGAAGACGTGATGCCCCAGGCGCAGCGTCTGCTTGGCCTTCGCCGCCCAGGCCGGGGCCTTTGGCATCGTAGTTGCGTAGTAATGCGTGGCCCCGCCGGTTGGATCCGGTACCGAGCCCGACATCACCTGATCAGCTGCGCGCTGGGCCTGGGTGAACTGCGCGGCCGGGATCGGCTTCGCACCACTCAGGTAGGCGTAGTTCGGGTCGTTCTGGTTCCAGCAGCTGAACTGCCAGGGCTTCAGGCACACGCCGGCGTAGCCCTCCCCCCACCAGGACTTGGCCTTGCCGTCGAACACGCGATTGCGGATGGTCCAGGCCACGGCGATCTGGCCGGCCGCGCCCTCGCCACGGGCTTCACCCCAGAGCGTGCGCGCCAGGATGTCCCGGTCTTTATCGGAAGTTGTCATACTTTTCTCCAGGCAAAAATAAACCCGCTCGTGGCGGGTGTCTGTACACAGGCTCGGATCAGTCGGCGAGAGGATCGACATCGACCGGCAGCGGGTAGCGCGCCTTGATAGCCGCAACCGACGCCAGCCAGGCCGTGTAGTCAGGCGCCAAGCCTTGGCTCAGTGCGTCGTAGTCCGCCTCCAGGCGCAAGGGGTCAGACTCGGACAGGTAGGCCGCCCGGCGCGAGGACAGGACAGCATCAAGGACGGACAGGTCCTTTTCCGCCTGCAGCTGATCTGCGGTTTTCATCTTGCTGAAGTCAATATTCATTGGGGAAGGCTCACGTTTCCATCGGGTGGGCTGACAATATCGGAAGGGAAGTTCGCCGCATCGGTAGCATCTGGGCCGCACGGCAGTAGCAAGGTGATGGTTAACTCCCCATTGACCCGAGGGATATCCCCTATTACGAAACGGCAATCAACGGCTGACGCAGGCAGCACAGCACCCTCTGGAATCCCTCGAAAATCAAAGCGCTCACCGTTGATCGTTAGCACGTCACCGCACTTTGATACTTTCAACGTCTCATCGCATCTCGATGGAGAAAACTTAATAATCATCAGAACCACCGCCCTTTGAAGTACAAGCTGAATGAGTAGCCTTGAGCAGCTGAAAATATCGACCGGATGGTGATCGTCGAGGCCGAGCTGATCACAGCGGATAACTTGGTATTGGTATAGTTCTGCGTTGAGTTCGGCCCAGACACCGAGACCAGAGTGATTGCATCAGAGTTGAGTACTGGCGCGGAAGGCAATGTCCAGGGCGTAATCACTTCTGCTCCTGCCGCATGTGTTGCCGGGCTCGTCGTATGCCAGCATTCCAGAGTCCCATCTGCATACCTGGTGAAGTTTCCGTTTGCGTTGCTACCGCGCTCAATAATTGCTCCGCTGGGGACGCCCCCTGATTGAGAGACAGTTCCTACAATTGGCGCAACAGCGGCCGAGCCAAGACCCAGATTGGACCGAGCGGCAGCCGAAGTTGCACCGCCAGTGCCGCCCTTGTCCACAGGCACAATGTTTTCAGTAGATACCGAACCCAGCCCAGCAAGCGTTGCCCCCCACTGCTGAATAATGGCCCTGGCCTGGTCCGCCAGGTCCTTCGTGTACCCCTGCACTGGCGTCAGCGCGTACACACCAACAGCGTTGGTAGCGCCACGATAGTTTGGCGCGATCGACATTGCCGAGTCGCTGGCGATGTTTGTGACCTCATACCACCCGCCATCTGGGCCTAGAAACGCATCACCTACCCGACTGTTGGCCACGAAGGCAGTGCCGGTTCCGATAACAGCATTGGAATTCAATGTAACAGAAACTGTGCCGGCTCTATACCAAGGCATACTTTTCTCCAGGCAATAAAAAACCCACTCATGGCGGGATCTTAAAAGTTAAATACAGAGTTCTTACTACGTTCCAGGAAGTCTGGCGAACACAGCTCCAGGCGCCCCGATATTTGTCCATGCTGAAATTGCACTAATCCCGAAAACCTGAAGTCTATTAGCCGAATAATTGAACCTCACCCCCGACCCCATCCAATTCCCATGGTTTTGGAGTATGCCCCTTGAGAACGGATTGATCATAAAGTACTCATCGGATTGCATGGGCGCAACAGAGCCATTGGCCCAGTAGTACGCCTGCGCGGTAGCATTTAGCACTACCTGCCCCTGATATGACCATGAGTTATTAGCTCGCGTGAATATAACGGGCGCGGCACCTGAGTCGAATATGAGTACGCCGCTTGCGTTCCACATTCTTAGACCGTAATCGGCCTTGCTTATTGATGCGAAAACAGCAGCAAACCATTTTCCTGCCGGTCTAAAATCCACGTTTAGCGATGTTATATAGAATCCCGTCCAGTTGCCTGGGCCGCCGCTAATAGTCATCCCGGTGTAGACATCGTTAGGCCTGGCCTCGCTATTTCGTATGAACACGCATGGCGGCTCAGGCGTGGTTATGGCGGCCGGAAACGATACAGACACCGATGAGCTGCCAGACGCCTGATACACTCCACTGTACAGCGCACAAAGCCTGGGCTGATCAGAATCTATCTGTGTATAGTTTCCGTCGTTTACAACTTGTAGGCCGAAATTCAATTCCTGAACCTCATTACGAGTAATCTAAATTGTATTGTTGAACCTATTGCGTCTGGCTCGTTAGGGTGTTTTGACCGAACCGTGACAGACCCGACGCCAACTGACATGAATGGCATAGCGCTGTAACAGTAATTGTTTGGCGCGGCCTGGGTCGGCAGTATAACAGCAGTGCATTTGGCCGGGTCGAACCCGGCAATACTTGCAGTCACTACCGCACCCATCGTTAGCGTGTATACGGCATTATGGAGAACCTGATACGTAAAACTATCGGTATCCATTTGAAGATTGCCGGAAGCGTCCCACGTCCTTGCCCCATGGCTCATACCGATAGATCTCCAAGCTGTACACGCTTAACGTTGTTAGCGTCATATACCTTAATAGCTCTATTGGTCATCGATAGACGCCCGCCACCAGGTGCTGGCCCGTTGAATTCCAGGTTTCCCGCTTTGTCCAGGCGCCACCCCTGTACGCCGGCGACATAATTGTCGGACTGCAGGGCCTGCCCGATCTTCAACATCGTGATCGTTCCGTCCTCGATGAAGGCAGAGTTCATAAAAACCTGCCCGCCACTCACTACAAACGGCGTAGTAATGGTCCCGCCAGCCAACGTGTTAACAACAGCGAACCGATCAGCGCTCACCAGGAACTGGCTTTGCAGAAGGCCTTCGGCGTTCCGATACCGGCCGCTACATACTGGCCGTTCTGGTTTACCTGCATCTTCACCGCCCACATGGTGGACAGCTTGCCGTCGGTATCTGCTTGGGCCTTGGCCGTGATCTGGATCGCAGCCTTGTTATTCCATTCGCTGATCGCGCTGGCAAGGTCGCCCTCATCCGTACCATCGCGCCCGCCGCCGGCTATGGCTTCAAGCGTGGTGGACTGCGATGCGATCGCCTTGTTCGTGTCGACCAGTGACTGGCTGACGGTTTGCACTGCCGCCGAGTTGTCATCGACTTCGCCTTTCAGTTGATCAATGCGCTCGGCGGTTACCAGCTTGTCGGTGGCCACCACCTGCTCGAGTGTGGTCAGTGCTGCCTTGTTCTGGCCGACTGCCGCATCCAGCGACGTGGCGCGTTCGACCATGGCCAGGTTATCGGAGGCTTGGACCTTGACCTGCTGGGCGAATTTCGCGGCGGCATCCCAGTTTTGCAGCGCGCCCGACAGGTCACCCTCCCCATCATCCTCGCGCCAGCTTGCCTGGAGCGATTGCAGGGCCGACGCCTGAGCCGTGACCTTGCCGTCCACGGTTTCGATTGACGCCTTGTTCTGCTGGATCTGGAGCGCCATGGCCTGGGTTGTTTCGGCAATGGTGCCCATGTTGAACCAGAACTCGGCGGCGGGCGGCGGGGTATCCACCGGAACCGCTTTGATCGCCTGGTACAGGTACTGGCCCTGTCGAACGATCTGACCGGCGGTGTATGGCTTGGCCGGATCGTAGGCCAAGGCATCCGTTACCTGGTCAATCAGGTCTTCCAGTTCCTGCTTGGCCTGCTCCAACCTGTCATTGACCGAGCCAGGGCCGGAGCCAGAGATCAAATCGATCTGGTCCATGATTTCCTTCGCAAGCTCGGTATCACCAACCTGGCCGGCGATCAGGTCAAGGATCGGCCCGCCCTCCGAGCTCGCCTGCCCAATCACGCCATTCGCCACCGGGTAGAAAGGACCGACGTTGCCAGTACGATCCACCAGGCGCGCCCAGAAGAACAACGTGGCGCCCGCCAGCAGCAACTGCATGCGGTAGTCGGCCTGCGGATACGCCAAGTCGGCTAGCTTAGTAGCTACCGTCAGATCATTCGCAGGTCCGTACCACAGCTCGGTGCGCTGGGTGTCTTCGGCGCCGGCGGGGAATCCCCACTTGATGCCGATGCCGAACAGCTCGCTGGTGGTGGTCAGGAACGCCACCGCCGGCGGCAGGCCGACCTTCCCTTCCAGGTTGGTCAGTGCCGACGTGGTCGGGATCGAGGACACATTGAGCGCGCTCACCGCCCGCACCCTGGCCATATATTGACCGGAGTAAATGCCGCGCACGTCGACCATCTGCTCGGCAGTGCGCGGCACAGTGACCCATTCGCGCGCGCCCCACTTCCATTCAACGTCATAAGCCACAGCGTTCGGCGCCGCGTCCCACGCGATGGACATGACGGTGACCGCAATCCCCTGCTCGATGACAACGTGCTGGCTGAGCATCACGCGGGCCGGAGCGTCCTGACTGCCCACGGGAATGCCGGTGATTGGCCGAGGGTCTACCACGGCCCCGTTGTCGATTGCTTCAAACTTGCTCGGGTCGTGCTGAATAACTTCAAACTGGAACTGGTACCACTCCGGCCGCGTGACGTTGCGGACGTAGAACTGCATCAGCTTCAGGTCTTCGTAGTCCAATATCCAGCCACACTCGGCCTGGGGCTGCTCGCTGAAATCGGCCATCACGGTGACGTCGCGCCCAGCAACCGACTTCACCACCCGCCCTTCGGACTTGCCGCTGGGCAGGTTGACCATCAGGCGCGCGCCGACCGGCACCACGGTATCGCGATCGAGCGTAACCACACGTCCGGCGGCCGCAGCGATCCGGCCGCCGTTGTTCCGGCCAACCAGCATTGGGTCGGCCACGGCGATAACCTGACCAGGCTTTGGAATATCACCGTCTAGCCCGACCCGAAACACACCGCCCTGGGTCTGCAGCTTTTCTGTCAGCGCCGCCCACTGCCCGGCGCGCTGCGCCTGACCCAGGGATGTGCAGGCGATGGCGTCGATGGTGGTGTCGCGCACGATTCCGCCAAGCTCGACCATGGCATCATCATCAAACACCGGCTCCTTGTCGGTTTCAAAACCCTGGTCCGGATTATCCCAGGACACCATGTAGAGCGTGTGCCGATCGCGCGCGCGGGTGCCTTCGTACTTGATAGCGCCATTGTTCAGGATCTGCGTCTGGTTGTACGTGTACACCGGATCGCCTGGCATATCGGCATTGACCACGATCTGGCTGCCGTCCCAGTAGGCCAGGCCATGGAATATTGACGCCAGGTCCTGAAGCACGGCGTAGGCTTCGGCCTGCTTCTGGAAATAGAGGTTGCAGGTGAAGCGCGGCTCCATGCCCCCCTTCCCATCCGGCACCATCTGGTCGCAGTACTGCGCGATGCGATAGAGCGACCAGCGATCAACCATTGTCGCGTCGATCCGATCACCGAGCCCGTAGTACGGGTGCAGCACCAGGTCGTAGAAGATCCACGCAGGGTTGTTGGTGTAGACCTCCTTGAAGGTACCGTCCCAAATGCCGTTGCTTGTGCCGGTGCCCGACGTTGCGTAGGTGCGGGTTGTCGCGTCGTAGTTGCTCGGCACACGAATAATGCGACCACGCATGAGTACGGCGATCTTGGCGATATCTCCGCCGAAAGTCTGGGCGTCGTACTCAAGACAGCTGACGGCGGTGAGCGGGTATTCCTGATCGCTGTCGACCACCTCGGCAATTGCCTTGACGATCATCTGATCGACGACCAGGTCGGAGTTTGCATTTGGGGTCAGGCGACGGACGCGAATAGTCCAGCGGTTTCCGGCGGGCAACTCCAGGCGGTGCGCTCGCTCGTACTCCGTGATGTTCTTGCGATCTACGGCCGATACCAGCACTTCAACGTAGGGGCCGTTGTCGGTGGATATGTCCACGGCATAATCGATACGCACGCCATTGATGTTACCGGCGGCGTCCTGACTGCGAAGCGTTGGCCAGCTCAGGCGGATGCGCGCGGCATCGCTCATCGAGTTGGTGATGGTGTACAGCCATGGCGTTCCGTAGATCAACTCCTTCTTGACGTCGATCTCGTTACTGGATTCCTGTATTCCCTCCAGGCGCTCCTGATTCAGCTCGCCAGAACGGAACTGCCACTTCACACTGGGATAGTTGATCGTGCCGTCAGCGGCCTTCACGGGTGTTCCGTTGAGCTTGACTGAGCGCAAGTCGTCGACCGGACCAACAATAGGACCCCAGCTCCACAGGTAGGTGATTCGCGCGGTGGAGATCGACGGCACGCTATTGGAGGCGATACTCGGCTGCTTCTGCTTGGCCTGTCCGCCCTTTCCGCCAATTACGGCCCGGCGCTTACGAGGTGCTGCGCGGCGCGCCTTCTTTGCTACTGCGCTCATGCGCCCTCCAGAATGCAAAACCCCGCCGAAGCGGGTTGGTTGTGGTAACTGAATCAGATGTTGTCTTGGGTGTAGATCCCGCCAGACTCGACCGCGCCGCCGATCTCGCGCTCGCCGTAAAGCAGTGGGTACGGGTTGCCCTGAGCAATAGTCGTCACCGCCCCGCCGAAGCCGTAGCTAGGGTTGTTACCGTCATCGTTCTGGCCATCAGCGGTGGCCTTAGTGGTCGGCGACAGCATTTGCACAACGCCGCCCAGGCCGACAGCGGCGCCGGCGGCGAGCAATGCCATGCCGGGTCCGGCAGTTGTGCCGCCAGAGAACAACCCTGCCACGATCAGCACCACGCCGAGCAGCGTCTGGAACATGCCCGCCTGTTTGCTGCCTTGGATGATCGGCTGAATGCGGATGTCGCCATCACTGCGGCCCACCAGATCAAGCTCCTGCTCGCTGACGTTCCGTTCATCAACGAACACCGCGAAGACCATGCCTCGTTCATGAGCCGTCCGCATGAACTTCTCAAAGCCCGGCTTCATTGCGCACAACGCCGAAGTCGCGTCGTGGATGCCGTGCAAATCAAGCCGGTATTCTTTGCCAAACTTCTTACCCAGCACGCCGCCGAGCTTGATGGTACGCATGGTCATGGGCGGTAGTCCTTGTGCCTGAGGATCAATTTGACGCGGTTCGCCATCGACCAACCGTAGATTTCACGGGCAGCCAGGCGGCCAGGCATGTGGTGGTAAATGAACGGGCCGGAGCCGCCAAGTTTCGGCGCCGACTCGCTGATCAGCGACGGCTCGTCGCCCAGGTAAATCACTGCATGATTCGGGAAGTAGCACTCACGGCCTGGCGTGGGGATCTGCAGCACCAGCATGTCGCCGCGCTTCGCCTCGTTTACCTGGTAGAAACCAGTCGCCGCGAAGTTGTCCTCGTAGAGGCTCGGGCCGTCCTTCTGCTCCCACCACAGGTCGGAGCGCTCGAAGTTTGGCAACTGCAGGCCCGCCTCGCGCGCGTACCAATCACGGCACGCCGCCCAACAGTCAAGAAGCCCATGGGAGAAGTCCCGGCCCAGCAGCGGCGCCTGGTAGCCCGAAGGCTTAAACCACTCAAAGTCACCGCCGGGCCAGCCGACAATGCCCCATGGCAATTCATGCAGCTCGCAACTGACGCGGTCGGCCATGCTCGGCGCCGGCGCCTTGTCGGGGTGGCTATGGATGATCGCCAGCACCTCGCCCCGATCTTCCGCTCGGGCCATGTCCTTATGGTCGATTTGGAAATGTTCGCGCGGCGTGGTGGCCAAGTTTACGCAAGGCACGTACTCACGGCCGGCGGAGGACTTGATGACCACCCCGCAAGCCTCGGCCGGATAGTCCCGCTCGGCGTGTGCGCGGATCTCATCCTGCAATTTTTGATTGATTCGCATGGCTACCTCGAACTTGCAATAAGGCTTGCGCCCATGGACCCGCCGAAGCGCCGCGTGTTGCCGCGAAGCTTGCAACTGCTCCACCAACCGCCACAGCGATCCAGGGCCGGGTTATCCGTGGGCTGGTTCTTTTTGTCGAACATCGCGGCGCCGGTGTAGGCACAGGCCTCTTGCCGGTAGCCGCCCCGGCAGGCCCAGCGGCAAAGCTTGGTGATCTGTTGGGAGGGCAGCATCTGCCCTTCCATATCCGTGGGGCTGGACAGCGAGAACGTGACCGAGATGCTGGGCAACGCCTCAGTCTTCTGCTCGATAAACCAGAGGTTCGTTTTCGACTGGTCGCTGGCTTCCGGGTTACCGTCAGGGAAATTCGCGGCGTCCAGGAAGTGGCGGAACGTCTCGATCACCTTGACCCGGGCGCCGGCCAGGTCGCGGAACTGGAAGCACAGGGCAGTGATCGCCCCGCGCACGCCGCCGAGCTCGTCGTCCACCTGCAGCGTTGGTGAAGCCGGGCGACCATCCCCGCGGATGTCGAAACCCTTGGCCTCGATCTGGAGCGGCGAATACAGCTGCCCCTGCCAGATGATGTCGCCCTCATGGGCATGGCCGTGGAACCTCCAGAGCGAGCCACCCATGCGCGTAGCGTCCAGCTCGTAAAGCCTGATCTGGTTGCCCGGCTCGAGTTTTTGGATGTCGGAGTTGTAATTCATAGGGCCTCAGAAACAAGAAACCCCGCACTTGGCGGGGTTTGGTGAGGGTTAGGTTCGCGGGTTAAACACCTGCTTTACGGTGAAGGTGACGGTATAGATACCGGAGCCAAGGGCTTTCTTCTTGTACCCATTGGCTCGGTACCAGCCCTGGGGCTCGCCGGGTGGCGTATAGCGGAAAGCTTTGTATCCCTCGTGCCGGTCAAGAAACGCCAGCAGCGCGGGCAACTCCTCGCCCGGCACGTCCTCACCGGTGTGCACCAGGTTCCAGACTTGGGTTTTGGTATTTATGCCAATTCCACCAGCCTGGACCATGCCGTCACCGAACTCGTTCTCCCAGGTGCGCTGGCTGATATCGCCATCGAGCCCGGCCTCCACATCAAAGGTAAATTCTTCAGCCATCAACGCCTCCACAGCCGGCCACCCTGGCGCATTTCCGCGTCCAGAAACTTACCCATACGCGACTCAAGCGCTGCACCGATTGAGTCACCCTGCATCTGTGCCTCCTGACCACTCATTCCCGGCTGGGCCTGAACCGTAACGGGTGCGCTGAAGAAGATTTGAGAAGGACCACTTGCTGGTTCGGAAGAAGAGCCGACCATTGCTGCGCGCCCGTCGCCAGCAGACTCCAAGCTGCCCACGCCTATCTGGGCTTGGGGCTGCGAACCGCTCAGGCCGTTGTCGATCCTCGCCAGCATTGCATCCAGCTTCGCGCTGGTTTGAGCCGTGGTAACCCGCTCACCCTTTTGCAGAAACCAACTGCCATCTTCGGGAACCGAATCGATACCGTCGTGCGCCATACCCGCCAGCGCGGTCATACCCACCGCCGATGCCAGGGGGCCGGTGACGGTCAGCGCCGCTGCCATTGCCGCAGGCGCGGCTGCTGGCCCGATGATCGGAATTGCCGCAGTCGAGGCGCCTGCAAGGACATAGCCTGAGCATTGGCACCCAAAGTGGTGGCGGCGCCAGCCTGAGTTGTTTTGCCCACCAGCAACTGCACGCCCTGGTAGATCAGCCACTGCGCCGCCATATCCCCCAAAGCCTTGAGCATCGACTTGGCGAAGTTACCGACCATGTCGCCCAGGGCGTCATCGGCGTCCTCCGCTCCACTGGCCACGTCCGAGAAGAAAGTGCCAAGCCCACCGGTTGCCTCGCTCAATGCGGTATTGGTGATGTCCGTTGCCTGGGCTGAATAGTCGCGCGCCGCATCCGCGTAATTGGCCCAAGCCTCGTTGACGCCATTCATCCAGTTGGCTTGCTGTTCATCCGTCGCAGCGTAGAAGTTCTCCTGCGCCAGCAGACGCTTGTTCAGCTCATCCTGCAGGACCTGGGTCTCATTGGCATAAAGCTCCGGCGTGATCTGCCCGGTGTTGCGCTGCTCATTGAGGCGCGCAACGTCAGCCGCGTACTTCTGCCGCATAGCCAGATCAGCGCGCATCCGGTCCCGGGCCTTGTCGCCCATACCGACGCCAGCCAACTCCTGGTCGAAGCCGTCCTTCGTGGTTTGGGTAGTCAG
>LNAP01015404.1_pt1 | contig 10618 bp, 12 predicted proteins | sample 602601 | NCBI WGS metagenome assembly LNAP01 (sample SAMN02440304, study PRJNA202911) | soil metagenome | biome: Subtropical and temperate rainforests or woodlands; isolation source: soil samples (1 kg each in a 20% v/v slurry with milli Q water) were... ...
CTTCGCCTGCAACCGCGCCACCACCGCGAAGGCGCAGAACAGCGCCGCGATGCCGAACGCCACCGAGCCGAGCGCCTGCCCGGCGATGACGCCCTCGGCCCCGAACCAGCGCCCGCCCAGCCACACGAACGGCATGATGCCGAGCGTCGCGCGGCCCCAGTTGAACAGCGTCGACAAAAGCGGCGCGCCGAGATTGTTGAACGCCGCATTGGCGACGAACAGCGCGCCGAGGAACATGAAGCTGCCCGCCGCATAGAGGCAGAAGAACACCACGAGATCGACGCCCTCCGCCGACAGGCCGAACACGCCGGACACCTGATGGCGCGCCAAAGCGAGGATCAGCCACACCATGCCGACATAGAAGAGCGTCAGCTTCAGGCTGTCCATGATGGACTGGCGCACCCGGTCATAGCGCCCGGCACCGACATTCTGGCCGATCACCGGGCCGATGGCGCCGGTCAGCGCGAAGAGTGGGCCGAACACCACCGGGATCAGCCGCCCTATCACCGCCCACGCGGCCACGGCCGCATCGCCATGGGTCGCGAGCGCGAAGGTGATGTAGGCATTGCCCACCGGAGTCGCGACATTGGTGAGGATCGCCGGCACCGCGATCTCGGACAGCGGGCGCACATCCCGCATGAAGCCCTTCACGCTCGGCCATTCCGCCAGCTTGTGCACGCGGACCACTGCCCACAGGCCGTAGCCCGCCATCACGACGCGCGAGACCACCGAGACGATGGCCGCGCCCTCGACGCCGAGGCCGAGCACCAGGATCAGCAGCGGGTCGAGCACGGCGGTGACCAGCCCGCCGCTCAGCGTCACCCACATGGCCCGGCGGGCGTCGCCAATGCCGCGCAGCGTGCCGGAAGCCGCCATGCCGATGCCGAGCAGCGGCGTCGAGGGCAGCACGACGGCGAGGAACATCCAGGCGATGGAGTGGGTACGCCCGGTGGCGCCCAGCAGCGTCAGCAGACTGTCCATGAAGGGCAGCATGAGCGCCGCCAGCAGCACGGTCGCCAGCGTCATATAGACCAGCGCCGAGGTCGAGATGCGCCGCCCATCCTCATAGCGCCCGGCGCCGACCGCGCGCGACACCAGCGCGGAACCGGCGATCATCACGCCGATGGCCGCCGAGGTGGTGAAGAACATCACCGTGCCGGCATAGCCGATGGCCGCCGCCAGCTCGACCTCGCCGAGCAGCGATATGTAGAACAGGTTCAAGAGGTCGACGAGGAACACCGCGACAAGGCCGATCGAGCCGGTCGCCGTCATCACGGCCACATGCTTGAGCGTCGAACCTTCAATAAATCGCGCGGAGAGGGGGCGGGCGGGGCTCATAGCGGGCTTATCGCACACAACGCCAAGCGCCCGATACCGGGGGCCGCGCAAGCCATGGTTTGCAGCGCCGCCCGGCTCGTGCCTTGAAGTATGTTCTGGTCGCAAAGGTCATTCAACTTTTGCGGAACATGCTCTAGAACGGCACGCTCTTATGCGCCCCGCCGCGAACGGATCCGCTGATGACCTCCGAGATTACCGACGTCCACGCCCAGGCCCGCGTCCTCGTGCAGGCGCTGCCGCACATGCAGCATTATGACGACGCCATCATCGTGGTGAAATATGGCGGCCACGCCATGGGCGACGAGCAGGTGGCACGGGATTTCGCGCAGGATATCGTTCTGCTCGAACAGTCCGGCGTGAACCCGGTCGTGGTGCATGGCGGCGGGCCGCAGATCGGCAAGATGCTGGAGAAGCTCGGCATCAAGTCGGAATTCGCCGCGGGCCTGCGCATCACCGACAAGGCCACCATCGAGATCGTCGAGATGGTGCTGGCCGGCTCGATCAACAAATCCATCGTCGGCTTCATCAACCAGGCCGGCGGCAAGGCTCTCGGCCTGTCCGGCAAGGACGGCAACATGGTCGTCGCTAAGAAGGTGACGCGCACCGTGGTCGATCCCGGCTCGCACATCGAGCGGGTGGTCGATCTCGGCTTCGTCGGCGAGCCCTCCAAGGTCGACACCACGGTGCTCGACCAGATCCTCGGCCGCGAGCTGATCCCGGTGCTGGCCCCGGTCGCCACCGGCGAGGATGGTGAGACCTTCAACGTCAATGCCGACACCTTTGCCGGCGCCATCGCCGGCGCGCTGGGCGCCAAGCGGCTGCTGCTGCTGACCGACGTGCCGGGCGTGCTCGACCGCGACAAGAACCTCATCAAGGAGCTCAGCGTCGCCGAGGCGCACCGGCTGATCGCCGACGGCACCATTTCCGGCGGCATGATCCCGAAGGTCGAGACCTGTATCTATGCGCTGGAACAGGGCGTCGAAGGCGTCGTCATCCTCGACGGCAAGGTGCCGCACGCCGTGCTGCTGGAACTGCTGACCGACCACGGCGCCGGCACGCTGATCCGCCGCTGAGGAGAGCCCTGTCTCCGTCATGCCCGGCCCAAGCCCGGGCATGACGATCGGGAGCGTTTGGGCTAGAAGATCGCCATGTCCTCATCCGCGCCCGCCTCCCCCGCCGACCTCGCCCGCGCCGAAAATCTCGGCTTCTCCCATGTCGATACCTGGGTGTTCGATCTCGACAACACGCTCTATCCGCCCGGCCTCGATTTGTGGCGGCAGATCGACGAGAAGATGCGCGCCTATATCGCCAACTTCCTCGGCCTGACGCTGGACGAAGCGTTTGCGCTGCAGAAGGGCTATTACCGCAAATACGGCACCTCGCTGCGCGGGCTGATGATCGAGCACGCCATGGACCCGGACGATTTCCTCGCCCATGTCCATGCCATCGATCTCGTCAGCCTCGATGCCGCTCCGCTGCTGGGCGAGGCGCTCGGCGCTCTGCCGGGCCGCAAGCTGGTCTACACCAATGGCTCGCGCGGCCATGCCGAGCAGGTGCTGGCCAAGCTGGGCATTTCCCATCATTTCGCCGACGTGCACGACATCGTCGCCGCCGAGTTCAACCCCAAGCCGCAGGAAGTCGCCTATCGCGGCTTCCTGAAAGCCCATGATGTCGACCCGGCCCGCGCGGCGATGTTCGAGGACCTCGCCCGCAACCTCGAAGTGCCCCACCTTCTCGGCATGCGGACCGTGCTGGTGGTGCCGCCCGGCCTTGCCGTGAACCCCGCCGACCGCGAGGCGTGGGAGCATGAGGGTCGCGACGGCGCCCATATCGACCATGTCACCGACGACCTCACTGCCTTCCTGAACGGCGTGCGGGCGCCGGACTGAGCGCAGCCGATCAGCTCCAGCGTCATTCTCCGTTTGCTGCGAGGATTGCCGAGAGCAGGCCGGGGAAGCGCCGATCGAGATCTTCGCGCCTGAGCTCATTCATATGAGACGGCCCGTCGCTGCGGGTGCGCACCAACCCGGCATCGCGCAGCACGCGAAAATGGTGCGACATGGTCGATTTCGGCCGCCCGCCATCCAGCGCGGCACAACTCGCCTCGCCAGTTTGCGCCAGCTGGCGCACCACGCCGAGCCTGACCGGGTCGCTGAGCGCGTAGAGCAACTGGCTGAGAGCCACCTCCTCGATCGCCGGATGATTCTTCATTCGCATAGGCGCCAATCTATCACGGGCTTTTCATTCGTTCTACAGTTCGATAATACTCGAAATAGCGTATGGATCAGATGATGATCTGAATCGCCTGTCAGGAGACCTCCATGTCTGCATTGTTCGCGCCCTTCACACTGAAGGACGTCACGCTTCGAAACCGCATCGCGGTCTCGCCCATGTGCCAGTATTCCGCCGATGACGGCGTGATCAATGACTGGCACCTGTCCCATCTCGCTGGGCTGGCGCGCGGCGGCGCGGGGCTGGTGATCGCCGAGGCCACCGCCGTCTCAAAGGAAGGCCGCATCACGCCCGGCTGTGCGGGCCTTTGGACCGACGCGCAGGGCGATGCGTGGGCCAAGGCCGTCCGCCTCATCAAGGCCGCCGGCTCGGTGCCCGGTATCCAGATCGCGCATGCCGGCCGCAAGGCCAGCGCCAATCGCCCCTGGGAAGGCGACGACCACATGGCGGCGGGCGACCCGCGCGGCTGGGAGACCATCGCGCCGTCCGCTGTTCCCTTTGGCGGCGGATTGGGCAAGGTCCCGCACACCATGACGCTGGCCGACATCGAGCGGGTGAAGGGCGATTTCGTCGCCGCCGCCAGGCGTGCCCGCGCCGCCGGCTTCGAATGGCTGGAAATGCACTTCGCCCATGGTTATCTCGCCCAGAGCTTCTTCTCGACTTGGTCGAACAAGTGCCTATGGCCGCGATTTTGAGGGACGCGCCCGCTTCCTGGTGGAGACGCTTGCCGCCGTCCGCGAGGTGTGGCCTGAACATCTGCCGTTGGCGGCGCGTTTCGGCGTCACCGAGTTCGACGGCACCGACGATCTGGAAGAGGGCATCGAGATGGTGCGTCGCCTGAAGGCGGCGGGCCTCGATCTGATCGACGTCAGCGTCGGGTTCTCCACCCCGACGGCGAATATTCCCTGGGGACCTGCCTTCATGGCGCCGATCGCCGAGCGGGTGCGTCGCGAGACCGGCCTTCCGGCCGCGACCAGCTGGTTCATCAGCCAGCCAGAGCAGGCGCAAGCATTGATTGCGGAAGGCAAGGTCGATCTGGTCGAATTGGGCCGTCCGCTGCTGGAGAATCCGCGCTGGCCGTATCGCGCCGCCCGCGAGCTCGGCATCGACAAGGCCGCCTGGACGTTGCCGGCCCCCTACGCGCACTGGCTGGAGCGCTACCGCGCCGCGTGACGCGCAAGGCTGTGTGACGCGAAACTCCTTCTTCCTTCCCTCATCCCCGGGCTTGACCCGGGGATCCAGCTTCACTGCCGTTGACAGAAAGCCCGCGCGCCAACACAAGACGCCCCAACGAGCGGGAGAGTGGCAGTCATGTCGAGCGAGCACACGTCAAGCGAACTGAAGAGCATCATCGAGCAGGCCTTCGAGGACCGGCTGACCATCGGCTTCGAGACCGGCGGCTCCATCCGCCACGCCGTCAATGAATCGCTCGCGCTGCTCGATGCCGGCAAGGCCCGTGTCGCCGAACAGGGCGCGGACGGCAACTGGACCGTCAATCAGTGGCTGAAGAAGGCCGTGCTGCTGTCGTTCCGCCTCAACGACATGGAAGCCATTCCCGGCGCCCCCGGCGGCGCGCACTGGTGGGACAAGGTGCCCTCCAAGTTCGCCGGCTGGGGCGAGAGCGAATTCCGCGCGGCGGGCTTTCGCGCCGTGCCCGGCGCCATCGTGCGCCGCTCGGCCTATATCGCCCCGAACGTCGTGCTGATGCCGTCCTTCGTCAATCTCGGCGCCCATGTCGGCGAGGGCTCGATGGTCGACACCTGGGTGACGGTGGGAAGCTGCGCGCAGATCGGCAAGCGGGTCCACCTGTCCGGCGGCGTCGGCATTGGCGGCGTGCTGGAGCCGCTGCAGGCCGGCCCAGTCATCATTGAGGACGACTGCTTCGTCGGCGCGCGCTCGGAAGTGGTGGAGGGCGTCATCGTCCGCAAGGGCTCGGTGCTCTCCATGGGCGTATTCATCAGCGCTACCACCAAGATCGTCGACCGTGCCACCGGCGAGGTTTTCGTCGGCGAAGTGCCGGCCTATTCCGTAGTGGTGCCCGGCGCGCTGCCCGGCAAGCCGCTGCCGAACGGCCAGCCCGGCCCCTCGCTCTATTGCGCGGTGATCGTGAAGCGCGTCGATGAGCAGACCCGCTCCAAGACCTCGATCAACGATCTGCTCAGGGATTGAGATCATGCACGCGCAGAAGACCGACCCCGTCGAGATCGCGCGCGCCCTGATCCGCTGCCCCTCCGTGACACCGGCAGAGGGCGGCGCGCTGGCCTATATCGAGGCGCTACTGAGCAATGCGGGCTTCACCGTCCACCGCGTCACGCTCTCAGCCCCTGACACGCCCGACGTCGAGAACCTCTATGCCCGCTTCGGCACGCGGGGCCCTAATTTCTGCTTCGCCGGCCACACCGACGTGGTGCCGCCGGGGGACGCCGCGCACTGGCGCTTTCCCCCGTTCGAGGGCGCGATCCAGGACAGCATGCTCCATGGCCGCGGCGCGGTCGACATGAAAAGCGGGGTCGCCGCGAGCTTGGCCACCGCCATCGACTTCGCCGCCAGCAATAGTGACGACATGCCCGGCTCGATCTCGCTGCTGATCACCGGCGACGAGGAAGGCCCCGCCATCAACGGCACCGAAAAGCTGCTGCGCTGGCTGGCCGACCGCGACGAACGCATCGACCATTGCGTGCTCGGCGAACCTTCCTCGCGCGCGGTGCTCGGCGACATGGTGAAGATCGGCCGACGCGGCTCGCTGTCCGGCACGCTCATCGTGCACGGCAAGCAGGGCCATGTCGGCTATCCCCATCTGGCGGAAAACCCCATTCGCGGCATGGTCCGCCTGCTTTCGGGCTTGACCGACGAACCGCTCGACAGCGGCACCGCGCATTTCCAGGCCTCGAACCTCGAAGTCGTCTCGGTCGATACCGGCAACCCGGCCTTCAACGTCATCCCGGCCGAGGCGCGCGCGCGCTTCAACATCCGCTTCAACGATTTGTGGATGCCCGGCACGCTGGCCGCCGAGATCGAGCGGCGCCTGACCGCCGCCGCCGGCAATTCGGTGCGCTGGTCGGTCGAATTCGAGCATCGCGCCAGCGACAGCTTCATCACCACGCCCGGCCCGTTCGTCGATCTGGTGGTGGATTCCATCAAGGCCGCTACCGGCCAGACCCCGGAGCTCTCCACCACCGGCGGCACCTCGGACGCCCGCTTCATCAAGGATTACTGCCCGGTGATCGAGTTCGGCCTCGTCGGCACCTCGATGCATGCGGTGGACGAATCCACGCCGGTCTCCGAGATCGAGGCGCTGGCGCGGGTCTATGCCGGCATCGTCGAGCGCTATTTCCAAACCTTCGGGCGCTAATCGTTCGGGCGTTAGCGGGTTCTTAGCGCCGGGGCGAGCGCGTCGCCGCTGCTTTGGAACGATCCCTGATAGGTGTCGGCCTGTACCCGTCCGCTGACGCGGATGCAGGTCGAACTGCCTGCCACGCGGACGAAATCCTTGCCATAGCTCGCGCAGAGCGGATCGGGCCGGCTCGCCTCCGCCCGTGGGGGCGTCGGAGCACCGCTGTCGGCAGAAGCCGGCGCAGCGACGCAAAGCAGCGCAAGGACACAGAACAGCGGCAGTCTGAAATGTCCGTGTGTTGCGGCCATCGACCTCATCCCTATCAAGTCCCGCAATCCTCGACCGCGATTGCGGCCTGATCCAGGCGCACCTAGCATCACGCCGAATCGGCAGGGAGTGTCCCATATGACCGCAACCGTGCGACCCGTCCTGGCCGTCAGCACCGCGATCTTTCGCGACGGCCGTGTGCTGCTCGCCCGGCGCGGCGCAAAACCCTCGATCGGACTATGGACGCTGCCCGGCGGGCGGGTCGAGCCGGGCGAGACACTGTCAGACGCCGCCGCCCGCGAGGTGATGGAGGAGGTCGGCGTTACCTGCTCCATCATCGGCGTCGCCGGCGCCATCGACGTCATCCAGCACGCGCCCGATGGCTCGCTGAAAGCCCATTACGTCGTGGTCACCCATGCCGCCCACTGGGTCGCCGGCGAGCCGATGACCGGGCCGGAAGCGGCCGAGGTCGGCTGGTTCGAGCCGGACATGCTGCCGGCAACGGAAACCACGCCCGGCCTCCAGCCCATCGTCGACGCCGCCCGCAAGCTCGCGATCCTCCCTTGACGCCGGCGCGCGCCCGGCCCACGAAATCGCCCATGACCCGCACCACGCTGCTCGCCCTCTTCCTGTCGCTCATGCTGCTCGCTCCTGCCGGCGCGCAGCCGGCGGCGACGGCGCCCGGCAATGCGCCGGCCGAAGGCGGCGTCCCGCCTTATGAGGCCGACATGCTGAAGCTGTCCGAGATCCTCGGCGCGCTGCACTATATCCGCCCGCTATGCGGCGCCGCCGAGGGCACGCGCTGGCGCGACGAGATGCAGGGCCTGCTGGAGGCGGAGGCGCCGTCCGATGCCCGTCGCGGCCAGATCATCGCCGCCTTCAATCGCGGCTATCAGAGCTATGCGGAGGTCTATCGCACCTGCACCGCGTCGGCCGATCTCGCCAGCCAGCGTTATCTGGAGACCGGCGCAAAGCTCTCCCGCGACATTGCGGCGCGCTACGGCAGCAATTAACCGCGCTACAACCTATCGTGCAGTGCGTTTTTTCCGATGCGCGTTAACCGTCCTTCAAAACATGGGCAGATCGCCCGGTACAGCGTGCTAATGTCGATTCGGGCGCGTTTCAACGCGCGGAGGTGCCAGATTTGTCCCAACTCCCCGATCCGCTCAGCTTCGACGACACCAACGACCAGGCGTTGGAAGACGAGCGCCATGCTGCCCTCGCTTATCTCGACGAGGCGTGGAACGAGGCTGTCTATGACGGTCTCGACGAGGATTGCCTGGCTCAGGCGGCGCTGTTCACGGCGATCCGCTCGCTGGTCGCCACCTATGGCGAGGAAGCCGCCGCCGGCTTTGCCGAGCGTCTGGCCGGCCGCATCCGCGCCGGCGAATACACCGTGCCGTATAATCGCCAGTGATTTTTTACGCGCGGGGCTGATCCTCGCGCCTAATATTTGACTTCCGCCAGATACAGCCCGGCCGATGGCGCCATCGGGCCGCAGCGGGTACGGTCCTTCGCCTCCAGCGCGGCCTGCACGTCGTCCGGCGTCCAGGCGCCCTCGCCGACCTTCACCAGCGTGCCGACCATCGAGCGCACCTGATGGTGCAGGAACGAGCGCGCCTCCGCGTGCACCCTGATCTCGTCGCCCAAAACCTCGACATCCAGCCGATCCAGCGTCTTCACCGGCGAGGCCGCCTGGCAACCTATGGCGCGGAAGGTCGTGAAATCGTGCCGGCCAACCAGCCTTGAGGCCGCCTCGGCCATTCCCGCCGCATCGAGCGGGCGCAGCACACGCCACATCCGGTCGCGATCCAGCACGAGGTCGGCGCGCCGCGCGATGATGCGGTAGAAGTAGCGCCGCCCGATGGCCGAGAACCGCGCGTGGAAATCGTCCGCTGCCGGCTCGGCGCTCAGCACCGCGACCGGGTGCGGGCGCAGATGCGCGTTCATCGCGTCGCGCACCGTGTCCGGCCGCCAGTCCTTGGTCAGCTCGATATGGGCGACCTGCCCCGTGGCGTGGACGCCGGAATCGGTGCGCCCCGCGCCCTGCACATGGACCTGCTCTCCGGTAAAGCGCGCGACGGCTTCCGTCAGCACGCCCTGCACGGTCGTGCCCTTGGCCTGAATCTGCCAGCCCAGAAAGGGCGTGCCGTCATATTCGATGGTGAGCTTGTAGCGGGGCATGAAGCTCTGTAGCGCTGCGCGACGCTTACGTCATCCCGGTGCGCCGTCATCTGCGCCCTTGCTCCCTCATGGGACCTTCGGGCATCGTGCGCGCCTTTAATGCCCGAGACCGAGAAGCTGGAAGCCGGCGACCACGTCGTCCTGATCGACGGCTCCGCCTATATCTTCCGCGCCTACCACGCGCTGCCCCCGCTCACCCGCTCGTCCGACAAATTGCCGGTCGGCGCTGTCGCGGGATTCTGCAACATGCTGTGGAAGCTGGTGCGGGCTCAAGGCTTCTCGCCGGCGCCGACGCATCTGGCCGTGGTGTTCGACAAGAGCGAGCAGACTTTTCGAAAGGACATCTATCCGCTCTACAAGGCGCAGCGCCCGGACCTGCCGGAAGACCTTCGTCCGCAATTCCCGCTGATCCGCGAGGCGACGCGCGCTTTCGATCTCGCCTGCGTCGAGCAGGCAGGCTTCGAGGCCGACGACCTCATCGCCACCTATGCCGAACAGGCCAAGGCCAAAGGCGCGCAGGTCACCGTCATCTCGTCCGACAAGGATCTGATGCAGCTCGTCGACACCCTCGTGCGGATGTACGACCCGATGAAGGACCGCGCGATCGGGGCGGACGAGGTGTTCGAGAAGTTCGGCGTGAAGCCGGACAAGGTGATCGATGTGCAGGCGCTGGCCGGCGATTCCGTCGACAACGTGCCGGGCGTGCCGGGCATCGGCGTGAAGACCGCCGCGCAATTGCTCGACGAGTATGGCGACCTCGACACGCTGCTGGCCCGCGCCGCCGAGATCAAGCAGACCAAGCGCCGCGAGAACCTCATCGAGTTCGCCGATCAGGCGAGGTTGTCGCGCGAGCTGGTGACGCTGAAGCGCGACGTGCCGCTCGACGTGCCGCTCGACGACATCGCCGTGGTGGTGCCCGAGGGCAAGACGCTGATCGCCTTCCTCAAGGCGATGGAATTCACCACCCTGACCCGCCGCGTCGCCGAGGCCTATGGCATCGACGCCAGCGCCATCGAGCCGGATGCGCGGCTGGTGGCAGGGGCTTCTCCCTCCCCCCTCGGGGGAGAGGGCGGGGTGACGGGTCTACCGACCGAATCCGATGACGGCCTTCCCCTCACCCCAACCCTCTCCCCGACGGGGAGAGGGGGCGAAGACAACGCCCTCACCCCCCGGGGCCTCTCCGCCGCCCGCGTGGCGGAAGCCACCGCCACCCCGGTGGATCGCTCGAAATACGAGACCGTCACAACAATAGAACGCCTGCGT
>LNAP01005985.1_pt1 | contig 10616 bp, 10 predicted proteins | sample 602601 | NCBI WGS metagenome assembly LNAP01 (sample SAMN02440304, study PRJNA202911) | soil metagenome | biome: Subtropical and temperate rainforests or woodlands; isolation source: soil samples (1 kg each in a 20% v/v slurry with milli Q water) were... ...
GGACTTGCTGGAACTGGTGGGGCTGGGCAGCAAGCTTGGCCATTACCCTTCGCAGCTGTCCGGCGGCCAGCAACAGCGGGTGGCGATCGCCCGGGCTCTGGCCATGCGGCCCAAAGTCATGCTATTCGACGAAGTGACCTCGGCACTCGACCCGGAACTGTGCGGCGAAGTACTCAACGTGATCCGCAAACTCGGCGCCGAGCACAACCTGACGATGCTGATGGTCACGCACCAGATGGGCTTCGCCCGGGAGTTCGCCGATCGCGTGTGCTTCTTTTATAAGGGGCAGATTCACGAACAGGGCACACCCGCGCAGATCTTTGAACACCCGCAACAGGAACGAACTTGCGCGTTTCTCAGCGCGGTGAAAGAAGCCAACTAACCGAAAACCAAGCTCAAAGGGGCTGTGCCATGCACAGTGCCCTAAGAGTTCTTAATTACGGGTATCCACGCGAATTTCCAATGAGATTGGTACACACGCTAGATCAATCGGTGAGCAGAGCCGCTGTGCCATTAGCTTTTGCATTAACTGCGCTGAATTAAGGTGGTTGAGGACATGATGAGTTAGTCTGGATGTTTAATCAGTCTGTTTGCGTCTCGTTCATGGCTACCCTCTAAGGACACTCCGGATAAGTCCCGGTGGAGCTTTTGAAATGGCGTTCCCATTCGTTATGCATCGCGCGGTTGAGGTGGCATGCAGTGTAAAATGGATAAAGCCAGCATGGACAAAGCGGAGGGTTCGAGTGACGACTACAGATTTGACGGTGCGATTAGCACAACAGGACGATCACGACTGGATTATTGCTGCGCATGGTGACGTCTATGCCACGGAGTTCGGTTTTGACAGGCGCTTTCAGGATGGCATCGCCGAGAAGATGCGCGCCTTTCTTGAATTGCCAAGTCCATTCAATCGCATCTGGGTTGGATTGGTAGGGGGCAAACGCGTAGCGTCGATAGCGATATCGGACAGAGCTGACAACGTGGCATTCCTTAACTTCGTGCTAGTCCTGCCGCAGTATAGGGGTAAGGGGGCTGGGTCTGCGATTGCTGTTAACTTCGCTTAGTGAATCAGTTCCTATTATCTCTTGAGTTTTGGTTAGCGCCTATGGGGGCAAGCCCCCTCGCCACAGTGGATCAGTGTGCAGTCAGCTCAATCACACAGCACTGACCGCTGACAGCAATCTCAAGCAATTCGCTGTTACCACCATGTTGCAGGCAATCATGCTGCCCAGCAATTCAGGCGTGCTGTTACCCATCTCGACCTGGGCCTGCTCAGCCACACTGAAGATCAGCACCGTACTCGCCGAGCTAAAAAAACGCTGTTCACTCTTAAGCCATTGCAACCGCGCGCTGAAGCGTTCCGGTGCATAGATCAGATTGAAGTCACGAATCGGCCCTCCGAGCAATGCGCAGGAAACCTGGCTCTCGCCGCTGAAGGCAAACGGGTCCAGCGGTAACAGTGGCCGCGTATCCTGCCCATCGACCTGCAACGTCATGCCGGGCCTTGCAGCACAGTGATGACTCGCCGATAACCAGCGAAGGTAGAAAACCCGCCCGACTCACCGATATCGGCAATCGACAGACGCCAGCCGAAACCGTCCAGGCCGGTACCGGCATCGCGGGTGATTTCTTCGGTGCTGCCACCGTCGTTTAAAAAATCCTTAACCGCTACGTGGCAAGCTCGACGTATCTCGTCTACCCACCTCCAGTCGCGCCCGACAACCAACCCCATACGAAGCTCAGAGTGGTACGTCCTGCGTGATCAACGCTTACCGTGCCACGAGACCAGCCGGCAAGAATCTCACCATCCGTAGTTAAGCACTGATACAGAAGCTCAATGGTATCGTGGCCTGTCACGAACCCGACTTGACTACCAATGCAATTCGCGAGTGTCGATGCCTTGCATCAGGTGCTCCAGCCACAGGGGATCTCCATTGAACGGAGGTAAGGTCGATGAGGTCTCGCAAATCAGCATTTCAGGTCACCCTGTAAACCTATTTTTTGCACTGTAAGTCGCAATAGTTAACAAGTACAAAAATTGGTTTACAAGAAGCGGCGATCTCGAAACTTCAAAATTTGTGAAAGCTCGCCCCTCCTCGATTTTTCCACTACGCGGTCATCCACCGCCAAGAACTGAGTCTTAAATTGGAGTTGACCCATATGCTTGGGGTCATGCGACACCCTAAGGTGTCAATCTTCATTGCGTCTCCTCGAAAACCGACGGTGATGCCTGTCAATCCTTCCCTCATATGTCCTATTGTTTTGTCAATCCTACCTATCCTCATTGACAGTCAACCTTCTTTGGCTGAATTCCTGCCCAACCGAGTGATTTCAATATCCGGAACAGTGTCAATGTAGGTGATCGATAGGTGATACGAAGCCCCTCCATCCAGATCGAGGGTTTCTGGCGAGCTTCGCCAATTTTCGCGTTAATAATGGTCGTCATGTATTTCTCCAAATGCTGGAGGCACGACCTTCCCTAACAGGGAGATCGCCCCCCTGTTAGGGATTTACTGGCCACAGATGTGGCCATTCGCTTATCAGGAAGCCAGCCGATACACGCCGGGCTTCACACGCTCAAAAAACTCTTCGTTTTGCAGCACCTGTGCAATTACCGCGGTAGCTGGAGCGCCCCCAACGGGCCGCGATCGGGAAAGGAAACGACTGAAGAATTGAACATGGTGTGCTCCGGTGAGGAAGGACCATGCCCCGGCAGGGAATGGCCCCTGCATGGGTTTAGTATTGGCCAGAAGGCCCTTAATCAATGAACGATGTCGGGGGTAAAGACGCGATTCTGCGTTTTCTCCCGAAACCGATTAACCAGATCGTCGAAGTTTTGCGTTAGCTTCGATGGCGTTTCAAATGCGCTGCCGACGTGCCGCAAAATGATGACCTCACCGGTGGATAGTTCCCACAGGTGAACTTTCACATTCCCGCAGGTTGACCAAGCTTTTCTTGTGACCTTCGCGTCGCCCTGAAGGCGCGCTGCGACCATAATTGGACTCATACTTTTCTCCAGGATTTCGCGGAGAAAAGCCCCAGCGGGCTTACCCCGCTGGGTTGGTTTGGTGGGTGTTCATTTCAAGTGCTCACCAAGCACATTTCAAACCCGTTCGCGCAGCGAACGAGCCAGAAAACTTTGTTGGCCGGGCTATTCAAACCAGGCCAACAAAGTCGTCTAGAAGTACCACCCCCCTGTTGAAGGGGGGTGGGATTTAAGCGACGTTTCTGCGCATTTGAATCTGCGCTTTTGCATCCCTCATTCGGTGGGTTCTTCTCTCCATTCCAGCTATGTTGCTTCGCAGGGTGTCGTGATCGATCACACCCCATTCCGTGATAGCCGTGCCTAAAGTGCAACAAGCCCTGAAACTGAAAGGCCGAAGCGAATCGTCATTGATCCAACTCCAGATTTCCTCCCTCACCTCAGTGCTTGCTCGCCTGTCCAGCGCCGTTTGTAGAGCATCCCGCAGAATCCGGTCATACATGACCTGGATATCTGCATCGGTCCAATTGACCCGAATAAAAACGTCTTCCGGCATCGCCAAAATGTCGAGGAACGAAAACTGTTCCACTTCAGCGATGAGTCGCCGTCGACGTTGTGGTGCTTTGGCTTGTACGGCGAGCGTTACTTCACTCTCCAACGGCGCCTCAAGAAAACTCATTTGCATGCTGCACCTCCAGATTTTGCGGAGGTAGCAGCCCCAGAGGGGCGCTCCCCCCACTGGGTTATGGCTGACTGGTGTCAGGCCACGTTTGATGTCAAAACAGTTTGTACGAGCTCAAAGAGTGCTTGCCGAAGCTCACCAACGCCACTGACGTAGCGGTAGTTGGCTTTGAACAGCGCCTTTAACTCTGAACTTGGAGTACCCATGGCGATTCCGAGCACTTCGATACCGCTATTGCGGCAACGCTCGATAATGTCCACAGCAGCCCCAACGTCATCAGGATCGCCATCGGTCACAACGATGAGAATCTTACGATCCTCGCGTTGACGAACCAGAAGTGAGGCCAAAGACCAAAGCGCCTCCGCAAGGGGGGTGCAGCCTTCAACTTTCACTGCGAAACGACCATCACGTTTAGCTTTTTGGAACATTTCACCGTGTTTCATAATCGGTGCCACGCCCAACCGCCCGTTTGAATAAACCGGGAATCGGTAACCTGCCGGGTTCACACCTGGAAGGCCATCCATCGCCTGCAACAACGATGCGACAGCAATTGTTGCTTGCTGAATCGTCGATGACATGGATGTTGAGTTATCCAACAGGACTTGAAGGGCCGCATTGGTTTTTATAGTCGGTTCCTTGTGTCGAAAAATCCGACTGTCACCTACCAAAAGTCTTGCAATGCGAGTGCTATCTGGAGATCTGCCAGTTCGTCGTACCGACGGTCTGGTGTTCCTAACGCCCTGCATCAACCCATTGAGCACCGTTCTAAGTCCCATAGAGCTTTCCAAGGCTCTGCTCGCAATCAGATCGCTAGAAGCGCTCTGCTTTGCGCTGAGCTCGTGAAAATCCGCGGGGGTTGTTTGACCATTGTCAGTGCATGACCTCAATAACTCTGAAGCCGCTTCACCCTTGTCCGAAATCACACCATCGAGGTCACCCTCAGTGGCGTTTATGATTTGCTGGGCAAGACTGTCACCGTTAGGCAGGTCGTCTTTCGTTTCGCTTTCGTCACCTGGCGTTTGTGGAAATGGTGTAGGCGATCCTTCTCCATTTTCACAATCATCGGACTCTCCAGGTTGAGGATTGCCTTGACTAGCATCTGCATCGTCATCAGATTTACCATCTGCCGATTCTGGTGTTTGCGGGGGCGGACTTTCCTCGTCTTCCGGATCCACTTCCTCCAAAACTGAAAGAAGTTTTTTCGCTAACCCAAAAGACTCCGTTGTCGATTTAAGACTCGCAACGCTGGCACCTAGCAAGCCCATGACTCGTGCAGTTTTGCCCTTTCCAAGAACCTCGACCATAGCCAAAAGCGCCTGGTCTGCCTCTTCGCGAATCGGTTGCCGCAAATACTTTGCACATCCATTCAACAAGAGACCATTCAGCAAAATCGCAGCTGGATGACTGTTTTGTCGTATGTCTGTGCCCCTGAATAAATGAACAGCCAGGGCATCCAGGTCGCGTCTACTTCCGGGATACTCGTTCATCATCAGTTGTTCGATCCGCAGATCCTCGACCAAATTGGTCATTCGAGCTTCGACTGGTGATGGTACGACTCCACCAAAAACATCCAGACTAAAGTCAGTATGTTTTACGTGTGAGGCCTCATGAGCCAAATAGCCATAAGCAATTTCGGCTCCCCTCACGTCATCAGGATCGATGTTTGGCAAATTAATAACCTTGCCGTTAGTACTGGCGACAGCACCACCAAATCGTAAAGTCACCCCTAAATTATCAGCGAGGGCGCGGGCAACGATTGGCATTGCACTGGTCAGAGTCTTCATGGTGTGTCTCCGAAAAACTGGTGACACACCACCCCTAAAGGGGCGGTATGCCCCATTAGGGTGGGTTTTAAAACCATACTTGCGACGATTGAAGTGGCGGCGCCTCTGGAGGCACCACTTTCAAATTCGTGGTCTCGATGGTGGTTTGAGCTATTGGTGTCGCCTCAACGACCGGCTCAAGAGCCTGAACCGTCGTAAGCTGACCAAGGTGGCTCCATTCATTATTGGAATCAGTTTCGAACCCGGTTTCGAGCTGAGGTGATAGATCAGGCAGAGGATCTGCCTCACCTAGATCAACCGGTGTCTCTGGTGTCGAAGTCTGAGGTAGTGAAGCTGCAGCAGACTCCTCAACACCCGCTTGCGCAGGTGTTTCAAAATCTATTTCAGGCTCATCCTCCGCCATCTGTACGCCCATTGCTGCAGCGTGAAATCCCCTGGCCAGCTCAATGATTTTCGACTCATCTGACAAATTCATCATCAGACTAAGTACCAGCTGAAAATCTTGACCTTCGACATCACCCTTATCGGGCAGGCGCATCAGAACGTCGTCAAACGTCTGCGCGACACTAGCGACCTGTGGGTTCAGAAACGAAAGACTCGCGAGCTTGCTTTGCATTTTCTTTAAAGCGTTTACCGCCCTCTGCCCAATGCTCTGCTTGCCTAGAAAGCTGCTTTCAAGTGCTTCACGAGCTGCTTGCGCAATCTCCCGAAACAGCTGGCCAGCTAGACCACTCACTTCTTTCTCCAAACCTCGGTTGAGAACTGGTTGATCACCAGCAGGAGCCAAACGGCAAGCCGTGTAATGGCACCCTAGTCGGCTTTCAACGACCTTCACCGGAGTGATTGCTACTTCCAGCGCCGCTCTGAAGTTCGGGTTGGCAACGATCCAGTCCTGGTCGAGCCATTCCTGAATATTTTTATCGTAGTCCTTACAAAAGATGGTCCGAGCGTCGACAAACTCACGCTCAATCGCATCCAGCTTGTCTGCTAGCTCAACCGATCTCGAAACGGGAACGGCGTAGCCACCCAAGAAGCGAACGCCAACCTCCTCGCATGCGCGAATTGCTCGGCGCTTCAATCGATCGAAAACTTTGGTCGTCTCCGGATCGCAGATCCGTTTTGAACCTAGGCTGACCAATTGTTCTGGAGGTAGATCTACTACTCCCAGGTCTTCTGGTTTGAGCTTTTTCCGACCGGACCAAATACTGATATCCAGGCCGAACAGCAGAACTTCTTGAAGAACTTTTACGTCTTGAATTTTCATGGAGCATCTCCTAAAGGTGCTCCTCCCTTGCGGGGTAGAGACACCCCCGCTGGGTTAAGGTTTTGGCTAGAACCAGACGCCCGTGGGGACGTCTGTATCAGCAAAAATTGCTTGTAAGTTGAGGCGTTTGGCTATGACACCTAACGCTTCGAGTGCCTCGAGGTACAACTCATCATCTGAACCCGGTGAAGGGTTCGGTACCATGAACATTGAAGTGATCTTTTTGGCATCAAGCGTGACACCTTGCTCATCATCCTCTTGCGAGAACAACACGAGCTCGGTGCCACCCTCGGTAACCAAATCGGCTAGCTTTACCAGCAGAATTAGCTTTAGCCGCTGAGACTTGTGTTGAAGGTGAACTGCTCCAGAGCCGAAGCCCTGGAGATCACTTTCCAACTCAGCCCATGCAGGCGCCAGCTCCTGGTAAACGCTCGAACCACTATCGTCGTCTCCAATACCAGAGAGAAAGATTGGCATTGCATCAAGCGCGTGCTGAGCATCCATCACCGTCCAGCAAATGCTGATCATGCCTCGGTCTCCTTCCACAGCTGATCGCCAAACACCTCTTCACAGATTTTGTGAATAGCGGTCCGCTGCAGAAAATCGGCTCTGTTTGTCAGCGCCTGTCGCATCGACACATAAAGTGGCGACTGACACGGCGTTTTCGCCAAACCAGCTTGGAGTTTCGCCCAACGAACCAAGGTCCTTGTGCTCATGGTTACCGTGAGTTGCCCGCGTTCGTCAGCAGTTGCAGATCCAGTGCTACCAGGATTCGCATTTGCAACGATACGGTTTCTTTCTTCCTGATCGCAGCCAATAAATTGGGCACGAATCTTGTTCGCAATCTTTACGAATGGCTGCAAAACAGAAGCATCAACGCCTGGCAACGCGGCCTGCAACATCCCTACTTCATCGTCCGGATCCATGTAGGAAACACGAAGAGTTCGATAGCGGTCCATCGTTGCGAGGTTTTGCTGCTGGGTTCCGCCGTACAAGCCGGTTTCATCTCCCTGACCAGCCGTGTTGGCAGTGCCGACAAAGCGAAAGTTCGGATGGGGATGAATGATTCGACCACCATCTTCGGCGATAACCAAAGGGCGCCCTTCGAGCACTGCGTTGAGCGCTGAAGCGGTGTCAGGATTGAGGAAGTCCATCTCATCAAGGATGAAGATGTAGCCTCGTTCAACTGCCATCGTAAGAGGACCATCCACGAAGATCATTTTCTGATCGCCAGTGGGTGGATCTACAGTGATGGAGTGGTGGCCGACTAACTCTGGCCATTCCAGTCGACTATGAGCGTTGGTCTGCAGTGCAGGCCAATTGAGGCGTCCTGCTGCTTCAAGAATCAACGACGTTTTGCCTGACCCGGTAGGACCAACCAAAAACAGCGAATCATCCATCGGCTCGTTTAACCAGGACAATACCGAGCGAAGTAAATCGCGGCGAAACTTATAGCTGCCTGAGACCTTTGGTACAAAATCCTGATGAGCGTGGCCTAGTGAGAAACCAGGAACGCTTACAGGAGCTTGAATTCCAAACGAGGACAGCGGGATTTGAGCGTCAAATTGCATGGTGTATCTCCAAAAAAAGAGACACGCCAGCCCCAACGGGACGGTGTGTCCCGATGGGTCGTAGGAAGGTGGGTGTTTGTTTTGAGTGATCACCAGCCACTTACTTGCCTTGTCGTACCATGACGACAGAGCGAGATTATTGATACAGATAGCTTTGGTCAGAGGAGCCCTCACCAAAAACATCTGATAGAAATTTATCTGAAACGCCTGCTCTCGACCAGCTCAATGGGCCCGTCACCCCCTTGCAGGGGGAGAATAACTGAGGGGCTTTAGCCCCCCCAGTCACCTTTCCTCAGAACCAAATGCCTCCTCGCATCTGGTCAAGCACTTCATCCAAAGAAGCGGATGTAGTTGAAGCATCCGCATCGACGGTCAACCGTACGCGACTGCCACCGACCTTACGGAAAGCACTGTATTTCTCGTCGGACAGATCAGGATCGAACTGCATTGCTACAGCCTTCCAGTCGATCGCTCCATCCTGGATGTACCGCGTGATGGATATGCCATCAGCTTTTGCTGAAACATACCCCCCCATCAACGTGACCAGCTCATCCCGAATAGACTCTCGCTGTCCTTTACAGACATTGACGGTCTGCATGGCTTTCACCAGATCAGACTCGACTCGTTTAAGCTGGTCCGCATGCAGGGCCCATTGAACTCTCACTGCATCCTCGGGGGTGTAGTGGTCGCGCTCTGGATCCTTCGCTGGAGGCTTTCCGGTTTGAACCATCTCCCAGAATTCCAGCTCCTGATTCAACATCATGTCGATGAAAGAATCTTCTCGCTGAATTTCGAACACCACCGGAGCATGGCTAGGATGGTAAAAAACCAAATACCCCATGTCTGCTCCCGCTACCGCAATTTGGTGTTGAACCTGGGGGTAGTACAGCCGGTACCCCTTACTCGCTAAACGATTTACGAGTACATCTTCAAAATTGCTTGTGCTAGGACACTTTATTTCAACAGGTCGTCCTTGGTTTTGAATCCCATCGAAAGACGCCCTGATCACAGGGTGAATCGAGGATTCCGCACACATTGGCAAAGCAATGGTGTCGTATTCCTCTTCGAACCATGACCGTGCATAAGGCTCATGCACAATCCCGTGTCGAACCCATGGGTTTCGTGAAAGATCATCAATCGGCAACACGCCGCGAAGCTCTCCCCACAGACGCCATGGCGTTTTGAAGGGGGAGCTTCCCAGGATGACAGCTGCGTTGGAGGCCGAAACACCGCCCCTACGCCACTCATGCCATTGCGAAGTCCTTTGCCCAACATCAACGACTCGCATAACAGCCTCCTCGTGTGTTGGGGCTGCCCCAAGAGGGGTAAGCCCCTCTTGGGTTAATGGTGGATGATGAGCATGTCATCACATCGATCGTTGTTGCTGTTGAGCGGTTGCCTCTGCAGCGTCGAGCTGCTCTTTCGAATAGCGCAACAATTCAGCGGAGAAACCTGACTGCTCATCGAACCAGTCGCGAGCGGCTTGCCAGCAACCCGTGGACGACGCGCGATCGACAACGCTTTGGATGCGCTGGAGTACCTTCGGATGAATCGAGGAAGGGTCAAACTGAGCTGGGAGTTCACTCCCGCCCATTTCCTCGAACTCAGCGTCAGCCACCATATGGTGATCAGTCTGATTACCGGTAGTGGCGTAAGCCTGTTTAACCGCGCCAGAGCTCACAGGGACAACAACAGGTGCCGTTGGCTCAACTAGCATCGCCTGACCGTCGATCACTGCGTCAGGGTCGCCAGAGAACCCCTCACCATTCTGAATATCCAGAATCTCCATGGCGGTATCCATGCGCGGACTGGACAACGGCCAATCCTTACGGGCCCGCTTGGTGATGGTTTTGAGGTACATCTCTTCTGCCCAGTTCACCCAGGGGCCCTTGTCCTTTTTAAAGGCTTCAGACGAGTCCCGGATCTGGAAAATCTTCTCAGCCCTCACAGGGGTGACGAGGTGATCTCCACTAGGTAGCTTTGCGATGTTGTAACCACCGCGGAATTTACCCCTCTCCTCGATCGGCGCAAATGCGTCGAACTCGTGAATGGGAAGCTGCGCAGGGCCACGAAACTTAAAATGATCATTGCTGTAGACCAGCTCGGACTTTGACCATGAAATGCTGCCAGTATCGGTAGCAATCTTGACCAACCCCCGGTAGCTGATGTCCAGCATGATTCTTCCATCCCGCGGTACCAGGTAAGCAAGTGCCAAAGCAGGATTCAACGTCAACCCTACAGCTGCAACGTTGATCATTGCCATGATCACACTCGATGGATTGCTTTGGGCAATCTTGAGAGCGAAATCCTTGTTTTTCCCGCTGAACTGTTG
>LNAP01005986.1_pt1 | contig 10616 bp, 13 predicted proteins | sample 602601 | NCBI WGS metagenome assembly LNAP01 (sample SAMN02440304, study PRJNA202911) | soil metagenome | biome: Subtropical and temperate rainforests or woodlands; isolation source: soil samples (1 kg each in a 20% v/v slurry with milli Q water) were... ...
CAGGTGCAGGCCAACCGCGCCGCGGTCGCGCAGCTGTACCAGCGCGCGACGCTGGTTCAGGCCGCGGGCATGGCGGCGGCGATGCCGCTGCCGGTCTACGACGACGCCGTGCTGGTCCGCGACAGCGTGGCTGCTGCGATCGAGGAGTCGACGTTTGAGGCCTCCGACGCGGTGTATGTCAAGCTGCAGGTACTCCGCTCGCGGGTGCACACCGACATTACGGGGCGCCTCGCGCAGTCGGCGCGGCTGCTCGACTACACGCCGCGGCAGGTCATGCCTGGCCTGGCGCTCGCCTACGAGCTGCACGAGGACGCCACGCGCGAGGGCGAGCTGGTCGAGCGCAACGGCCTGCGTCATCCGGGCTTCATGCCGGCGCGCTCACTGCGGGTGCTGTCGGCATGACCGCGCCGAGCAATGCGGTGCGCTTGCTGGTCAACGGCGCCGAGTTCGGAGGCTGGAAGTCTGTTGCGATCCAGGCGGGTATCGAGCGCCAGGTCCGCGACTTCGACCTGACGATCACGAACAGCTGGCCAGGGAACACCGAGATTCCCCGCCGGGTACATCCCGGCGATGCGTGCGAGGTCTGGATCGGGGACGACAAGGTGCTGACCGGATACGTCGACGCGACACCGATCAGCTACGACGGGAAGTCGGTTTCGGTCGGCGTCCGCGGGCGCAGCAAGACCGGCGACCTGGTCGACTGCGCGGTGATCACGAAGACCAGCCAGTGGAGCAGCGCGAAGATCGAGCGAATCGCAGCGGACCTCGCCAAGCCCTACAACGTCGGGGTGGTCACGCAGGTCGACACCGGCGCGCCACTGTCGCACGCGAACGAGCAGGGCGAGTCGGTGTTTGAAGGCATCGAGCGCATGCTGAAGTTGCGGCAGCAGCTGGCCACTGACGATGCGCTCGGCCGACTGATGTTCATCTCGGTCGGCAGTGCAGGCAAGGCGACCACGGCGATCGTGACGGGCGAGAACGTGCTGAGGTGCGACGCGCCGCTGGACTTCAAGGATGTATTCACCGAATACATCGTCAAGGGGCAGCGCCCGGGCAGCGACGAGGAGTTCGGCGATGCCGTGGCGGGCGAAGCCGCCAGCATCACCGACGACACGATCAGCCGCCGGCGCGTCCTGGTAATCAAGCAGGGCGGCGAGTCGACCGGCAGCAGTGCCACGGACCGCGTCCGATATGAGCGTGCCCACCGGAAGGCGATGGCGCTTGCCACCACCTACACGGTCAATGGCTGGAGACAGGTCGATGGCTCGCTGTGGCTGCACAACATGTTGGTCCGGGTGCGCGACCCGCTGATCGGCTTCGACGACGAGTTCGTGATCGCCGAAATCAAGTACGAGCTGAGCGAAGCCGGCGAGCTGTGCGTGCTCAAGGTCGGCCCGAAGGACGGCTATGTCAACAAGCCACCGAAGAAGAAGAAGGACGGCAAGGCAGACGCCGGCGGCGACTGGAGCGACGTTCGACCTGCAGACGGCCGCAAGGTCATCACCAACAAGCCGACCAACGAGTTCGGGGACATCAAGCAATGACAGACCGATCGATGGCGCGGGCGCTCGCACCGCTAGGGCGGCGCCTGCAGAACTTCTTCGCGCGCGGCACCGTGGCACTGAGCAACCCGTCCAAGCTGATGCAGACGCTGCAGGTCAAGCTGCTGGCCGGCGAGACGCTGTCTGGGCTCGAGCATTTCGAGGCCTACGGCCTGACCTCGCGGCCTATGCCTGGCGCGGAGGTGGCTGCGCTCTTCATCGACGGCGACCGCTCGCACGGCATCGTGCTTGTCGTCGCCGATCGGCGCTACCGGATCAAAGGTCTGGAGGAGGGCGAGGTCGCGCTCTACGACGACCAGGGCCAGAGCATCGCGATCAAGCGCGACGGCATCGTCATCGACTGTGCCGGCAAGCCGCTCGCAATCATCAATTGCCCCAGCTTCACGCACGACGGCGTGAACGTCGGGGGCTCACACCGCCACGGCGGCGTGCAGCCCGGCCCCGGCAACACCTCCACGCCATCCTGACCATGCCCACCTACGCACCGGATATGCCGATCGTGATCAACGGCGTGGAGTCATCCTGGCTGGCTGTCACCGACCCGCTCGTACGCGCCGTCGTGATCTCGCTGTTCACCTGGCGCCGCGCCAAGCCCGATGACAAGCACGAGGGCGTGCGGTGGGGCTGGTGGGGCGATGGGCTCGACGACCAGCCGAACGACCAGATTGGTTCGCGCCTATGGCTGCTGAACCGAGAAAAGATCACCCAATCGACCCTGGTCCGTGCCCGCGACTACGCCGAGGAGGCGCTGCAGTGGCTGCTGGACGATGCCGTCGCCACAAAGATCACCGTGACCGCCGAGCGCATCGGCCTGGACGGTGTCGCGCTGCAGTGCGCGATCGATCGAGACGAAGGGACGCCGCTGCAGCTGCGCTTCGACAACACCTGGAGGACATTGAATGTTTGAGCGCCCGACACTCCGCGAGCTCGTCGCGCGCACGCTTGCAGACACGACGTCGCGCCTGACGGCCGACGAGCTGCTGCGCCGCGCCGACGCGCGCGTCTATGCCCGTGTCCTGGCCGGCGCGTCGCACGAGCTGCACGGTCACCTGCAGTGGATCGCCCAGCAGCCGATCTACGACACGGCCGAATCCGAGTTCCTGGAGCGCTGGGCCTCCCTCTGGAAGATCACGCGCAAGCCAGCCGAGTTCGCCAGCGGCCTGGTGGCATTCACCGGCGCGGGGCCCATCCCTGCGGGCACGGTCGTTCGCCGAGCCGATGCAGCAGAGTTCGAGGTGACCACGTCGACCGATGCGCCTGGCAACGTGCCGGTCCAGGCGCTCGTGGCCGGTGCCAGCGGCAACACCTCTGCCGGCACGCAGCTGTCCCTCATGACGCCGATTGCCGGGGTCAACACGGCGGCGACGGTGGTCAGCCTGGTCAATGGTTCGGACGTCGAGCTCGATGCGGATCTGAAGGCGCGCTTCCTGGAGCGGCTGCGCAAGCCGCCGAATGGCGGCAGCGCAAACGACTATGTCACGTGGGCGCTGGAGGTGCCAGGCGTGACGCGCGCGTGGGTCTTCCCGCAGGAGCTGGGCCCGGGAACGGTCACTGTGCGCTTCGTGCGCGACGGCGACACACCGATCATCCCGGATGCCGGCGAGGTCGCTGTGATGCAAGCGCACCTGAATGAGGTGCGCCCTGTCACGGCGACTGCCTATGCGTTCGCCCCGGTGGGGGTTCCGCTGAATTTCACGATTGACCTCACGCCGGACACGCCCGAAGTGCGCGCCGCAGTCGCCGCGTCGCTCGCCGAGATGGTCAAGCGAGAGGCGGCGCCTGGCGGCACTTCGTTGCTCAGCCACATGCGTGAAGCCATCAGCACCGCGACCGGCGAGACGGACCATGTGCTGGTGTCACCTGCTGCGGACGTGCCCCACACAACCGCGCAGATGGCGACGATGGGGGTCATCACATGGCTGCCCTGAGCGCTTCGGACTACGCATCAATGCTCGACGGCCTGATGCCTCGCGGACCGGCCTGGAACGACGAGCTGGTCGGCCGGCTGCTGGCGACATGGGCCGACGAGCTGGCCAGGCTGGACGCGCGCATCGACGTGCTGCTCGACGAGGCCGATCCTCGAACCGCACTCGAGCTGTTGGCCGATTGGGAGCGCGTGCTCGGGCTGCCCGACAAGTGCACGGCGTCCGTCGGCCTCTCCATCCCCGAGCGTCAGCGCTTGGCGTGGGCCAAGCTGATAGAGCAGGGTGGCCAGTCGAAGGCGTACTTCATTGCGCTCGCGGAGCGGTACGGCGAGCCGGGCGTGACCATCGATGACGGCTTCCGGCCGATGAGCTGCAACGACGACTGCAACGACGCGCTCAACAGCGACGCGGACCGCTTCGTATGGCGCGTGAATATTCCGCACCCAGCTGCCAACGCGCGGCTGATGAACTGCAACGACGACTGCAACGACGCCCTGCAGATGTATGCACTGTCGCTCGCCGAGTGCCCGCTCACCGAGCGCAAGCCTGCACACACCAACGTAATGTTTTCTTACCAAGAGTGAAAGGACATCGATGAAACGCATCGACACATCGACCCGCGCCATTGACCTGTTTGGCGTCGGCAAGGACGGCTTTAAGGACGGGAACCTTGCCTTAGGCGCGGCACCCACGGACTTCAACGCGGCGTGGCCGAACGGCGTGCAAGAAGAAATCATGAACGTGGTGGAGGCCGCCGGGCTGGCGGCGAACGGCGCGGATCTGACGCAGCTGCTCAAGGCGATCCGACGCCTCGCTGGTGGTGCAAGCCGAGTGATGGGCCTGGTGGGCGCCAACAACACAGGCGCTCCGCCGACGCAGTACGACCTGAAGGCGGACTCAGTGGTCTTCCGCACGGCTGCCACGGGAGAAACCTACACGGTCTCGCCGGTGACCGTGCTGACGAACAACATCGCGACCGCTGGCCCTGCGGCTAACGGGCGGGATCAGGTGGGAGCGTTCTCCGCTTCGACCTGGGTGCACCTGCACTTCATCTTCAATCCCACGACTTCGACTGTCGCAACGCTAAGCAGCGCGTCGGCCAACGCGCCCACGCTCCCGGACGGCTACACCGCCTCGGCCTACGCCGGCGCAGTGGTGCTCTCGGCCGGATCGCAGCTTCAGGTCGTAAAAATGCGCGGTGCGTGGGCAACCTACGACTCGCTGTCGGTCGTACTCGCCGGCAGCGCAACGGTCAACACTCCTTTCTCCACGGGTGCTTTTGTTCCGCCAAACGCACTGGAGTGGAAGCCGATGATCCAGAATCTTGCGCTTTCAGCGAACGCTGGCGGCGTCTATTCATGCACTCTCTTCTTGGATTCATACCAAGCTGGTCTGAGCGGAACGGGGGGGGCCAATGCAGTTTTCTCAGTCTCAGGCGGCTCTTGTTTTCTGCCCAATGTGGGGCAGTCAGCTGCTTACCGCATCTCCGTCTCTGCCGGTAGCGGCCCGGTCACGACGATCCAGGTGCAGGGCTACAAGATGCCCAATGGAGGCGAGTAAATGAAGAGTGCTTTTGTCAACGCGGCTGACGTGCTCACGGCCTATGGCTATCAGGTTTCGAACAACGATGATAGATGCGTCGAGGTCGATGACGACTTTGACATGCCCATCGGCCTCTCTCGCTTGGCGGCGGGGCAATGGATGCTACACGCGCCACCGGTTCAGGTGCCGACCAAAGTGTCGATGCGGCAGGCAAGGCTGGCGTTGCTTGCCGCTGGGAAACTCGCGGATGTTGAGGCTGCGATCTCGGCACTGGCCAACCCGCAAAAGGAAGCTGCTCAGATTGAGTGGGACTACTCATCGACGGTGGAGCGCGATTCGAACATCGTCGCGCTGCTCGGGCCAACGGTGAATCTCGATGACGCCGCTCTCGACGCTCTGTTCATCGCAGCCTCGAATCTCTGAGGCATCGCACTACCAACACAACCCGCTTCGGCGGGTTTTATTTTGCCCGAAAGGTTCCCATGCCCTACCTCTACCAAGCCATCCGAGCCTGGCTCGCCGACGCGATCCGTGAACGATGGCCTGCCATCCGGGCATGGTTCCCATCGAAGTGGGCTGCCCTGAAGGCGAAGGCCGCGGCGGTCTTCCAGAAGCTCCGCGCGCGGAAAACGGGGGATCGATGAACCAGCCGCCAGACTTTGGCCCCGTCGCCGTCCTCACCCTGATCTTCGGCTATGCGTTCGCCCCGCAGATCGCCGCGGTGGTCGCGCCCTACGTGCTGATCATGGTGGCGGCAGTGGCCGGATCCGCGATGCGCCTCGGCCAGATCGGCGCTACACCGCGCGGCGGGTCGTTCTGGCTGGTCTTCTATTCGACGCTGATCGCCATGTGCTTCACGGTGCCGCTGGCGGCCTACAGCGCGTCAAAGCTCACCGGCATCAGCGAAACCGGGCTCTATGGCTTCGTGTCCTTCGGCCTGGGCTACATCGGTGACCAATGGCCGCGGGTCATTCGATTCGTCGGCGGCCTCATCAAGTCCGGCCTCGAGCTGGTCGTGAAGAAAGGCGGCTCCGAATGAGCACCATCATCACCCTCGCAGGTGTGCACTTCATCATCTGCATCGGCATCGCCTGCTGTTGCATCTGCAGGCTTGGCGCCGGCGACAAGCGTGTGCTGCGTCGCATCCGGACCTTCTATCAGGCATCCCTGGCCGTGTCGCTCACTGCGGCGTTCGGGCCTGTGTTGCCGATGCCGCTGCGCTACTGGCCAGACTTCGTGCCAACAGCTGTCGCCGCCGTCGTCCTATTCGGCTTCCTGTGCGACTCCTACCGCTGGCGCTACGGTGCACCGGATGACGTGAAGACCGACCACGCCCCGCTGTCGGAGATTCCACCGGAGACGCTGCCATGAAGCGCACTTCAACCGAATGGACCCACGTGCTCTTGGCGTGCGGCGTGGCGGCCGGTGTCGCCACCGCGTGGGGATTGGTGCTGAGCGACGAGATCGGTGACAGCACCTTCTCGAAGGGAGATGCCGACATCGTCGACTTCCTGCCCGAGATCATCCACGAGAGCGCCTACCTCACGCGCCTAGTCGAGAACCTGAACTACTCGCCCGACGGGTTGGTGCGCACGTTTGGCGCGCATCGCATCACGCCGGCTCAGGCACTGAGGTTCGGACGGATTGAAGGTGCACGGCCGCGCCCTGCGAACCAGCAGGCCATTGCCAATCAGATATACGGCGGCGAATGGGGACGGGTGAACCTCGGCAATCTGCACCAGGGCGACGGCTGGCGGTTCCGCGGCCGCGGCGTGATCCAGATCACCGGGCGGGCGAACTATGCGCGCGTGGGCGATCTGATGGGGCAGGACCTGACCGTCACACCCGAATTGCTCGAGCAGCCGCGTTTCGCGCTGGAGGCCTGCATCCACTGGTGGGAGGACCGCATTCCCGACTCGATGCTCGGCGACACGTCTTGGCTGCGCGCCCGTGTGAACGGCGGCACGCTCGGTCTCGCCGAGGTCCGGAGACTGACCGCCATCGTGCGCCGGCAGCTCGAGGTGGAAGCGTGATCACCGCCGCGCGCTGGGCACTGGCGAACTGGAAGCTCGTGCTGCTGGTCGCGGTGTTGGCCGGGCTGACCTCTGCGCTCGGCGTGCAGTCGGTGCGCCTGGCTGGTGCGCGTTCTGACCTCTCCACCGAGAAGGCAGCGCGCGCCCAAGAAACGAATGACCGCCTGCGCGCCGCGCTGCGCGAGTCCGAGCGCGTCGCCGCGCTGCAGATGACCCATGCCACCACCCAACAGGAGATCATCGATGTCTATGAAACCCGCCTCAAGACCGTTCAGGACGGCCGCACTGCTGATGCTGCTGACGCTCAGCGGGTGCGCCGCCAACTTACCGCCTTCGCCGCCCATGATCGCGAAGCAGCCCGAAGCGACCCCGCTGCCTGCGAGCGTGTCGCGGATCGATCCGCAGTCCTCGCAGATGTGGCTGCAGAAGGTCGAGACCTACTTGCGGAAGGTCGACGAGTTGTCGAAGGCCGAGACGCCGAGGTGACGCTGCTGCTGGGCACGGTGCGCAACGACCGCGCGCTGCTGGCGCCGGTCGACTACTCGCTCCCGCTCGGCAATCGACTGCTCACCAAATAGCTCTTCTGGCATGCCTCTCCCTCGGCGTTCGCGCTTGGGGACTTTATCGCTTCTGTTGTCAGTGCGCGCAGAACGTCTTGGCGACGTTGCTGCGCACGAGACGAATTTCGGAGAATTCAACGGGCACCGCGAGCGATGCCGGCGCAGCCGTGTCCAGCAGTGGATAGAGTCGAATGCTCTCGATCCTGTCGCTTTTGACCATTGGCAGGAGCTTCAGGTCAACGGTGTAAGTGTGCGGTGCATCATCGGACAGGACCGGCAATTGAAGCCGATCCTCGAAGTAATTTCCATTGGGCGCGCGCGTCGAGATCAGCACGTAGAAGAAGCGAAGGGTGGCCGCTTCTGGAATGGCAGCGGTAACCTTCAGGGCTTGATAGTCGCCTACGCACACGGCGCCCGCCACGGGAGTCCACGGATTCTCGTACAGGCTGTCCCATCGAACCCGTTTCTTACCTTCGAGCACAGCATCGTCAATCGTGTTGGGCGCGCTTTCAACGGGGGACAGATCGGTGTTCTCCGGGCGTCCGTAAACTTGGTTTTCGTAGGCTGACACTGTCGCGTGCGGAGAACGATGGATTCTCACATCGATACGTGGATACGTCAGCACGAGGCCTTGTGGGCCGCCGCCCAATCCCTCGAATTCAATTGTCACCTCTTCACCTTTCCAGTCACTCGCATCCAGATCGATGTCGACAGCTTGGCCAGGCCTGACAGAAAACTGTTGCATGGCGTCTGTGTGCGCACCCGCAGTGCGGACTCGCAGCGCCAGAACAGCCAGGGCAACACCGCGGTTGTGCACCTTAGTCTTGAAGGATGCTGTCGTCGTATTGGCCGGCAATCTCACCCTCCATAACGCCTGCTGGCCAATGGGGAGGTAGAGGTTTAAGCGCTCGTGTGTTTTCCAGCTCACAGGCCTGCTCTCGTGGTCCATGCCGCGGATCCATTTGCTTTGCGGGTAATCTGGGTTGTCTTTGAACCAGACGTTCTGGAGAACGAAATCACCCTGCATCGTCCACCTCTGGCGGCTTCCAAAGCCGGCCAGTTCAGTCTCCGCAAAGAACCGGGAGAAGCGTGAAAATTCGTAGACGGGCGGCCAGAAGAAAACCATCATCTCGCAATAGGTCGGCGCCGTTAGGTAGTGGCGTTGGCAAGCGTCAGCGCTGAGTGAGCGGCTTTGAAGAAACGGGGTCTTGTTGTCAAAGGACAAGTTTGCAGGCACATAAAAACCGGCCATTGCGGCGACGAGCGCGTAGCCTGCCACCGTCGCCGGTCGGCGCGGGATCGCATGCGCCACCGAACTGCCGAGCTGCAGGCACAGCCCGGCCAGTCCGATCCAAAAATAAACAGAAAGGGATACGTACCAAGCGCCGATGCCTGTACGAGCCAACGAAATCTGGTACAGATAAAGGACGACCCAGGCCATCATGGCAACGCCAGGGATAGCCCATGTCGGAATCGCCTTTTCGCGAGTCCAGGTGCGTGCAGCAATTACAGCTAAAGCGATGGCAAGGAGCGCGCCGGCAAGGCCGAGATAGTTTGCCAATGGATAGTCGGCAATGTTTGCTACGTCCGGCGTGAAGGGTCGGCCCAGCGCGCCAACGATCATCCGAAAGTTGAAAAAGGCATGCTTGCTGCCGGAACTCACTATGAAGTAATCGACGTACTGCACCATCGGCGCGTGGATGCAGACGGCGCCGAGGATGATGGTCACGAGTTGGGCGCGGCTGAACTTGAGCCCGAGCGCCCCCGCGAATAAGACGATCCAAGTGATCGCCATGCCCCACGCCCAGGCAGAGATGCCGCCACCCACGATGATCAGCGTCACGCCCTTCCACGTTCGCGGGAAATGGACTGCACCCCATAGACCAAGTAAAAAACCGAGGCTGTCAAAGCCCATCGTCAAGCCAGTATCCCCGTAGGCGAACAATCCGACCTGCACTGGCGCGAAGATCATGAAGGAAGTTGTCAGCAGCATGGTCATGCGCGCGGCAAGCGTTGGCAACAACCTAGCGAAAATCAAATAAACCAAGCCCACGCGCAGAACGCCAAGCAGCAGAGATAAGCCTGCTTCTGTAAAGGCGTCCCAGTGCCCGGCGGTCATCCACCACGCCCTCAGAAGCAATGGGATGGCCGTAAAGTGCGGGCCGTGTGGCGATCCGTCTAGAACTCGCCCCAGCGTCACGCCTTCGTTCCACATCCGCGTCAGGTGCGGAATGTAGGCGGCGTAATCGTCCTGGAAATTCGCCCCACCGCTTCGGAGAACGTACCAAGCCATGAGGTAGGCCGGAATGCACGCCAAGAGACAGGCAAGTAGGATCGCGCAAGTGCGCAGAGGCCGCCGCCACTGGCCATTCATATTGTTGTGAAATCGCATTTACTTGTTGGGAGCTTGCGGCGCAATGCACTGGGCCGTCAGGAGCCGGCAGGAGCCGGCGACAGGTCACGTCCAGCGAATGCCAGGGATCTCGTCACGAAAAAATCCAGCAGAGCCGGCCAGCTCGTCGATGGAGTGAGACAGCGTTCCTTCGCCAGATTCGAGGTGGTCTGGATGGATGTGTACACTGTTGTTCGATCCGGTGTCGATGATGGAGATAACCATGGGCTATCTTGCCACGGAGCGGCACGCCATCAGGCCCCATAAGGGTCGCATTCATGACGTGCCACTGTGGGGACTTTCCGATCAGGCAACTGGAAGCGCAGTTCGCCACGCCTAGGCACTCGGCGTACTACGTCGGCCTGTAGCTTTTCACCCTTGTGGCGGAGAAGGAAGACAGTGCAAAACACTGTGAAAGCATGCAGTACTTTTGCGCTTCGGCCGGCGTATCTTTTAGCGTAACTTTTGTGGTCGACGCTGCTTCTTCATTGGAGGAAAGACCTCGCCATCATGGGCGTGTGGCCCGCGAAGTCCTCGGGTTTTTTCTCGGGCGTCTCGGACTTTCCCTTGTCGGTCAGCATCTTTTCCTGTTTCTCCATCGA
>LNAP01014686.1_pt1 | contig 10616 bp, 9 predicted proteins | sample 602601 | NCBI WGS metagenome assembly LNAP01 (sample SAMN02440304, study PRJNA202911) | soil metagenome | biome: Subtropical and temperate rainforests or woodlands; isolation source: soil samples (1 kg each in a 20% v/v slurry with milli Q water) were... ...
TAAGGGTTAGCCTGTCCTGAGTAGCGGCGCCGGTACCGGGTCTGTCTTGGGCATGTTGCGCCGATAATTGAGGACTTCGCCTAAAACAATGACCGACGGACTGGCCATTTTGTGGAGCTGCACGTCGGCGGCCAGGTTTTGCAGGGTGGTGGCGATGTGCCGCTGCGTGGCGCAGCTAACGTGTTGAACCACGGCCACCGGCAAGGTTTTTGCAAAGCCGGCCGCCAACAGTTCGCGAGTCAGGTTGTCGATGCGGCCGACGCCCATATAGCAAACAATGGTCATGCCGCTTTGCGCCAGCGCGGTCCAGTCCGGACGCGTTCCATCCGCCGTATGGGCGGTAACCAGCGTGACGCCGCGCGAGACTTCGCGATGGGTTAACGGCAGACCGAGCGCGCTGCCCACGGCCAGGCCGGCCGTGATGCCGCTGATGCTGTCGACGCGGATGCCGCGCCGGCTCAACCACTCCATCTCTTCGCCGCCGCGGCCGAAGATGAACGGGTCGCCGCCTTTCAGACGGGCGACGGTATGGCCTAATCGCGCATAGCGCGCCATGAGCCGAAGAATGAAGTCCTGAGCGGTCGAAGGGCTGCCGCCGCGCTTGCCGACTTTGATGATTCGCGTCGCGGCGCCTGCCAAGTCCAGAATCTCCTGGCTGACGAGGTCGTCCACCAGCCAGATCGAGCATTCCTTGAGAACACGCACGGCTTTGACGGTCAGCAGGTCGGGGTCGCCCGGGCCGGCGCCAACCAGCCAGACCATGCTTGATGAATGACGCGATTTGGTATGAATGAATGTGCTCATGCTGGCTGCTCCAGTCCGTTGTTTCGCTGAATCAATCGTTTGATCTGCGGCAGGCACGACCCGCAGCCCGTGCCGCATTTGAGTTTGTCCTTGAGCTGCGCCAGGGTGTCGCCCTGGGCGATAGCTTGTTCGATGGCTTGATCGCTGACGCTTTCGCACGTGCAGACGATGCGCGCACGCGTGAAAGCCTGAACGCGGCCCAGCAGTACATGGCTTATGTTTTCAGGCGCCAGCCCGGTGTCGGCCCATTGCAGCAAGGAGTCGTGCGCCCGTGTATCGCCCGCCAGCAAGAACGCCTTGATGGTGTCGTTATGACGCAAAATACGGCGCACCAGTCCTCGGGCAGGGTCGTCAAAGGCCAGATCGGCCTGATCGAGGCTGAGGTCATGAATGAGTTCGTTCAACTGGGCGCCCTGGGGCGGGCGCGGCCCGGCCATACGCAAGCGTATGCCTTCGTGGCCAATGGCCGTGGGCAAGAGAACGGCATATGGAAACACGCTCAGCCACTTGCCGAGCTTCTGGCGCAGCGGGCCGATCGACCCTTGCAGCCATCCGTTGGCATGCCATTCGTATTTCATGGCTTCGATGCCGACGGCGCTGTGCTTCAGTTCGGGCTGGTGCGAGACCGGATCGCGCGCGGTATTGGCCAGGGCGTTGACGCCGTCGCCGGCCATAAAGCCGCTGCCCCAATGCATGGGGATATAGCCGTGGCCGGGCTTTAACGTGTCGTCGCTGATCGCGGGCAGAATCAGGTGGCCGCGTTTCGACTTGACCTTGACGATGGCATCGTTGGTCAGCTTGAAACGTTGCATGTCGAGCGGATGCAGATGAATAAACGGTTCTTCGGCATGGCGCGTGAGCGCGGGCACCAGCCCCGTGCGGCTCATGGTGTGCCATTGGTCGCGCGAACGGCCGGTGGTCAGGCGGATAGGGTAATGCGCCGACACGGCCTCCGCGACCGGGGTGTAGCCGATATCCAGAAACCGGGCGCGTTGATTGGGGGTGGCAAAGAGGCCGTCCTGATACAGGCGCACGGAATGCCTTGCCGGCTTTGTGTAGGGCCATTGCTGCGGGCCGTGGGCTTCCAGCTGGGCATAATCCAGGGCGCTGTAGTCCAGGTCGCGGCCCGCGGTGGTGAGCGCGTGCTCGGCGAAGATCTGGGCTTCATCTTTATAGTCGAACAATGCCCCCTTATGCGGGGCGATTTGAGCGGCGAGTTTTTGGGCGACCATGCAAACGAGCTTCCAGTCGGGCAGCGCCTCTGCGGGGGGCGTAATCGCAGCGTGTACGCGGCTGATCCGGCGCTCGGAGTTGGTGACGGTGCCTTCCTTTTCAGGCCAGGTTGCGGCGGGCAGAACCAGGTCGGCATAGGCCAGTGTTTCGGTATTGGCAAAGGCTTCCTGCACGATGACCATCTCGGCCTTTTGCAAGGCGGCCCGAACGACGGCTTGATGGGGCATCGATTGGGCGGGATTGGTCGCGGCAATCCACAGCACCTTGATCCGGCCTTGTAGCACCGCGTCGAACATGTCGATGGCCGTGTGCCCGGGGGTCGCGGGCAGTTCCGGCACCTGCCAAAGCGCGGCGATTTCTGCGCGATGTCCGGCGTTATTAGGGTCGCGGTGGCCGGGCAGCAGCGTGGCCATGCCGCCGGCTTCGCGCCCGCCCATGGCGTTAGGTTGCCCGGTCAATGAAAAAGGGCCCGTGCCGGGTCTGCCGATTTGCCCGGTCGCCAGATGCAAATGAATAAGCGCCGCGTTTTTGGCGGTGCCGCTGCTCGATTGATTCAGCCCCATGGTGTAGAGCGACAATGCCGAACCGGCTTGGCCGAACCAGCGCGCGCACTGGATAATATCCGCGGCCGGCACGGCGCAGATGTCTTGCACGGATTGGGGCGTAAATTCGTGTACGCGCTGCTTAAGGGCGGCAAAGCCTTCGGTGTGCTGTTCGATGTAGTCCTGGTCGATCAGCTTGTCCCACACCAGAACGTTGAGCATGGCGTGAAACAGGGCGACGTCGGTGCCGGGCGCTATGGCCAGGTGCAGGTCGGCAATATCGCAGGTGTCGGTGCGTCGCGGGTCGATCACGATAATTTTCATGTGTGGCCGTTGCACCTTGGCCGCTTCCAGGCGGCGGTACAACACCGGGTGTGCGTAGGCCATGTTGGAGCCCGCGATCAGCACCGTGTCGGCATAATCCAGGTCGCTGTAGCAGGACGGAGGCGCATCGGCGCCCAGAGTCAGCTTGTAGCCCGAGACGGCGCTGGACATGCACAGGCGCGAGTTCGTGTCGATATGGTTCGTGCCGATCAGCCCGCGGGCAAACTTGTTGAAGACGGCATAGTCTTCGGTCAGCAATTGCCCGGATAAATAGAAGCCGATCGCGTCGGGGCCATGTTGCGCCATGATGTCGCGCAACTTGGCGGCGGCGATCGCCGTGGCCTCGTCCAGCGCGATCGCGCGGCGCGGTTCGTTTTTGCCGCCGCGCCATTGGGCCGACAATATCCGGCTTTCATCCTGTCGAATGGTGGCGGCCAGCGTCATACCTTTGCTGCATAGCTTGCCCAGGCTGGAGGGGTGTGAAGGATCGCCCTCGACACGTACGACGCGCTGGTTTTCGGTATGTATTTGTACGCCGCAGCCGGTGCCGCAATAGCAGCACACCGAGGCAACGGCATGGTGGACGACGGGAAGATCGGGGGCGTTCATGGTTCAGCCTTGGACGTTCAGGTTCAGGTACACGTGATCGTCCTGGACCCGAACGTCGATCTTGTGGGCGCAGCCCACATCGGGCGCTTGCGCCTGACCGTTTTCCAGGCTGATGGTCCAGCTATGCAAGGGGCAGGTGACGGAGTGCCCATGGATCAGGCCGGACGAGAGCGGACCGCCTTTGTGGGGGCAGCGGTCCACCACCGCAAAAACATGGTGGTCCGAGGCTTTGAACAGCGCGATATTCTCTTCGCCTGCGCGTTGGACAACGCGCGCGCCCAAAACGGGAATGTCGTCGATGTGGCAAATGGCGGTCCATTCAAATGCGGTCGTTGATAGGTTCATGGTCGTCTCAGGCGGTAAGGGGTTCGAATTCGCGGCGGGCGGGGGTGGGTGCAATGCGCTCGGCCCAGGGGTCCGTTTCGAAGGACAAGGCGAATTTCAGACGTTCATACAGTTGGGCGCGATAAACGGCGTCGGCAACGACTTTGGACTTGGCATAATCCAGGCCGACACGGCTCAGGTAATGGCAGGTGCGCTCCAGGTAGAACGCTTCTTCGCGATAGAGCTGCAAGAAGGCGCCGCAGTACTCCAGGACCTCGTCGTGGGTTTGCACTTTGACAAAGAACTGCGCCACTTCGGTTTTAATTCCGCCGTTGCCGCCGACATAAAGCTCCCAGCCCGAATCCACCGCAATAATGCCGATGTCTTTAATGCCCGACTCGGCACAGTTGCGCGGACAGCCCGACACCGCCAGCTTGACCTTGTGCGGGCTGGTCATTCCGACCAGCTCTTTTTCCAGCGCGATGCCCATGCCGGTGGAGTCTTGCGTGCCGAAGCGGCAGAACTCTTTGCCGACGCAGGTTTTGACGGTGCGCAGTGTTTTGCCATAAGCGTGGCCCGATGGCATATCGAGGTCTTTCCAGACGCTGGGCAGGTCTTCTTTCTTGATGCCCAGCAAATCAATACGCTGGCCGCCGGTTACTTTAACCATGGGCACCTTGTATTTATCGGCCACGTCGGCAATACGGCGCAATTCGGACGGATTGGTTACGCCGCCCCACATGCGCGGCACCACCGAGTACGTGCCGTCTTTCTGGATATTGGCGTGCACGCGTTCATTGACCAGACGCGATTGCGCATCGTCCTTGGCTTCGCCAGGCCAGGTGGCGGTGACGTAGTAGTTCAGCGCCGGGCGGCACGTGGCGCAGCCGTCCGGCGTGCGCCACTCCAGAAAGCGCATGGCGGCGGTGATCGACGTCAGGTGCTGCTCTTTGATCGTCTTGCGAATCTGGCCGTGGGTATAGTCGGCGCAGGCGCAGATCGGCTTTTCGGATTTGGGCTTGATGTCGGCGGCGCCGCCGACGCAGTTGATCAGGATTTGTTCAACCAGGCCCGCGCATGAGCCGCAGGAGCTTGAGGCCTTGGTGTGTTTTTTGATTTCATCGACCGTAAACAGGCCTTTTTCGCGGATGGCCTGAACGATGGCGCCTTTGCATACGCCGTTGCAGCCGCAGACTTCGGTGCTGTCCGGCATGCCTGCTATGCTGTTTTCGCCCGCATGCCCGGTGTCGCCGATGGAGCCTTCTCCGAACATCAGGTGTTCGCGCAGTTCGGCAATGGATTTGGCCTCGCGGATGAGGCGAAAATACCAGGCGCCGTCCACGGTATCGCCATACAGGCACGCGCCGATCAGCTTGTCGTCCTTGATCACCAGCTTTTTATAAACGCCCCCTTGGGGATCGGCCAGCGTAATGGCCTCGGTCGTATCGCCGCCCACAAAGTCGCCCGCGGAGAACACGTCGATGCCGGTGACTTTGAGCTTGGTCGAGGTGGTGCTGCCGGCGTAGCGGCCAATGCCGAAAAAGGCCAGGTGGTTGGCGGCCACCTTGGCTTGCTCAAAGAGGGGCGCGACCAGGCCATACGCGGTACCGCGATGGCTGACGCATTCGCCCACCGCATAAATGCTGGGGTCGTAGGTTTGCAAGGTATCGTTAACGACGTATAAATGCCCGCCTGCTCGGCCAGCTCGGTGTTGGGGCGGATGCCGACGGCCATGACAACCAGGTCGGCGGCGACTTCGGATCCGTCCTTGAATCGCAGCCCTTTTACGTTCCCGGCGCCGTCGTTCAGGATGGCGTCTGTCTGATGCTGCATCAGGAAGGTCAGGCCGCGCTGTTCGAGGCTGGTTTGCAGCAGCCGGGCGGCGGCGCTGTCGAGCTGGCGGTCCAGCAGCGTTGCACCCAAATGCACGACCGACACTTTCATGCCGCGTGTCGCCAGGCCGTTGGCGGCTTCCAGCCCCAGCAGGCCGCCGCCGATGACGACCGCATGCCGGAACCGTGCGGCAGCGTCTATCATGAGATTGACGTCGCGAATATCGCGAAAGGTAATGACGCCCTTCAGGTCATGGCCGGGAACGGGCAGGATAAAAGGATTGGAGCCGGTGGCCAGCAGCAGGCGGTCGTACTTGGCCAGGGTGCCGTCGTCGGCGTGCACTTCTTTGCGGCCGCGGTGTATGCGGGTGATTGTGCAATTAAGAAAAAGACGGATATTGTTTTCTTCGTACCAGCCAAGGTCGTTCAGCACGATGTCTTGAATGGTTTGTTCACCCGTCAATACCGGCGACAGCAAAATCCGGTTGTAGTTGGGATAGGGCTCAGAGCCGAACACGGTAATGTCATACAGATCCGGATCCAGCTTGATCAGTTCTTCCACCGTTCTGATGCCGGCCATGCCGTTGCCGATAACGACGAGTTTCAATTTTTTCATCATGCGCTTACCGAGGAGGGATGTTCAGAAGTGGCGTGGTTTGGGATAATGCCGTGGAGCCCGGCCGTGCCGGCATTGGGATGGCGGTGGCGCTGATGCAAAAAGCCCACCACCGCCGCCCGACAGGCCAGATAGCCGGCGTCATTGACCAGCGCTATCCTATTCCTGGGCCGCGCCAGACCGACCTGCATGATCTCGCCTATCGTGGCGGCGGGGCCATTGCTCAGCATGACGATACGGTCGGACAGCAGCACCGCTTCATCGACATCATGGGTCACCATGACCGTCGTGGTTTCGGTCTGGGCCACAATGCGCAGAAGCTCGTCCTGCAAGTGCGCCCGTGTCAGTGCGTCGAGCGCGCCGAAGGGCTCGTCCATCAATAAGACCTTGGGTTCGATGGCCAAGGCGCGGGCAATACCGACGCGCTGCTTCATGCCGCCCGAGATTTCTTTAGGCAGCTTGTGTTCGGACTGGCTTAAGCCGACGAGGCTTAGCGCAGCCGACGTTCGCTCCCGAAGTCGGCGCGCGCTTTCAGTGGCTGAAAACACCCGTTCCACCGCCAGGTAGACATTCTGAAAGCAGGTCAGCCAGGGCAGCAGCGAATGGTTCTGAAAGACCACGGCGCGATCCGGGCCGGGTCCGCGGATTTCTTTTCCGGCGCAAAGCAGGACGCCCTGGGTGGGCTGGGCGATACCGGCGATCAGGTTCAGCAAGGTGGATTTTCCGCAGCCCGAGTGCCCGATCAGTGAGACGAATTCGCCTTTGCGTATGGACAGATTGATATCGCGCAGGGCAATAAAAGGGCCGCTCTTGGTGTTGAAGACTTGTTCGACATATTCAATGCTGATAAATTTTTCCATGGCATCAACTCTCGCTGTGGCTGTAACGGCGACCCAATGCAAGCAGCGCCAGATCAAGCAGTAAGCCGACTATTCCGATAATAAAAATGGCGATCAAAATGTGCTGAACGTTCAGGTTGTTCCATTCGTCCCACAGCCAGAACCCGAGGCCGGTGCCGCCGGTCAGCATCTCGGCGGCGACAATGACCAGCCAGGCTGTGCCGATCGAAAGCCGGATGCCGGTGATCAGATAGGGCAGAACGGAGGGCAAAAGAATGCTTTTGAATATCTTCCATTCGCTCAGGCTGAGCACGCGCGCCACGTTCAGATAGTCTTGGGGAACCTGCCTGACCCCGTCGGCGGTATTGATCACAATGGGCCAGATCGAGCAAATGAAGATGGCCCAGATGGCGGCCGGGTCGGCGGCCTTGAAGAGCAGCAGGCCCAGCGGCAGCCAGGCGAGCGGCGAGACGGGCCGCAACAGGCTGATGACGGGTGAGAAAATGGCATCAAGACTGTGAAACCGGCCGATCAGGAAGCCAGCCGGAATACCCACTGCCGCCGCGCATAAAAAACCTACCGTGACGCGGCCCAGCGAGGCCAGGATGTTCCAGCCTATGCCCAGGTCGTTGGGGCCATTGTCGTAAAACGGGTCTTTGAAAAGCGCGACCGCTGCATCGAAGGTGGGACCCGGAGCGGGAATCTCGACCACCTTCAGCGCAATCAATTGCCAGGCCAGCAGCAGTAAAGCAAAGCCGACAGCCGGCCCGGCTGCTGTGGTGAGCCATCGTTCGGCCTTGTCGCGCAAAAGCGCACCGCGTAAAGACGAATTCAGGGAGCCTGCAAAAATAGCCATCTTCGTGCTCCTAGTTTGATGCATTGACGGTGAAGCCGTCCGCATAGGCGGCGGGGTCGGCAGCGTCCCAGACGACGCCGTCCAGCAGCTTGGCCGAGCGCATGGGGGCAGAGGGAAGGGCTGTGCCCGCTGCCGTGGCGGCCTGTTGGTAAAGGTCTATCTGATTGATCTGCCGGGCAACGGCCAGGTAGTCGGGGTGTTCTTTAAGCAATCCCCAGCGTTTGTGCTGAGTCAGAAACCACATGCCGTCGCTCAGATAGGGAAAGGTCACCGCGCCGTCGTCATAGAAGCGCATGGCATGGTTATCCGTCCACGATTTGCCCAGGCCGTCGCTGTATTGGCCGAGCATGCGGCCTACGATGAGATCGGCGTGGGTATTGACGTAGGATTTGGCGGCAATGGTTTGCGCCGTCTTGCGGATATTCTCGGCCGAGCTGTCTATCCACTGGCTGGCTTCCAGAATGGCGGCCGTCACGGCGCGCGCGGTATTCGGGTATTGCTTGACGAATTCGGCGCGCGTGCCCAGGACTTTTTCCGGATGATCGGGCCAGATTTCTTGCGACGTGGCCGCCGTAAACCCAATGTTGTCGGCAATGGCCCGCGCGTTCCAGGGCTCGCCGACGCAATACCCGTCCATATTGCCGATGCGCATATTGGCGACCATTTGAGGCGGCGGGACAGTGATGACGCGCGCATCCTTGAGCGGGTTGATGCCGTAGCTGGCGAGCCAGTAGTACAACCACATCGCATGCGTTCCGGTAGGAAAGGTTTCGGCGAAGGTGTATTGACGAGTGTTGCCTGCGATTTGTTTCTTGAGCGATTCGCCGTCGGTGATGCCGGCTGCGCGCAATTGACTCGACAGGCTGATGGCCTGGCCATTTTGATTGAGGGTCATGAGGACCGCCATGTCTTTTTTGGGACCGGACGTCCCAAGATGCACGCCATAGATCAGGCCATACAGCACATGGGCGAAATCCAGGTCGCCGTTGATGAGTTTTTCACGCACGCCGGCCCATGAGGCCTCTTTGCTGGGAATAATTTTGACGCCATGCTTGGTGTCAAACCCCAGCACCGAAGCCATGACGACCGAGGCGCAATCGGTCAGTGGAATAAAACCGATTTTTCAGGGGCATCGGAGCCCGCCGCCCAGGCGCCGGCGCGCAGCAAAGGGTCAAGCAACGCGAGCGCACTGGCGCCTGCGGCTGTTTTGACGGCTTTGTCGAGCCATTGGCGCCGTTGAATATTCACATCCTGAGAGTCCGTTGTTGCGGACGCAGACGGGGCGGTGACGGCAGGTTTATCGGTAAAGTCCATGGGTATCCCTGTTTGACGGTTGATGCCTGGGCCAGCCTGTTGCCAGGATGCATAACGCGGGGGACAACGGCGGCCACTACTGGGTTAGAAGCAAGTTCCATGCCAGTTTTTATCGTCAGGAAATGGGGTTGTGATGAGCAGGGTGTGCACCAGGATTACGAGCAGATTGGCGCGCTGTGCACCGCGACCGGGCGTGCGTGGTTTTAGTTTGAGAGATCCGGACCACGGCGAAGCGTGATGGAAACCAAACTAAAGAAACCCTCGTTTTTGTCGTAAACGTCGCTAAGGCGTACAACACGTTTTTGGTATGGATGGTCTGTACCGCGTCGTAAGGCGCGAGCGTTATTCACCAGAGGTAATACATTTATGCTGGGTTGGACTTTGGCTCGTTTAGGGCGCGGCGATCGCGCAACCGGAAAAGCGGACATGCTTGGGCGACTGGCCGCCATTAACAAGGCGCAGGCGGTCGTCGAGTTCGACCTGCAGGGTTATGTGTTGGCCGCCAACCGGAATTTCCTCGATACATTCGGCTATACGCTCGACGAAGTGCTGGGGCAGCATCACCGCATCTTTGTCGACGCGGACGAATCCCGATCACGCAAGTATGCCGCGTTCTGGCAAAAACTGGGTTCGGGCGCCTACGATGCGGGGCGTTATAAAAGAATCGCCAAAAATGGCCGGGAGCTTTGGCTGCAGGCGTCGTATAGCCCTATCGTCGATGCGAGCGGCAAACCCGTGAAGGTCGTGAAGTACGCCACCGATATTACGGCGCAAGCGCGCCGCAATGCGGATCTTGAAGGCCAGCTTGAGGCTATTTCAAAAGTCCAGGCCGTGATCGAATTTGAGCTGGATGGCACCATTATTGGCGCCAACGATTTATTCCTGGACGCGCTGGGGTATTCAAGCGAGGAAATCACCGGCCGCCACCATAGTATGTTCGTGCGCCCCGAAGAACGTGCGGGCGCCGAATACCGCGATTTCTGGCGCAAGCTGGCTTTGGGCGAACACGACAGCGGACAATACCTGCGCATTGGCAAGGGCGGTCGGCAGGTATGGGTGGAGGCCAGCTATAACCCGATCTTCGACGCGTCGGGCAAGCCTTTCAAAGTGGTGAAATACGCCACCGACATTACCCGGCGCTTTACGGCGGCGCAAACGCTGGGCGTGACGGTGGACGGCATGAAGCAGAACGCGCAGCGCGCGGCGGACGTCAATGAGTTGGCACGCCAGGCTTGCGATGTGGCTGAAAAGGGCGGACAAATGGTTCAGAGCGTGGTGCACACCATGGACACCATTACTGAAAGTTCGCGCAAGATATCCGAA
>LNAP01005987.1_pt1 | contig 10614 bp, 8 predicted proteins | sample 602601 | NCBI WGS metagenome assembly LNAP01 (sample SAMN02440304, study PRJNA202911) | soil metagenome | biome: Subtropical and temperate rainforests or woodlands; isolation source: soil samples (1 kg each in a 20% v/v slurry with milli Q water) were... ...
TGTAACACCCCGTCAAGCATGATCCCTTTCCGACAAGCATGATCTCACTTTACAACTCTTTCTTTGTGATTTGGAGAAGCGTTGAAGAACGCTGTTATAAAGAAGAGAGCGTTGAAGAACGCTATTTCTAGAGAAGACAGCGTTGAAGAACGCTTTTAGTTGTTCGCCAAGTAGTAGGCAGCGGTGAGACTGGAGCACATCTCGTCGTAGATGATAGAGAGTTTGAGAGCACAGTCATGGAATCGTTGCCTCTGTTTTGTGAGCTGTGCAGTGCATGTATCCCACTTCGTGTTGCGTTTGCCTTCAATATCCATGAAGGCGATGCGGGGGAGATCGGTGAGTCCCAATACGTTATTCAGCAGCTGCTGTGCGTCCTGATGGATTCCTCTCTCCCGATTCGTGCCGATATTGCGCGCTTCGATTTGATCATACAGCTGTCGCCTGACGAGTAGAGCGCTGGGAATCACCTGAATGGCATTGATAATATCCGGGCGTCTGCGTCTGCGGGGAGGCGAGTGGCTGCGACTGCGACTGCGACTGCGACTGCGAGCGCGTCTGCGTGACTGCGATGCGGGTGAAGGCGGTGCAGCTGCAGGTGCGCGCAAATGGGGAGTGTGGTGTACGTATGCGATGTGCAGTGTGTCGTCATAGAAATTCTGCAGTCGCTGCAACAGCTGATCGGCTGTTATGCCGGCTGTGTTGATGATGGCATTATATTCTGCCCCAAGTGCGATGCGATCGGGGTTGGGGATGCACGCTCCCTCTGCGTTTATGCGGGTGATCAGTTGGTCGAGTGGTGATGGCTGGTCCGCCATGTGAGGTGTGTGTGTGTGTGTGGTGTGTGTGTGTGGTGTGTGCGAGTGGTGAGTGCTGTGATTGGGTTTGGATTGTGAGCCTTAGGCGAGGCGGTGGGCGGTCGGTGCACGTGTCTGTCTTAAAGACGCGTCTTAAGACGTTTCAAAAGCGTTGAGTCTTAGACGTGTCTCATAGACGTTTCGAAAGCGTTGAGTCTGAGACGTGTCTTGAGACATCACAAAGACACACCGCGTGCAGCGCTAGCCGCGCACAAAACGGTTTCGGCCCGCACTGTTTGAAAACTATGCGTGGCACAGTCACGGACTTCACCGCCGCACAATTTTCAAAAAGTGCGGACGTTTCGTGACATGTGCACCCCACGGGTCGGTTTTGGGCGACACCAACGGTGTTCGGGGTCGCTGATTCCGAATATGGGGTTTTGGGGGCCCACAACTCTTCTCGTTCGTGAGATAGAGGGTCTTCCAAGACCCAAAAGACGAAATATCGATTAAAATATGAATAAATGGGCAAGTGATCGGATCGGCCTAGCAATTTAGGTATAGGGGTTTTCGATAGCGGGGAATCCGAATCCGGTGTCAGATCGAGTGTATGTCAGACGGTTGGTGTGATATAGACGTTTGGCCGATTAATATAGACGGTATCGGGCAAGTGATCGGATCGGACTGACGCTTTGGGTATGGGGGTTATGGATGACGGGGAATCCGAATCTGATGTCAGATTAGGTGTAGGACGTTTGGTTGGCAAGCGGTGCGCGTGTGTGCGTGCGTGTGTGTGGGTGTGTCAAACACGTGTGGGATAAAAATTTTTAGGGTCTATTTGTATGCCACCTCTTCAGAGGGAGCATAAGAGGCAAACCGTTGTGACAACACTCGAATGAGTATTGTAGAAATCTCTCTCAGTCTAGCGCGTGTGCAACCGTTTCGTTTGAAAACGCAAGTCGATTGTTCGATGTTAATTTAATTAATTATCTTTCACTTTAAAAGACGATCATGTCCTGTGTCAGCAACAACACCATCAACATCAGCGATGAGCTTATCAATCTCATCTGTCACAACCCCGAGATACAGCGATTGGCGATCACCAATGCGATGAACAGACGTACCTCCTCTGGAGACAGAGTACCGATAACACCGGTGACGCTGACCGAGATCGCTTCTAAGCTTGCGATGCTGAGATGGGATGACCAGATCGGCAGTGTGAAGAGGTTTATCCGTAATCTGCTGGGACACAATCTTCCTGTGGACGACGAGAAACATATGATGACCACTCTCGTGATTGAAGGTATTCCATCCGTTCTCAAATTGAGTGACGCCTTTGGTGGAATGTCGTGGATGCGTGGTGATAGCACACCCGGCCCTCTGTTGCCTATGTGTCAAGTCTTTGATCAGTTGACGGTGCATCTGCTCGATCATGTCACTCCCTCACCTCCCGATCTTCGCCTACCAATCACACAGATGGAGGAGAAGAAGACCGAGTAAGGACTCGAGTCAGCGTGGATACGCACACAAAAATAACTCCTCGAGGGGAGTTATCTCACATAAGAAATTATTTCCAAATATATTTTTCTTCTGAAATCGAAATGAGCGCTCCCTATCCTCTTCCTCGTCCACTGGACGACCCCTCCAGCCCCAGCGCCAGCGCATCCAGTCCCAGCGTCTCCAGTCCCTCCACCGACGCTACGCGTTCCCCTCTCAGCCCGAAGAACACGATCCTCCCCGAGGGTTGTCGATTCATCATTCTTCACACTCGACCGCTCACTACTGATGAGAAGACTCGATTCAGCACTCACTTCACCAAGACGATCATCATGACGCTGGATCCCGCACTTCACACCGAGAAGACCGATCTGAGTCAGTTCGATTTCGGTTGTCTGTTCGTCGACTTCAACAACAAGCTGGCACGTCGCTGGTACGATATCGTCAAGTGCCAGGCTCGATACGACCCGAAGACGAAGGTGATCGCGATCGATCGCAAGTCTCGTCTCTGTGTCGCAGCTCAGAGTATCTGGGATGACATTCAGCCGGACTCTATCGTCAGCGCTGTCCCCATCAGCAAAGGAACGTTCTCTTTCCTCATGGGTCTGCTCGCCACCAAGGGGCCGCCTCTTCTGTCGGCCGCTGCAACTGTCGCAACCAAAGTCGCCGCTGCACTGACAAACTAATTCGAGCCCTCATCAAGGGGGCTATCCGATTGGCTCTACGTCAGGCGGTCCATTCCGCTACCAACGGTTTGAGTGCGATTATTCCGATCGTTGCGATTGTGGTGCGTACCTGGACCAACTTATATCTGACCTCTCGTCAATATCATCCGAAGCACATCGCTATCCGTCTCGGTGAACCGATATGTGAACGATTTATCTATCCGATGATCTGATTTTGGGATTTGCATTTCGATTTTGGGATTTGGAGTTGCGATCCCAAAATCGATCGATCATCTGAAAACTCTTCGGAGTTTTCGAACATCATTGCGATTTCTGACGCCCTTACCACTTAACCCGAATAGCATCGAAGAGTGTCGATGTGAGTAGGTGATCACATTTCAAACAAACCGATTGGCCAACAGTAACTCGATTATAGATACTAATGTGTAACGTTTGGCCAATTGAGATTGTATAAGACGACCGAGTTTCTCGAGTACCTCCTCGAGTTTCAAACGAACCGACTGGCCAACAGTGTATCGATTATAGATACTAATGTGTATCGTTTGGCCAATTGAGATTGCATAAGGTCGACTTCGATTCGGTCGAGGGTCAAATAGAACGGCTGTTGTTCATGCAATGTGATATAACTCATTTCGAGTTATATGAAGGTCCACTTATTGGGTCCCTAGAGGTGCAATGGAAGGAGTCCGATCCAACTCGCTTATCATCTGTGAGATTCGGTTGCGATTCTCAACAGTATCGAGGAATCTCCATTCCTCTTTATATATCAGCTCCAGGTGGCGGAGCAACGACTTCATAGGATCGCCTTTATCGATAACACCGAGTTCGTGGTACGGCCTCGATCGATCCTTCCACTGCTGGTAGTATCCGGTCTCCTTCTGACGCTGGTGACCTCCCTCTGGATACTTTCTTGGTCGACCCACCTGTCGCTTGGGCGGCGTAACGACCGGTGAAGAATCACTTGATTGAGAAGAGTTCGACATCTTTAGCGTACATGCTTGTGAGTTAACGATCTTTGCCATCGTAGAAGTCATTTCCGCCGTTAGTGTGGAACTCGAACCGAAGAGACTCGACATCTTTTTTAGTGAAGTCAAATAAATTTTGATTCGAATAAAAATTTTTAATACCTCTTCAAAGAGACGACGACGATCAATCTCGATTTGCAATGAAAACTCAAGAAGATTCCATGAAACAGGCGGTCGATAATTTTATCGCAGCCAATGCTTATAACGGCTTGACCGTGATGGACAAGAAGATTGTCGAGAAGCTGAAGTCCAACCCCGATAGTCTGAAGACGCTCTACGATTTTCTGCACGATCCTGCATATAAAGATCCTGCTCTGTCAGAAGATCAACCGACTCACACGCATCTCGCTCCTCGTCAGGCAAAACTGGAGGAGGGTCAGATGGCTCCGACTAAGCGTCGACCCGAATATCTGGACAATCTTCCGTCCAAGCTCTATCTTCACGATAACTTGATGATCTATTTCTACGCCTGTCTCATCGGTGATCTGGCCCGATCAGAGGAGATTTTCAACGGTCTCGATTTCAAAGCTCGACACCGCTCTCACACCTTGCAGGAGACGATTCGTGCGAGAGACAAGGTTCGACTCTTTGTCGATCTGGATTCCGACGATCACTTCTTCACCAAGCCGGAGATCGATGAGATCAAGAAGGCTTTCGCTGCTGAGTTCTGCAACATGCACAGTGACCACAACAACAATATGAAAGACGATCCTCAAATTGCCAGAGCGATCGTGCTTCGAAACCAAAAGAGTCCCAAGAAGAAGATCCATATCCATTTCCCGAACTTTATCTGTACGAAGGAGGTGATGGTCATGGTCGCTCAGAAGGTGAAGGCTGGACTGCCTGTCTTGGGTCAATATATCGACACCAACTATAGCGGATGTCGTGTCGCTCTCTGTCACAAAGGAGACGATCTCAAGAGTGTCTATTATGACCCGGATCATCCTCCGTCTGCTCCGTCACAGGCACTCTACAATCTCGGTCTTCTGCTGGAGACTCGAGTTCGCGCTTTCGAATGGGAGAAGGTATGGAAGCTAAAGCCTGAGTATGAGGAACTGTTCGATGAGAAGCGCCAGCTCCAAGATCTGATGGAACAAGATGAGCTCGATGTCGATACTGAAGAGCGTCGTCAGAAGATGCAGGTCTGGGTAGATAAGCTTGGAGCTGGGTTCACCGCTACGTGGCAGGGACGAGACTTCTATCTACAGCGTCAATGTAGCAGCATGTGTTATTCATGTCAACGAGTCCATGACAGCGAAAATGCCCGTATCACGATCAGAGATGGCTGTTGGATCACATACTACTGCTATCACAAGACTTCGAAACGTTTGGAGCAGGTTGCGGAGCTCTCAGATGAGCAGAAGCGAGCGCAAGCTGAGTGGTACAAGAAGAAGTTGAAGAAGACGCTGAGCTACGAGCTACCTTATTACGTTCAGGAGACGACTCACGACGAGCCCCGAATGAGACCGTTGGATATCAACAAGTCGGTGCAGCTTGTGTGGGGTCCGATGGATACCGGTAAGACCTATCGTGTAGTCGATTTCATTGTTGAGCTCTTGGAGAAGAAGCTGATCGAGACGCTTATATTCGTTTCGATGAGACGTAACTTCGCTCACGATGTCTGTGAGCGTCTTCGTCGAGGAAGAACAGATCCACTCACAGGTCAGGTGAAAGACGTGATCGATATCCACTGCTACATGGATGGTGAACTCGATGGACACTCCAACGTCATGATCTCAACTGAGTCGCTTCATAAAATCAAGAATCCGCCAACAAATGGACTGGTTGTGATGGATGAGGTCACCTCCGCTCTGGCTCAGATGAACTCCGGACTCCATGGGTCACGACTCTCTAGAAACCAGGACAAGATGGAGATGATCATTCGAGAAAGTAAGTTTCTGGTCTGCATGGACGCCGATATCGATAATCGTGCCGTCAACTTTGTTCACCACTTGCGACCCGATGATGAGATCTATCTCGAGCATTGCACCTTCAAGAAGAGAGCTGGTTGGACAGCTATCGACAGTAAATATGAGATCAATTGGTTCGACGCGCTGAAGGAGTCTCTCAGAAAGGGAAGGAACGTAGTCATTCCAATCACGAGCGAGTCGTTCGGTATTAACAAGGTCGAAGATTTTGTTGTGAACGAATGCGGTATTCCGTGGAGACAAGTACGGTTCTACCACTCCAAGGGTAACGATTATAAGGATGAGTTGAAGGATGTCAATACCTCGTGGCTCAATTTCAGAGTCGTCATCTACACATCCGTGATCAGCGTGGGTGTCGACTTCAGTCCGATGCATTTCAACGAGCGACGTGAGTGGGTTCCGTACGAGCACTTCCATGAGATGTTTGTCTACGGAACGGTCAAGAGTAATGCCGTTCGTGAGGTGAAGCAGATGATGGGACGTGTTCGTCATGTTGCAAAGAAGAGGGTCACCTACCTACTCGATACACGCGGGGCAAAATACTGCCCGACCACTCATGACCACATCCGACGCGAGGCTGAATCGCAGCTCGGAGCTTGTGAGGAAATCACCTCAAAGATTCTCAGTGATATTGAGAAGAGGTACAGAAAGATTTGTGGGGTTCACAGGTACACAATTCACAATAACATCTGGTCATGGTTGTCGATCGAGAATCGGCGTGAAGTGAACATGTCTCAGGTCCATTATGCCTCCCTGTTTGCGTTGACTCTGGAGAACCAGGGATTTAGACTTACCTATGATGTAAGTGTACCGGAAAAGGAGGAGGAAAAGGAATTGGCTATCTATTTCAAGGGTGTCAGGGAGGGAAACCAAGAGGCTCTCGTTGCGAAGGTAAACACGATATGCAAAGAGTTGCCTGCACATGAGATTGCAGTGCTCGAAGAGAAGAAGGTCAACTCGGTAGCCACAGCCAACGACAAGCTGCAGCTGAACTACAACAAATATCTGGAGAACATCAAGCCTGAATGTCGCTCCATGGTCAACGGGGCGGTCTACGTGTCCACATGCGATCTTCAAGGCCAGATAAACCGTCAGAGAATGGAGCTCGATCTGACTGTACGCGATGTCGTCGAACTCGACACCAACGAGTCGTTGCGCTTCGGTGACGTTAAGAATACTCTACTCTCGAAGTTTGATTGTATCCTGAAGATCAACAAACTGCTGGGAGTGACAAGCACTGCAGATCGAAAGACTAAAATTACCCAAGCGAGCATCGAGGCGAATCTTGAGCAATGGAGAGAGCTATTGACAAACTCTCTCCGTTCGTTTCCGAATCGTACACGTAACCCATCCGAAGTGACGGATGGTCCGAGTGTGAAAGCTCGAGTCGATACCATCTATAAGCAGTGGTCGGGAACAAAGATCGCGAGTGAAGTGGTCGATCGAGTCATGGTCCAAGGAGCGAGAACCCGAAGCTATAAGTACTGGTTGGAGCCGCAGAAGGCGGGATTCTTCGACCACGTTGTTCAGAATCTATGGAAGCCTCACGTGAAGCCCGAGATCGGAAAGAAGTCGCAGACCGCCCAGTTGGCAGTGGCACTCCAACCGAAACCGAAACTGGAGACTCCACTCGAACAGATTCTGTGGATGAGCAGTGGGCAGGTCGATTATACACCTGTGCCTGAGCAGCCCAAGGTGACTCTGGTGATTAACGAGAAGTTTGAGTCTCCACTGCAGTATATCACGATTCCTACCATGACTCAGGAGGCGGCACCTCAACTTGGGTGCAGGTTGAAGATCGTCGGGTTGCCATCTCTACCCGCAGCGGTTCAACATCCGAGAACGACACCGATCGATCCTCTTGCAGGACTTGGAATCATCACTCGTTAAAATCTTTCACGCGCATTCAAATGGATCATCTCGCATCTCTCTTCCTCACCGTCCTGCAGGGGACAGTTCTCTCTCGACCCACTCCTACGCATGCAACAACTCCTACATCGGCAATCGCAGTGCCCGCTATCGCTCCGCCCTCCCAGCCGATTGTGATGAGCACCGATAAGAAGCCCAAGGACACTTTCACGAAGGATACACGCGTCAAGCGACTACGAACCGAGAAGAAGACGGGTGAGACAAGATGTCGTGCTATACTTGAGCGACTGACAGGATTCAAATGGCCTTCGGTGCGACCTGAGTTCCTCAAGAAGTTGGGCACCACCAACAGATCGCTCGAGCTCGATATGTATTGCAAAGAGCTCGGTCCCAAAGGTATTGCCCTGGAATATCAGGGTCAGCAGCACACCAAGTATCAGCCGTTCTTTCACCGAACATACGATGAGTTCCTCAAGGGACAGGAGAACGATCGTCTCAAAGCCTCGATGTGTCGAGCGCATGGAGTGAAGCTGATCATCGTCCACTACTACGAGTTCGAGAAGCTCAATCAGGACGACCCCAAGGTGCTCGAGACCTTCCTGCTGCAGAAGTTGGGAGAGGTGCTTCGCTAAACAACCAATATGATATAGCTCCGAGGAGCTATATTTGAATACGCAGTTGCACTTAACCGTGCTGTCCACCCAGCATGCCAGCGTAGACTGTGGTATCACGAGGAGGAGGGCGAGGGATACCGATGGGTCTCATCAGCTTTCGCTGCATCGGTGCAGATGCGGCGGGTATAGGTCGATGAGAGTCTCTGCGATTCTTCATCATCTTGACAACAACGAAGACGGTCGCTCCATAGGCAAGCGCCATGAACAGAAGAGCGCTGGGATCGGACATTTATGATCGAAAAGAAAATATCTTTTCTGAATTTAGTATTGACGAGGGTTGCCCCATGTACCCATGATTCTGACGATATCCGCCTTGTTCTTGGGACTGCCATCACGAAGGTATCGAGCACGCTCCTCGCTAGTCCAGAGATGGGTCGATTTGTTGGGATCCCATCCCATCATCTTCGGTTCACCTCTCAGGATATCTGCGTATCGTGCGATGAAATCGGGACTGGCTTTTCCGGCATATCTTGCGAGTAGAGCCGGATCGATTGTTTGAGAGGGAGTGTTGGCTTGACGTGTCAGAGGAAGAGGGCGATGCTCGGTCGCTGTATTGGCGGTTTTCTTGAGTTGACAGTGTGCGCAGTACACTGTCGTGCCACCGACAGCCGCCAGGAGGAGAAGAGTGGCGGGATCGGACATTTATAATTGTGTTGGAAAATCTTTTTGGATCGGTGGTGTCCTCCAGACTAACCCAAGAAAGTTTTTCCGCTCCAAACCACACCTGGAAGATAATCACGATTGATCGGTGCTGCGGGTGCATTCGCCGGTGGCATCATTGGATTGTTTCGAGACGACGACATCTCTATCGGTCGATCGAGGGGTGGGTTCTGAGGTATCGGTCGATCGTCAACAGACTTACTCTTCTGAAGCTTATCCCAGTTCATGACGACATAGGCGGTTGCACCGAATGCGAGTGCGAGAAGGACAAGGTTGCTGGAGTCGGACATTTATATTCGAGAAGAAAAATATAATTACAGAATCCAAGAGACAGTCAAGGGTTGGAATCCCGCATACGCACCAACTGCGAATCCCTGATATTTGGCTGTTCCAATACGGACGATACCACCAGTGGTTATAACCATGATGCCGTTCCACAGTTCATCACCGATTGCATTCGCAGGAATACTGATCTGTGCGTACTGCTCAATTGTGGGTCTGAACTGAACTGGCATGGCTGTCACACTAGAGAAATAACCAGCTGAAGTGGCCTGAACACCTGAATAGCTCTTGATGGTCAAAGTCACGAGTTTTCCAATGCGAACAAGACTGAACACAATACCGGAGTCAGCTGCGCATCCAGTGAAGTTGGTCGTGAAGCTATACTCTTCGTAGTGGTTCAGCGTCGAAGCAGTCCCTCCTGTGCTTGGCAGCCTGAGACCGCCACTGACCGTCAAGATGCCATCACGATCCAGCGTCATCTGTGGGTTCACACTCGTCGGTGCATACAGGTTGTTGTAGTTGAGCCACTCCCAACCACCGGTACCACCACCCTGTTGAGTTGCAAACAGTGTGCGTCCGGAACTGCCGCTGCGATTCCATCCCATCATTGAGTATCCGGTGGACGGGAAAGCCGTGAGTTCCACGTTGAATGAAGCCAGAGATTTACCAAAGACTGAATTGAATGTCACATCGTCTGTCGTCTGCAGGCTCTGATTGAGTACGAAGGTGCTGCCGCCGACGCGAGGCTTGAACTCGAATTTGGTTCGGTCATTGCTCAACCTCATATAACATCCCAGAGTCTCAATGCCTTCGGCGAGGTAAATACCAGAACTGCCAGATGAGCCAGCAGCGCTACCGTAACCAACCACAACAGTAGCATCCTTGAAATTGACGACGTTGCCCTCGATACTCGAGATAGTGCCGCCAAGAGTGACGGTATCGGAGCCACCACCAAGATTGATCACAGTGGCGCCCGCGCCGTTATTGCCCACGTTGATCGTCTGCACGCCAGTTCCTTTGCCGATGTTGACCACGCTCGTGTTGTTCTGAGCGGCGATATCGAGAGTGTTGCCGATGGACTCCAGGCCAGCCGCATAGAGCGTGCCACTGGTTCTGACTTGAGTAACAAGAGTGTTGCCCAATTGGACGCAGTTGTCGAAATCAACGCGAGCATTTTGTCCGATCGCAGTTCCATTCAT
>LNAP01005989.1_pt1 | contig 10614 bp, 15 predicted proteins | sample 602601 | NCBI WGS metagenome assembly LNAP01 (sample SAMN02440304, study PRJNA202911) | soil metagenome | biome: Subtropical and temperate rainforests or woodlands; isolation source: soil samples (1 kg each in a 20% v/v slurry with milli Q water) were... ...
AGGTGATCACTGTTGCGAATACATGACGGGAGGCTGCGTGGTGGTACTGGGCAGCACCGGGCGCAATTTTGCAGCGGGCATGAGTGGCGGCGTTGCCTATGTACTCAATGCAAAGAACGACTTCGATTATTACTGCAACATGGAAATGGTAGAGCTTTCACTGGTGGAAGATCTGTCCGACACCCGTGAACTGAAAAGCCTCATCTCCAAACATCAACAATTCCCTCTGCGCTTTGTCCATTCCCTTGGGTTTTTTACCACTACTATTAGGGTTGCTTTTCTTCCCATTATTATTATGGGAAGCACTTGTGTTAAGAGTATGTGAGGAAGCGTTGTGATTGTAAGGGGTGTTGTGGTCGGTGTTGAGGTTTGCGTGGCGATTGTGAGGATACACCGGAGTGTCGTGAGTACTCAAAACACCATACGCACCATGTGTATCGTGGGTATCTTTCATAGTCAGTGTAGTATGTGTATGTGTGGTATGCATGTTAGCAGGATGACTAGTGTTAGTGTTATGCTTAGGTGGGTAGTAGTAGTGAGGCTCTTCTTCCGTATACAGCGCACGCTCGACCGAATGCGGTCCTTCGTCTTCACTGTACTCTGTGTTGATAGTAGGGTGCTTGTCCTTATACATCGCACTCAGGTGATTAGTATTATGTGTACTCAGGGTAGTAGTGTTGCTCGTATGAGGGTCAAACAGGTCTACACTGTTACTATGTAACTTGCTGCTATGGTAAGTATCGTAGACTTCATAAACAAGCTCTGGCTGTTCAGAGGGCAGGTGAGAGGTGGCATCGGCAGAAGTGTTATGGTGAGCAAGGTGTGCCTGTATAGAAAAATGTATAGAAAATTTACTTAATATTGTATCAGCAAAAGTACGAGAACCCACAAAATGAAGGCTAAATCAGACTTTCCCAACATTAGCGGGTTACAAAATAGTCGATAAAAAAAATCATAAAGCTTACCTGTTGTGCCTGCAAAGACAGCGGCAGCATGGGTCCGGACAAACCGAGTGGCGGAACACTTTGTTGGGCACTGTTAATAAGGGGCATGGGGTGACCAGCGTGATGATTGCTATCGGTACTCACAGAACTCAACAAGGGCGCGGTTTGATCTGTTAGAGAACAAAAATAATGTGAATATTTCAAAAATGTAACACAAAACAAACAGATTTTTGTATGTATCAAAGTCATTGGGGCGAGAATAGATATAACAAAAAGAAGATTATCAACAAGAACGAAGGCGTGCATACCGTTTAGATGATTCTCTTCTTCGCCGCCCAACAGACTCACTCCTACACTGGAATTGCCGCCATTCCCACCCACTCCGTTGTAGTTACGAGACGTGTCAATATTCGCACTGTTTCGACGCACCGGCGAGCGCTGACCAGAGCCAGAAGTCGACAGATTTGCCTTCCGCGCTTGGTAGTCCAAAAAACTCATGTTTGCATACGACGTAGAAGCAATACTACTAATATTGTTATTGTTAGGATGGTTGGTAGCGCTGGGATGAACGTTCGCGTATGAGGTATCCGATTGGCCCAAAGTGTGGTAGGAGTCGACACTATTTACTGTGTTCAGACTAGCCGGATAGCCCTCTCTGCCAGTACTGCTGCTTCGCTTGGTATTGACTCCTTGTTTCACCGTATAGGCACCAGTAGGGCTGTAGCTACCACCATTCACGACATTCGTCACGTGTTTGCTGTTGCTGTTGGTAATCATCCGTCCTCCAGGTGAGCGGCTCTTATCACGACTCGCGGTGTTAACACTGCCCTTGGTGTTAGATTTCTTTCGGAAACTGTTAGTCGGCATTAGATAACCAGGTACGCGTCGGTTGGGATTAGAGGAGTGAGCGCTATGGGAGATGCTGTTGTTCGCACTGGTGTGGCTGATGTGGGAGCTCTGTACGCTTTGGTTACTAGTATATTGGCTGGGTTCACTCAACACGGAGTAGCCGGAGAAAGAACCCGCAGGATGCAGCGTGCGACTGTGAACAAAGAACAAAGACAAAAAAACTGATCAGTACAGAACAACTCATAGGAATAATAGGTCAACTAAGTACTTGCAGTGTCCACATAAAACACCTCTTTATACATACAATAAACACCAATTAAAGTAACATACAACACACATACCTGGCTGCGGATGCAGGAAAGGATTGACGACGCAGGTCATAACCAACCCCCGCAGGCGTCACCGGAGCACTTGAAGTATGCCCACTTGTACTCTTCTTACTATCAGTAGTGTGCGGAAAAGCGAAGTGACTGTTATTACGTGGATCCAGTGTGTTCAGCTCCTCATAAAAGCCCTCAGGCAACTCGCGGTTTGCATTCTGGTGGGTATTATAGGCCAGTCCTTGGGTGTTGTGGTAGTTTTCCAAAGACTTGCGCGCGGTGCGGGCGTTGGGGGAGTTGGTGCGACTATTCGCGCGCACACGAGGAAAAGTGTTGACCGAACTGCCCGAGGAGGGATTCGAACCCGTGCCTTTGAGAGCATTAAGGTTGGTATGAGAGCCGTTAGCAGAGGCCTTCAGAAGGCTCAAGGAGCTACGTGCACTGACTTCAGCGTCGTTCTGGCTATTGCCAGTCAGATCTGTAGAAGTGCATGAATACAAACAGGTCAAAAATGGTAAAAAAAAATAAATGCAATAATTTTGTGGGATGTGCAATCGCAGAAGAAGTAACAAAATCAAAGACAGAACAAAATAAGGCATATTTACCTGTAGCATCAGCACCGAAGCTGCGTGTCGACAGTGTCCGGTTGCTGTTATTTAACGCTACGCTGGGCTTGTTGGCTAGATTGTGAGACAGCGCCACTGTCGTAACAAGAGAAAACAAGAGCAGTAGGTTCAGGTAAGAGAAAAGTGAAATGTGTCAAAGAGCAGCAAGGTTCCGTGAAAGCAACACATCGAAACATTACAAAAGAAATATATATATACTTACATAAAATTTGGCCTCTGGTGGTGGGATCATGGTTCTGGCTCATCAAAGCATGTCGTAGATACGCATCCACCTCATCCTCGGCAGAACCAGGCTGCTGAGAGGAGTTAAAGGAGTTAAAGGAGATATTAGTGGACTGTGTTAATGTAGGAGCAAATATTTCGATTCTTTCTTTGAAGATAGTGTAATCATAAAAAATAAATACAGTGAATAAATACAGTGGAAAGAATAAAAGCACGACTAATCGAAAATAAATGATACTATTACCTCATAACGTCCGCTCAGTTCATGTCGTTCAGCGCGGCGGCTGCCATCCAGATTCATCGCGTAGTCTACATTATACCAAAAAGAAATAAAAGAAACATTAAAAGTGATGCAATAACACATGATGAAAACTTTAGCTGGACGATTCTAGGACGTGGTCCAGCCATTAAGTATTCACTACAATATCTCAGAATAGAAAGAAGCAAACACGCAAACAAACAACTTGCCACAATCAATCAAACAAAGGCACGAGCGTTACCTGCACGAGCACTGTCTCGCTCTCCACTGCCAGTACCAGTACCACCATTACTACCACTGCCAATGGCAAGACTGTCTGCAGGCAAGATGCTTCGCAGCACATAGGCCAATCGCTGTTTGTTGTAGGCCGCCAGTGCCTCGGCAGACTGACCCTCAGGACCTGTGTGATGACAAACAAATTAGTTAAGAATTGATAAACACAAACAAACAAATTGAGGATGAATAGCTATGCAACCCAGGTGCAACTTCAAGTACAGCGAAAAGAACCCTAACAGTACTAGAGTTCAAAACAATGAAGGCTTACAAATAAACAAAAATAAATAATAACGTACCATCAAGCAGACCAAAGTCCATTGATCCACTGGAGCCAGCCCGGCGTCGATGCTCCCACACAGGCAAACTGTTATTATTGTTGTTGCCACCAGCCGTGTTCTTGGCGGAGGTATTTCTAGGCATGTCACCGTGACTCTTGGAGTCAAACTCCAGCACTGGGAATAAAAAAGCAAAAAAAAGAAGAGAAAAAGTTAATCATCGTGAGTGGAAATGTGATTTTGGATTCTAAAGCAGGGACATTATTGCTACCTGATGCAGCCATCGCGTTCGCGGCCTTCACCGATGCAGAGGGAGAAGCAAACAATCTTGTGTTCAGGTCACGCTCGGCGTCTGTCTCTTTTAGCTGGTTCATGAGCGAAATTGCGTTGGCCAGCACGGTGGAGACAGGACGCAAGCTATTCTGTGGACGTTCTTCAATTTGTTCCAATGAACCAGATGGTGTCCTGAGACTAGCATATTGGTTGAAGCCTTTTACAGGGCTGGTGCTGCCGCACCAGACTTCCTTGGCAGCATTTAGTTTCCAGCGGTAAAATGCCAATGAGATTTTCTTGACGTAAGTGGTTTTTAAGCACCACATGCAAGCCATGGTACCAGCACGAATGTTGGAATCAAGAAGCTTGTTCCAGTAGTCTTTCTCCGACTCCTTTAGAAAAGGGAGACTGTTTGTTGGCTTTACCATCTGCAAAAATCGCAAAAAAAGGATGAGCTACGAGATTTGCAACGGAACCAATTAGAACAGGATACTCACCACTTCAGTCGACATCACGTTGAAACTTAAACTTAGATTTTATGAAAAGACTGACAGACAAGGGTCGCTAAACGAGTTCAACAGACAAGACTATTTGTTCAAGCAGACGATATTCGACCTTCACTTTGAAAAATCACCCCCATCGTCTCGCGGAAAGCCGACACCTTTTTTGCCAGTTACATTTCATTTAAACCCACTCCATTTATCAATACATAGAATTTTAAACCACATAAAAGGCCACTTATATTTTTCTTCCCAAACCCGTTGATCGTCATTCATCTGAATCAAGCGAAGTCAAAAGATTCTTACCCAATGTCTCAGCAAATCATGGGTGATAGTTCTGAAGACTTCTTAGATGTGCTCACTGCGGTGCAGGAAGGAGAGTTTGAAGTGGTCCAGGAGATGATCAACGGGCGATTCGTATCGGCCAACGCGCTCGACAACACGGGATGTTCGCTTCTTCACTGGGCGGCCATTAACAATAGAATAGTCATTGCTCGTCTGCTGATCGAACACGGTCTGAACAAAGCTTCTCCTGGTGGAGTGCTTGGCGAGACACCACTTCACTGGGCGATGCGAAAGCGTTACTACACCATGATGGAGCTAATATTCAAGCACACTACTTGCGATTTGACCCTCAAATCAACTCAAGGAAATGATCCCTTATTTTTAGCGTGCAAACTAGGTGAGTTACAAACATTTCGTATTTTAAGTCAAGGTGTTCACTAGATCCCTGCACAATTTAACTTCCAGTTCATGGTGCGAGGTTACCAAACTTAACTTCTATTCTCTGTGTGACTGATCTGCAGGTGATGTTAACGCCGCCTTCCTGCTCCTCCACTGGGGCGCCAGCGTCGAGACAACCGACCTTAACAATGACACGCCGCTGCTGTGGCTTCTCAAGAACAAACCCACCGCTCCGGGCACTTCCACACACGAGTTAATCAAATTGTTGCTGAGATTTGGCGCGAGTGCCCTTGCTTCGAACCCCATCGACGGCAACAACGCTCTGCATACTATGGTGAATTTATCCAAGCCGTGCTATAAAACGGCCTTTTTGCTTCACCAAGCCGCTGGACCAACGGTGAAATTAGCTGTGAACAAAGATGGTGTGACTCCTTACCAGGTAATGCATTGTGGCTGTGTTATTGTTCTTTTCAGAATATCAATCTATAATCCGATTTACATCATTTTGGATATACGAATCGACAAATGTATGTGCATATTTTGAATGCTGATGTTCTGTTAACCTGTATTTCACAGGTATCGTAATTTTTAAACATTTTTTTATTTGCACCACACATGCCCAACTCTACAGCTCGCGATCTCCGCGGACAAGCGTGAATTTACTCGTTTTCTGTACGATGCTATGATGTTCGACGTGCTGCCCTATTGGTCGCCCATTGCCGCCGTGGCCCTGCTGGTGGCGGCCTTCTTCTTTGCCATCAAGGTAAGGACGCATGTGTTGTTTTCCTTTTTTTACTTGTTGCACGTTTTGATCTTTTTATCAAAGTATCTGAAGTGGTGTCTGTAGCATTGTAGCATTTCACATTTTTTTCTACGCTTAAATGTCATTCTTTTCTATATTAAACATCTTCTTCAACATTAATCCCAGGTCTGCGGCATCGTCTATGGCACCATCTACTGGGGCATTTTGTATACCGCTTCATCCTGGGCCTTGCTGCAATGGCAGGTAAACGAGCACCGTTCTCGCTCCACCACGGGTGCGTTTATCGGCCTGTTAACCTCCCAGCTGCTCTCGTACCGTTACAATATCTCCCACGACGTAAGTGTGACGATGAACGTGCTAGTCACGTTGATTGTGCTGGTGTATTTAGCAAGTATTTACTTTTTCGTGCGGCGCAAACCGCTGGTGGCGCTGAAAAGCGAAAACCGCACCATTGCCGAAGCCATTTTACAATCTGCGCCGTCTGAAGGCACTGACGAAGAATTTGTGAATAACGGCGCTTTGGAAGGCATCGAGAATGATGCCTCCGAACAAGTTGAAGAAGAACACACTGAGTATAGCAGTCTCATTGCCAAGAGTGGCGACCATGGCAATGTGAAGTTTGTCAAAGATAGTTTCACAGGCCAGTTGCGTCGTGTGGAGTCTTCCACCTTTGCAGCGGCCCCGCGCTCCCCAAAACTGACTAGTACTAAAACCATCCCTGAAGCTGTGACCAGTAGCAATCTTAACAGTGTGTACCACGGTCGCGGACTGGGCCCTAAGCTATGCGGGGGATGTTTGTGTGACCGCCGTACCCATACAAGGCCGATTACCAACACGACGTTGCCCTTTTGGATTGAACGCTTCTTTATGCCGACGGCAGATGGCAGCCGCGCACCGGTGCGTTTACTTTCTCCACTGTTTTATTGTTTTTTGTGTTGCTGTAGTTTTGTTGCGTTATTATCAAACTTGATCTTTAGCTTCGCGTAATCTCGTTATTGGCTCCATGTAATATTATGCCTTACTTTTTCTCTAACTATCATTTACTTATTATTCACAATTCTCTTACTATCATTTACTGCTGCTACTACTAACTTCCACAGCCCATGGCCGACAAAGGAGATGTGATCGCCATCGCCACTCATTGTGCTTGCTGTAACGCTTGTGTGGTGGATCAGGACCATCACTCTTTATTGCTGGGGTAAGCTGTCTGTTGCGTGTTCTTTGTTATGCTGGTACTTTTGTATGCGCTTATTATAAAGATGTTTCCAAAGATTAATTGGAAACATCTTTGCTTATTAACTTTCCAATTAATAATCATCTTTCGATTCGTCTGTCTTTACTCCCTTGAGAATCCAAACATGATTATTTCCCATTCACCATGTGTTAACTTGCGTTAACTTAACTATATTAACTGTAGCAACTGTGTGGGTAAGGGTAACCGCCGTATCTACTGGCTGTTTCTCTTGGCTGGCATGCTGTTCTGTCTGTTCTACTTCTTCACCGCCAAGTACGTGCAACATTACGTCACCTGTGCGGACGATGTCACCCTGCAAGCCTATGTAAGCATTTGCTGTTCTTTGTATGGTTGTGATGTGTTTTGTTATTGTTTTTTGCGAATAGCATTGTATGCTACTTGAATGCTTGACTGTCACCTTGCATATAAAATGTAGCTGTTGTTTCTTTCCTGTTTGACCAACATACACTGGTGCATTGTTTTATTAAATGATTATAACCCAAACAACGTCACATACAGGGCCCGCTGACTTGGCTACGCGTGGAGTACTGTGTGATGACCAAAAGAGGTTCCTTTTTCGCACTCTCTTGGCTCACAGCTTACCTAGGTGTCTATCTGCTGGTCACCCTGCAGGTATGTCTTTGTCCGTTTTTTTTATGTTGCAATGATATGTTTAGGTTGTATTTTATGAGATTGTTTTGTTCGAAATTAGCAAGTTGAACCATTATTCAATATAGAGCGAGATGTTCTTGCTGTTGTTGATTTTCTAATTTCTAACCCTTTCTATTCTTTGACATGTATCGAATTTTGTAGATCCAGGTGACCAGCGTGGTGAGAGAGACCACCTACGCTAATGTAAGTTTGTCATTGCCAAACGTTTTTTTTTTAATCGAATCCAACCCCTGTTGTCCTGGAGGGTCTCATAGGGACACAAATCGATTCTTTTATATAACTTCTCTCACCATTGTTTTCGAATTGTTATTACAATCTTTGCTTCGTTTCTTATCTTTCTTTTCTTTCTGTTCTTTCTTCAGGTGCTGAAGGGACGCTACGAGCGCCTGCCTCCTCCCCCTCGCCGTCGTATGCGCAATCTACTCGCTTTCTTATATAGTGGTGTGTACACCGTTACCTACCCCAAAACGGACACCCGCGGCCGCGCTAGCAGTGTATGTAGTGTAGACAACACTACTAATACTAACCAAAGTAGTAAGAACAATAGTACTACTAGTGCTAGTGTTAGTGGTTTAGATAACCCTCTCGACGAGCAAGCCAAGTACGAAAAGGCAATGAAAATGTTGAAAAACATCGATTTTGCCATTTCCGGCAAGCCCATCGAGGAGGAGGTAGATGTGGAGAGTGCCATGGAGACTAACACCGTAACAGGTATGCATTCTACTTGTTTGTTGTGCCATCAATTCTTTTTTGTTTTGTTCGATTTCGTGTATGGTTTATGACTATACACTGCCACCTGCAACAGATTGAGCAACCTCTGGTGCGTTATAGTTTTTCTTTTCTTTTTCTGATATATTTCTCTCTTTCCTTTGATAGGCAAGAGCGCCACGGCTGTGTACACTGCCCCCTCGGTGGAGATTCCCCCCAGCACCGCGCCTGCCCCTGTTGCTGCCCCCAAATCCTGCCACAGCTCCGATTGCAAGCACTGTGAAGAGACCGAGGATACCTTTAGCGACTACGACACTGAGTTTATCGAATCCGATCGCAACAATTACGCGACGTATTACTTCCACGACTCGGACGGAGAAAACGAGCATGGACGCCAGCAGGATAGCGCGATGCACCAGTATGACCATTCAAGTGCTGCGCATGGCCACTCGAGTGGACATATGAGTAGTCCTAGCCACTCGAGTGGACACGTGCACGGTCCTGGGTGCAATCACAATCACGACCATTCTCATGGACACAGCCACGGCCATGACCATAATCACGCTAGCCACAGTGGTAAGAGTAACAAGGGTAGTAAGAATTGTATGCATAGCAGTAGCATTTTAGCAGACGACAGAGTGTAAATAGAAGTTCCACACTTGGGTAGTTAAAGTTGAGTAGGGCTCATTAGTCTTTTATGGTAAACAGTACTCGTACAAGTATAGTGTTTGCAGTTTGTAGTTTTATATGCAAATTGATCTTTGAAAAAGCGGAAACTAAAAATTTGAAACGGTAGAAAAGGGTTGTAAGATTGTGCGCGGTCCTCTCAAATTGAGAGTCTCAATGGTTCAAAACTTACCATCCTCTTTGAATAGAACATGAGAGTTTGGTTATTTATGGTTAACTTTGGTCTACAGTCATTGTATGTATGTGTAGCGATTGTTGTGTACAGCAATGGTGAATTGAGCAAACATGCTATACCTGAAAACTCTATTGAACAAGCGGAGTGCCTTTTCAAATTGACCACTCGACTGAACGCAACTGATTACTTCATTGACTACCGTGTCTGTTTGACGGACAGCCCCAAGCCGTTAGTTTGCATGAAGTATGTAAACACTCATCAAAAGCAGTTCGTGCGGTTGTGGAACCCAACTCCAGACAAGACGGAATTGTATCCACGTTTTCAGCAGGATTGTTCTTACAACGTCACATACACAGAAAGTAGAATATTGAAATCTATGCAGATAAAATACACCTTTAAGGTAACGCAAACGGCCTGTATATCACAAACAAACGTTGTTGGTGGAGCTTCCTTTGAATCGTTTGGTATCAGTTCACACGCATTAGCTACCTGCTCAACCACTGATCTATTTAACAACCAGTACACAATCACATGCAAAGTGCCTGCTCCTCCACCAAGATCAAACCATTTGGTTTGCACCAACGTCACGATTCTGCTTATGTTTGAGCATTTTGATGGTGTGAGTGAAGTCTTACCCGACTGGTCGCATAAATACCCCCCGATGAGGTCTGTGCTGGTCAACAACCAGCAGTTTTGTACCCCCGTTAGAGTTAACTACTCACCACTACTCAAGCCTGCATCGGGAACTGTTCCTTCGATAAAAGCTGATCTGCCGAAAAATATTCGCTGGTTTACGGGCAGCTGGGTCAGGAATGAACAACAGAAGCCGCAGTTATCTCAGCTATGCACCACAATTGCCCTTCCTTACAACCACTCACAGTGTTATCACTCCAGCGCCGACACCAATCCACGTTATGAGCATATGCCTGGTTCTGTTACGGATGTTTTTCGGCACTCGTTGTTTGTGAACAAAACAAACATACTGGCACCCGTGAACACAGCTCGGTTAACCTTTCCAGATATCGTGGGTGAAAATCCTACTTTTACTGCGAACAAATACATATTTCAACCTGCCTTGTACACGGGTGATATCACTGGCATCATATCTAAAGGTGAATCCCCGAAGATTGACAGTTCAGCTCCCTCT
>LNAP01005992.1_pt1 | contig 10612 bp, 17 predicted proteins | sample 602601 | NCBI WGS metagenome assembly LNAP01 (sample SAMN02440304, study PRJNA202911) | soil metagenome | biome: Subtropical and temperate rainforests or woodlands; isolation source: soil samples (1 kg each in a 20% v/v slurry with milli Q water) were... ...
CCCCATCTTCCGGGCCATCTTCGACCAGCTGCACAGCAGCGGCGAGGCGAGCATCGTCGACGTGTTCATCGATACGCCGAAAGCGAACAAGCGGGGGCGCACACCCTTCAGGATTCCCGCCCTTTCTGACAACCACGTGTGGTCGCTGCTTGAAGCCGCCCTCGAGGACTACGGCCACCTCACCACTCAGGAGCTGATGAATCTCGCGCAAGCGCCCGATGGACCGTGGGCACGCGCAAGATCGAAGAAACTGGACGTGATTTCTGACATGGTCATTGTCAGCTGCTACTAGCCTGTTGATCGTTCTGCCAGCCTCTTCAGCAATCGCACAAGAGCCCTCTTACGCCTGCATGGTCCGCACCGATAAACTGTGAATGCGCCAATTGCTGTTGGCATGACCTGAGGAAGTATTTACATGAAGCTCAAGCACATTCTGATCGCAGGCGGGCCGCCCATGACTGGGTTTGCCGTGATGTGGCTCACCAGTCCCGATTTACTCACCTGGTGGGTCTGCTTGGGCATCGGCGCCGCTGTGGGCGGCGTGGCCGCTTGGCTTCACGTCATGGACCCGTCCTAGCTACTTTCGGCCCTGTGCTATGTGCTACTCCGCCCAGATCAAGGCAGACTTCACCCGATTCATCCGCCAGTACGGTGGCGACCTGAAGTTCGAGGAGTTCGCGAAGATCTACTTTGAGCGCAGCAGCAACCCAAGGATCAAGATTCCCAAGGCAGTCGATGCGGCATTCGCCAACCCAACGACGGATCAGGAACGTGACATCAAGGGCCTGATCGACGAGTTCAACGCGCAGCAGGCCACGGTGCTCGAGCAAGACCTGTTCAAGCAGCGCAAGCGCCTCGCAGATGCCGAGCGATCGCTTCAGACCAAGACCACCAAGAAGGCAACCGAGGATGTCCGCATCGCCACGGACAAGATCGACCGCGGGCGCGTGAAGCTCGCCGACTTGAGCAGGACGGAGCTGCTTGATCGCGATGCGCGGTTCTTCCCGGGCAGCTATGCGCCAGTCATCGTTTGGGAGGACGGGCGCCGTGTGGTCAAACCCATGCGTTACCAATGCCGGCTGGCCGGAAAACCCGCCAACTACGACACTCGGTTTCCAGGCACTTATAACGCCAGGCGGGACAACCTCGAAGGCTTCTGGCGTGACCTGTTCGGCTACACGCACGGGTTGATCGTCGTGAATCGCTTCTTCGAGCATGTCGATCGCGACGGGGCGGATGTCGTGCTCGAGTTCGATCCAAACCCGGCGCAGGACATGTTGGTGGCCTGTCTCTGGTCGCACTGGACCGAGCCTGGCGAGCCGGATCTCCTGTCATTCGCTGCGGTGACGGACGATCCTCCGCCAGAGGTCGCGGCCGCTGGCCACAATCGATGCATTGTCCCCATCAAGCCGGAGAACGTGGATGCATGGTTGCAGCCCGGATCCGTCGCGATTGGATGCGCTGTACGCGATTCTGGATGATCGGGAACGCCCGTACTATGAGCATCGATTGACGGCTTGAGCGCAGCTCCGGTCGTTGCCCATCAAGAGAACGCAATGCCGAAGCCACTCCTACCCTTCACGGACTACCAGCGCATCTACCAGGTCATCTACAGTGTGCTCGAGGCATCTGCTAGCGCGCGCACTCACCGTGCATGCCTGTTCTTCGCAACGGCTGGGATGCTGATCCTTCGAAAGCACTACAAGCTCGAGGCAACGTTCAGCGCTGGGAGCATGGCGCTGATGGTCGACGAGGAAACTGCCAGCGTGGTCGTCTATGGGCGTCTAGAGAACGACGAGTGGGTGTACGACGCCAATGGATTTCACGCTTGGGTGGAATGCGAGGGATGGCTCATCGACTTCATGGCGCCGATCATGGGCAACGCGTTGAAGGAGGACGGACACGCCGCGCGCATCCCGCGCAACATGCTGCAGATGCAGCTTGAAAAGGCGAAGCCAAGCCCGAGCGCAATCCAGCACGTCGGAGAGTTCTTCTGCCATCACGATTCCGCCATTGCCGAGACCATCCTGGACTCGCAGCCGGCAGCCTTCTTCGACCTCTTGAAGGTCTGTGAGGCCTGGTACCAGCGGCCGCCAAAGAAGGTGCCGCAGTTCGCTATGGGGGCGAGCGATTTTGGCAGGCCAATTCCCCTCCAGCTCCGAGCGCCGGCTATCGAGGGCTCCTGGTAGAGCCGTAGCCGCCGACACTCGGAATGCTGCGTTGCTGCGGCTCGAGCTACTAGTGTTCGCGCTCGCCCTGGTCCACCAAGAGGAAAGTCTCGAACACAAAGTCGATGGACCCATCTTCCTTCTCGTCGTAGCTCGTGGCGCATTGGAAGTGGTTGAGTTTCAAGGCCTCGTTCATCGAGTCGTGAAAGGCCTCCGCGGTCGGGAACGTCACCTGCATGCTGCCCAGGTAGTCGAACTGGAGCGCTACCTCGGGACTGCGGTCGAGTACCTCGTAGATGTCGATGTTCTCGTCCTTGTCCTCCAAGACGATCGGATCGCTGACCTGTGCGAGCGTCGACATGAGCGCTTCGAAGGCAGGCCCGATGGTTTCCCGGGGGATGTTGGAGATTCCGATTTTCAGGGGGCCCTGAGTGGTGTTCAGCTGCGCGACGAAATGATGGTTCATGGGGCGTTCCCTTTGATGGGTGGACGAGGTGCCGGCAAGCGTTCAACGGCGCGACAGGCTGCGGCCGCAGGACTCGCAGAGTCGACTGCCTCAGGCAGCTAGTCCTGTCCCAGTTCCGCCCGGATCGCTTCGGACGCGCTTCCGGTGTCGTCACCCGAGTCAAAGGGCTCGGCCACGCATGCACAACGCTCCACCAAAGCATAGAAAGCCTGGATCAGGTTCTCGTCCATGGGGTCACCGGTGCGTATTAGGTTGTGGCCTTCCGCGATCCGCCGGAACTCGGACAGGGGGTCCTTGGCTGGCGGGCAGCCGACTGGGTCGTCGTTCTCGTTTTCTTGCATCGCTTGTTCCTTTTTCGGGATGGTAGGAAGCCAGTCCGTCGGGTCTCGTAGGCGAACCGCTTGTTCGGCCGCGTAACCGAAAGGTCACCGGTGCGCGTCCGCGCGCGGCAGGCGGTGTTGTAGCCCAGCAAGCCGGGCTAGAAGTGGCTCCACCAGCTGAGTCTTCGCAAGTGCCCCGACGAACGCGCCCAACCCAAAAGCCGGAGAGGCGTCAAGCACGATTCCAGCGACAAGTGCTATGGCACCGCCGGCAATCGCGAGCGCCGCAGCCAGTGCCAGGGTCACGCTCCTCACGCCTGGGCTGCCGATGAAGGTCGCGGAATTCCCCTTGAGAACCTCCCCTCCGAGCCAATACGCAAACCCGGCCTGAATAGCAAAACCAAAGCCTTGAAGCGCGTCGGCGAGCGGCGGCCATCCATAGGCCCGAAGGGCGGGTGTGGCATAGGACCACGTGAGGCCGACGAGAAGTGCTGTCCAGGCGGCGGCGGGCGCCACCCGCGAACATTGCTGCCTGGCGCGGCGGAGAAGGGGGACGAGAGTCATCTGAGAATCCTTGCGGTGATGGTGTGATTCGAAGTGCCGAGCGGGGTCAGCACCAACCTGTAGCGAACAAGGTTCGCATTAGGTATAGCCGGACGGATTGCACAAAGAGTGCTTTCCGAGCTGCTTTCAGTAGATCCACCGGGTTTATCGCGTCCTTTTGGTCGTGCGGTAGCGCCCTCGGGGCGCTCCAGACCCGTTCCTACGGCGAGCGGCTGCCGCCCATACCCAGCACGGGTGAGCGCTCGACGCCTGGGAGACAGGTGACCAGGCGGTCCAAGCTTGAACGGGTGGAACGCTCATGCGCTGCGGTTCGGAGAAGCCATCCTCGCGGTTGCCGCGCTGAAGGGCGCCGAACCACTCCACAGCGGGGAAAATCTGAGCGGAATCGGGTCTTGATTGCTGAAGCGCGAAGTGCTAAAAGCACGAAATGCTCAGTTTCGAACAAACGCTTCGACCGCGGCCGCCGTTGCTTTCAGACGGAAGTCCCCGCATGTCCGTTGACGTGGCTTCGAAGCGCGAATTCCAAGAGGCTGAGCCCTCCCGCCAGCGGCTCACCGTTGTTGAGGCATTGCCCGAAATCGGGATTTGGTACCTTGAGAGTTCAACGGGGTCGCGCTACTTTGCGGATTCACGAACGTCGCTTAATGGAATCGAACTATCGGCGAATCTTGTTCTGGGCGCTTTGGTGAACGGTGAGGGGTATGCCCTGTCCGTGTTCCCCTTAGACCGCCTCTGATCCGACAGTTCGTGCAGTTCGTTCTGCCGCCGCTGGCGTCACTGACTGGGCGGCGCGTCTATCCGCCTGGGCGAGAGCCGACTGCATTGGCTTGGCCCGCAGGCGAAACGAGCATCCCGAACTTCAGCGATTGGCAGGCTGGCGACTTGGTGCTTATCAAGTCGAGCGGAACCGTCATCTCCTCCACAATCGAGGGCGTTCAGGCGTCAATCCGATCATCGAGCCCGCCATTCGGCGAGCCGGAATGGACGCACGTTGCGATCTACGTTGGGCACGGCCTAGTACTGGAATCGGTCCCTCTTCACGGTATGAGGTACGCACCGGTGCATCACTACGTCTTGAACCGAGCTGTTCGAGTGCGGCGTCTGAATCGAGGTGGCGTGCCCATCGCCGCGCACGAAGGGGAATGGGCCGTCAAGTGGGCCGCATCGCTCTTTACCAGCGGCTATGCATATGCAGCGATCGCGCGCCATCTGCTGATGCACATGAAAACTACCAGCCCCGGCGCAGAGGCATTCTTTTGCAGCAGTCTCGTCGCAATTACCTACACCAAGGCCCTTGGCGTGTTGCTTGAATCCGACCCTAATCATCGGCCGCTGTTGCCGGCGACCCTCGTCAACCATCCGCGGTTCTCCGACGTCTTGTTGGAATGGCGCGTCTGATAGAAAACGCGCCCATCGCGAGCACTCATCAGGCGGCTCATCGTTAGCCGACGTGCCCCAGCGAGGAGGGCTCGACGCAGTCATCGTGCTGAATGACCGCTCTCTCGTGCTCTTCATGCGCAATGCCTCCGAAGTTCATCGTGTCGTAGACCGAGCGCAGGCCGTTCTCATCGAGGTCACGCAGCATCCCGCGCGAGAAGACGACGTTGCGAAACCGCCGCTGGTCTGTCGGATGGATGTCGGACCACCGACAGAGGGCCCCTGATTCGTCAGACACCTCGACCTGATCGGTCAGGAAAAGCTCCAGCGCCATCAATCGCTGCTGGCCGTCGATGACGCAGTTCGAGAGCGGCAGGTACTCGACCGCGTTGAAGCCGTCGCCCGCGGGCCGCAGCTCCATGTCCGTGATCACATAGGTGCCCAGGTGCACGCCAGTCCAAACCGACTGGATGAAGCGCCGAACCTGTTCCAGGTCCCACTTGAACTCCCGCTGCCAGGGCGGAAGCGGCAGGCCCATGACGAAGCGCGTCGCCCAGGGGTATTCGGCGGCCGCACGCTCCGGCGTGAACCGCTCAAACTCGTGGATCAGCGCGCCGATGGTGCAGGGCGAGATGTGTGGGCTCAAGGTCGGGCGCGGCATGCGCCTTGGTGTGGTGGGATCTGGCATGACTGGTCGTGATCAGGTATCGGCGCGCTCGACGAAGCCGCGCACGTATTGGAAATGCGGGAACTGCGCCCGCCAGGCCGCAACCTCGTCCTCGAGGTCAGTTCGCGTCCGGGGCGGCTCAGTGCCCTGCTCTGCTGCCTTGATGGCGCGGTATGCCTCCGCGATCGCAACCGTGAGCCCGGGCGCGGCGCTCGATGCGCCTCCGGACGTGCAGAGCCGAACGCCTTCCGTTGTGCGGCCATGCTTCGGTGCGACTTGGACGTACCAGTCGCCATTGCCGCCCTGGAAGATCACTAAAGTGCGCTGCTCACCGTCGGGCAGATCTCGGTCGTCGGTCAGATATACAGCAGGTGCGTTCATCGTGTGGGGAACCTCAAGACAGGGGCCGATGGCTCGAGTTCTGCCGGCGGCGGCGGTTGCAGCGGCCGCCTGGGCTTGCTGTCCAACTCTCGCGCTGCGGCGAGGTGCGCGGCCAGGCGAGCTTCTGCGTGCGGCCGCACCAGGTTGAAGGTGGGGATGCCGCACAGCGACGCCAGCCGAATAGCTGTGCCGGTGCCGCCCGTCTTTGCGCTGACGTCTGCCGCCGATTCCGCGCCGTCGGCTGTCCAACAGACGACGAATGAGGACGGCGATGCAAGGTCAGCCCCTCCAACCTGGTGGGCGTTGCGTGCGTGGAGGCTCCGAGGGCCGCGTGACAGGCGCGACCACGCCGGGTGCAGCGCCGACGCCATCGCAAACGCCGCGGGCGTCGGCAGGAAGGTCCGATCGGACAGTGCTGCCTTGCGGCCCTGGAAGCCTGGCCACGGCAGCCAAATAGATTTCGCGCCTTGCACGTCGTCGCAACCCAGCTCGAAGGCGGTGTCCGCTCCGTCCGCGCCGCCGGAGCGAAGCTCGTAGCCTTCGACGGCAAGCTCGCTGGCGATCGCGCGCATGCGATCGAAGACGTGCGCAGGCGTCGACCGGGAGCCGATCCCGGTATAGCAGCGCGCCGGCGCCCTTTTGCGGTTCGTGATCGTCACATGCGACTCCGTTCTGTTGGGGCGCACAGGGCGTCGATTGCCGCAGCCATCTGATCCCTTTCAGCCGCGGGCATGCACTCTCGCCGCGTGCCCACAAATGCGATTGCCAGGTCGACCGCCTCGCGTCGGCAGTGTGCGTCCAGATCTCCGAAGGCGATCAGCCCCAGGTCCTGAAGCGACTGGTGCGATCGCCGGAGCAGCTGCTCGACGGTCGAATCCTTCTCACTGCGCTGACCATCCCTCGCCCGTTGCTGGGCGCGAAGTGCCTTCAGCGGGCTCAGATAGATCTTCGCGGCACGCATCCAGGCGATCAGGCCATCGACGATGGCGGGGCTCGCGTTCTGCGAGCGCGGGGCAGTGCACGGGCCGACGTGGGAAGGCTGCTGTAAGCGCCCTTAGTTGTCGCTAGTATGCCCAGAGATAGCGCTAGTGCAGCTTATTTATCAGCATTCCGAGCTCTTTCAAACTCAAGGCGTCCAACGGCTTTGATTGTCTTGTCAAAGTTCTGGCATTGCCGCAACACACCACAGGCGATGGTCGCAAGCGGTGTTCCGTGCACTTCGCAATGTCTGGTCTCCGGGTGGAGCCACGCACGCTTCCACCTTGGCGACGTCACATCGACAGGATTCACGAACAGGCAGTGCGCGCAATAAGCCTCGCCGCGCTTGGCCACCGCCCACGCTGCTGGCGTCTGGATTTCCTGCAGCTGCTGTTCATCAAGCCGGGCGAGGTACGCCAGTCGGCCGATGGTGGTGTCGGGCAGGGGCCGCTGAACCAGCCAGCCAGCGCCAGACGTGTCCGACTTCAACTCCAGCTGGTGGTCGTCGCACAGCTGATCGACACTCATCCTGTAGCGCGCGGCCACCCGACCGAGCCAACTGCCCATCGCCTCCTCCGGAAACGGTCGCGGTGCAACCGGCCAGGGCGTCGCTTCAAATGCGGGTTTTTGCCACATGCTCGAGGTGCACCAGAGTCACGCTCTCCGAGCCATCGCGGATCGCGAGCTCGGCTGCGTCGTTGAGGATCCGCGCTATCTCCCCGGTCAGGCCGCCGCTGGTGGCCAGCATGAACTGAACGACGCTGCGGTCAATCAGGTCGGATGGCTTGCGAAGCGGTAAAAGTTTGCCAAACGCTGCGAGGAAGCGCCGGAACTCATCGTTCTCATGCCAGCGCGGCACTTCGAACGAAGGAAAGCGGCTACTCATCTGTGCGTCCGTCTGCAATGCAATGGGCGCATCGGCAGTGCCGACCAGCACGATGCTCAGCCGCAAGTCATTGGCGAGGTACTTCAGCAGATTCAGCGATGCCCGCTGCTCGCGGTAGCTGCCCGCTAGCAGGTGATGCACCTCGTCGACCACCAGCATCCTGGGCGCAATGCGCCTCAGCAGATCGCGGGCCAGACGCTCCAGCGTGGACAGGCCGGCGTTCGTGTTGTGCGGCGCACCAAGCTCGAACAGCAGTGCGCCGTAGAAACGTTTCTGATCGGGAGTGGCCGGCATCTGCATGGCGACGATCCGTCGGTGCTCGACGCCACGCACAGCATCGAACACGGCAGGATGTTCGCGCTGGAACTTGCGCACGATCAGGGTCTTGCCGATGTTCGATTCCCCGTGCAGCACCATGCAGGGCATGCGTTCACGCTCAGGTGTGCCGAGCAGGCGTTCCAGCCGCAGTCGGGCCTCGATGGCACGGGGATAGTCCACCCAGCGGTCGCGCTGCATGGCCTGGATGCGTTCGTCGTCTGGCAGGAGGACCTGCTCGCGCACGGCCGGACTGAGGTGGGCAAGAGAAGCTGCGACAGCCATCGTCTGGCCTCACCAGAGCTCGACCTCGTAGGGGTCGACATCCTTGCTGTAATCCACCGGCGCCTCGCCTGCCTGAGTCGACCCCGATGCCCCAAATACCGCCGCCGCTGCCGTGGCCCTGTCCCAATCACTGGACGGCATGGGTTTGACAGCCTTCGGTCCTTTTCGCCGGACGGCCTGGGTCTCGGCTTTGGCCCGGGCAACGATCTGGCGCTGCTGGGCAATGGTCTTGAAGATCAGAGCTTCGGAGACGTTGCGCTGGCCCTGGGCTTTCATCAGCTTGAGCGCATGGCGTTGCTCCCACAGCGAGATACGGGGACGCCGCAGATCGGCACAGTGCGCTTCCACATAGGGCTTTTGATCGGCACTGACGAAGACCCGCGACAGGTCTTCCGGGTGGTAGCGCACGATCACCTTCTTCCTGGTTTCGCGCCATGCCGCAAACATCGGATGCCAGTAGCGGATGTGGAAGAGCGTCAGGCCTTCGCGCTGGATGGTTCGGGGCTCCATCGGCAGGAACTGCACCACGAAGCGCAGGGCCTGTGCGGGGTCGGCCGGAAGCTGGCGCGGCGGCGAGATGGTACTGAGGGACTCCCAGACCCCTGCCGGCGTTGCATCCTGCAGGCCACGATGGGAACTCTGGTGATAGCGCTGTGCAATTTCGAGCACCATCCAGCGTTCGTATTCGGCCAGCGTGAGAGCTGCACCCTCCTCTGACTTCCTTTCCTTGCGGCCCTTGGCCGAACTGCCGGTGGCGCCGGGCAGCCCGCGCAGGCGTTCCATCAGCGTGCGGTTGAGCCGTTCGACATGACCGCCGAAGTGAGGTCGACCCACGGGCCGGTAGATCAGTTCGATCCCATACTGGGCACAGCCGGCCCGAAGCGCCCTACTGTGGAATTCCGCGGCGTTGTCCAGATGCAGCGCCCTGGGCACGCCGTACATCGGCCATTGCGTGTCGACGCCGATGTGGGCCAGCCAAGGCGTCTTGGGCAAGGCCACGCGCGTGAGCAGTAAAGCCACGGTCGCAGCGCTGGGGCGCTCCATCGCGATATAGACGCCCACGACGCAGCGGCTGGCAATGTCGATGGCCAGAGTGATCCAGGGACGACCGATCGGCTTGCGCCAGCGCTCGTCCACGACGACCAGGTCGGACTGGGTGTGGTCGATCTGCACCAGCTCCAGAAGCTCAGCGGCCACCAGGTGGCCAGGTGGTATCTCTGCGCCGGGCGCCTGGGCAAGCCGGGCGGCCTCCTCCTCACGATGCAGTTCCCACCGACGCATGACAGTGCTGCGCGAGGGCAGTTTCAGATTCGCCCGCTCGCAACGGGCCCGGATCTCCAGCGTCAGGTCGAGTTGCGGATGGGCCAGATGCCGCTGGCGCGGCAGCCACTTGGCGAGCGTCTGGGCGATGACCTGCTCGACGGCCGGATCGAGTCGCCTGAAGCCGGAACTCGGCCCCGGTGCTCTAGACGCGACGGAGGTCGCCACGGGGTCCTCGATGAATCGTTTCCGCAGACGGTAGACGGTGGTCCAGTGCAGGTCGAGCAGCTTGCCGGCAACCTGCGCCTGGGCCATCGACATGGGCTTGCGGCCGAGCGGGCGCAGCACACGGGCAATCCGTGCGGCACGGTCAGAGGGTTCGGAATCGTTGGTCATGGCGGCACTATCGGGATTAAAGATCACCGAACTCACACTTGCAAGAATTGCGAGCGCCGATAGAGGCAACGTTGCGGATCTCAGACAGCCCCAAGAATCGGAGCTTTCGTCGAAATTACTGAAAAATCAACCGACGCCGACGATGCCGGTCGTGGCGTATTCGCTAAGGTCGATGGGCTGGCCGCCGACGTTCAATGTCGCGCCGATCATTTCGCTTCGGCGGATTACCGCGTGGCTCGGCGCCGCATCCTTGTCTAGATCCCCAGAGTGGCCCGGGCTGGTGCTGGTGCTGGTGCTGGTGCTGGTTGTATCCATCATGGTCAGTCATCCTTCGCGCCGAGCACAATGTCCTTGAGCTCCACGACTTGTTTCGCATTCAGCTGAAAGACGACTGCGAAGTCGTTGATGACCTGCTCGTTGATGTCGTCGAGCACGCCGGCGCGCCGTGCCTGCGAGAGCAGCTTCCGCACGCTGGGCCAGTCGCGTCCCAGCGCAGCCGGGCTAGAGCCGCCGTGCGCCTCCTGCAGGGCCGCGCTGAGGTCCTCCATC
>LNAP01009329.1_pt1 | contig 10612 bp, 6 predicted proteins | sample 602601 | NCBI WGS metagenome assembly LNAP01 (sample SAMN02440304, study PRJNA202911) | soil metagenome | biome: Subtropical and temperate rainforests or woodlands; isolation source: soil samples (1 kg each in a 20% v/v slurry with milli Q water) were... ...
TTTCTTTGCGGACGGCCACCATGGTTGATTCTTACGACGACTCCCTCGATACGGGAGAAAAAAGCAAATCCCAGGTTAAACGCGAGCTTCATGCTCTGGCTGACCTCGGCGAGCGCCTTACAACGCTCAAGCCTGACTTGCTGGCAAAACTGCCGTTGACCGACGCTATGCGCCGAGCACTGGCTGATGCGCCCAAGCACACCGCGAATATCGCGCGTAAACGGCACCTTGGCTTCATCGGCAAACTGATGCGCGATCAGGACACTGACGCCATTCTGACGCTGCTCGATCAACTCGATGCCTCCACTCGGCAGTACAACGAACGTTTCCATGGCCTGGAACGCTGGCGCGATCGCTTGATCGCGGGCGACGATGCGGTCCTGGAGAAGTTCGTGGTCGACTACCCGGAGGCTGATCGTCAACAATTGCGCTCCCTGATCCGTCAGGCCCAGCACGAACTGGCGACCAACAAGCCACCGGCATCGAGCCGTAAAATCTTCAAGTACATCCGTGAGCTGGACGAGACTCAACGCGGCCCTTCTCGGGTGAGCCGCCAAGCGGTTCACCCGAAGCTCCATCCCTCAAGATCCTGTGCCACCCACAGTGATCGCATCGATTTTCAGCGTTGGCTGGCCGACACCCACCGGCACCGACTGCCCATCCTTGCCACACGTCCCTACGCCGCTGTCCAGCGCCAGATCGTTACCGACCATCGACACCTTGCTCATCGCTTCCGGACCGTTACCGATCAATGTCGCGCCCTTGACCGGGGCCGTGATCTTGCCGTCTTCGATCAGGTACGCCTCGCTGGTGGAGAACACGAATTTGCCGCTGGTGATGTCCACCTGCCCGCCGCCGAGGTTGGCGCAGTAGATGCCGCGTTTCACCGAGGCGATGATTTCTGCCGGGTCGCTTTCGCCCGCCAGCATGTAGGTGTTGGTCATGCGCGGCATTGGCAGATGCGCGTAGGATTCGCGACGACCGTTGCCGGTACGGGCCACGCCCATCAGGCGGGCGTTGAGTTTGTCCTGCATATAGCCTTTGAGTACGCCGTTTTCGATCAACGTCGTGCACTCGGTCGGCGTGCCTTCATCATCGACGCTCAGGGAGCCGCGACGACCGGCCAGCGTGCCATCATCGACGATGGTGCAGAGCTTGGACGCAACCATTTCGCCCATGCGCCCGCTGTAGGCCGAACTGCCCTTGCGGTTGAAATCGCCTTCCAGACCATGGCCGACCGCTTCGTGCAGCAGCACGCCGGACCAGCCCGAACCCAATACCACCGGCAACGTGCCGGCCGGCGCAGGGATGGCTTCCAGATTCACCAACGCCTGACGCAGCGCTTCACGGGCATAGCTCATGGCGCGGTCATCGCTGAGGAAATAACGGTAATCGGTACGACCGCCACCGCCATGACCGCCGCGTTCACGGCGACCGTTCTGCTCGACGATGACACTGACGTTAAAACGTACCAGCGGCCGTACATCGGCAGCCAGGCCGCCGTCGGTCGAGGCCACGAGGATTCGTTCCCAGACACCGGCCATGCTTACGGTGACTTGCTGGATACGCGGGTCGAGGGCGCGAGTCGCGACGTCGATACGCTTGAGCAGTTCGACCTTCTCGGCACGGCTCATCACTTCCAGTGGATTATCCGGCCCGTACAACTGGGCGACATCCTGAGTGGTGAAGGCTTGCACCGCGCCGTTCTGACCGGCGCGGGAGATCGAACGTGCAGCACGGGCCGCGGCGCCGAGGGCTTCGAGGGTAATGGCATTGCTGTAGGCAAAACCGGTTTTCTCACCCGATTGCGCACGCACACCGACACCTTGGTCGAGATTGAAGCTGCCTTCCTTGACGATCCCGTCTTCCAGCGCCCACGACTCGGAAATCTGCCCCTGGAAATACAGGTCGGCCGCATCGATGCCCGGGCCGGCCAGATCGCCAAGCACACCTTGCAGGCTCTCGATGGTTACGCCGCCGGGCGCCAGGAGGTGTTCACTGACTGAGGACAACAACTCGCTCATATGCTTTACGCCTTAAATTCATCGTTCTGAGGCAGGTCGCCGGGCGCCCTGCGAGAAAAAGCGCCGGTGACTGGACACCGGCATCCGCGCCCTGATGGACGCCTGTTCGCTGCTATCGCGTTCGGCCAGCAGCACGGCCTCGCCTTGATCCTGTTGCGCCAGCACACGTCCCCACGGGTCGATAATCGCGGCATGACCAAAGGTTTCTCGTGGCCCCGGATGCGTCCCACCCTGGGCGGCCGCGAGCACATAACATTGGGTTTCGATGGCCCGCGCGCGAATCAGTATTTCCCAATGCGCTGCGCCGGTCACCGCGGTAAAGGCCGACGGCGCGGTAATCAACTCTGCACCGGCGGCGCGTAATTCGCTGTACAGCTCCGGGAAGCGCAGGTCGTAACACACCGTCAGCCCGACTCGACCGACGGGCGTGTCCGCCACGACTACCCCGCTGCCATAAGCATAGTCATCGGATTCGCGATAACGCCCGCGATTGTCCGCCACATCGACATCGAAAAGGTGCACTTTGTCATACCGTGCAACGGTTTCGCCGTGATCATCCACCAGCAGCGAGCAGGCATGCACTTTGGCCGTCGGTTGATCCACCGGCGGCAACGGCAATGTGCCGGCCACGATCCATAACTTGAGGTCACGGGCGGCCTGTTTCAACCATGGCAGGATCGGGCCTTCGCCCAACGCCTCGGCGCGGCCGATGTCGGCAATGTCGCGACGGCCCATGGCGGCGAAATTTTCCGGAAGCACAGCCAGTTGCGCACCACCGGCTGCCGCTTGCTCGAGCAGCCGACGGGCCTTGGCCAGATTGGCCAGCACATCGCTCTGGCTGACCATTTGAATCACCGCTACAGACATGGCCTTTCCTTCTTGAAATCTGTACACCGACCTGTAGCAGCTGGCGAAACGCGCCACACGGTCACCGATCAGCTTATCGATCAGGAACAGCGCACCACCAATAGCCGGCGCGCCGACGATCAGCGCGGCAATCGGCAGGTTGTTGGTCACAGGCAACGTCACCAGCAACTTGGCATCGATCTGGTCACCCACCAGGTTCAACGTGCCGTTGAGTTCAACATTACTCGACGGACCGGTCATCTGGATCGGCTCCTTGGTCACGTAAACGCCGTTGGTCGCGACGAGCAGGCCTTTGACCCGGTCATAACTCAAGCCTTTGCCGAACAGATCGGAGAAGTCCAGTCGCAGCCGGCGACCAATGGAGTTGAAGTTCAGCAGGCCAAATACCCGCAAGGCCTGGGCGCTGCCCTCGACTTCAACGAACTGGCCTTTTTTGAGCGATGCATCAAGGGTGCCGGAGAACCGCTTGCTGGCCAGCCAGGCCGGAGAACCCGGCCAGCGACCATCAACATCCATATGAAACTCTTCACTGGTGACACTTGGCGCATAACCCCAGCCCTTCAACACATCGGCGAGATTCTTGCCGCTGATCCGGCCCTTGTACCAACTGCTGCTGGAACCGGGCACACCTTCCCAACCGCCGCTGCCCTGCAGGAGAATGCCCTTGAGGCCCAGATCCAGCGTATTAAGCGCAATGCCCTTGGCGGTCGGACGGACTTTCAGATACCACGCTCCGACGAGGTCCTTGCCCTGGAACAGCTGATTGATGGTGATATCCAGTGCCGGGATCTTCGTCGGATCCACCGAGGCCAGCGGATCCGGCGAATTTTCGTCGGCCAGGACCGTGGGGTCTGGTGCCGGCAAACGCACGTATTGCAGATTGATCGCAATGGGCGCGCCTTTCGCGTCGGGGATGCCGGCACTGCCCTTGACCTGCTGACTGTCGAGTTGCAAAGCCCACGCGGCAGGTTTGCGGTTCAACTGCACCGACGCCTGATCGAGCGTGGTGCCGACACCGCTGAGTTTGCCGACCTTGAAGTCCGCGCTGCTCAGCAACTGCTTGGCGTTGCCGCCCGGATCCTGGCCGGCGTATTTGTCGACCAGGTCCTTCCAGGGGCGGACATCCAGTTCCGACAGCACACCGCGCACTCGCAAGCCTTTAGCGCCAGGTAGCACGGCATTGCCGCCCCCCAGGAACAACTCGCCGCGCCCATCGGCAAAATTGCCGGGCGGTGCCGCAAACGTAAAGTTAGCCAGCTCACCGTAGTTGACCCAGTAGCGCCGCTCCGCCCCCTGCAGGGTCATGCGGAACGTGGTGTCGCGGCCGACATCGGCCGTCATGCCGAAAGGCGCCGGCAAATCGACTGCTACGCCCTTCAGGTTGGAGCTGACCATCAATTGACTGTCGGCCCCGTCAAGGTTCAGTTGCAGCTGATAAGGAATCACACCGGACACTGGCAACGGCTGAGTAACACTCAGCCACTCAGTCAGTTTCTTGACCTCGACCTGCCCCGAGCCGACGACGCGAGTCTTAAGGTTGCCGGGGCTGCCCTCGGCGAAAATCTGTGCGCTAACCGGTTTATCAAAGGCTCGCGCGGTGATGTTTTGCCCGCTCAAACCCTTGGTGCTGTCGAAACGGAAATCGCCCTTGAGCTGAGTCAGCTCCAGGGTTGGCTCAGCCAGTTTCAGGCGAGCCTTGGCGGTCTTGAAGTCGACGAGGATCTTTGGCTGTTCGCCTTTGACCAATGGAATGTCCAGTTTCAGTTTGCCTCGCAGATCGCCCTCGCCTTCCCAGCCGGCAAAGGTGGCGGCGGTGCCGATCGGCGCTTCCTGGAGAATCTTCAGGCCATCGCCCAACCCGCCGGCAAATCCGCCATCGAGGAAAAGATGGACGCTTTGCCCCGCTGGCGCACGGGGAATATTGACGTAAATGTCATTGACCTGGGTATTGAGCAGTTGGCCCTTGCTGGCCAGGATCCGCACACCGCTGTCTTCAACAAATACGTCACCCGTGACATTACTGACATGTGGCCAGCCTGGCTGGAAGGCCAGTTCGGCATCGTGAACCTTGAAGAACAGGCTGATGCTGCGGGCTGTGTCGGCGGCCCCATGGTTCAGCGAACCCTGGTACTGGAAGAAGCCTTCGTCCACCGCACCTTTGAGAATCGCCGTACGCAGCCATTCGTCCAGCCCGGGGCTGAGCATCGTCGGCAAGTACTTGGCGGTGTAACGACCGTCGCCGTCCACCAGACCGACCCGTAGGTCCATGTAGTCTTCCTGGGTGTGGTCGAAATGCAGGCGGATCAGGAAGTCGCCAGCAATCTTGCCCTCCTCGCCCAGCACCTTCAGGTATGGCGCGATCAAGGTGAAGGCTTCTTTATCAAGTTTCCAGGTCAGACGGGCATTGGCCTGAATGTACTGCCATGGTTTGGCAAAAATCGGGTCCAGGTGCAGGGAAAAGTCCTTGCTGTCCATGCGCAGCTCACCACTGCCCAGATCGCCGCTGATGCTGCCACTGACATTTCGCGCCGCCGGAGCGCCGTGATAGGCATCGAAGCCGACCCGATCCAGGTTGGCGGCAAAGCTGAATTTGCTGTCGTCGGTGGCATTGGGTCGGAAGTCGATCAGCACATTGCGCAGGCCACCGGTCACCTTGAGTCGCTCGACGGCCGTAGCAACGCCTTCGGGCAGCGGCCCCAAGGCATTCAGTATCGGGGTGATCGGGGTGAGGTCGAGGCGGTCGGCTTGCAGGTGCCAAAGTTCTTCGGACTTTTCTGTGGCCTTGGTCTGTTTGAGTTGCAGATGCGATTCCCAACGGGTCTCGCCAAGGTTCATGGCCAGTGAATCCAGGGTAATCAGGGCGCCTTCGGAAGTGCGCTGGAAATAGCCATTGAGCGCCAGGTTGTTGATCTGGATCGGCTTGCGCTCGGCGTACGCGCCCTTGAGTTGCGGCGCGTTCAAGCGAATCGCCGCACTCTGCAGGGCGCCCTTGTTCCAGTTCACCCAAAGCTCGCCGCCGGCCTTGAACTCGGAAAAATTCCATTGTTGGGTCAAGCGCTCAGGCAACCATTTCGACCAGTCGCTTTGCGGCAGGCTCAAATAGGCTTCAGCCTCGCCGTCTTTCCATTCGCTGGCGCGCAGACGGGTACGCAGGCTGATGGCCACCGGTTGCCCGTCAGGCAAGGTCAAACGGGCGTCGAGTCGCTGGCGCGAGACACCGGTTTTCAGATTCAGTCCGACGTAAGTCAGGGTCAGCGGCTGCTCTTGCAGTGGCTGCAAAGTGACTTGGCTATCGAGTACCGACAGTTGCTGAACCATCTGCATGCGATTGAGCAATTGCTCAGGATCCAGCGGCTGATCCTGCTGCACCGGTAAACCTTCCAGCGCCCAATGGCCGTCCTCACCTTCCTTGAGGCTGATCTTCAGGCCGCTGAGTTCCAGATGAGCGACGCGCACTTCACGAGCCATCAGACTGGCCCACAGATCCGGCACCACGCGCACCTGATCCAGACGCAGGGCATTGGCGCCCTCACCGACCATCACGTCGTGAGCCAGCATGATCGGAGCAAAACCGCTCCAGCTACCTTCCAGCTCGCCGATGTTCAGCGGCATGCCCAAGGCCGCGCTGGCTTTGGCTTCGACTTCGGCACGGTACTCGGCCACCAGCGGGGTCAGCTCTCGGCCGAGGCTGACGTATAACGCCAACGACACCAACACCAACGCACACAGCCCCAGCCCCCAGCGGGTCAGTGCGGCCAAAATGCGTGTCAGACGCTCCATGTCAGTTGGCTCCCATGGCAAAAAAACTGCAAAAAGCTGAGGCCAGCCGTTCTGTCCGGGTTGAAAGACAGCGATTCAGAGCAGCACCACGTCGTATTGTTCCTGGGAATACATGGTTTCCACCTGGAACCGGATGGTGCGTCCGATAAAACCTTCGAGTTCGGCGACATTGCCCGATTCTTCATCGAGCAAACGGTCGACCACTTTCTGGTTTGCCAATACACGATAGCCTTCCGCCTGATAGGCGCGAGCTTCTCGGAGGATTTCGCGGAAAATCTCGTAGCAAACGGTTTCCGGCGTCTTCAGCTTGCCGCGTCCCTGACAGCTGCTGCACGGTTCGCACAGTACCTGTTCAAGACTTTCGCGGGTGCGCTTGCGAGTCATCTGCACCAGGCCTAACTCGGTGATGCCGATGATGTTGGTCTTGGCGTGATCGCGCTCCAGTTGCTTCTCGAGGGTGCGCAGCACCTGACGCTGGTGTTCTTCATCTTCCATGTCGATGAAGTCGATGATGATGATCCCGCCCAGGTTGCGCAGGCGCAGCTGGCGAGCAATGGCGGTCGCAGCTTCGAGGTTGGTCTTGAAGATGGTTTCTTCGAGATTGCGATGACCGACGAACGCCCCGGTGTTGACGTCGATGGTGCTCATGGCTTCCGCCGGATCGACCACCAGGTAACCGCCGGACTTCAGCGGGACTTTGCGTTCCAGGGCTTTCTGGATTTCGTCTTCGACGCCGTACAGGTCGAAGATCGGCCGCTCGCCCGGGTAATGCTCAAGACGATCGGCGATTTCCGGCATCAGCTCGGCGACGAACTGTGTGGTTTTCTGGAAGGTTTCCCGGGAGTCGATCCGGATCTTCTCGATTTTCGGGCTCACCAGGTCACGCAGGGTGCGCAGCGCCAGGCCAAGGTCTTCGTAGATCACGCTTGGCGCGCTGATGGTTTTGATCTGCTCGTTGATCTGATCCCAGAGACGACGCAGGTAGCGAATGTCCATGAGGATTTCATCGGCACCAGCTCCTTCGGCAGCGGTACGCAGGATGAAACCACCGACTTCTTGAATACCTTCTTTGGCCACGCAATCGGTGACCACTTGTTTGAGACGTTCGCGCTCGGCTTCGTCTTCGATCTTCAACGAAATGCCAACGTGTGCGGTGCGCGGCATGTACACCAGATAACGCGATGGAATCGACAACTGAGTCGTCAGGCGTGCGCCTTTTGAGCCGATCGGGTCCTTGGTGACTTGCACCACCAGGCTCTGGCCTTCGTGAACCAGAGCGCTGATGCTCTCGACCGCCGGGCCTTCGCGCAGGGAGATTTCCGAGGCATGAATGAAAGCGGCGCGGTCCAGGCCGATGTCGACGAAGGCCGCCTGCATGCCCGGCAATACCCGCACGACCTTGCCTTTATAGATGTTGCCGACGATCCCGCGCTTTTGCGTGCGCTCGACGTGGACCTCTTGCAGAACACCGTTTTCAACCACCGCCACGCGCGATTCCATCGGCGTGATGTTGATCAGGATCTCTTCACTCATGGCAGGGTCTCGTTCAGGCATGTTCACGATATCAGTACGACGCTCAACGCGCGTTAAGGGTTTGCCAACAGGGTATGCCGAAATGGCCGAGCAGCTCAGCGGTTTCGCACAGCGGTAACCCGACCACCGCCGAGTAACTGCCATTGAGGCCGGCAACAAACACCGCGCCGAGCCCTTGAATGCCGTAGCCGCCGGCCTTGTCCTGCGGCTCGCCGCTGGCCCAGTAGGCCAACGCTTCGGCGCGACTGATGCTACGAAAGCGCACCAGACTGCGCACCACCCGAGACTCGCAACGCTCACCGTCGAGTACCGCAATCGCCGTCAGGACTTCATGTTCACACCCGGACAACATCATAAGCATGGCGCACGCCTCGGCTTCGTCCACCGGCTTGCCGAGAATTTTCCCGTCCAGCACCACAGCGGTATCGGCGCCCAGCACACAAGAATCTGCGTCGGACACGAGCGCGCCGCGTCCGGCCTCGGCCTTGCCGCGCGCCAGGCGCTCGACATAGGCCGACGGGGTCTCATTTTCCAAAGGGGTTTCATCGATGTCCGCACTGACGGCGGAGAACGGCACGCCGATCTGCGTAAGCAGCTCACGTCGACGCGGTGAGCCTGAGGCAAGGTAAAGCTGTTTCATCCAGACATCTCCCTGTCGAGGTGCGGGCAAATGCCTGACCGAATTAATTGATTTTGTAGCGTCGAAGCAAACCGCGCAAACCGTAGCTGATCCAGGGCCAGAGCAATGCGCTGACCAGTGCCGGCAAGACCAGCGCCAGCGTCGGCTGACGATTGCCGGTCAGGGCGCTGAGCCACAGTTGAACAAGCTGCGCGAGGCCGAAGATCACCAGGATCACCAGGCTCTGTTGCCACATCGGGAACATGCGCAGGCGCTGTTGCAGCGCCAGCACCAGGTACGTGATCAGCGTCAGGATCAACGCGTTCTGGCCCAGCAGCGTGCCATAAAGCACGTCTTCGGCCAGGCCCAGGCACCACGCGGTGACCATCCCGACCTTCTGCGGCATGGCCAACGCCCAGAATGCCAGCAGCAAGGCCAGCCACAGTGGACGGAGGATTTCCATGAATTGCGGCAGCGGCGAAACGCTGAGCAGCAGGCCTATGGCGAATGTCAGCCAGACTATCCAGCCGTTTCGGGAGGCAGTAGCACCAACCATTATTCTCGTCCCCCAGTGGTAGCCGGCGCAGAAACAGGCGGTTTGGCAGCAGGCCTCACAGCAGCGGCTGGCGTGGCCGGCGGTTTAGCCGCCGCAGGTTGCGCCGCGGGCGGCTTGCTGGCAGCAGGTTTCACAGCTGCAGGATGAGTTGCCGCAGGTTTTGGCGGGGTTGCGGCAGCCGGGGCAGCCGTCGGCGCCACCGCAGTCACGGGCGCAGCAACAGCAGCCGGGACGATGGCAGGTTTCGTTACTGTCGCTGGAATGATCGGGCCACCACCATGCTGGTCCAAGGCTTCTTGAGCCTGGGCAGCTTCGTTGGCGCGCTCTTCGGCTGTGCGGCCGTCGGTGAACACCAGCAACAGATAACGGCTGCGGTTCAAGGCGGCGGTCGGCACGGCGCGCACGATTGCGAACGGCTGACCGGAATCGTGAATCACTTCCTTGACCGTCGCCACCGGGTAACCCGCCGGAAACCGCTGACCCAGACCGGAGCTGACCAGCAGATCGCCTTCCTTGATATCGGCGGTATCGGCCACGTGACGCAGCTCCAGGCGTTCCGGGTTGCCGGTGCCGCTGGCAATCGCCCGCAGACCGTTGCGGTTCACCTGCACCGGAATGCTGTGAGTGGTGTCAGTCAGCAACAGCACACGAGAGGTGTACGGCATCAACTCGACCACCTGGCCCATCAGGCCACGGGCATCGAGCACCGGCTGACCGAGGACCACGCCGTCGCGCTCACCTTTGTTGATGATGATGCGGTGGGTGAAGGGGTTGGGGTCCATGCCGATCAGTTCGGCCACTTCGACCTTCTCGTTGACCAGCGCGGAGGAGTTGAGCAACTCGCGCAGCCGAACGTTCTGCTCGGTGAGGGCGGCAAGCTTTTGCATGCGGCCCTGCAACAGCAGGTTTTCGGTTTTGAGTTTTTCGTTTTCGGCGACGAGCTCGGTCCGGCTGCCAAATTGGCTGGCCACACCCTGCCATAGCCGCTGCGGCAGGTCAGTGATCCAGTAAGACTGCATCAGTGCCAGCGACATTTGGCTACGCACTGGCTTGAGCAGTGTGAAGCGGGCATCGACCACCATCAGTGCGACCGATAGCACGACCAGCACCAACAAGCGCACGCCCAGTGAAGGCCCTTTGGTGAAAAGCGGTTTAATAAGCCGCTCCTCCCAGGCAAATGTTCTCTTTATTCATACGGCATCAAACCGGCCTGGATGCAGACTGACAGAAGAT
>LNAP01005994.1_pt1 | contig 10610 bp, 10 predicted proteins | sample 602601 | NCBI WGS metagenome assembly LNAP01 (sample SAMN02440304, study PRJNA202911) | soil metagenome | biome: Subtropical and temperate rainforests or woodlands; isolation source: soil samples (1 kg each in a 20% v/v slurry with milli Q water) were... ...
AAATTCTGGTCACCGGCGCAAGCGGCTTCATTGGCGGGCGCTTTGCGCGTTTCGCCCTGGAGCAGGGCCTGGACGTGCGGGTCAACGGTCGCCGGGCCGAGAGTGTCGAGCATCTGGTGCGTCGTGGCGCCGAGTTCATTCAGGGCGACTTGAGCGACCCGCAACTGGCGCGCGACCTGTGTTCAGACGTCGAAGCCGTGGTCCATTGCGCCGGCGCTGTGGGTTTGTGGGGGCGCTATCAGGACTTTCATCAAGGCAACGTCGAAGTCACCGAGAACGTGGTCGAAGCCTGTCTGAAACAGCGGGTTCGGCGCCTGGTGCACTTGTCGTCACCGTCGATCTACTTCGATGGCCGTGATCATCTGGGGTTGACCGAAGAGCAGGTGCCCAAGCGCTTCAAGCATCCCTACGCAGCGACCAAATACCTGGCCGAGCAAAAAGTCTTCGGCGCGCAGGAATTCGGCCTCGAAACCCTGGCCCTGCGCCCGCGTTTCGTGACGGGCGCCGGCGATATGAGCATTTTCCCGAGATTGCTGAAAATGCAGCGCAAAGGGCGGTTGGCGATTATCGGCAACGGCCTGAACAAGGTTGATTTCACCAGCGTGCAAAACCTCAATGAAGCGTTGCTCAGCAGCTTGCTGGCCAGCGGTTCGGCCTTGGGCAAGGCCTACAACATCAGCAACGGAGCGCCGGTTCCGTTGTGGGATGTGGTCAATTACGTGATGCGCCAAATGGATGTCCCACAGGTTACCCGCTACCGTTCCTACGGTTTGGCCTACAGCCTTGCCGCGCTCAACGAGGGCGTGTGCAAGCTGTGGCCAGGTCGTCCCGAGCCGACGCTATCGCGGCTGGGCATGCAAGTCATGAACAAAAACTTCACCCTGGACATCAGCCGCGCACGGCATTATCTGGACTACGATCCGAAAGTCAGCCTCTGGACCGCCCTCGATGAGTTCTGCGGTTGGTGGAAGGCTCAGGACATTCGCTGACACACAAGGGCAGCCCCTGACTGAACCGAGTTCGGGGTTCAGGGTCAACCGGTGCGGCAGCGGGGGTTATACTTCGCCGCATCAAGCCATCACCGCGTTCCACAAAGGTTGACCCTAATGCCCATGCGTAACGATGCCAACGACGACTTCGACGATGTCCCGAGCCTGCGCGCCAGCAGCCTTGATGACGATGATTTTCCGACCACCACTCGCACTTCCGTGCATTCGCGCACCACACCGGTGGTCAAGGTCAAAGGCCCGAGCACCGGCCCTCTGTGGGCATTGGTCGGCGCGTTGTTCTTTGCCTTCGCCGGCCTTGCCTGGTGGAGTTTTCAGCAGATCTCGCTGATGGAACAGCAACTGGTGGCGACCCAGGAAAGTTTCGCGCGCATCAGTGAGGAAGCGGCGGGGCGCTTGCAGGACATTTCCGGCAAGGTCGTGGCCAGTCAGTCCAATGTCAACACCGGCAGTGAAGCGTTGAAGCTGCAAATCAAACAGCTTGAAGGCAAACTCCAGGACCAGAGCAAGCAGCTGGAAAGCAAGCTTCAGGACCAGAGCAAACAGCAGCAAGGCGTCCTCGGCCAGACCTCCGAACTGGACAAGCGCCTGGCGCAAATGACCGCGCAAGCCACCGAACAACAAACCGCCAATGCTCAGTTGCAGGCCCAGGTCAAAGCCTTGAGCGGCGAACTGGCCGCGTTGAAGAACGCGTCGGCCGATAGCAGCCAAATCGATGCCCAGCTCAAAAGCCTGGGGGCCGACATTACCGCGCTGAAGAGGCAAGGTAACCCGAGCGCCGCCATCGAGCGCCTGGAGCAAGACATGATCGTGCTCAAAAGCCAACAGGACAACCGCCCGGCCGCCGCACAAGGTGGCACCAACACCGCCGAGTTCGACGCCTTCCGCGGCCAGGTCACCCGCAACATCAACACCCTGCAGGCGCAGATTCAGAATCTGCAGCAACAGCTGCGCACCCGGCCTTGATTGACTGATGCCGTGATGAGGAATGGGGCTTCTGTGGCGAGGGGGCTTGCCCCCGTTGGGTGGCGCAGCCGCCCCAATCCATGCGCCGCGGTTTTTCAGATAATCCGCGGCGCCTGATTTGCGACTGCTACGCAGCCGAACGGCAAAAATGAAAAGGGCACGCTCACAGCGATCAACTCCCTCAAGGGCGGTTACTTGCAGGATGACCTGTACGTGTTTGTCGTCGACCAGGATACCCAGCGCTATGTCGCCCATGGCACCAACCTGCGACTGATCAATACCGACTTCGGCAAGATCAAGGACCCGGAAGGCAAACCGGTGGGCGAGCCGATTCTGGCGCTGATGGCCAAACAGGATGACGGCGAATACGAATACCGCTAGAAAAACCCGGTGACCGGCAAGGTCGAAGACAAGCATGCCTACCTGAAAAAGGTCGGGCATTTTCTGGTGGCGGTGGGGTATTACAGCCCTTGAATGGCGATGACTGACAGACCGCATTCGCGAGCAAGCCCGCTCCCACAGTGGTCCGAGTTCCTCCAAATGAAATGCGGTCGAATGTGGGAGCGGGCTTGCTCGCGAATGCAGGCGACTCGGTCCTCCTACCGAACCTTATCCTCCCGCCCCCGCAACACTCTATTGGGCATGGCAATCGCCGCCGTCAGCCCCAGCAATGACACCGTCGCGCTAACCATCAGCAAATGCCGGAAGGTCAGCAGCAACTCAGCGCGCAAGGCGTCCTGCGCATCCCCCGGCGCGGCGTTCAATCCGTCCAGCAAGACATTCCCCGAACTCCCCTCGGCCATCAGCGAAGAGCCGGCCAGGTGCGCGAAACTCGAATCCTGCAACAACGCCAGCAGCAGCGCCGACATTAACGCCACACCCACTGCCCCGCCCAGAGAGCGGAACAGATTGGTGGTGCTGGTGGCGACGCCGATGTCCCGTTGTTCCACCGAGTTTTGCGTGCCCACCAACGATGTCGGAAACTGCATGCCGCTGGCGATACCACTGAGCAACATGAACAGACTGCTCAGCACAAACGCCTGAGGCGCACTGAACGCCATGCCGAGAATCGAGAACGGCATCAGCAAGGCGCCAGTCAGGATCATCGGTTTATAGCGACCGCTCACCGAGGTCTGGCGTCCGGCAAAGTACGCGCCTATCGGCAAACCCATGGCCAGCGGCAACAGGTGCAGCGCGGCGCTGTCAGCCCCGGCGCCGGTGACGCTCTGAAAGCGCAGCGGCATCAGCACGATCAAGGAAATCGCCTGGAAACTGGTGAAGAAAATCGTGCACCAGCAAAAAATCGCACTGCGGTTGGCGAACAAGTGCATCGGCAGCAACGGTTCCCGCGCCCGCCGTTCATGCCAGACGAACAGCGCCAGCACCACCACCGCACAACCGAGCAAGGCCGATACTTCGGCGCTGCGCCACGAATGGCCCTGGCCGACCTGAGTGATGCCCAGCAACAACGCCGTCAGGCCGATGATCATCAGCAATGTGCCGAAGTAATCGATGATCGGCTTGCGCTGCGGCACGGGCAAACCCACCAGCGTACGGTGGGCCACCCACAAGGCACCCAGGCCCAATGGAAGGTTGATCAGAAATACCCAGCGCCAGGACAGGTATTCGGTCATGTAGCCACCGAGAACCGGGCCGGCCACGCTGGCCACCGCATACATGCTGCTGAAGTAACCCTGATAGCGTCCGCGTTCGCGGGGGGGAACGATGTCGCCGATGATTGCCTGGCTCACCGAAATCATCCCGCCGGCGCCGATGCCCTGAAGAATCCGCGCCAGCACCAGTTGCTCCATGCTCTGCGCCATGCCGCAGAACAACGACGCCAGGGTGAACACCCCCATGCCGAACAGCATCAACTTGCGGCGCCCATACAGGTCGCCGAGTTTGCCGTAGATCGGCACCGCCACGGTCATCGCCACCATGTACCCGGAAATCACCCAGGCCAGCAGGCTGACATCCTTGAACTGCGCGGAGATGGCCGGCATTGATACAGCGACGATGGTCTGGTCCAGCGCGCCCAGAAAAATCGCCAGCATCAGGGCGATCAGCACGCTGCGAATGGCCGGTTTGGGCGTTTCAGGCTGGTTGAGATTGGTCACGGGTAAAACCTGCGGGCAGTAATGGGCCCGCAGCAGGCAAGGCGAGCGGGATGCTCGCCAGTGTAAGTCGGTAGCAGGCTATTCGATAGCCTCGTATGGAAGGCCAACGTAATTTTCGGCGATGGTTTTTCGGCCCGCCTCGGAGTCCACGAAATAGGCCAGCTCCGATTCGCTGATGCGCTGGCTGAACGCGTCGTGCTCGTCGAAGCGATGCAACATCGAGGTCATCCACCAGGAAAACCGCTCGGCTTTCCATACCCGCCGCAAGCAAACCTCGGAATACTTCTCCAGCAAATCCACACGCCCTTCGCGGTAAACCTTCAGCAGAATATTGAACAGCGTACTGACATCGCTGGCCGCCAGGTTCAGGCCCTTGGCGCCGGTGGGCGGGACGATGTGGGCGGCGTCGCCGACCAGGAACATCCGCCCGTACTGCATCGGTTCGACCACGAAGCTGCGCAGCGGCGCGATGCTTTTTTCGATCGACGGGCCGGTCACCAGCGTGTCGGCGAGGGCGGCAGGCAGACGGGATTTGAGCTCATCCCAGAAGCGTTGGTCAGACCAATCCTCGACTTTGTCCTGGGCCGGTACCTGGAGGTAGTAACGGGTACGTGTCGGCGAACGCATGCTGCACAGCGCAAAACCCCGTTCATGCCGCGCGTAGACCAACTCTTCGTGAACCGGCGGCGTGTCGGCGAGAATCCCCAGCCAGCCGAACGGATAAACCCGCTCGAACACTTTCAGGCTGTCGGCAGGAATCGACTGCCGCGCCACGCCATGGAAACCGTCGCAACCGGCGATGTAGTCACAATCGAGTCGATAGGTTTCGCCGTCCTTTTCGAAGGTGACAAAGGGTTCGGCGGTTTTCATGCCATGTGGGACGACATTGCTGGCTGCATAGATCGTCTGTGCACCGGCGTCCCGACGAGCGGCCATCAGGTCGCGAGTGACCTCGGTCTGGCCATAGATCGTTACGGTTTTGCCGCCCGTCAGCGCCTGCAAATCGATATGAACCCGGCGCCCGTCGAGGGCCAGTTCGAAGCCTGTATGGACCAGCCCTTCGACGTCCATGCGCTGACTCACTCCGGCCTGACGCAACAGCTCTACCATGCCTTGTTCGAGGACACCGGCACGGATGCGTCCGAGCACGTAGTCCGGGGTCTGGCGTTCGAGGATCAGGGTGTCGATGCCGGCGTTATGCAGCAATTGGCCGAGTAGCAAGCCAGAGGGGCCGGCACCGATGATCGCGACTTGGGTTTTCAGTGTTTTCATTGTTTTTATGACTCGCAAGCTCCACACGACCAAGGCCGGTGAATGATTTTTATGGATCGAGTACTTGCATTTTTCACTTGCGAGTCTGTCAATTGAAGGGGAAAACTGAGCCGATACCTGTACATTCTGCCAATCGGTGCGATTATCGCCCCGTTACCCTCGAGGCCTGGATTGAAGTGATGAACAAGCCTGACCTGCCATCGATTCCGGTGTTCAAACTCTATGGTGAAAGCCTGGACTGGCCGACCCCTGACTTGTTGCACTGTGAAACCATTTCCAAACGCAGCCGCGAACATCAATGGGAAATCAAACCCCACCGCCATGCCGATTTGTGTCAGTTACTCTTCGTTTTCAAAGGTCAGGCAGAGCTTGAGATCGAAGGCAAACGCTCACAATTGACTGAGCCGGCGATCCTGATTCTGCCGCCGTTATCGGTGCATGGTTATCGGTTTTCCGAGGACGTCGAAGGTTTCGTCGTCACGCTGGCCGCGCCGCTGATCGCCCACCTGCAAGCACAACTGGGCAATTCGGTGAAGGCTCTGGCACAGGCCGAAAGCTACCCGGCGGGCAAGGACAGCGAGTACCTCAACAGCCTGTTTTCAGCGCTGCAAAGCGAGTACACCGGCCATCAACCGGCGCGGGAAATGCTCATGCATTCGCTGGTCAGCGTGATTATGGTGTGGATCAGCCGCCAGGTGATTCAGCGCCAAACCGCCACCCAGCGTCCGCAGCGGGCTCGGGAATACCTCAACGGCTTTATTCAGCTGGTGGAAGAAACCTATCGCCAGCACGTCAAGGTCGAGGACCTGGCGCATCGGCTGGGGATTTCCGTGTCCCACCTCAATGGCACGTGCCGTGAACTGGCGGGGCAACCGGCGTTGCAGATCATGCACGAGCGTCAATTGCTGGAGGCCAAGCGCTTGCTGACCTACACCAGCATGACCATTTATGAAATGTCCGACGTGCTGGGGTTTTCCGATCCGACCAACTTCACACGCCTGTTCAGGCGTCGCGTGGGAATTTCGCCCAAAGCCTTTCGCGACCGTTTGAAGGCCGATCAGGACCATGCCGATCAGGACAACGAGGCCTGAACCCCTTCCTTACCGGAGGGCGTTGAGGGTCGCGTTGTGGGGAATGCAGCGCTCGAAGTTGCAGCTCGCAAAGTCACGGGGCTGTTGTCGCAACTGCTCGACACGCCAGGCGGCTGTGCCATACAGCGCCAGTGTCGCCGCGCAAGTGACGAAAATGGCGAGGTATCTTCTTGTTTTGATGTTCATGGCGTTGACCTCTGAACGAATACCTTTCGGTACTGCTTTGAGCATAGGTCAGCGCTGGTGGGTTGCCAGCAAGGCTGGCTTTCGCGGTTAACGCGATATTCAGAGCATTGATATCCCTGTGGGAGCTGGCTTGCCAGCGATAGCGGTCAGTCAATCAGCATCATTGTTGGATGTGACGACGCCATCGCAGGCAAGCCAGCTCCCACAGGGGATGTGTTTACAACCCGATATCCCACGCCGGTTCTTCCGGAAATCTGAGCACCAGAAAATCCAGCATGCTGCGCAACGCCGCCGGCATGTGTTTGCGTGAGGCATACACCGCATAGATGTTCAGCTGCCGAGGCTCGGCCTGGGGCAGCAGGCGGATCAGTTCGCCGCTGTGGATATGCACGCCGGCCAGGTAACTGGGCAGCATCACCACGCCAGCCCCGGCCATCGTCGCGCGTAACAGCGTGCTGGCTTCGTTGGCGCTGATGTTGCCCTGCACCGGCACCGAGACGGGCTCGCCGTCTTGTTCGAAATGCCAGAGACTCTTGCCGAAGTAGGAGTGGGTCAGGCAGTTGTGCAGGCTCAGGTCCTCGACCCGTTGCGGTGTCGGGTGCTCGCGCAGGTACGCGGGCGAGGCGCAGATCACTGAACGGCAGACCGTCAGGCGTCGGGCGATCAGGTTCGGGTCCAGGTCGTTGCTGGTGCGAATCGCCAGATCGATGCGTTCATCCACCAGGTTCACCGTGCGGTCGAGCATTTGCATATCGATGCTGACGCCGGGGTAACGTTTGACGTAAGCCGCCATGGCGTCTGCCAGTTGGGCCTGGCCGAACGAGGTGCTGACGCTGATCCGCAGCAGACCTCGTGGTGCGTCGTCCGGCTCGCTGACGGCGGCTTGCATGTCGGTGGACAACTCGAGCATCTGCCGGCAGCGCGGCAGGATCTCGCTGCCGGCGGTGGTCAGGCTCAATTTGCGCGTGGTGCGGTGCATCAGGCGCGCGCCGACCCAATCCTCCAGCTCCGCCAGATACCGGGAAACCACCGGCCGTGACAGGTCCAGGTGATCGGCGGCGGCCGATTGGCTGCCGAGGTCCACCACCGTAACGAACACCCGCATTGCTTGTAGACGATCCATGATTTGCCCGATTTTAGAAACAAACTATGTTCAAGCATCGCATTTTTTGTATCGAACCAGGCAACTAAGCTCTGTCCCATCGCCAAGCACGGCATTCGGACAACGGAGCAACAGATGATCGGCTTCACTTCAATCAAACGCATTCTTCTGGCAACCGCCACGCTCGGCTTCGCGGCCCATGCCGCGGCGGCGTCCACCCTGACGCTGGACGTCTACAACCCCGGCACCAATGCGATCTTCCCGGTGACCTCGGTGCTGGTCAGCGGCGAGAAGGAAGCGATTCTGCTGGACGCGCAATTCGGCAAAGCCCAGGCCGAACAGGTGGTGGAGAAAATCCGCGCCAGCGGCAAGCAACTGACCACCATCTACATCAGCCACGGTGACCCGGATTACTACTTCGGCCTCGACACTGTGACCAAAGCGTTCCCGAAAGCCAAAGTGCTGGCCTCGGAACCGACTGTTGATCACATCAAAAAAACCGTCGACGGCAAACTGGCGTTCTGGGGCCCGAAAATGGGCGCCGACGTACCGAACAAAACCATCGTGCCGCAGGTGCTCAAGGGCGACAGCCTGATGCTGGAAGGGCAGAAATTGCAGGTGATCGGCCTGGACGGCAAGCAGCCGGATCGCAGCTTTGTGTGGATCCCGTCGATCAAGGCAGTGGTGGGTGGCGTGGTCGTCGCCGAAAACATTCACGTGTGGATGGCCGACACCCAGACCCCGCAATCCCATGCCGATTGGCTGACGACGCTGCAGGCGATTGAAGCGCTGAAGCCAAACACCATCGTGCCAGGTCACTACCTCGGTGAGAGCGCTCGCTCTCTGGCGGCGGTGCAGTTCACCGCCGATTACATCAAGGCTTTCGACGAAGAAACCGCCAAGGCGAAAGACGCTGCCGAACTGATCGCCGCGATGAAAAAACGCTACCCGACCCTGGGCGAAGAAAGCTCACTTGAGCTGAGCGCCAAAGTCGCCAAGGGCGAGATGAAGTGGTAATCCGCTGAGATTTTGAGGCGAGGGGGGCGACGCAGATCCTGTAGGAGCGAGGCTTGCCCGCGAAGAATGCACCGCGGTTTTTCAGGTATTACGCGTCATCGTTCTTCGCGGGCAAGCCTCGCACCTACAGGTCTGCGTCTAAATTGCCCCCTCGCCACAAAAAGCCCTGAGTCACACCTATACAGATTCACCCACGCCAACTGGAGAAACGTCATGAGCAACATCGCAATCATCGGTGCCACCGGTCGTGCCGGTAGCCAACTGTTGGAAGAAGCCCTGCGTCGCGGTCACAACGTCACCGCCATCGCCCGCGACACCTCGAAAATCGCCCCGCGTGCCGGTGTCGTGAGCAAAAACGTGGACGTGCTCGACGCTGCTGCATTGCAGGCCGCCGTGGCCGGGCATGATGCGGTGATCAGCGCAGCGCACTTCTCCACCATCCCCGCCAGCGCGATCATCGAGCCGGTGAAGAAGGCCGGGGTCAAACGTCTGCTGGTAGTCGGCGGTGCCGGTTCGCTGTTGCTGCCGGGCGGCGGCCGGGTGATCGACAGCGAAGGCTTCCCGGAGGAATACAAGGCTGAGGCCAGCGCCGGTGCCGCGTTCCTGAATACCTTGCGTCAGGAACAGGACCTGGACTGGACCTTCCTGTCGCCGTCGGCAGAGTTTGTCGAAGGTGAGCGCATGGGTACGTTTCGAATCGGCAAGGATGACTTGCTGGTGAGTGCAGAGGGCCGCAGCTGGATTACCTTTGCAGACTTCGCGATTGCGCTGCTTGATGAAGTGCAAACACCGAAGCATTCCCGCCAGCGGTTTACTGTCGGGTATTGATGGCGCGGCTTAAATCATTCGCGAGCAAGCCCGCTCCCACATTTGATCTACGTCGTACACAAATACGGTGTTCACCGGAGATTCAATGTGGGAGCGGGCTTGCTCGCGAAGGGCTCACCGCGATTGAGCCTGCTCCACCAACCACCCCATCAATTCGCGCAATTTCGGCGAAGGCGCCGGTTTCTCGGGGAACACCAGGTAATACGCCAACCCGGTTTTCACCTTCAAATCAAAAGGCATGACCAGCCGCCCGGCACTCAGGTCATCGCCGATCAACGACCAATCGCCAATCGCCACCCCCGTCCCCTGGGACGCCATCGACATCGCCAGGTCCAGGGTTTCGAAATGCTGCCCTTTGCCGACATTGCTTAGCCGAATATCCGCAGCCTTCAGCCAGGCGTTCCAGTCCCGTTCATCGCGGGTGGGGTGCAGTAACAAGTGCTGTTGCAGATCGGCCGGTGTCTGCAAAGCCATCGGCCCTTCAAGCATCGGTCGGGAACACACCGGCGTCAGTTGCTCATCGAACAGATGCTGGGAGGCCAGTGAGCTGTTCGGTGGCGGGCCATACATCACCGCCGCATCGAACTGCTCGCGATGGAAATCCACGCCGTGTTTGACCGTGGTGGTCAATTCCACCGGTACATCCGGGCGCTCCTTTTGCCACTGCAACAGGCGCGGTAACAGCCAGCGCATCACGCAGGTCGGGGCTTTCAGTTGCAGGGTTTCGCGCTTCTCGCCGATCTGCTCCACGGCCTCGTCGATCAGCCCGAAAATCTGCTGCACCCGTGGCAGCCATTCCCGTCCTTCGGCGGTCAGGCTCAAGCCCCGCGCCTGACGAATGAACAGCTCATAACCCAGATGATCTTCCAGCCCGGCGATCTGCCGGCTCACCGCGCCTTGGGTGATGTGCAGTTGTTCGGCGGCCCGGGTGAAGTTGCAGCACTGCGCGGTGATCAGAAAAGTGTGCAGCGCCGGCAGGGGAGGCAATCGTTTCATTGGGATCCAAGGTATGACGTGAGGACAT
>LNAP01005995.1_pt1 | contig 10609 bp, 12 predicted proteins | sample 602601 | NCBI WGS metagenome assembly LNAP01 (sample SAMN02440304, study PRJNA202911) | soil metagenome | biome: Subtropical and temperate rainforests or woodlands; isolation source: soil samples (1 kg each in a 20% v/v slurry with milli Q water) were... ...
GATGGCGGTGGCGGCCAGTGCCATGCCGGCCGCCTGCGACACCCGCGTGTCTGGCGCCAGAAAGGCCAGCAGCTCGGCGGCCACGGCCAGCCCCAGCGCCCACCCCAGACGCCACAATCCCTGCACGCCCGGCAGGTAAGCATGCGCCTGCGCCACAGGCTGCGGATCAAACCCGGCCTGCCGGATAACCGCCAGAATTTGCGGCAGCGCCGCGGGCGCTGCATCAATGGCCAGCGTGCGGGCCGCCAGCTGAAAGCGCAGGCCGTGCAGGCCTGAAATGCCCGCCAGAGCGTGGCGGATCTCGCTTTCCTCGGCCGCACAGTCCATGGAGGCGATGCGAAAAATCGCCCCGCGGGCGACGCCTTCAGCGCCCTGCACGGCGGCGGACTCAAGGGCCGGCGTGCAGGAACAATGGCCGCAGGCATCCGCCGGGGCGGGAGAAGTGTGTAGGGGTGTGCTCATGCGGACTTTCCTTGCTTGACCCTATTGGAAACCCTGATGCCACTTCAGAGTCAAGCATGCGCCCGGCGTACCATGGCCACTCCACCCCACGAGCAGCGTACCCCCATGAAAATCGGCGAGCTGGCCGCCCTGGCCCACACCCCGGTCGAAACCATCCGGTATTACGAACGCGAAGGCCTGCTGCCCGAGGCCGCCCGCACCGGGAGCAACTACCGCATCTACGACGAAGCCCAGGCCACGCGCCTGTCGTTCATACGGCACTGCCGGGGCCTGGACATGACGCTGGACGAAATTCGCACCCTGCTGCGCTTCAAGGACGCGCCTGCGCGCAACTGCAGCGATGTCAACGCCCTGCTGGATGCACACATCGGCCACGTCGCGGCGCGCATCCGCGAACTGCGCCAACTCGAAAAGCAGCTCAAGAACCTGCGTGAACAGTGCCACGAGGCCCAGGATGCCGCCCACTGCGGCATCCTCAATGGGCTGACCGACATTGCCCGCCGGCCGGGCCGGCCGCATGCGGGCCATGTGCACGGCACACATGCCCGAACGACCACGCCGGTGTCCAAAAAATCAGGCAGTTAGCGCGTTACCACCAGACGCGGGACGGACCCCCTGGAACCTCCGGGCGAACGGTTCCGTCCGAGGCAGATTGAAAATTCGGAAAAATCAGTCTCCAGCACTTACAAGCATTGCGCAAGTAGCTATAAAAAACGCAGCATTCATGTGCGGCATCTGGGGCTACGGCAGCGGGGCCGGGGGCACAACCCCCCTGACGCCAAACAAGGGGATTTGCCAGAAAATTAATAAAATTGACAAAATCGCAATTTATCAATTTTCACCACCAACCACCCCCTCTCCGACCACCCCGCCGCCCGGGACCTCGCAGCGCCCCATGGCCAGCGAAAACCCGCGCCCAGGTGAGTTACCGGCCTTCCAGCTCGGCAGCGAGGAATGCGGACGGCCCATCTTGAGCCAGCAGAAAATCCATTCGCACGAAAGGCCTGACGCGCTGGCCCATTCCCACGCCGACCTAGCGGGTGTCGTGCATCTGCGCGGAGTCTGACAGCCTCCCAGGCGGCAGGCCCATCGGAGCCAACGGCGCGCATGACCTTGTGCGCATGCCGATCGCGCTGCCGCCCTCCGCAGCGCGGGCAGACTTTGGGAACGCTCAGGACGGGAACCAGGCACAGGCTGCGCAACCTGTGTGCCCAGCCCCTGGCAGGTAGCCACGCCAATCCGGTGCTCTGGTCGCGCAGCGACGAGGTGCTGTCTTGTGGCGGTGCTCCGCTGGGGATCGTGCGGCAGCACATCGCACGGCAAGACCAGCCCGACGCTGAAACCAGCGGTTGGCTGGCGGCACTATTCCCCTGCGGCCAATCCGGAAGCCTTCGACGCCAGAACGCAAGCGGTCCACCGCAACGGATGGAGAACCTCGCGCGGATCGGTGGTGAATTTCAACTGCAACAGATGCTCGCGAAGCAGCAACCAGTTGCTCCGCATCTGCGCCATGTCACCTTTTTCCGCCGCATCTTCAGTCTGTCGCGCCACCAACGCGGCGGGTTCGCTACCGAGGATTGCCAGCACGGACGTGAGATTGTGTGCCACGCGCCGCAGCGCCTGGGCGTCCCCCACACGAACCGCGATATCGCCCGCGTTCAAGTCCTTCGGAAACTGTGCCAGACATGCCGAACGGTAGGCGTCGTAGAGCGGACGGTTGCCAACAAAAAAATCGGCCACTGGATCAGGCCCGGGCGGCTCGGCGACAGCGGGTCCGGCCTGCGTATCGGCGGCCAGTGCATCCGAGACACAGGCGATGAGACTGGCCACCGAGGCGGGCTTGCGCAGCACGCGCCAGACCTGCAGGGCCTGGAGCCTGCACTCCATGGCCGGGTCGATGCCGCCACTGAACACCACGATGCGGCACGCCACGCCCGTTGATCGCGCGCGGTCCTGCAGCCATTGCAGCAGGTCCAGGCCGGAACCATCAGGAAGCCTCAGGTCCGTGAACACCAGCCGTATATCGCAATCGGCCAGCGCCTGCCGCGCCTCGGCCAGCGTGGAACACGGCACGACCTCCAGGGCCAGGGGTTCGAGCGCCATCTGCACGAACAGACGCACCGCTGGATCGTCCTCCAGCAACAGCACACGCGGTAATTGCACAACACCCTTTCAGCCCACCGGGTTCAAACACCGCGCCAGGAGGACCGGCAGCTCCTGTACCAGACGCGGCTTGTGCACCACCGGCAGCCCGGCCAGCGCAAAGGCATAGGGCTCGCGCTGCTCTTCATCCAGCGAGGTCACCACGATCAGGCGGCTGCGCTGAAACTGGGGGTGCGAGCGCAGGCGAGCAATCAGGGCGGCGCCGTCGATGCCCGGCAACAGAATGTCCACGATGAGCACATCGGGCTGCAACTCGCCCGCCATCGCCAGGCCCACGATTCCGTCGTCGGCCACATGCAGGTCGACCTGGGGAAAATCGTGCGCCATCAGCAGCTTGAACAGCGTCTGGAAATGCACGGAGTCTTCAATCAGCAGCACGCGCTGGCGTTGCGCCCGCGCCGTGCCTTCGCGGGCAACATCCCGCGCGGCGCGCTGGGTGGGGCGCCCATCCGGCACCACGACGGCCGCCGGGGCAACGGTTTCGACCAATGGCATGGCAGCATGCCCATGGCGCTGGTTGATCCAGCGCTCGACCGATGCCCGCGCGATACGCCGGTGCCCCCCGGGCGTCTTCCAGGCCTCCAGTTCGCCCCGGTCCACCATGAGCTGCACGGAGCGCACGGCCAAACCCAGCACGCGCGCCACATCGCGCGTGCTGCAGTCTTCGGGCAGGGACTTCACCAGGCTTGTTTCCATGGGTGTGGATTTTATCACTTCAAAAGACAGTCATATGATAAAATTGATAAATTAGAAATCAAATGCCATAACACCCAATGACCCAACGCATACTGATCGTCGAAGACCACGCGGACATCCGTCGACTGATCCGCATGACCCTGGAGTTCGAGAACCACGAAATTCATGAGACGGCCAACGCCGATGACGGCCTGGAGGCCGTGCGGCGTCTGCGCCCTCACCTGCTGCTGCTGGACATCATGATGCCGGGCAAGATGGACGGGCTGGACCTGTGCCGCCAGGTCAAGAGCGACCCCTCTCTGGGCGCTCCATGGGTGGTGCTGCTGACCGCGCGCGGCCAGAGCAAGGACATCGAGGCGGGCATGAATGCCGGCGCGGACGCCTATCTCCTCAAGCCCTTCAGCCCCCTCAAGCTGATCGAGACCATCGACGGCCTGGGCAACCACCCGCCCGAGACACCATGACCCTGCCAGCCCACGAAGCCACCCAGTTCGATCCGGCTGCGGCCCGCCAGATGGAGGAAATCATCTCCGACCTGGGCCGCATGTACCAGGAGCGCAACAAAGCTTTGCAGGAGGTGGCACGCGCCCACCAAGAGGCACTCTGTCGGCTGACCATCGCGGCGGAATACAAGGACGCCGATAGCGGCGTGCACATCGTGCGCATCGGCTTCCTGGCCGGGGCCCTGGCAAAGTTCTTGGGCCACCGCGTGCGGCAAGCCTTGCGTATCCACGCGACGCTTGATGCCCGAAACCTTCTTGCCCGCGTCATCACCTTTGTGGCCCGCCGTGTCCGTGTTCTTCACGCTCTGCGCGTCCACGATCAGCAGCGTGGACTGTGCGCTGCGCCCCAGTCTCTCTCGGGCCGCGCCAACCTGATTTTTACGCCCGGCTCGCGCCCCTTTGGAAAGTCACTGTGCAACAAGCGCCACTGGCAGCCCGTGCGCAACAGATACAGCACCGCACAAAACACCTCATACAGATCAACTGTCGTCGGCTTGGGGCGTCACCGCACGTTTTGCAGCAGCGGCACAATCTCTTCAAACTTCTCTCGACTTATGTCGCTGGCGCATTTCTTTCTCACCCCTATCTTCTCACCCTTGGCGGCGAGATTGTGAACACGTTCTGAGAAACTGGCACAGGGAGGCATTCACATCGGCATCGAGAAAACTGGCACGATTCTCATCGACGCCATTGAACGCCACATGCGCACGCGCCACGCTCCAGCGCGGGGTTGATTGCCGCCCAGCCAGAAACTGCCCTTCGTACGACTCCACGCGCACCGTCCCGCCGCTGTCTCCGCTGCCTTTGGCGATGGCGCTGTCAAAGACCCAGGGGTGGCGGCGCTGCAGCGAGCGCTCTTTGCCAAGTTTGAGCCGAATCGTTTTCATACCAGGATTGTGTGCGCTGCGCCTGGCTTTGCCGCATGCCTGGTGCAGCAGCAGCCTTGGCCAAGCGTCAAGCGCCCCCTTTCCCTTGCCCCAAGCCGACGCGCGGCCTAAACGACCCCTCCCCCTGAAACACCGCCACCGGCCCACCAGGTGGGCAACCAACGATGCGCCCACGGTCTGGAGCTTTTTCCAGGGTGGCTGCACGCCCCGCCGTTACATGACCGTCACGACTCAGTCATGCACAAGTAGTAACATTTTCCTACACCTTTCTTGGCACCACCCTCATGTCTGAGACTTCCACATATCTGAGCGACTTCCGGCCGCGCTTCCGCCAGCCCAGCGCGGCAGACTTGTGCACCCTGGCCCCCTGCATGACCACCGAGTCAAACAACGAAAAGGTACTGGAGACCTTCACGCAGCACCGCGAACTGATCAGCCTGCCGGTGGTGGAGGGCCACAAGCCCATCGGGCTGATCAATCGCGACATCTTTCTCTCGCAAATCAGCAAACCGTTCCGCCTCGAGCTATACGGTCGCAAGAGCTGCATCGCCTTCATGGACAAGGAGCCACTGATTGTTGATGCATCGATGGACATTGAAACGCTGACCTTCAAGGCCGTCGAGTTCGGCGAAAAAGCCTTGTCCGACGGTTTCATCATCACGCGCAACAACGAGTTTGCTGGCGTGGGCAGCGGCCTGCAGCTCATGCGCGCAGTGGCCAACCTTCAGGCCTCGCGCAATCGCCAGATCATGCACAGCATCGAATATGCGAGCGTGATTCAGCAGTCTGCCCTGCGCAGTTCGCGTGAAATTCTCTCACTCGCCTGCCCCGAGGCCGATCTGGTCTGGGAGCCTCGCGATGTCGTGGGCGGCGATTTCTACCAATTTAGCATTGATGACGGCGGCTGGTTTGGCACCGTGGCAGATTGCACAGGGCACGGTGTTCCCGGTGCCTTCATGACCCTGATCGCCTCCAGCGGCCTGAGCCAGGCAATCAAGGAAAAGGGGCTGCGCGATCCAGCCTCGTTGCTTGCGATCGTCAATCGCAGCATCAAGCAGATGCTGGGCCAGGTCGGTGGCCAGGACAGCACACCGGGTTCCGACGATGGCATGGATGCGGCTTGCTTCTGGTACGAGCCCGGCACCCGCCAGATGGTTTTTTCCGGAGCCCGCCTTTCACTGTTCGTGCTGCGCCCTGGCGCGTACAAAGTGGATGTGGTGGAAGGCCAGCGCAAGGGCGTGGGCTATGTGGACAGCGAACTGGACTATGCGTGGCGGAACGTAACGGTGAACCTGCCCGCTGGCAGCCTGGTGTTCGTCACCACCGACGGGCTGGTGGACCAGGTGGGCGGCCCGCGTGCCATCGCTTTTGGCAAGCGCCGTCTGTGCGATTTGTTGCTGTCCCTTGCAAGCAGCACCCCTGCACAGCTCAATCATGATGTGCTCGCCGCGCTGCAGGAGTGGCAGGGCGAGCACCATCGCCGCGACGACGTGACGTTTTTTTGCTTTCGTACCTGAAGAGACCTCGAATGATCCGCTCTGCCATTGCCAAGGAATATGGCCTCTTCTTTCATCTGGCGCGACAGCACCAGGTCATTTTTTACTACGTGGGCTACTTCTCACAAAACATCGTCGCCGCCATGGCCGAAGCGGTGAAACTACAGCTGGAGAGTGCGGGCGTGGCGGGCCCGACGCGACGCAAGCTGTTCTCGTCCTTCGTCGAAATGGCGCAGAACATCATCCACTACTCGTCCGATGCACTCACCCCCCCCAGCCAGGATAATGGCGAGCTTCGCCACGGCTCGGTCTGCATCCGGCGCGAGGACGATGGCAGCTTTCTGTTGCTGTGTGCAAATCCCGTTCATCCCGAAACTGGCGACGAGTTGCGCACCAAGCTGGAAACTCTGAGCAGCATGACACCCGAAGAAATAAAACGGGTCTACCGTATGACGCTGCGCGAGGAAACGCCCGAGGGCAGCAAAGGTGCCGGCATGGGCTTGCTCACCATGGCCCGGGATGCGCGGGAACCACTGGAATTTGATTTTGCCCCGGCCGAGAGCGCCAACGGATCCGCGGTTTTCTATCTGAAGGCAGCGATCTGAAACGCTGGCCCGCTAACGAACAGAGATCACGCATGGACAACCTCTACATTGCCCCCACCCCCAGTTCCCCGGAAGTGGATTTTCGATTTGACAGCAGCACACTGAGCCTGCGCGGCGAGTCCTACCCCGAGAATGCCGCCGCCTTTTATGGCCAGGTCATCGAGCGCCTCAAGGAGTACCTTGGCACCCTGCAGAAAAGCAAGATTGAAGTGAATATTGCTCTGGCGTACTTCAACAGTTCCAGCACCAAGATGTTGTTCAATCTGATCGCGGTGCTCGACGAGGCGGCGGAGGCAGGCAACCACATTGCCCTCAACTGGTACCACGACGAAGAAGACGACACCATCTTCGAGTTCGGGCAGGAACTCTGCGAGGACTTTCCGGCCATCGATTTCGTCAGCCACCCGGTGAGACCCGTCTGAATGGACCTAGCCAATCCAGCGCCAGATCTTTTCGAGGCCGAACACCGGTCGATGCTGGCGGCCCGTGCCGCCTACGATGCGGACCTCCAGGGGAGTGGCGCATGCCACCAGGCGCTGGGCGACCTCCTGGCCGCCTATGAGCGCCTGCTGCGCGAGACGCGCCGCCTGGTCCGGCGCAGCGACCGCGCCGAGCTGGAGATGACCCTGCTCAACCAGCGCCTGCAGGACCTCGCCAGAGAGCTCGAATACCGCGCCACGCACGACCCGTTGACGGGCGTGCTCAACCGCGCCGCCATTATTGAACGCGTCAATCAGCACGCCCAACAGCACGACCTGGCCCTGATCGTGCTGGACATCGACCATTTCAAACGCATCAATGACAGTTTTGGCCACCCTGTGGGGGACACCGTCATTTTGGGCGTGGTTGATTGCCTCAAGACCACCATTCCCCCCAGCGCCCACATCGGCCGCGTCGGCGGGGAGGAATTCACCGTGCTCTTGCCGTTGCACGAAGCGAACGCTTCGGAGCAGATTGCGCAGACGATGCGCAAGGCCATTGCAACCCGCGAATTCCATCTGCCCGACAGCAGCCGCATCACGGCCAGCTTTGGCGTAAGCCATTTGTTGCGCGGCGGCTGCTTCGATGATGCCTACGGGTTTGCCGACGAAGCCCTGTACGTCGCAAAACGCAGCGGGCGCAACCATGTGGTGCGTGCCGCCGACCCTGTGCGCAGCCATGTCGCATGCAGCCAATGAGCCCTGCTGAAAATGTCACATCGACCGCCACCGCAAGCGTTTTGCGTGGCGCAAGCCAGCGACGGCCAGCATGGCGGGTGCTGGTGATCGATGACGATCCCGAGGTGCATGACTGCATTCGCGGCGCGCTCGGAGGATTGACGCTGTTCGACGGTCCGCTGGAACTCTTGCATTGCACGCATGGTGATGACACCCGCGCGCGGCTGCTGGGCGAACACGACTTGGCAATGGTCATCGTGGACCTGGTTTCCCAGGACGCGAGCGGTGGGCTGGTTCTGCTCGACTTCATTCGCCGCGCCGCAGGCCTGCGCAGTACGCGCATCGTGCTGCGCACGGGAGCGCCGCATGGCGCGCCCGATCTGGACACTCTTTTGCGCTATGACATCAGCGACTACCACACCAAGTCTGATTTGACGCCGGATCGCTGGCAGGCCATCTCGGCCCGGTCGTTGCAAGGCTTCCAGCGGCTGCGTGCCTTCGAAGCCAGTCGCCGCAGCATGGAGACGATCATGTGCTCCAGTGCAGCGCTGCTGGAAGAAACGGACCTGCACGCCTTCGCCACCGGCGTCATCACCCAGCTCGCGGCCTTGCTGGGTGTTGCCGGCGAAGGCCTGGTCTGTGTTCAAGACACCACTGCGGTCCTGTACGGCAACTACCGCGTGCGAGCTGCCACGGGACGTTTCGCCGGCTTGCTGGACTTGCCCATGGGTGCGCTTCCCGCGTCGGGCATGCTGCGCTTGCTACACCGGGCTCTCAGCGCACGCGGCAACGTCTTGGGCAACCAACCCTTGCCGTCCGCTGCGCCCAGCGTGCAGCCACCACCCCGCTGTTGCGGTGACAATGTCTTTGGCGATGACCGCGCACTGGCCCTTTACATGGGACGCACGGACGACCAGGACATGGTGGTGTACATCGAGCTTGAGGGCTCACCTATCGCGCCCGACCGGCAGTTGCTTGATTTCTTTTGTGCCGGCTTCAGCACCTTGCTGCGCAACCGGGGGCTGCTGGAGCGCCTGCGCCGGTCTGCCTATTCCGACCCACTGGTCTCGCTGCCCAACCGGGCCTACTTTATCGAGAAGGTGGGCGAATGCGTGCAGCGCGGCATGGACGGGCTGATGCTGGCCCTGGTCGACATTGACGACTTCAGCGCCACCAATGAGATGATGGGACACCGCTTTGGCGATCGCCTGCTCGATGCCGTAGCGCAACGCCTGGCCGAAATCCTGCCCGCCGGGGTGATGCTGGCCCGCGTGGGGTCGGACACCTTTGGTGTCCTGGGATCGGCGCACAAGGTGTCACCACAACAGCTGCTGGACTGCGTGCACGACCCACTGACCATCAACGGCATGCCCCACCAGGTATCGATGACCTGCGGATATGTACTGCTGCCCGAAGACGCCCGGACGGGCGACGACCTCGTCAAGGACGCAACCATCGCACTCAAGCGTGCCAAACGCGACCACCGCGGACAACAACTGCAATATGCGGTCCACATGGGAACGGAGGCAAGGGACCGCGCGGTGCTGCTCTCCAATCTGCGTGCAGCCATTGAAAGCGCGGAGCTGTTTCTGGTTTACCAGCCGCAGGTCCACCTCGAAACCGGCGATCTCATCGGCCTGGAAGCCTTGTTGCGCTGGCGCACCGCCGATGGCCGCCTGGTGCCACCGGACCAATTCATCCCCGTGGCCGAACATTCGGGCCTGATCCTGCCCCTGGGTCAATGGGCTCTCCAGATGGCCTGCCAGACACTGCGTGAACTGCAAACAGCCGGATTGGCGCCTCAGCGCATGGCGGTCAACGTCTCCGTGGTGCAGCTGCGCGACCCTGGCTTTTTCGGCATGGTCTGTGCAGCGCTGTCGGACAACGGTCTGGCGGGACACCACCTGGAGCTGGAGGTCACCGAATCCGTGGTGGTCCTGCCCACACAGTTGCTGCAGTCCACGCTGAATACCCTGCGCGCCCAGGGCGTCACCATCGCCATTGACGACTTCGGCACGGGCTACTCATCGCTGAGTTACCTGGAGCAGCTGCCGTTGGACCGCATCAAGATCGACCGCACTTTCGTGCAGCAGCTCGATGCGCCCCAAGGAGGGCGTGTCGCCGAAATGGTGGTGCAGCTGGGGCGAAAGCTGGGGCTTCAGGTGCTGGCCGAGGGCATCGAAAATGCCGCGGCATGGCAAGCACTGCAGGCCATGGGCTGCCAGGGCGGGCAGGGCTACCACATCGCCCACCCCATGGAAAAGGCCGCACTTTTGCTCTGGCTCGCGCAAGCCTGAAAAAATCGCTGGCCGGCGGCGAGCGACTGCAGTTGCCTGGGAGTCACTCGGCCCCAGGTTTCCTGCGCGCGCGCGGGTGCGCCGCGTCGTACACCTTGGCCAGGTGCTGGAAATCCAGCCGCGTATAGACCTGCGTGGTGGTGATGTTGGCGTGGCCCAGCAGCTCCTGCACGGCGCGCAGGTCGCCGCTGCTTTGCAGCAGGTGGCTGGCGAACGAGTGGCGCAGCATGTGCGGGTGCACCGGCGTGGTCAGCCCCGCCTGCTGGCTGCGCTGGCGCAGGCGCAGCCAGACCGACTGGGCCGTGAGCCGCGCACCCCGCTGGCCCACGAACAGCGCCGCATC
>LNAP01006797.1_pt1 | contig 10608 bp, 8 predicted proteins | sample 602601 | NCBI WGS metagenome assembly LNAP01 (sample SAMN02440304, study PRJNA202911) | soil metagenome | biome: Subtropical and temperate rainforests or woodlands; isolation source: soil samples (1 kg each in a 20% v/v slurry with milli Q water) were... ...
CACGTCGCCGTCGGTCAGGCCTTCGGCGTGCTTGCCTTCGAACTCGGCGAACAGGTCGCCGGGCATCTTGCCCATGATGTTCACGAGCAGGTTCAGGCGGCCGCGGTGGGCCATGCCGACCACGATTTCCTGAACGCCGTTTTCACCGGCGTGGTTCACCACTTCGTCCATCGAGGCGATGAAGCTTTCGCCGCCTTCCAGCGAGAAACGCTTCTGGCCGACGTACTTGGTGTGCAGGAAGCGCTCAAGCCCTTCGGACTCGGTCAGTTGCTGCAGGATGTGGCGCTTTTCTTCGGCCGAGTAGGCCGGCGCGCCCAGCGTGGTTTCCAGGCGTTCCTGGATCCAGCGCTTGGCGGCGGGGTCGGAGATGTGCGTGAATTCAGCACCGACGCTGCGGCAATACGTGTCGCGCAGCGCCTTCAGGATGTCGCGCAGCGTCATCGTGCTGGCGGTCGTGAAGTAGGTGTTGGTGGCCGAGTAGGTCTGGTCCAGATCGGCTTCGGTCAGGCCGTAGAAGGCGGGATCGAGTTCCGGGATCGGGGGACGTTCCTGGCGCTTGAGCGGGTCCAGGTCGGCCCAGCGCGAGCCCAGCGAGCGGTAGGCGGCAATCAGCGATTGCACCGACACTTGCTTGCTGGCGACGCTCAGGTCGGGTTCAGCCGAGCGTTGCACGAAGGCATTGGCCTTGGCGCGCTGGGCAAACGATTCGACGATGGGAGCGTGGGCCTGGTCGCGAGTGGATTCCTGGCCATCGGTAGCGGGAGCGTGCTGCAACTGGTCGAAATACTCACGCCAATTGTCAGGAACCGAACCGGGGTTGTCGAGGTAGGCTTCGTAAAGCTCCTCAACATATGGGGCGTTACCCCCAAAGAGATAAGACGTGGATAGAGATTCTATTTCCGAAGACATATCGCTTCACCTTTACGAGTGCTTCACTCGACACGATGCAGGATCCGCAGCACGGGCTTCCCGTTAAGCGGATCGCAGGGGCAGAAGGCGCGTACAAGCCTTGATAGCCGTATGTTTGAAAGTATAACCCTTTGAGTTTATGGGCGTCTTGCTGCATTTGCGTGACGCAAAAGCCCGTGCGGAATACCTGCATGCGGCTTTGGAATGTCCGTCGAACGCCTGCAATCCAGCCGTCTACGCGCCATCAAATTCCGTCAATCGAAAATGCCGCAGCGCGTCATTTTCAGGCACTCCAAACAAGAGTGTTGCGCAATAGCCGCGTCATACCGGCAGCGAGGTCGTGGACAGGATCTCTTTCAACACAAAAAAGGTGCGGATCTGACGGACGCCGGGCAGCTTGATGATCTCGCCCGCATGCAGCTTGTTGAAGCGTTCCAGATCGCGGATGCGCAGCATCAGGAAGTAGTCGAATTCGCCGGCCACCAGATGGCATTCCAGGCAACCGCTGATACCGCGCGCCGCTTCCTCGAAATCGGTGAAGGACTCGGGCGTGGAACGGTCCAGCACCACGCCCACGATCACCAGCGTGGCCATGTCGACCCTGCCCGGCTCCAGTAGCGCGACCGTCTTCTTGATGACGCCTTCCGCCTTCAGCTTTTCCACCCGCCGCAGGCAGGCGGCCGGGCTAAGGTGGACGCGCGCGCTCAGGTCCAGGTTCGTGATCTGCGCGTCGTCCTGCAGCACGCGCAGGATGTGGCGGTCGATGCGGTCCAGGCCCGGCGTGGCGGTCATTTGATGCGTCCCTGAAAATTTAATTTCGTTAATGTTTTTATATTCGAAATATCCAATTCCCAGCAACGCCAATTAATAACTTTAAACACGGAAAACGAATAGATAACGCAATTGACCGCAAATCCCGGCGATTTCTATGATTTCTTATCCGCGCCACCCGGGCCCGGACCTTTCCTTCAGGAGCCCGCATGGATCTGCAACGATTCCCCCGACATCGCCTGACCTTCGGCGACACCCCCATCGAAAAGCTCGACCGCCTGTCCGCGCACCTTGGCGGCAAGGTCGAGATCTACGCCAAACGCGAAGACTGCAATAGCGGCCTTGCCTTCGGCGGCAACAAGCTGCGCAAACTGGAATACCTGATTCCGCAGGCGCTCGAGCAAGGCTGCGACACGCTGGTGACGATCGGCGGCATCCAGTCGAACCACACCCGCATGGTGGCCGCCGTCGCCGCCAAGCTGGGCCTGGCCTGCGTGCTGGTCCAGGAGAACTGGGTGGACTATTCCGACGCGGTCTATGACCGGGTCGGCAACATCATGATGAGCCGCCTGATGGGCGCCGACGTGCGGCTGGTGGACCAGGGCTTCGACATCGGTTTCCGGCGCAGCTGGGAAGAGGCGCTGGAAGACGTGAAGAAACGCGGCGGCAAGCCTTATGCCATTCCCGCCGGCGCGTCCGACCACGAATTGGGCGGGCTGGGCTACGTGGGGTTCGCCGAAGAGGTGCGCCGGCAGGAGGCCGACCTGGGATTCAAGTTCGACTACATCGTCGTGTGCGCCGTCACCGGCAGCACCCAGGCGGGAATGGTGGTGGGCTTTGCCGCCGACGGACGCGCCGACCGCGTCATCGGCATCGATGCGTCGGCCACGCCGGAACAGACGCGTGCGCAAATTCTTCGGATCGCGCGGCGCACGGCGGATCTGGTGGGGCTTGAGACCGGCATCGCCGACAGCGACGTGGTGCTGGACACGCGCTACGCGTATCCGGCCTACGGCCTGCCGTCGGCAGAAACCAACGACGCCATCCGCACCTGCGCGCGTCTGGAAGGCATGATGACCGACCCGGTCTACGAAGGAAAATCCATGCAGGGCATGATGGACCTGATCCGCCGCGGCGACATCCCTGCCGGCTCGAAAGTCCTGTATGCGCACCTGGGAGGGGTGCCGGCGATCAACGCCTACAGCTTTCTGTACCGCAACGGCTAACGAAGGCTTCGGCGCGGCCGGGTTCGGATCGATGGGATGGCCGGCCGGCGACCTGCGCTGAACCGGCCGCCGCCCTGCTTCGGCCTACTTCGTCTTGGCGCCCGCCTGGAACCAGGCGCCGATCAACGCGCGCTCATCGTCGGTCATGCCGGTGGAATTGGCCATCGGCATGATCTTCGCGACCACCACTTGCTGGTAGACGGCTTGGGCGTGGGTGGCGATCTGCTCGGCGGAATCCAGCCGCACGTTCTTCATCTGCACTTGCGCGCCGTGGCACAGCAGGCAGCGCTGGTCGAACACCTGGCGCACCTGCACGAACCCCACCTCTTTGGACACGGCGGCCACGGCCGGCGCCGCCACCGGCGCGGGCCGCATCCAGATGATGGTCAGGCCCAGCACCGCCACGCCCAGCAGCGCGTACGGCAACGGATTGCGCGCATTGCCCAGCTTGAAGCGGTGACGCACCACGAAGAACTGCCGAATGGCCGCGCCGCCCAGCATGATCAACAGCAGCACGATCCAGTTGTACGGATGCGTGTAGGTGAAGCTGTAGTGGTTGCTCATCATGGCGAACAGCACCGGCAGCGTGAAGTACGTGTTGTGCACGCTGCGCTGCTTGCCACGCTGGCCGTTGACCGGATCCACCGGTTTTCCGGCCCGCATCGCCGCCACGTTCTTGCGCTGCCCTGGAATGATCCAGAAAAACACGTTGCCGCTCATGGTGGTGGCCATCATGGCGCCCACCAGCAGGAAGGCCGCGCGCCCCGCGAACCAGTGGCAGGCCAGCCACGAGGCCAGCGCGATGAACACCGCCAACAGCACGCCGACGACGGTGTCGCCATGCTTGCCGCGGCCGAACCAGCGGCAGATGCCGTCGTAGACAAGCCAGAACACCACGAAGAACGCCAGCGCCACCACCACCGCGGTGCCGGGCTGCCAGTCCATCTTCGTACGGTCGATCAGATAGGTGCTGGCATTCCACAGGTAAGACACGGTGAACAACGCAAAACCGGTCAGCCAGGTGCTGTAGCTTTCCCAGAACGACCAATGCAGGTGGTCGGGCAGCGTCTTGGGCTGCACCGCGTACTTCTGCATGTTGTAGAAGCCGCCGCCGTGCACCGCCCATTGCTCGCCGCCCACGCCTTTAGCGGCCGACTCCCCGTCGCGGGGCTTCTCCAGGCTGTTGTCCAGCATCACGAAGTAGAACGACGTGCCGATCCACGCGATGCCGGTGATGATATGGGCCCAGCGCAGCAGCAGATTGACCCAATCCAGGTAATAGCTTTCCATGCACGCTCCCGCAGTGGACGGGCCTGTCATAGGCTCCGCCGCACTGCCTACCACCGCGGGCGCTGTAAGCAGAAGTTGGATCGCGCACAAGGCCGGCAGGCCCCGCACCGCTGCGATCAAGTGCTGAAAATTGTATGCATGTTTTGTCCACAAGGCTATCAGTGGCGGCCGCGCGCGGCATCAGGAATACCCTGATGCTCACCACCCCGACCAAGCGTCAGGATCCGCGGTAGGTCGAGTAGCTCCAGGGGCTGACGAGCAGCGGCACGTGGTAATGCTCGTTTGGGTGCGCCACGCCGAAATCCAGGCTGACCTGATTCAGGAAATTGGGTTCGGGCAGGACCACGCCCCGCGCCTTGAAGTACCCCGCCACATCGAACACCAGCCGATACGTGCCCGTGCGCAGGTCCTGGTCGGTGAACAGCGGTTTGGCGCTGCGGCCGTCGGCGTTAAGCGTGAATTGGTTCAGCAACGCGGCGCCGCCATCGCCGGTGGCATAAAGCGCAATGTCCATGCCCGCCGCGGGGCAGCCGTGCATGGTATCCAGTACGTGCGTGGTCAGGCCCAATCGTCTCTCCTCATGCCCGCAGGTGGCCGGGCGCTATCATGGTTATCCTTAATGATGTACATAAATTGTATACAGCTTATTGCTTTCCAGCTATCGTTTAGCCCATCATGAAACCGTCCGCCAACCCGTGCCCGCCCGCCCATTCATGAACACCTACGACTCCACGCTTCCGTACCCCCGCGACCTCATCGGCTACGGCCGCAATCCGCCCCACGCGCAATGGCCGGACCGCGCCCGCATCGCCGTGCAATTCGTGCTGAATTACGAAGAAGGCGGTGAAAACTCCGTGCTGCACGGTGACCCGGGATCCGAACAGTTCCTGTCCGAGATGTTCAATCCGGCCAGCTACCCGGACCGCCATCTCAGCATGGAAGGCATTTATGAGTACGGCTCGCGCGTGGGCGTCTGGCGCATTCTGCGCGAATTCGAAAAGCGGCAGTTGCCGCTGACCGTGTTCGGCGTGGGCATGGCCTTGCAGCGTCATCCCGACCTGACGGCGGCGCTGACCGAACTGGGCCACGAGATCGCCTGCCACGGCTGGCGCTGGGTGCACTACCAGAACGTGGACGAAGCGACCGAACGCGAACACATGCGTCTGGGCATGGACGCCATCACGCAGCTGACCGGCACGCGGCCGCTGGGTTGGTACACCGGCCGCGACAGCCCCCGCACGCGCCGGCTGGTGGCGGACTACGGCGGCTTTGAATACGACAGCGACTACTACGGCGACGACCTGCCGTTCTGGATGCAGGTGCAGAAAAGCGACGGGTCCGTCGTGCCGCAACTGATCGTGCCCTATACGCTGGACTGCAACGACATGCGCTTCGCCCTGCCCCAGGGCTATTCGCACGCCGACCCGTTCTTCCAGTACCTGAAAGACAGTTTCGACGTGCTCTACGCCGAAGGCGACGACGCGCCCAAGATGCTCAGCATCGGCATGCATTGCCGGCTGCTGGGCCGCCCCGGGCGCATCACGGCGCTGCAACGCTTCCTGGACCACATCGCCAGCCACGACCGCGTCTGGGTGTGCCGCCGGCTGGATATCGCCCGGCACTGGAAAGCCACCCACCCCTATCTTCCCAACCGGTAAGCGCGACAACCATGGCCTACACCCTGGAACAACTCAATGCCGCCACGCCCGACGAGGCCGTGGCCATGCTCGATGGCTTGTACGAGCACTCGCCCTGGATCGCCCGGCAGGCGCTGGCCGCGCGCCCGTTCCGGTCGCTGGCGAATTTACAGGACCAGATGCGGCGCGTGCTGGATGCGGCCGATATCGAAGCCCGGCTGGCGCTGATCCGCGCCCACCCGGAACTGGCCGGCCGCGCCATGCAGCAGAACGGCCTGACCGCCGAATCCACGAACGAACAGGATCGGGCTGGCCTCACGCATTGCTCGCCCGAAGAACTGGCGCGCCTGCAGCAACTGAACGCCGATTACGGCGCCCGCTTCGGCTTCCCCTTCATCCTGGCCGTGCGCGGCGCGCGCGGCACGGGATTGAACCGCCAGCAGATCATCGATGAATTCGCGCGGCGGCTGGACAACCCGCCGGACGTCGAACTCCAGGAGGCCGTGCGCAACATCCACCGCATCGCCGAAATCCGCCTGACCGACAAGTTTGGCGCCGACCTGGCGCTGGGCAATGACATCTGGGACTGGCAGGAACGCCTCAGCATCCACAGCGACCCCGGCTATGCCGAAAAGGGGCAGCTGACCGTCACCTATCTGACCGAGGCCCACCGGGCCTGCGCGCAACGCATCTCGCACTGGATGCGCGACTGCGGCTTCGACGAGGTCGAGATCGACGCGGTGGGCAACGTGGTCGGCCGCTACCGCGCCGACCGTGCCGATGCCCCCACGCTGATGACGGGCAGCCATTACGACACGGTGCGCAACGGCGGCAAGTACGACGGCCGCCTGGGCATCTTCGTGCCGATGGCCTGCGTGCGCGAACTGCATCGCCAGGGCCGGCGCCTGCCCTATCAGGTGGAAGTGATCGGCTTCGCCGAAGAAGAAGGCCAGCGTTACCGCGCCACGTTCCTCGGGTCGGGCGCGCTGATCGGCGACTTCAAGCCCGAATGGCTGGACCAGAAAGACGCGCAGGGCATCACGATGCGCGACGCCATGCTGCACGCCGGGCTGTGCATCGACGACATCCCCAAGCTGCGCCGCGATCCCGCCCGCTATCTGGGCTTTGTGGAAGTGCATATCGAACAAGGCCCCGTGCTGTTCGAAATGGGCCTGCCGCTGGGCATCGTCACGTCGATCAACGGCAGCGTGCGATACCAGGCCCAGATCTTCGGCATGGCGTGCCACGCCGGCACCACGCCGATGAACCGGCGCCGCGACGCCGCCACCGCCACGGCGGAACTGGCCCTGTACCTGGAGCAGCGCGCGGCGCGCGACGGCGATTCGGTCGGCACGATCGGCATGCTGGAAGTGCCCAGCGGATCCATCAACGTGGTGCCCGGCGAATGCCGATTCAGCCTGGACTTGCGCGCCCCCAGCGACCCGCAGCGCGACGCGCTGGTGAACGACGTGCTGGCCGAACTGGCCGCCATCTGCCAGCGGCGCGGCCTGCGTTACGCCCTTGAGGAAACCATGCGCGCCGCCGCCGCGCCCAGCGATCCCGCCTGGCAGCAACGCTGGGAACGCGCCGTCGATACCCTGGGCGTGCCCGTGCACCGCATGCCCAGCGGCGCCGGCCACGACGCCATGAAGCTGCACGAGGTCATGCCCCAGGCCATGCTGTTCGTGCGCGGCCAGAACTACGGCATCAGCCACAACCCCCGCGAATCCACCACCAGCAACGACATCCAGCTTGCGGCGCTTGCCATGCAGCGCCTGCTGGACGACCTTGCCAACGACATCACCCGCTGACACCATGACAGATTACGCCCGACTCGACGCCTGGGTAGACGCCCACTTTGACGAGGAAGTCCGCTTCCTGCAGGCACTGGTGCGCGTCCCCACGGACACGCCCCCCGGCAACAACGCCCCCCATGCCGTCCGCACCGCCGAACTGTTGCAGGACTTCGGCTTCGAGGCCGAAGCCCATGCGGTGCCCGCGCAGCAGGTCAAGGATTACGGCCTGGAATCCATCACCAACCTGATCGTCCGGCGCGAATACGGCCCAGGCCGCCGCGTGGCGCTTAACGCCCACGGCGACGTTGTCCCGCCCGGCGACGGCTGGCAGCACGACCCCTACGGCGCCGAGATCGACGACGGCAGTCTGTACGGCCGTGCCGCCGCGGTCAGCAAGAGCGATTTCGCCAGCTTCACCTTCGCCGTGCGTGCGCTGGAAGCCGTGGCCCGCCCCACGCATGGCGCCGTTGAACTGCACTTCACCTACGACGAAGAGTTCGGCGGCCTGCTCGGACCCGGCTGGCTGCTGTCGCAGGGCCTGACCAAGCCCGACCTGATGATCGCCGCCGGCTTCAGCTATGAGGTCGTGACGGCCCACAACGGCTGCCTGCAAATGGAAGTGACCGTGCACGGCAAGATGGCGCACGCGGCCATTCCCTCTACCGGCGTCGACGCGCTGCAAGGCGCGGTCAAGATCCTGAACGCGCTGTATGCGCAGAACGCGCGCTACCAGCAGGTGACGTCCGGCGTCGCGGGCATTACGCACCCGTACCTGAATGTCGGTCGCATCGAAGGCGGCACCAACACCAACGTCGTGCCCGGCATGGTCAGCTTCAAGCTGGACCGCCGCATGATCCCGGAGGAAAACGCCGCGGAAGTCGAAGCCGATATCCGTCGCGTCCTCCAAGAGGCCGCGGCGGCCACGCCCGGCATCACCATCGAAATCAAACGCCTGCTGCTGGCTAATTCGATGCGCCCCCTGCCCGGCAATCAGCCGCTGGTCAGCGCCATCCAGAAGCACGGTGAGGAGATCTTTGGCGAACCCATCCCTGCCATGGGCACCCCGCTCTACACCGACGTGCGCCTGTACGGCGAAGCGGGCATTCCCGGCGTGATCTACGGCGCAGGCCCGCGCACGGTGCTGGAGTCGCATGCCAAGCGCAGCGACGAACGGGTCGTGCTTGAAGACCTGCGCCGCGCCACCAAGGTCATCGCTCGCACGCTGGCCGATTTGCTGCAGCCCGCCTGAGCGTGCCAGGGCATGACACGCGCCGGTGGCCGCGTGTCATGCCCCATCAGCATCAAATCCTTCCTTAAGTAACTAAATATATCAGATTAACTCGGGTTTTCCTCTATTCCGAAGACCCGGCCCGTTTGTATACATTCATCGTACACCATAACGTTTTTCAGGACTTTTCCCACCGACATCCCACTCCGCCAGGAGACTTTCGCCATGCAGGCTGCATCGTCCGCGCCCTCCCGCGCGCCGCAAGACATCCACCCCGTCGACCAGCGCCTGCCCACCGGCAAGCTCGCGGCGCTGGGCCTGCAACACGTGCTGGTGATGTACGCCGGCGCGGTGGCCGTGCCGCTGATCGTGGGCCGCGCCCTGAACCTGTCGCCGGACGAAGTCGCCATGCTGATCTCGGCGGACCTGTTCTGTTGCGGCATCGTCACGCTGATCCAGACCCTGGGCGCGACGCAGTGGTTCGGCATCAAACTGCCGGTGATGATGGGCGTCACCTTCGCGTCGGTCGCGCCCATGGTGGCGATCGCGAACGCCAACCCCGGCACGGCGGGAGCGCAGTTGCTGTTCGGCACCATCATCGGCGCGGGCGCGGTGTCCATCCTGATCGCCCCGATGATCAGCCGGATGCTGCGCTTCTTTCCGCCCGTCGTGACGGGCACCATCATCGCCGTCATCGGCATCACGCTGATGCGCGTGGGCATCAACTGGATATTCGGCAATCCGTTCGGCCCCACCGCGCCCGTCATCGTCGACCCGCTCTACGCCAAGTGGCTGGCCGACGTGACCTCGCCGGGCAGCGCCATTCCGCCCGTGCCGCAAGGGTTCGCCATCATGCCTTCGATGCCGAATCCCCGATACGCCGACCTGACCGGCCTGGGTATCGCCGCGCTGGTCCTCGTCTCCATCCTGTTGATCGTCAAGTACACGCGCGGCTTTGTCGCCAACATCTCGGTGCTGCTGGGCATCGTGATCGGCGCCGTCGCCGCGTCCGCGACCGGCATCATGACCTTCGAGAAGATCGGCCAGGCCGCCTGGTTCGACATCGTGCTGCCGTTCCACTTCGGCATGCCGAAGTTCGACCCCATCCTGATCCTGAGCATGTCGCTGATCATGGTGGTGGTGATGATCGAATCCACCGGCATGTTCCTGGCGCTGGGCGAAATGACCGGCCGGGACGTCCGGCAGGAAGACCTGGCGCGCGGTTTGCGCACCGACGGCCTGGGCACCTTGCTCGGCGGCATCTTCAATACCTTCCCGTACACCAGCTTTTCGCAGAACGTCGGGCTGGTCGCGGTAACGGGCGTCAAAAGCCGCTATGTCTGCGTGGCCGGGGGCCTGGTCCTGCTGGTGCTGGGATTGCTGCCCAAGATGGCCGCGCTGGTGGAATCGCTGCCCACCGTGGTGCTGGGCGGCGCGGGCATCGTCATGTTCGGCATGGTCACCGCCACGGGGATCCGCATCCTGTCCGGCGTGGATTTCAAGGGCAACCGCCACAACGCAATGATCGTGGCCGTTTCGATCGGGGTCGGCATGGTGCCGCTGATCGCGCCCAACTTCAAGCAGTGGATGCCGCACTCGCTGCACACGCTGGTCGAGTCCGGAATTCTATTGGCCTCGCTGTCGGCCGTGCTGCTTAACCTGTTCCTGAACGGCGCCACGCATGACAAGCGCGCCATCATCTCGGCGGCGCTGCAAGCCGACGAACACTAAGCGTGGCGCGGTGGCCGGCC
>LNAP01005940.1_pt1 | contig 10606 bp, 6 predicted proteins | sample 602601 | NCBI WGS metagenome assembly LNAP01 (sample SAMN02440304, study PRJNA202911) | soil metagenome | biome: Subtropical and temperate rainforests or woodlands; isolation source: soil samples (1 kg each in a 20% v/v slurry with milli Q water) were... ...
TTCGACATTGCCAGCGTACTGGCCATTGGCGCCGACTGGGCCAACTCGGCGCGTGGCTTCATGTTCGCCATCGTTATTCCCCCCATACTAGTAAAACTAGTTAAGTCCGAGCACCCTCTGTGCTCGAACAAAGCATCAAACAGTTTCGCCTTCTGACCATCCGTCCGGTCAAATTTGACAGCCTAAGCGAGCCCAGCTAAACCGTTATCAACCCCAGCTTTTATACCTTTGGGTGGTTGGTATGGCACGGCGCACCGCACATTCGATTGTAGAAGTGAAAATTGTTGAAGGCCCCGTAGGGAGCGCCTTACCCGTCCTAATTTTGGAGAACGGTGAAATCAGCTTGCTCGGCCTCGCTTGGGCGCGCGAAATGATGATCAGAGACGCTCGAAGCCCACAGTCATTATCCAAGGCAATTGAAGCTCTCGGCTTGTTCTATGACTACTACAAACTAGTCGAACACGGTCGTACTTTGTCTGTAAAAGAACTTCAATGGATGATGTTAAAATTCAGTGAAGCGCGTCAATTTGGAAACAGCATTCTAGGATGGCGCGCGACCTCACGGCAGAGTGCAGCTGCAGAGTTTGGCCGGATCAATAAATTCTCAGATTTTTGCGCCGAAAACTTGGGGCACATCCCAATTAACAAAATTGAAAAAAGTTTGATAGCTAATTTAAGTTTCCAAGAAAGGGCCACGCTTTATTACAAGATGGAGTCAAAGAAATCATGGGATAAGCTGGCACATCTAACGCCGTCCACTGATCAAGGCCAAGGGATTATTCAACGCAGGAGCATTCGAATCCCAGTCAGGAGACAGAAACAAAGCTTCGCGAGCAAGCATTTTCCACCTGACAAAGTTCTGCCATTGCTGAACGCTACAAAATCCGTAAGAGATAAAATGTTTTTGTTACTGATTTTTTTTGGTGGCTTGAGAGAGTCCGAACCTCTACACCTATTCGTTACTGACATCCACTTAATGAAAAACGGAGATTCAAAAGTTATTTTGGGCGACCCTGAGCTAGATAGCTATGAATGGGTCGACACGTTTCGAGGCCAACAACATGGAAGCCGTAGTGAGTTTTTGCAAAAACGTTATGGCCTAGGGCCGCGCAGTAAACTTGGAATTAAAAACCCATTATTCTCTGGCTGGAAGTCAATGGCATATACCGACGACCGCATGGCGGCCGAAGTCTATTGGCTGGTTCCAGAAATGGGCAAATATTTCGCATTACTTCATTCTGTATATATGCGATCAATACGCAATCACGTGCCAGACTCTCACCCCTACTATTTCGTGAATGAAATAGACGGAGATTTTTTTGGCTCTCCATTGAAAATCTCAAACGTTACGAAAATGTTTTACCGCGCCGTTGAGCGCATTGGACTAACACCATCAGATCCTGGCGTGAGCCCTCATGGTGCACGTCATTTCTACGGTTATTTCTGCGCATCACACTTGAAAATGCCGATTGAGCGAACCCAGATGATGATGCACCATTGCAACCTCACATCTACCCAATGCTATTACAAGCTTGACCAAGCGACTCTTCGGGCAGAGATTGAAGAAGGTTATGCGAGAATTGCCTCATCAATACCGAGGTTTTGCGATGAAGCCGCAAGGATACTTGGGGAAGCCTGATGAACATGGTGGTGAAGTTCAAAGCTCCAGCTTCAAGGCGTCTAATCGCATTAAATAGCAGCATCGATGACATTGCGATCATCGAGCCGATATCCCTCGAAGAAATGCATCAAGCCATCGACGAGTACGAAGAGAGGCGTATCCGGGAGTATTGGGATGAATACCTTTTGGTGCAAGTGCCAGGCAGCAAAACTGTACGAGCATTTGTCGGTACAACTAATGAGCTGAATGGTGCAGAATATCTTCAGACAAGATACCTCAGAAGGATCTTGAATTCAGACCTACGAGGGAGACCTCTTCTTAAAATCGCAGAAAAACTAACCATCAAAAGACAGCGCCACTTACTAGAAAATTCGATCCCAAAAACAAGATTAGAACTTTCAAAAACCGTCAGACGCTGCAAAGGCATACTGGATATCGACTTCCACTATGAGTTGAGGAAAGCGAAGTCAATTGAAGCCTTCATTGAAAGGCTAACTTACGGACTCATAACAGATCACGGACGCCGAAAAGAAGTATGGCCATATCGAAACTTCGAACTTTTAGTATTTCTTTGGTCTAAGGGCTGGATTTTGTTTCCCCACAACCTTAAAACCTGGAATAACAATAACAAATGGTCTCTTCTGACCAACCCGATTTACGCAGGAGAGCGCGCCAACCTTATAAAATCGATATACGTACCACCAGAAAAAATTGGCCACGCTGACAAAAGCTTCACTTTCTGCTGTACCTGGTGCGCCGCATCGGACATAAATTCGACCAAAGACATTTCGGTGGAAATTGTTGATGCATTCGAGACGATTGCGCTGGACATTCTAGAAAAACAATATACCCCAACCGAAAAAGACCAAAAATATAAAAAGTCAGATATGGGGCGAGTGCGGACAGCAGCATTAGCATTTTTGCAGATTTTCAACCTAGAGAATCCAGAACTTGCTCAATCTCTAAAACGTAAACAACGAGATAATCCATGGAATAATCGTGGAAGACTAGATGGAACGTACTCTTGGTTAGCTGCGGAGCGACCAGACTTATCTTCTTGGGCAGAAACCTTCCATCTATTTATACAATTACGGACATCCGCCCGTGTCGCATCCCCCATGGACAGGTTGAACACTTTCGCGGATTATATCTGCACTCTCGACAACCCGCCTTTAAACCCGTGGGAAATAGTAAGACGCACTCATATCTATGATGCAACGCTCACAAACACTAATACCTATTATGAATACTGCAGGAAGAACTTGGCCAATGCTAAGCGTAGCAATGGAAACTTCACAACCATCAGGCACTACTTCGCGTGGCTTCGAGACTATTTAGTGGGAATCGGTAAAAGTAATCTGAGTGAATTTTCCGAGCCCATTTGGCTAACTGACACCTTCGGCAAGGTTTACAACCCCCCGAAGACCCATAGAAACTCACTACCGCCGTATATAATGAATGAGATGAAGGCGGTTCTAATTGGCAACGACTTTGAATTCCCTAAAACATGCAACAAAGCATTACCGTTAGTCCGAAATCAAGAGACGGGGGAGAGTTTAAGAATTTTTGATCCCGGAATGGCTATCTGTTTGTATACCTTGCTCGAAGAACCAATTCGTAGCCACCAAGCAAGATGGCTGGATTCTGGAGAGCTCGACGAGTTCATCTATGACCCAGGTAAACATAAATATGTGAAGAACCCCTCACAATTTGCGATACCTAAACGTAAAGAGGGTGCGTTTCGCTTGCATGAAGATAAGTTACGAGCAGAATCAACTCTTTCACTTTGGGTTAACACTAACAAAACAGCATTGTATGATGGTCCAAATACTGGCTATGAAATCCCTTGGGTATCGCCAACATTACGAGGATTGCTGCACACACAGCTGTTGTGGCAAAAGCAGTATCTACCAGAGCTACGAGAGCCGCTCGTATACCGGATCTATCAGGGGGATGTCAGGGAGCATAACCGCCCTAATATATTAGAGGGCCCTAGCGTATGCCCATTATTCAGGGATCCGGGCCGGACTGATCAACGATTGCCCTATGATTACTCTCGACTAGCAAGATTTTATACAAAGATTTTAGAGGAAACCCAGCACAGGATCGAAAAAAAATATGGCCAAAAGCTAACCCTAGTAAATCCAGGTAAGAAGGGTGAAACGAAATGGGTGGTAGACCTGCATTCACTCAGAGTTAGTGGAGTCACCAATCTGATTGAAGCTGGGGTTCCTCTGGAAGTCGTGCAACAATTCGTCGTCGGCCATCAGGTTCTGGTTACGACCCTCCATTATTTAAAATACTCCCCCGCCAAGCTTCGAGAGTTCATTCAGATTGCGCATGACAGAATGAACAGCGATCTGGATTTTACCGGTTCAGAGATGTTTGCCCGTTCGCTGGAAGAGCTTTCTCCATTTTTGATAGGGAACTCGGGTATTGGCGTTGGCGCTGGAGTCGATGCACTCAGGCTGAAGGATGGCTTGATGACGATCAATCCAGACGGAATTTGCCCTGGGACGTCTTGCTCGACCGGCGGTTCATTAGAGATAAAATCTACAAATAAATATGGCCCAGTCCCTGGAGGCCAGCGTTGCGGCTTGTGCAGGTACTGGCTAACTGGCCCTGCTCACATTTTGGGCCAAGTGGCTGCCGTAAATAATCTTGCCTATGATATTCGAAAAAAAGGTCAGGAGATCGCTAAATTGAATGAGCTCAGGCTCATTGCTGAAGACAACAATGACCAGAAGGGCGCTCGGCGTCATCGAGATCGAGTCGATCTTCTTAATCGAGAGCTTGAAATTGACGCAAATGAATGGGCGTCTCGATATAGTCTTGCGGAGCAATCGTTGGTATTGCTCGACGAATACATATCCGCAAAAAATACAATTATCGCCACTGATAAGAAGATTCCAGTACCTATACTGACTAAAAGTGATGAAATCGAACTAAAAATCACCTTAGAACAATCTCATGAATTCGCTTTACTAGATCAGATAACACAAATGAGCGAGTTCACTACAGGTTTCACCAATAAAAAGGCGGAGATAGAAAAAAACTATCTACTATCAAAAATGATGGTAGCTAACGGCATCCGTCCCTTTTTACTGACCCTTGGAGAACAACAAGCACATGAGGCAGGCAATTTGCTATCAGCACTCTTACTTCAGCAGGTAGAGCACAGTTCTATCACTGATTTACTGGATGGCGCACGCCCCCTGCAAAGCTATCCAAACCTCGCTAATGCCATCGCCCTTCTCGAAAAGGAAGCCGCGTCAGGCTCGCTGGCTAAAGCGGGTGGAGTACAGAGAATTTCTGAAATAGTCGATGGCGTGTCAAGACAGCAAATCAGAGATATTGATGAACCAAGGGAGAGCCATTCAGATGACACCCAATGAAACGGTCGACACTGTCTATGAACGGTTGTATGAAGAATCCGAAAACCCCCGTCAACGGGAGAGTTTGTGTAGAATTAAAAAAGCTGCTGACTATATGATTGAGCAGGGCCTTAAGGTTACACCATCATCGATTGAGCGATACTGCTTAGACAGAGATTGGGGTGGCCCAAAAGCACAATCAATAAGAAACTCAAAGGTTTTAAATAATTATCTAACCATTCGTGCTTCTGAGCAGACTATTAGGCCGAACCGAAAAGTAGCACCAAAAAAGCCTCTTATCACTGATGAAACACTCAGAGCCTATATTCAACTCTTAGAAGAGGAACGCGACCAAGCCGTAGCTGCTCGTTTGCGAGTGGAGAATGGACTCAGAAAAATTCCGGGAATTTCGATAGATGAAGTAATTCGTGTTGGGTTTGGAGCACCTGCGGCTCAACCCTCTGCCGTCACCTCATCTACGTCCTCTTATGACCGGCTCCCGAAAGCTGTAGTAGATGCAATTGGTTTGTTATTCAACCCCGAACATTTAGCCGATTGCGGCTTGCAGCTACACAAGGATCGGCTTCGGCAATCTATAACCGGGAACGTGCTATTGGAAAAAAACCATATTGAATCCCTGCGTTCCTTAGTTATTGACCCTGACTAATTTCAACCTGCGGGGCCATGCAAAAATTGGTAGCGTAACTATAGTTCCTTCGCGATCGCAGACAAGCATCATACCCGGGAACTTAGATCAAGCGTCATGATAGCCGCCCAATCGCTGGAGAGTGCCTCGGTTGGGTTGGGAGCGTACCTCCGCATTGGTCGGCTTAACCTGCGCTCATCAGCTAATGTCTCAAGTGTAGGAATCCAACGTAGAGACTCAAAATTTCACTGCGCCTGACAAATCTCCACCAGAGCACGGCATGGGGCAAAGCACAATCGACGCGATCGCGGATGAACAGAACGGACGTGACTACCGGAGGCAACATGGCAAACGGTCAGCAGCGCGCACAACAGAACCTCGCCATCTTCAAAGCCTGGGCTGCCAGCAAGAGCGACGCGGACTTTCAGGTGATAATATTCCAAGGGGTGCTCTCTCGAACGGAAATCGCCCGCGAATGCGGCTTTGCCAAGTCTTCGCTGAACCAAAACCCTCGCATTAAAGAGGCCCTGCGATCCTTGGAAGACGGTCTACGTAACCGCGCAGTCCTGCCCCCTCTCACGCCAGATTCTGATGAAGAAATTGAGTCTAGCGATATCCAAAAGAAAGCCCATCAGCCTACCGCTGTCACCCCCCTATCAGACGGGCGTGAATCTGAGCTACTTCGACGTCTCCAGTTAGAGAACGCGAATCAGAGGGCCCAGATCGCAGACCTGCGCGGTCGATTATCCAAGTACGAGTCGCTCCACCAAGCGCTGGTGTCAACAGGGCGGATGCCAAGATGAGCAGACCCCGCGTCCCCCAAGACGAACACCAGCACCAGCAAGACCAAAACCAAAACCAAAACCAAAACCAAAACCAAAACAACGATCAGAATCGGCCCCGCTTGATCCGTGTACTCTCCATCCGGAGCGACAACCCATTGGGTCATGGCGGATGCATATTCTTCGGCATAGAGATTACGGAGAAAGGGGATGTAAGCACTGGTCAGTATCATTTCGTCGTCATCGCGCCTAACCGCCTTCTACTAGACAACTCCGTCGAAATTGGTCAATGGTGGCGAGTGACTGGAGAACCCAAACCTAACACTCGTACAGTGAATGGGTTTAGGGTTGTAGAACAGCAGATCGAAGCCGAAGATTTGCAAATGGTGCTTCCAACAGGGCGTCACATCATCACGTTACTTTGCGAAGGCGTTCGCTTTGCAGGTATCGGTAATGCAAAGGCTACCAGGCTTTGGGAGACCTTCGGCGATAACCTCACTGCACTGTTTGATCGAGGAGACGTCGACACCTTGGCGACCGTGCAAGGTGTGACTGATGAGACCGCCAACACACTGATCAATGCCTGGCGCGAATATGGATCTGAGCCCACCCTTCACTGGCTGTTCAAGCATGGCTTCAATGCTTCCCTAGGCAAGAACGTCATCACGCACTTCGGAGCAGACGCGCCGAAGCTCATCGAAGAAGACCCTTATCGCCTGCTGTCCTTTCTGGCCACGTGGAAAACTACTGACAGATTCGCCAGGACACACTTCGATGTAGCTGAGGATGACCCTCGTCGCCTTCAAGGAGCGATTGAAGAAGCGCTGTATCGCCTTTTCACCGATGGACATACGGCTGTTCCGAGGCAAATGGTGATGTCACGATTGGCTTCGATTTTGGGTGATCAAACAGAGGCCTATGCGTGGCGAACACTTGCCGCAAAAGCCTTGGAGACCGGCCAAAGCAACGGTAGCTATCTGGTAGGTGCCGATGATCGTCTTCATCAAATCGGTGCATACGTGATGGAGTCAACGGTCGCAACCGCAATTGCGACTCGGCTGAAACGTCAACCAGCCCAAGTAAACGAAGCCAAAAATCAAAACGAAAACGAAAACGAATATTCAAGCTGCAACAGATCGATACTAGAACGCTCACTCATTGACCAAATCATCAGCGCATTCGAACACGATGAACAAGTACGGCTGACAGAGGAACAGCGCAGCGCCATCCACATGGCTGCGGCAAATCCTTTTGCGCTTATCACCGGAGGCGCTGGCACCGGAAAAACGATTGTCTTGAAAGCCCTGTATCGGGTGTACGACAAAATGGGACTGCTGATTATCCAGGGCGCCGTGGCAGGCCGCGCAGCGAAGCGGATGAATGAAGCGACCAAAAGGCCAGCGACCACGATCGCCAGTATTTTGTTGCACACCCATGAAGACGACTTGATGACCCCGTGCGTTCTGGTATTGGACGAAGCGAGCATGGTTGACATCATTTCGATGTACCGCATTGCCCATCTGATACCAGAGCATGCTCGGATACTCATGGTCGGCGACCCGCATCAACTTATGCCCGTAGGCCCTGGCCTGGTTCTACATGCCTTGGTCAATTCGCCTCAGGTTCCCAATACAGAACTGAAGGTAGTGAAGCGTCACGGTGACGAAATCGCTAGGGCCGCAGCCTCAATTCGCGAGGGTGTGTGGCCGCAAATGTCAGACAGTGAACATGATGCGATTGCCTTTTTGCCCCTTCCGCCCACCACCTCTAGCTCCCAGATACATCGACTACAAAGACATGGAGATACAAACAGCGCGCAACCGACGATCACATCGCAAGTGTTGAGACTGTACCAAAACGCCCCTGGTATCACCCAGATTCTCAGTCCTTGGAAAAAAGGCGATGGAGGGGTTCACTCACTTAACCTACTTTGCCAAAGCCAAATGGCTCCTCATGAAAAGAGGCTGACTATTTGGAACAAAGAGTTTGAGTGCTTGATCGAAACAAAGCTTCGGTTGAACGATCCCGTGGTCTGCACGCGCAACCTTTGGGATATAGGACTTCAAAATGGCTCCCTCGGACGGCTAGTGCAGCTTGAGCAAACGCCCCTCGCATTAGTCGACGATGAAGGGCGAACCATTGGCTACGCGATTGCCTGGATCGATTGGGACGACGGGATTCGACGCGCGGTTACCCAAGAGCTTCTGGATGATTTGGAGCTAGCGTATGCTTTGACGGTGCATAAGGCTCAGGGATCCCAGTGGCCACGGATCATTGTGCCAATAATTGGAAATCGGTATCTGGATAGAAGCTTGATCTACACCGCTGTTACAAGGGCTCAGCAGCAAGTGTTGCTCGTGGGTGATGAAGCTGCCGCGCGTAGAGCCGTTATGGATTTACCTCGGGCCCACATGAGGCATACAGGACTGTCCTCAATGCTACTGTCTCTGAGCTGATGATGCGGAAAATAATCTGATGATGGGTATGCATCCGGCCAAGTCAATCTACCCAGCCCTGCAAAGCCAAGACATGATGTGCACTTAGATAGGTGGAAATTAACGAAGGCCTCCTTCGAGGCTACCCCCAGGGGCCGCTCTGCTCGTCTTCCTGAACCTTCATCATCCTGCGTTCCATGACCTGAGAAATGCACCACGGTAGTTTTAGCTCGTTAATAGCTTGCAGAATGTCCACGGCTTACACGGCCCAGCGCGTCTGGAAGTTACCTGTGGTGCATTCCCCTCACCCACACGCTTCTCGACCATCATCGACAGCCCAGTTGACAAATCGATTGTTCTGCACAAAAATGTCGGTTGACAGTATCTCTAATTTGCACAGATTTTGAGGTCTTACCAATGCATGAAACCCAGCACCCAAGTCATTTCGCGCCTGAGTTACTTCCCGAATACCTGAATTTGGTTTGCCAGGAGGTGATCTCGGTTGCGTATCAGGCGCTGGCTGACGCATCGACTCCACACGACACCGCGTACACGCGAGCAACCCTGCTTTACGGGCGTCTGCAGGGTTTGTGCAAGACACTGGGCGCGGATCTGACTCTGCCTTGGCTTGAGCTGCGAAACGGCACCATGGACTTCACGATCAGCATCAATGGCGTCCTGCTACAGATCGTCACTGACGATCCAGATGCTCCCAAGAAGACGCATCGATTAAAGGCCAACTTGGTTGAGCTGCACCAACTGAGTCTCTTTGAAGCCAGTCCGGATGTGTCCACTTGGAGGCTTTTTGTCGACGGAACCAACGACTCCGAATTTCCTGAATTCAAAGCGACGATTGTCGGATTTGATATCAACAAAATCCCCCTGTGCCAGTGGGCGCACGAGTACAAGGCAACCGTACCAGTCAGAACGAGCCATCTGCCCGCGCAAGTCGAGATCGAGGAACCTTTGATTGTTCGCAGAAACAAAGACGCCGACACGAAAAAACCCGACGAACCTGGCGGCAGCGTAGATGGACGATAGAACACAGCGACTTGCATTAGGCGACGAATTCTCTCCGGACAAGCTGCGCTTGGCGCGCTGCGCGTCAAACTGGTCGCTTGCGGACATCGGCGACTTGCTCGGGGTGACTCGGCAGTACGCGCACAAGCTGGAGGTGAACGGACTCCCTTCGCCGGCCCAATTGGAAATGTTGAGCACGGCTTTGGGTGTCACCCAAGAGTTTTTCTTCGCGCCCAGACGCAGCTCCGTGGAGCTTGAGCAGTGTCATTTCAGAAGCGTGCGCGCTTCCACGTTGACGATAAAGAAGTCGATTGCTGCTCAAGTTGAACTGTTCGAGTTGCTGATTGATGAGCTGGATAAGGAAGTCGCGTTTCCGGAGGTCAACTTTCGGACTCATGATGAGACGGTGTCCAGCGTTGATGATATTGAACAGATCGCTGAACGTTTTCGCAGAGAACAGTCGCTTGGGCTTGGCCCTCTCTCCAACGTGACCAGACTGGCTGAAAAGATCGGAGTGCTTGTGGTCAATATCGCTGACGCCGATGACCGCATTGATGCTTTTTCCTTGCACAACAAGCGGCCGCTGATCGTGCGCAACACGGCCAAGCAAAACCCTTGCAGGCAGCGCTTTGATGTTGCACACGAGCTCGGGCATCTGGTGATGCATCAAGGGGTAGAAACTGGCTGCCGGCATACGGAGGATCAGGCGAACCAGTTCGCAAGTGCGC
>LNAP01005997.1_pt1 | contig 10606 bp, 11 predicted proteins | sample 602601 | NCBI WGS metagenome assembly LNAP01 (sample SAMN02440304, study PRJNA202911) | soil metagenome | biome: Subtropical and temperate rainforests or woodlands; isolation source: soil samples (1 kg each in a 20% v/v slurry with milli Q water) were... ...
GAGAACATGGCATACGGTCCGACAGCAGCGACGTTGTAATGGCAGCCCCTCACAGACCCGTTCGCGAACGACCCGAACTCGGCACCATTGTTCAGAATGCCATAGGTCGAGGTATAGCCCCCGCTATCACGATCGACAAAGAAGTTGCTGACCGAAGCGAAGTGCCCGCCGATGACACCTCCGCCCGTCGCATGCATGCGGATGCCGGCCGAAGCCCGGTCGCCCCAGACGCCCCGAACGTGGATGTTGGTGGCAGTAACGAAGCCGCGGATGTCGACACCGGCCTGCGTCGCCGCATCAGTCGCGGTGCGCCCGAAGTTGGTGACGTGGATGTTGTCGAGCACGATCGCATAGGCATCGAACGCGCCGGAGTTCATCCGCTTGATGTCGATGCCGTCGGAGCCGGTGCCATCGATGAAGATGTTGCGAAGCGTGCAGCCGCGGTGGTTGCCCCACTCGACGCCGATGCCGTAGCCCGGCGTGTCCTCAATCCAAACCGTGTCGACAACCGTCTCACGGTCGAAAGTGACGGAAGTGCTTTCAACACCGATGCCGCCGCCGGACCCGAACGTGTCGCCCACATAGGGATAGGTCGTGGCGTTGCCGTCGATGCGCAGATTGCGGACCTGCGTGCCATCACCGTTAGGGGCGATGAACATCATCAGCGGATTGGCAACGGCCCGCTTGAAGTGCGTCGCGCGGCCTTCACCAACCAGCACCACGCCGGCCGGAATCAGCAGCCCGTACCAGGAATCGCCCTCGGGGCAGTAAGTCGACGCGTAGGTCTCGGCGCTATCGCCAAGCAGATACGTGCCAGCCGGGGCGAACACGATGCCGCCACCCGCAGCACCCGCCGCGTTCAGCGCGGCCTGCACCTCGTCCTGGGTTAGTCCGACGCCAGTGTTGTCAGCGCCGAAGTCCAGAACGTTGAGCCCGAACTTCTTCCCGACAGCGGCCAGCGTGTCGGCCTTCAGCGTCAGCATTTCGTCGCGGAGCGCTTCAGCCTCCGGCGTCAGATCGCCGTCATTACCGGCCGGGCCGGGCGTGCCGTTGGACCGCCACGCATCGATCACCTCGATGTCGGTAAGCGTGCCGGCCGCACCGTAGGTCTTGACGAACGGGCGCATGTACCGCGCGCCAGCCGGCGCCGTGATATCCGCCGCCATGTCGCGGCTGACGGTCTTCGACACAGTCAGGAGACCGCTCGCGATCACCAGCGATGCTGAGTTGACGACCTGCGTAGAAATCAGCGCCTTATTGGCATCGAGCCAGGCAATGTTGTACTCGACCGCGTCGCCGAGAGGGTCGAGCGGGTCCGTGGCGCGCCGAGCCGACCAGCGCACCACATAGGTGACGCCGGCCTCGAGAGGCAGGTTGCGACGGGTCGCAACCGTGGCCGCGCCCGACGTGCGCCAGGCGGCGCCGTCAACGTTGTCGTTCGCAGCACCGGCCGGCGGAGACGACAGGCTGGAGCCGTCGCCTGCGGTAGAGCCGGTAAAGAGGTCGGGGGCATCGCCGGGACGCTCGACGGGGTCGATGGCGCCGCCACCGCCAGCGCCAGCGTTATCCTCGACCGTGCCGAACAGGGCGCGGATTTCGGCTTTGACTGGCGTGTGCGCGCGGGACGCGCTGTTTCCGGGTGTGTGGTAGTCGCGATAGGCATGGTCTGCCGCGGTGCGGATTGCGCCCATTGGGCCTCCAAAAGAAAAGGCCCCGCGCGAGCGAGGCCTTGAAAATGTTGAATTGCGTGGGGTGGGGGAGCGCCTCAGTCGGTAGGCGCGACTTCCACGAAGACGGCGGCGCCGGTCTCATCGAAGAGAAGCTCACCGGCGGGGTTGGTCAGCCAGACCTGTTGGACCGGCTCATCGGGCCGGGCATGAGGAAGCATCGCCGCGGCGAATGCCACGGCGGCTAAGAGAGTTTTGAGCATGGGGATTCCTATAAAAAAGCCGCTTGTCGGAGCGGACCGAAAACGGCGTACTATCCACCTCGGCGGCCGGCAGATGGTATCGGCTCAAATTGCGCGAGGCGGCTGAGTGAGCTTTAAGCGATTGATCTCGGCGTCGATGTTGCTGGCTGGCTGTGCCAGTCCTCCAACCCTAGGCACCGCCGTTGAGCAGCCCGTGAACTTCTATCGCGCGGACTGTCGGTCCACTGACGACAACGCCCAATTAGCGGCAAGCCTAAAAGCCGACATGGCATTCTGCGCCGCTGAGTCACAAGGTGTCGCACTACGCGAGCCTGTGACTGCCGATGCATTGGCCCCCTCTCGCGCTAAGGAAACCTCTCGCTTCGCCTGCATGGTTCAGCGGGACTATTTCATCGAGAGTGCTTCGCGCAATTGGTCTCGGTGTGCGCTGAAGAAGATGGGTGTTTGATCGGGCTGAAAACCTGATGGCATGGAAATACGCCGCAGACGCACCAAGTGCGTGTTATTGCTGCTTCAGCCGGCGGCTGCTCCGCCCGAATGGACGTCGGTTAGGGCAAGGCGCGTCCAACAGCGCGCCTTGCCCGTTTGGGATGCTGCTCGCTTACGCATTCGAGACGAATGCGGCGAAGCACCGTTCACCCCCGAAAGAAAGACCCCCTGCTGCGCCGAGCATCCGGCGCCGTCACTGAGTCACCACGCTCGATCGTCGTTTCCCGGGCGTCCTTTCAATCGAGCAAATCATCATGGCCGTCATCCACAGACGGTATCTGGATTTTCCCGGCCGTGACGGGCGTCGCGCACAACTGTCCGAGACACTGTCGGAGCAGCTGCAGCGCGGGAACGCCAGCCGTGCCTTCCGCCAATTTGGCCCGTAGGATGCTGGTAATGACGAGATGGGCGCGGTGGCTGCTGTTGAGCCACGGCAGTTCACTCTGGAACTCTAGCCAGGCCTCCCGCGCACCGCCGGAGAGCCATGTTGGGGGCGGACCAATCGGGCCGGTGCCTGTCGGCTCATTACGATCACGATAGCGTTGTGGATTTTTAGCTGTGGCGCCCGTCATGCGGGCATAAGCCAGCGCTTTGCGAGGCGGTGCCATGACGGACTCCATTGTTTGATGTGTGGAAACACGCAGAATGTGGCATCACGGGTACGCGATTCCGACCGCTCTAGAGAGTCGATAGACCCCCGGGGGTCAGGCGAGGCTCCTAAGCTTTTCCGTGATCCGGGCGACCGCTGTGCTGACATTGGAGGCCACGGCATCGGCCCGAAAGCGCGCCGTTCTGGCGGCGAGCCACAGAGAGTCATCCCAATCATCGAGGTCGACCAGCGTGGCGAACGTGCCGGGCACTGCGCCTTGCCCAACGAGCGAAACCTCCTCGAGGGCCGCCCTCGTGATGAAGGTAACGCGATGTCCCGCGATATCGCGGACTTCCTCATCTTGTATGCGGCAGCCTACTGACACACACGCCTTCGATGCCTTGTCGATGTGGGATCGAATTTCGCCAGCGCGGGCATTCCCCTCTAGCGGAAAGCGGAACGCGAGGCCGTCGAGCGTTTGTTCGAACGTGAGCCCATCATCGCTGGTACCGACGACGCGGTTCGGATCGTGATCGAGCCACAGTCCTTTGCCCTGCGAGCTGGCCGCCACACTTTCCGTGAAGCAACCATCGACGAACACCTGGATATTGCCGTCTTTCTCGAATGCTACATTGTAGAGGCAGGCGTAGCCTTGCAGGGCAGGCCGCCGTTTCACCGAACCATCTGAGTTGTGAAAGACGACATCCTCTGCCGGCGCTCGCCGCCGCGCCGGTGTCATGGCGCTCATCCAGCGCGCCGTCATTCCGCGGCCGTTGTTCATGCCTGGGATTTCAATTCGTTCGGGCCGCGTCCTCACAGGCGCGCTCCATCGGTCAACTCACGCTCCCTGAGCACCCCCGCGCGGGCCGCCTCCCGCAGGAAAATATTGGCATTGCCATGCCGATTGCGGGCGCCCCCGAGCAGTCCCAAATCGAGCGGGGACATTGAAGAAAAGCCCCGCACACCTTGCGTCTCCATCTCGCTCAACAGTACGTCGAGTTCGATATTGGCCTTCTGCGCCTCCACGAGGGCCAAAGCGACGGCACGCAGGCGGCGGTCGAATTCGGGTTTTACCCGTTCGCGAATTATTGCCGATGCGCGGTTAATCTCGGCTTCAATCTCGACCGCGAGCACGCCGGCCGCGGTTTCGATGGTGACGATGCGTCGATTCATCTCCGACGTTTTTTCCACTCGACTGGTGCGCCCGGGAGGCGGAACGCGGCCAAGCAGTTCTGCGACATCAGTGGCGGACGCGGGGCCGGTGGGATGGTCATTGTCAGGTGAGCGGGCCAGCGCCAGCAGATCGGTGCGGAGGCTTTGCGCCTGGCCCAGAAGGTCGTATCGGCGGCGCTGGAGGTCATCGAGCGTCGCGCTGACGTCGGTCAGCTTCGGGATTTTCATTTCATTCCTTCGAAGAGAGCGCATCGTCGACTCGGCGCACAAGGGGGGCGAGATCAAGCAACGCAATTGCTGTCGGCAAGCCGGGGACGGCACCACAGATGAAAAACTGCGCCAGGGCCTCCGCCGCAGGCGGCTGGATGACGGATGCACCATGCGGCGCAATCGCGAGCCAGGTCGACCCATCGGGAAAGAGGTGCCCAGGAGCACGCCCCGGCTGCCCGGCGTCTGTGAATGCCAAGGCGGCCCGCGACGCACGGGTGGCTGTGATGCCGAGCCGGGCGAGCTCGGCAACGATGGCGATGTGATAAACTCGGCGAGTCGAAAGAAGCCGAGCGTGGCCGGAGCCTGCGGCAGGGGCGTCATAGGGCTTCAGGCGGATCACTCCGCGGTCGAACCATCGTGTCAGCACCGCTGGCGAAACGCCGGACGCACGTCGCAAGTCTCCGAGGCGCCAGCGCGCAAGCACTGTTTCGTCGTTCATCGAAACCTCAAATTTTCGCGTGTGGTTTCAGAGGGTGGAAAAGAAAAAGCCCGGCGCGAAGCCGGGCTGAGTTTGCCTGCGAGGGCAACGGGCACGAACGCCCATAATGCTTATCCGCCCCAGTCCGCAGAAGGGGACAGATCAAGCAGCGATTTCGTCGAGAATTGCAGACAGATTTTTCGAGGCTGCCAGCAGCGCTGCTTGTCCGCGACGTTCGGCATTCTTCCCGTTACGCCCGAAAACCTTGCCCAGTTCGGTAAAGTTACGAGCCTCCAGCGCCGTATCCAACACCAAGACGTCATCGGCGGAGAGGCGCTTGCGCAGCAAAGCGGCAGTGCCACGAGCCTCTAGACGAGCCAGAGCCGCCCCTCCGCCTGATGCCGGCGCTGAGCCGGTCGATGTGCAGCGCAATCCAATGAATGACTCCCACGGGTCGGGGCTCGCACAAGGCAGCGCGGGCCGATCTTCGGTCTTGCGTGCAGGCGGTAGCCGGCAGAAGGCGCGAGCAGCGTCGAGCGGCATGCTGGTCGGAGGCAGCGGCGGGTTCGGCAGCCCGCGAAGGTCGCGGCGACGTTGGCGGCTCCGCGGAATAAACCGGGGAGTTGCCGCGCTTAGCGTATCAACCAGCCAGTCGACCCGTGCTGATCGATCCTCCTCGGGCTCTTCACTTCCGAGCCATCCGGAGAACCTGTCAATAACCGGGCGCCCGCGTTTCTCGGCAGTTGCCTGATAGTAAAGCAACGCGCCAGCAGGTGCGCGGACATTTTCGTTGGAAATGCCGTTCTCGCCGCGAACCGTCGTCCGAGCGAGTGTTTCTCCATTGGCAAAACGCAGAGAACCAATACGGGCGATGGGAGCGACCGCAGTGCCGCCTATAACGGCTGGCTCGAATTCCGGATGGACTTCCATGTCACCGCCCACCGCGATTGCCGGGCTGCAGAACTCAAGCGGAGCCTCTGAATACGCGATCTCGACGCCACGCGTCGCCCGCATCATTTCTGGCGGACGCGGACGTATCTCGTGTTCGGATTCGATCATTGGAAGCGCAGAGGCAGAGGACGGGCCGTCCTCATACGGATCTTGCCGCTCATCCATTGCGTTGTCATTGACTGGGGCCGCAAGCCAGTTGGTGGAAAGCACTTCTGCCGGGCATGCCAGTGAACGCCAAGTCAATAGGCACGACAGTTCGTCAGCGAGATGAGCGTGGCGGGGCGACGATGAAACGCGTCGCGGCGGGATGATGTCGCAATCATTTGCAGGTGCATGCTCACGCCATGCGTCAACGATAGCGCGATGATCCGCTGGCGACGCGGGGGCGTAAATCGTCATGATAACCTCGCAGGAAGAACAAGTATTGCAGCCCGTCTCCGCAGGCTGTCTATCTATATGTAGGGATGCGGGGCGCTATAGGATACTGCTGGTGGTGGATTATGCTGCTGCGAGGGTGCCGTCCTGATGCCTCCCCCTCCGGCTAAAAATCAGCCCTAAAAATAAACTTCAAAACCTGCGGGATAACACGTTGTTGACCCACGCCGGTCCGCGCCAAGCAGGTGCTCACCTATTGCGGCGCCCCCGGTAAGCGCTTGGCAAGACGAAACAATTCGATGGAAAAATCAAAACCTGGAAAAAAGTATGCGCGTGCCGGGGACGCGGGTCTTGCCGTGAGAGGGGCTGGCGACTTTGGCGCGCCCCCGCCCGCTCTTCAGCGTTGCCACAATTGTGCTATATTATGTCTGTCTTTGGCCACGTTCTAGGCGCGCGATGGACATCATTGATTGGCTTGGAGCAGCTCTCGGCGCGTGGGTAGCGCTCAGCTTGTTCCTGATGATGACGCTTTGGATGAGGAAATAGCCTCAGCCCGTCCGCACGTGGCGGATCGACCCATTGGCGGGTCCGTGAGGCGTTGAACAGGGCAGGGACGACGCGCCCCTATCTACCTTGATACCATCTGAAGGTTTTTGTTCGCCCGACGGGGCTTGGAGCGGTGCTCGACCGCTGCGGGAAGAACGGCTCCTCGATCGTCTCCTGCTGACACGGCTCGTCGGCTGGCCGCTTTTTGTGCGGCTCGGCCACGCCGGTCTCGGCTGCAGCCTGGCCGAAGAGTTCACGAAACCACGCCTGTATACCCATGCGCGCCTCCTTTCGGGAGGCAACGACGGAGGGCGGGCGATGTTCCGTCGGCGTCTTGGGTGGACGTGTCTGCGGCGCCAAGGCAAGGTGCCTTCCTACCAGAAGGTGCGATGGCCCAATGTCAGACAATCAGTTCGCCGTTGCCGTCCTTGTCCCGACGCTCGGTATAGCGGGTCTTATTCTCTGGTTTGGACCATCCGCTATGAGCGCGGCGTGCGCCGTGGCGGCTGCAGAGCACGGACCGGCGGGGTGCCTAGAGTTCTGGCTAAATCGCTACCAAACATTCTTCGCGGGTACCTTGGCATTAGCCGCGGCCGCGATAGCCGTCCTGCCTGTTTACCACCAGCTGCGCGAGATGACACGACAGTCTGCTGCCGCGGCCATTCCAAACTTAAGGATTGTTGCTGCAGAGATTGAGGAAGAATTGTCGTTCATGAAGAAAACAGACCGATCACTGGAGAAAATACCTTCGCTCGTGGAGTTTTACGACGATCATAATCCGCACGAATTGCCGGATAATTGGGTTGATGGACTTAGGCAATTAGGTCAGACTTCTTTTGAAGCGTGGCAATTTCTTTCCAATCGGGAAGATAGAGATTCTACACAGCCGGATCTAAATCGCTGTGATGGAATACACGCGCTCCATAATCTAATAAATGCAACGGCAGATTTTGACTATGCGATAAAAGAACAGACGAGCGGTCCCAACTACGAAGATGGTGAGGGGGATTTGACAGTCGAGGAGACCGCGCAGCGCCGAACAGCCATGGACGATACGCATAAGGCGTGGGTCGAATGGTACACGGCATATGTACCAATAGGACTCAGGTTGCGCCGCGAGGCATGGGTTCACGTTCGCGCAATGGAAAGAGCCGCTTCGCTCAACTAAGCGTGTTGTTCGATATTCCGTTCTCGCTAGCCCCCCCTAAGAGTCCTCAGAGTCCTAAGAGTGAGGGGTCATAGGACTCAGAGGGGGGTATATAGAGCGATTAGCGACCTGGGAGTTTGTAGGTGCCGTAACCTAGCTTCTCCACCTCCCCAGCCTTGCCCATCGCTCGCAGCAAATACTGAATACTGCCGACTGGCGCACCGACCTCCTTGGCAATATCAGCGGGCGTCATGCAGCCCGTCGCCTCTTCCAAAGTGGCGATGATCTTCCTACGCTGTTCCGACCGCTTCACTTCATCAGAGTTGCCGAGCACGGACCACTGACCGTCCTGCAGCCGAAGCGCCTTCTCGAATTCCTCAATGTCTCGTCCGCGGCCATAAAGCTTAGGCCCATCAGCGGCACGGTTAAGCACAAGAATGGTGTCGGCGGCACCAGTGAGACCGTTGGTGCCCGACACAGACTCCAGCGGATCTTCTGCCTCGGCTTTCCGGACGTGATGCACGACTACGACGGCCAGGCGATGCTCACCGGCCCATTTCTGCAACGGCGAGATCGCATCATAATCAGCGGCGTAGGAATCCTGGTTTGCCTTCTTCGGCGGGCGGACCATGCTCAAGGTGTCAACCACCACGAGCTTCGGTTCTGCTACGGACGTTCGCCACTGGTCAAGGCGTTCAAGCAGGCCGGCGTTCACCTTGGGTGCTTCCGTCAGCAATTGCAGTCGTCCGACATTCGGTCGCTGATGGCGCGGAAGTACGACCCGCAGACGATCCTGTAGCCGCCGCCGGTTGTCCTCAAGAGCGAGGTACAGGGCGTCGCCGGGCTCGCAGTCGACATCCAATGTCCGACCACCAGAGGCCACGCCGACGCACATCCCGAGCGCCATCCATGATTTTCCAAGTTTTGGTCGGCCGGCCAGGATGGTCAGACCTTCGGTGACATATCCTGGCACAACGTACTCCACCGGTTCGAATTCAAGACCAAGGAGGGTTTCAGCGTCTATGGCGGTAGGTGGGGTGCGGGTGTTGTCGTTCACGGCGACAAGGCCAGCGGCCCGTGCGGCGAGGCGCTCTCGCCGAATGCGGCTGGCATCCGCCCGCATCTCCGCGCGAAGGCGCTGCCAGTCATTGTCGACGACCGGCCGAATGTCCTGCAGTGTTCCGCCGCTGCGAACGGCTTCTTCAACAAGGTGGACAGCCGGTTCGTATGGCTCGCCTTTGAATTGCACAAACTGCGGATCGCCGCCTCGATCGAGCATTACGACGCTGACGCACTCAGGCGCGTCCTCGATGAACCTGCGGAATCCGTCGACCAACACACCGAGGCGTTGGGGGTTCTGATCTGCCTCAGGGTCCGAGGCGTAGGTAAAGCCGTGCTCCACCAGCGCCACGATGTCGAGGTCGCCCTCGTCGGAGATCGGTAGCGAGATCGTGTCGCCTTCCAGGCGCTTTGCGAGGTCAGCGACGCGGCGAAAGACGGGATCAAATGGGATGACGTTAGCGGCTTGCATGTTTGGCACCGCCCTCCAGCGCCACCAGGGCGGCGCGGCCAATCTTATCGGCGATTTCCGGCGTGAAGGCCGCAACGTGCTCGCCGCGATAGCGTGGAGCCCAGGCTCGGAGACGGCCATCAGAGGCGCGGATGATCTCTATGTTGAAGACGCGCAGGCCACCGGCGTCGACATCGACGACGGCAAGCGCCCGCGATCCCGCCGCAGGGCGACGAGCCGAAATGACATTCATTTTTAAGTACCTATGAGGGTGAATTGCCCTGAAGGGCGGCTGCTGTAAGCGGCGGCGCTGATATAGCGCAGGATATATGTAGGGGTGGTCGGTGGATGGTGCGTAGTGGGCGCGGCGGGAATATTTAGGTGAGAGGGTAGGGCAGTTCGATTCCGCATTCGGGAATCAAACTGGACTGGCTGCATCGGTGGGACACCAGCATCAGAAAGCATAAGAAAAGTACGGGACGGATTGCCCTCCCATTTTCATCTATACTCCTGAATTACTTATCCTTATCCGGTCCGTCCCTGGGCACCATTTCTCTTTAATCCAACGGTTGCAGGACGTTTCAGATACGTCCCATATCACGTTGAGAATGCAGGGAAAAATGGCTTGCCCGGCCTAATTTTGTCTCACTCTGTGTCGCTCTATCTCTCCGTATCTCGCTGATTTGTTGGCCTTGCTGTTGGCCCCAGAGTGTCGTCTGTTGGCCTCGGAAAGCCAACAAGGGCGAATGTCATGGCTCTTTCAGATACCGCTTGCCCGGCCGCCAAGGGCAGGAACAGCGAATATAAGCTCTCGGACGGGGGGGGCTTTACCTCTTAGTGAAACCCAACGGCGCGCGGCTATGGAACCAAGCCTATCGATTCGGGACTAAGCAAAAGAAACTGTCGCACGGCGCCTACCCGACAGTGGGCTTGGCGGACGCTCGACGATTGCGCGACGAGGCCAAGAAGCTGTTGGCCTCGGGTATCGATCTGAACCGCCCCTAGATTCCTGGACGCCTTCTTCCCTAAATTTTGAGGCAAGGAGGCCCCCGATGGGCAAAGCGAACTTCACCGAGGACTTCAAGCGCGACGCCGTCCTTCAGATCACTGAGCGGGGCTATCCGGTTGCGGAGGTGGCTGCGCGGCTGGGGATCAGCAAGTACTCGCTCTACGAGTGGAGGAAACGGTACGGCAAGCCTGCCGCCGTG
>LNAP01005998.1_pt1 | contig 10605 bp, 6 predicted proteins | sample 602601 | NCBI WGS metagenome assembly LNAP01 (sample SAMN02440304, study PRJNA202911) | soil metagenome | biome: Subtropical and temperate rainforests or woodlands; isolation source: soil samples (1 kg each in a 20% v/v slurry with milli Q water) were... ...
CTGATCTTCGGCTGGCGCATCCTGGAACGGCTGGCGTTGATTGCTCAATCGCAAAACACAGTCTCGATCGCCGACTTCATAGCATCGCGCTATGGGCGGTCGCAACGCCTGGCGGCCATTGTCGCCGCCATTGCCTTGATTGCCGCCGTCCCTTACCTGGCGCTGCAATACAAGGCAGTCGCCATCAGTCTGGACGTGTTGAGCGGCGCCGAAATATCTTCAAGCACTTTCGGCGACCCGGCGCTATACGTAGCGGCGCTCATGGCGCTGTTCTCCATATTGTTCGGTACACGGCAGGTGGACGCCGCCGAACACCGGCCCGGCCTGATGCTGGCTGTGGCCTTTGCGCGGCCCACGGACAAGGTACAAATGCTGAGAAAAGTATTCCAAGAAATCGATTATGATGGAAGCGGCACAATAGGTAAAGTTTTTCTTAATCATAACACGTAAAAGTGTAGCACATTGAAAAATATATTGTGTGGTGTGTCTTTTCAGACTTTCTCCATTCGATATTGCTCACTTTGTTTGTATTTTTAACATATGTTCATAACTCATTGTCCATGACATCACTTATTACACAGAGCGTGGTGAGTTTATGACGGCGATGAAGCTTATCAACCCCGATCTGACGCAGTTTCAAGCGAACACGCTGTTTGAGCGCATCGACCAGGACGAAAATCACTGTATTTCGTTCATCGAATTCTTAGCCGCGACGCTAGATCCCAGAGAAGTAGACCTTCGAGAAATCAAACAGGTACACTTTTGTACGTATTTTATTCTATAGCTGTTTTTTTGTTCTTGTTGCGAGAGCTGTCTGTGCATAGTGCTACGTCGTCCTGAGTCTTACTCTGTCAGCGCAATTTCATTGTTCTATTATTTTTTGTAGTCGCCATTTTTTCTTATTTTACACGCTCTATCTACCTTTTTAGGCCTTCCGGTTGATCGACCGCGAGAACAAGGGCTACATATCTCGCGAAGATGTGTGGCGCATCCTGGGCACTACCAAGGTTGAAGATTTCGAACAAATCCAGGATACCCGCACCACCAGCAACATCAACCATTCTCAGTCCCAGTCACAGTCACAGTCACTATCACTTTCACAGTCCCAGCAGGCATATCCCAGTGAAACACAGCAGAGCATTGTGGGCAACGCTGCGCTGGCTGCCACGCACCCGCATAATAATAATAATAATAACACGAACCACTCTGCCAGCCCGGTCCCCACGAACACCACCACAAATAACAATCATAACAATAATACCCATCATAGCCATCACGGCACGACCAACGCGGCGCTGCAGCTGGGCACGGCATTGAGTGCGGTGGTGGGACGCACTTTGTCGGCCAATAACAGTGGCCGCACGCAGCCCTCGAGCGATGACGTCACCGACCAGAGAAACCGAAAATTGGAGTTGCGGATCGATGACATTATGGAGCAGGCAGATCTGAACAACGATGGCGTTATCAGGTAAATATATTATCACTAGATGTTCCTTGTAATTGTAGCTCCAGGAGCTCTCGTACATTCCTTTTTTTTGAACACATACGCCTTCTCACACGTTTCACCTCTATTGTGTCCTTCTTTTTTATCTCAAAATAAACAGTTACAACGAGTTTTTATACGCTATCTCTGGCGGGGACCTGTCGCACAGCATCATTAGCGGCGGGCCGCACAGCCATCACGGGAGCCACAGCCCCCAGCCTCAGGACAACAGTCATCTCTTGCTGGAGAATTTGCGCATTGCCCCACCGATTCTGCACCTGGACCAGCAGCACGAGGGCTCCTTCGTGGCCAGTCTCAAGAAGAGAATCTCGGTAAGTGTGATGTGTTTATTGATTGTTTTTTTATTCGTAAGTGTGTCACACTACATCGTAATTGGAAATCACATGAGCGCTAATTGTTTGTCAATATTTAAACGCTTTCAATTTTGTTTGTGAAACTCTTATCGCAGGAGGGCAACGTGTTGTTTTTGAACAACAACCACCAGCACGAGAAAAGCTTCCCGGCCCGTGCCAAGCCCGCCCCTTCCTCGCTACACTCCCGCAGCTGGTACAACCCTTTCCCTAATTCCTTCTCATTACTTCGGAAAGCCAATGTCGGTGGGAAGTATACCACCTCTGGGGGACAGGCCACTAGTGCGGTGCATCCGACGGCGACGCATCCGGGCAACACCAGCGCGGCATGGATCGAAGAGAGCATGAACAGCTACAGCCATCATAGCCATCACAGCCAGCCGAGCCACCACAGCCAGCAGGGGCAACAGGGCCACGCCAGTCAAATGGGCGACTTTTCAAAGGGCATTGCGGACATTTTCCACCGGCGGCACAGCAGTCACAGCAGCATCAGTCCCAGTGTGCATGCCCAACAAGCACAATCGAATGGCCAAAACAACTCCAATAATGCGAATAACAACGACCGAAGTGGCAGCCTGCTGGGCGCCGTGGCTTCCAACGGAAAGGACATCTCCATCGTGAGCCACTTCGTGCAGCCTGAACTCTCCCTGCCTAATCATATTAACAACAACCCCAATACTACTAATACTAATAATAACATCAACAATGCGCTCCCCGCGCGGCACACCTCCCTTGTGGAGGACGTCGAAACGGGCCACGAGGTGCTGCACAAGCTCAACCTATCCATTCACCACCACGCTGCGTTGAGTCAGTCCTCCAAGGGACCCAGCTGGGTAGACAAACCCACCCCGCCGGGCAGCTTTTTAGTCGACCGTTTCTCCACGGGGCTGCTCGCCAACACCAATTCTTTATTGAATCACACCGCCGCCGGAGGGCTGTTGGCCTCGTGGAGTAACAAGCAAAAGCCAAAATCTTCCGACGGAGCGCATGCGGACGTCGACATTGAAGCCGTCATTGCCAAGTTGGAAATTGGGGACAAGTCCCGCCACAGCGATTTGCGGATGAATTACGACGATCCGGGTGTGCTCATTCTCAGCGACAAGACCAAGCCACTTCAGGAAAACAATACAAACACCAGCGCCAGTGCTGCGACTGCGACTGCGACTGCGACTGCGACTGCGTTGATTCGAAAAGCAAGTCGCTCCCCGAGATCGTTCCACGCCCCCCACATGCACACAGGGGCGCACGCGATGCACACAGTACACACAGTACACGCAGTGCGCGAATTGGACAGTGCCGAATACAGCGCAGTGGAGTACGGCAGCAGCAAGCAGCCCAGCGACCGCGCGCTTGTGGACCTGGAAGCGGGCAATGACAGTCAGAGCAACGTATGCTCTTACTAAGAAGAAGAAAACTTTTACTCTTACAGTAGTAGTAGTTTCCCAAACAATTTAATAACTGGTATTCATACGACATCGTCGAGGTTTGTATGATCAGCTATATTTGTTCAAAAAAGCTTCATATTCATGCAAATTGTGCGTGATAGTGTTCAGTAGTTGTGCAGTATTTTGTAGTTTGCATTACACACCGGACTAGTGTAGCATGGTGTCTGCTGCCTGGTCTCACTCTATTCAGTATTCTGGTCTTTTCCTTTTTATGTCTTTATTGTTCAAGGCATATCCAGGGAATGCCTTCAAATTCACAACATGTGTGTACAGAGTTCTTTTATATCCAATATTTGTTTTGCATGTTGATGTGTTGTCTTGAGCAGCAGTAAAACTTCCTGTTGATTTTCTTTTGGATGTTCTCTCTCCTTGTTGTCGTGTTGAATGCAATATCCACAATAATAACACAAATCGTACGTACAATTTAGAATTTGTTACAACAATATACGGCTTTATGCATCAAATGAATACTCAAAAGGCTGTTTTATCTTTTTACAACGCATCAAGATATCACTGGCTCATCATCAACTGCAGGCCTTTCTGCTGCGCTTCATTCGCTTGACCCGTTCGTGATCTGATTGTTGCAAATTAGTCATAGTGGGGAGTTGACCATGTCACAAGCAAAATACTCTTATGCCCCCCTTTCTACGGTAAGTATAGCTGTCGACTTTCCGAGCGCATTTACAACTTATCATAACACAACTTTCATCACCTATGATTAGGAACCGGGCGCACCCCCCTCGCATGGAATTGACACTTCGGACAACTTTACCAAGAAAAGAGACATTTGTTTGGGATTGTAAGTGGTTTTATTTCAATCAACCTTTCAAAAACTTCTTACTAATTGTAACAAATTTTCGTCCAGCCTTGTCCTATCAGCAATCGTGTACGTGCTGGCCAGAGCCGGCGGGTCTGCCAGCAGATGTGCTGACCAGATTGTGCCTCTGACAACCACTAGTTCTGGCGAGAGTGCTGCCACCCACACTGCAGCTGCTGGTGGATCCAGTGCCGCCGCAGTTTTCGACATCGGGGCCTACAGAGAGAAGGTTCTGTCTCAAAGCACCCCTTATATCATCGAGTGCCTTGAGGCGGGCATTGGCGGTTCCCAGGAAGCTTGCCACTTGCCCAGAGAGAAGAGATACGCAGCCCTTGAGCAGAAGGGTGTGACTCTTTGGATGACTGGTCTGTCCGGAAGTGGCAAGAGTACTATTGCAAGTCTTCTCGAGGAACAGCTGGTGCTGCACCACGGCAAGAGCGTATACCGCTTGGACGGTGACAACATCCGCACTGGTCTCAACCGCGACTTGGGCTTCTCCAAGGCCGACCGCGGTGAAAGTGTGCGCAGAGTGGGCGAGCTGGCCTGCCTCTTCGCCGATGCTGGCACTATCACCATTGTGTCTCTGGTTTCGCCCTACAAGGCGGACCGTGACGCCGTGCGCAAGCGCCACACAGACCAGGGACTCAAGTTCCTGGAAGTCTTCATGGACGTGCCTTTGAACGTGGTGCAAGAACGTGACCCCAAGGGACTCTACAAGAAGGTCGCGGCCGGCGAGCTGAAGGGCTTCACCGGCGTCGACGATCCTTATGAAGCTCCTACCCACGCTGAGATCAGCATGAAGAACTACGAGATGACCGTGCAAGAGGCTGTCGATGTGATCATGCGCGCGCTCAAGCGTGAGGGCATTCTGGTCGGCGGCCCCACTCTTCCTGAGGGTCTCCCTTACCCCGATGGTGACGAGATCATCGACTTGGTGATTCCGGCCAACCAGGTGAAGGCCAAGACCGCCGAGGCTGCCACCTTGCCCAAGGTGCTGCTTACCGACATTGATATTAACTGGATGCAGACCGTGGGCGAGGGCTGGGCGGCCCCACTCAAGGGCTTCATGCGCGAAGGTACATTGCTGCAGACGATGCACTTCAACTCCATTCTCGTGGACCCAATGAACATCACCGGCTCCAAGGCGATTAACGAGATGCAGACCAACTTCTTGGACTTTAAGACCGTGCCCCCCAAGCGTGTGTCCATGTCCGTGCCCATCGTGCTGCCCATCACTGCTTACACCAAGGCCGCCATTGAGACCTCCGGCAAGCACGCTGTGACTCTCATGAGCAAGCACGGTGAGCCTCTCGCGATCCTTCGCAACCCCGAGATTTACGCCAACCGCAAGGAAGAGATTGTGTCTCGCATCTTTGGCGTGATTGACCGCGGCCACCCTTACATTGAGCACATTTACTCCGGTGGCGACTGGCTGCTGGGCGGTGAGATCGAGCTCCTGCAGCGCATTCGTTACAACGACGGCCTGGACAAGTTCCGCCTCACGGCCCCTGAAGTGATGAAGGAGATTGAGTTGAAGAAAGCCGATGCTGTGTATGCCTTCCAGACCCGCAACCCTACCCACGCTGGACATGCCTATCTGATGCGCACGGGCCGCGAGATTCTGTTGAAGAAAGGCTACCGTAACCCCATTCTGTGGTTGAGTCCGCTCGGTGGCTGGACCAAGAGCGACGATGTGCCTCTGGATGTGCGCGTGAACCAGCACGAGGCGGTGATCAAGGAGGGCATGTTGGATGCCGCCACCACCGTGATGGCCATCTGGCCCGCACCGATGATCTACGCTGGCCCTACCGAAGTGCTTTTCCACGCCAAGTCTCGCCGCAACGCTGGAGCTACGTACTTCGTGGCGGGCCGCGATCCCGCTGGCATGAAGGGCTCTCTCGAGGCCGTGGCCAGTCCTGACGATGACCTCTACAACCCCGATCACGGCCGCTACGTGCTGACCATGTCTCCCGGTCAGGACCCCATGGATATTCTTCCTTTCGGCCAGGTGTACTATGACAAGCGTGATCACGTGATGAAAGCGATGGACCCCAAGCGTCCTGATGACTTTATCTCCATCAGTGGCAGCAAGATGCGCAAGCTGGCCGCCCAGGGCGCCTCGTTCTGCGATGTCTCCCACGGCAAGGAGATTCCTAGCGACCTCCTGGAGGCCAACTGCATTCCTCCTGGATTCATGGTGCAGTCTGGCTGGGACATTGTCTGTGATTATTACCAGAACGTCGAGAGTGACCGCTGGGTGCCTTATAGCATCCAGAACGTTGAGCCCAAGGTGGCGCGCGGCGCGCGTGTGTCTGGCAAGTACGGCACGGTGAACTTCAAGCTGGAGCCGCAGTACAAGGGCCGCAGCGTTTCGGCGTGGCACGAGGTGGACCTGTACGCCAACAGCGACAAGTCGTTGTACAACTTCGTGGTGGAGATCCCCATGTACTCCACGGCCAAGATGGAGATGATGAAGGACGTGCCGGGCAATCCTATCATGCAGGATACCAAGAACGGCAAGCCCCGCTACTACACCTATGGTACGCCGTTCTTCAACTACGGTCTGTTGCCGCAGACCTGGGAGGATCCTACATTCAAGGACCCTGCCACGGGTGCATTGGGCGACGGTGATCCAATTGATGCCATCGAGGTGGGCGCGGGCCCGCTGGCCATGGGCTCCATCGTGCCTGTGAAGGTGCTGGGCTCCATGGAGCTCATCGACGAGGGCGAGACCGACCACAAGATCATTGTGATCCGCTCGGACGATCCTCACTTCAAGTCCATCAACAGTGTCGCCGACTTGGACCGCGTGTACCCCCACACCGTGGCCCGCCTCGTGGACTGGCTGAAGAACTACAAGACCTCCGACGGCAAGCCCCAGAACACCCTCACGAGCGACTTGCCCACTTCGGCGGATGCCGCGGTCAAGATCATCGATGAGGTGAGTGAGTTCTACCGCAAGCTGATTGCTGGTGAGACCCCTGCCCCCGCGGGTTACCAGCTTCCTGTTAAATAAATATAGTTTTAGGATGAAATATGATAGGCAATGCTTTGTAAGGTGCATGCTTTTCATTTTACAATAGTGCGTTTCTAGAGCGAATAGGTTGCATTCTTTTACATTGCATTGCAAAATATAAAATAATTGTGCCTGTAGCGATTATCTTGATCCGGACAAATCGTCCAACCATTCGACCGCACACCTTCTTTTCACCTTCAAAACTTTTGCAGTGGAGCCCAACTGTTGCAACACTTGCTGAAATCTTCTGCATCTCTCTCAGTGACTCAGCATCTCAATGGTATCTGGAGTATTTTTCACAATTGTCTGCCCTTTGATTGGCACTATTATTTGCTGTGGCATGTGGCTTGCCCCACTGCCGGCAGTCTTGGCGGCGAAAAAGAATGGGAGTCTTGGAGAGCTGAATCCTTTCCCTTGGGTTGCAGGTACTATTGTACTTAGATTGTAAACGAACTTTATAGCTCATTGTTGCGTTGCATAACACTTCTTTCTTCAACAGCGTACCTAAACTGCATTGCATACGTCACCTATTCGGTGCTGCTGAAAGATTACTTCATATGGTTCGCTAACGTCCCGGGATTATGTTTAGCAGTGTTTTACGCACTTATGTCTATCACAATATTGGCAAGATCAAATTTGTCTGCGGATCACAAGCGCATGAACATTTTGATTGGTGTTCTGATATTCGGCTTCTTTCTGTTCTCAATTCTGGGCTTCGCTGCTGGCCTTGCATTTGTCGGCGAAGATAACGAGCGCGAAAAAGCCGCGGCTGTGATTGGCAACACGGGTATGTGTTTCAGTATCATGTATTACTTCGCTCCTCTGTCTACTGCGCTGACGGTGATTCGAACGAAGAATTCTGCTTCTTTGTATGCTCCCATGCTGGCGCTCAATCTCGCCAACGCGCTGCTGTGGATGAGTTACGGGCTTGCTATCGGTGAAGTGGCTGTATTCATTCCTAACATCTTGGGTACGATTGTGTCTGGAGGGTGTCTCATTCTTAGTTTTGTTATTCCTAAGAGGGAGAAAGTACCTGACGAACCGAAGGAAAACGTTGCATTTGATGAAGTGTCAGACCCTCAAAGCAACCCCATGTTCGCCACAGCCCCCGTGGAACCTATTCCTGAGCAGCAAAACGTGTATGCTAGACTGTAAATGTGTACAAGTAACCATATGGTTCACAGATTACGGTAGTACACTACAATTTTTTGCCTGAATACCGTAAGTCATGTTACTTTTCAGTATTCATACTGTGTGTATACTGTAGAGAAGATAGTTAGAATATGACTGGATAGTGGTCTGTTTGTATATACATTGGATATTACAGTACAAATTGAGTGTTTGTGAATGCACATGTACGAATACATTTTTGATATAAATTTTGCACGATTTTAGTAGGTTGTTAAACGAATATTTTCGGAATAGTGCCTTATTTGTGCTGCATTGTCGATGACACCATTTCATATACATACGAGCGTCGTACAGCAGTCATTCCCCCTTTCTCTTTAGCACCACACATTGGAAAGGGTTAAATACACTCCTTCACGCACCCCTTTGAAGTGTGGGAAGTGGCCCACGTGTTGCGTTGTCCTAACAATCATGGTAAAATAGTGCATTTTAAGATGGTATCTGGTGTCTTTTTCACGTTAGTATGCCCTTTACTTGGTGCCATCATCTCCAATGGCATGTGGCTTGCCCCATTGTCAGCAGTTTTAGCTGCGAGAAGAAACGGAGATCTTGGAGAGCTGAATCCTTACCCTTATGTTGCAGGTAATTATGAGTTTTCGTTAACATCTTTTCTGATGCACATATTATAACTGATTATTCTTCATCATTACAGCCTACTTAACCTGCGTAGCGTTCGTCATGTATTCGGTGCTGCTGAAGAATTATTTCATATGGTTCGCCAACGCCTTTGGCTTGTGCTTATCAGTGTTTTACGCACTCATGTCCATAACAATACTGTCAAGATCTAAGTTGACTGCTGACCATAAACACATGAACATCATCATTGGTGTTCTGATATTCGGTTTGTTTTTGTTCTCGACTCTAGGCTTTGCTGCTGGCTTAGCATTTGTCGGTGAAAATGACGAGCGTGAACGAGCTGCGACTGTGATTGGTAACACGGCTATGTGCTTCAATATATTATATTACTTTGCTCCTTTATCTTCCGCGTTAACGGTGGTTCGGACGATGAACTCAGCTTCCCTATATGCACCATTGCTAGCATTAAATCTTGCCAACGCTCTGCTGTGGATGTGTTACGGGCTTGCCATTGGCGACGTGATAGTCGTAACACCAAATGTCTTGGGTACAATCGTGTCGGGTGGGCTCCTTGTTCTTAGTTTTGTGATTCCCAAGAGAGAAAAAGTACCTGACGAACCGAAGGAAAATGCGACTTTCGACGAAGTTTCAGCCCCTCAGACCAACCCAATGTTCGCCTCAGTTCCGGTGGAGCCTAATTCCAAAGGAAAAAACGTGCACTTTATATTATAAGTGGTTTGATGCAAGCAACATTGTACTTTACATTTTGGGCGCTGGGCATGAACATGGATAAACTATTTGATGTTTCTTTTTTGGTGTTGTAGGTACTAGAGGTTTCTATGTTCGTACGGGCATATCCTGTGATTATACTAAATAGAATGTATAATATTTATTGGGGGTTATTTTTGTATCTATGATACAACAACTCAATTTTTGTACGGATACATTCCTAAAATATTAGCGCAGTGTGGTGCACTGAGTTGAGCTTGTAAAGAAAACCTTTCACATCCAACCATATTATGAATAGCTGCGCATTTATATTCCTGCAGTGTAGACATAAAACACATAGCCAGAGTGAGTGAGTTGGTGTTTTAGTACACACATCAAACTATAAGAGTAGGAACAACTGCTGTTCAAAATGTAATACGAAGATACCACATCTGCTATTTCCGGGCACTTCGTTGGATGAAGATTCGAATCAGTTCGTCGTTGCAAAACTTTGCAAGTGCTGCTGGCTTCTCACTGGACTTGCAACGTTCCTATCCTCTAGGGTTGTCAATTGTACGCTTACAATGTCCGGTGTATTCTTCAGTATCGTCTGTCCTCTCTTTGGTGCGATTATTTGCAATGGTATGTGGCTTGCTCCACTCCCAGTCGTTCAGGAAGCAAAGAAAAACAACGACCTTGGAGAGCTAAATCCGATGCCATGGGTCGCATGTATGTATATTTGGACTACTAAAGGATTGAATATTTTAATTGACAATTTCGTTTTCACTTATCTGCAGCATACCTCAACTGCATCGCATATGTAACTTATGCCATACTGAGAAAGGACTATTACGTTTTCTTTGCCAACGTGCCTGGGTTGTGTCTCGCAGTATACTATTCACTTACCGCCATAACGATACTGGCCACATCGAAGAAGGAAGAGGCGCGTAAGACAATGGATACGATGATCAAAGTCCTCATTTTTGGATTCTTCTACTTTT
>LNAP01005999.1_pt1 | contig 10604 bp, 13 predicted proteins | sample 602601 | NCBI WGS metagenome assembly LNAP01 (sample SAMN02440304, study PRJNA202911) | soil metagenome | biome: Subtropical and temperate rainforests or woodlands; isolation source: soil samples (1 kg each in a 20% v/v slurry with milli Q water) were... ...
CGGATATGGTCTATGGTGCGAAAATGGAGACTTGGATAAATTTAATTTATGGGTAAACAAGCTCGCTACCGATCCTCAATTACGAACTCAGGTGGGAGAGAAGGGGTATGAATTTTTGGAAGATAATTATATTGTAGAAAAGAGTTATGAAATTATTATGAGGCATTTTGAGTAATGTTACAATATTGGCCGAGTATTTAATCGAGAAATCAAGAAAAATTAAATAAAAGGTATAATGAGATTTTTACGGGAACAAGTAACCACGATTAACCTTTTTGTAGTGTAAAAATTTTTTAGTTATGGATGAAATAACCTGTATTGTAAAGGACTACATAAATCAAAATAGCACAGACTATGCTATTTTTATAAATGGAAAATGGGGTAGTGGAAAAACATTTTATGTAAAAAATTATCTTATTCCTGAAATCACGAAATTAGATTACTCAACCGATAAGGAGAATGAAGACAAAAAGTTTGAATGTCTTTATATTAGTTTATTTGGTTTATCCGGCGACAATGAGTTTTATGAGCAACTTATGGTTGAACTTAATCCAAAGCTAAAATCAAAAGGTTTGTTTTGGCTCAATAAATCATTAAAAAAAGTTTCTGGCTTAACGGGGATTGAAGGAGTGAACGCGGAAGACGCAAAGGATTTTATTAGTCTATATAAAATTGATCAAAATAAAGTATTGTTTTTTGATGATTTAGAAAGGGTCGATCAGAATTATTTATCCAAAGTGTTGGGATTAATCAATTCATTTGTAGAGCATCAGCACCTGAAAACAATCATAATCGGTGATGAGTCATTTATTTTAAATGCTGATAATAATTTCGATAGGTCTAGCGAATATAAGAAATTTAAGGAAAAGCTTATTCGGTTTACTTATAACTTCGAGGGGAATATAACTGATGTATATAATAACATTTCAAGTTCATTTGACTATAAAAGTTTTCTACAATCAAAAAAAGATCTGATTATCAGTGCTTTTGTGAATGGCGGTGATCAGAATTTAAGAACCTTAAAGTTTCTACTTGATATTTTTCAAAAAATATATAATTTGCATGAATTGAATAAAGAGGACAAATACTATGGGGAGGTTATTAATCGGTTTCTATACTTTGCAACTGTTTATTCAATCGAATATAAGCAGGGTCGAGTGAAAGAGGAGCTTGATAAGCTAAAAAATATAAGCAACAGATTTTATCCTTTACTGAATGTTGGCTTACCAGAAAATGATAATAATGATGAGTCGGTTGAAAACATAAGGCCATATGAAGAGGTATTCGCAGAAAAATACTTCAGTGATAAAGTAGATTATAGATTTGAGTTCTGTAACGCTATTGCTGATTATATTCATACCGGATACCTGAAAGAGACGGACCTTATTATTCAATCGGAAATAATTGTGGATGAGCTGAAAAGGAATGAAGAAACAAGAGAGTCGGAAATAATTAGCAAGCTGGGTAACATATTTATTCTTGAAGATGATGAGTTAAATTCATTAATTGAGGAGACAATGGAAAAGGTAGAGAAAGGTGATTTCGACTTAATTACATACCCAAACATTTTCTCGTTTTTTGTCATTTTTGATCACTACCAGCTGGGGAATGTGGTGATTAATGATGAGTTGTATTCGAAATTTGAACAAGGTATTATTATATCCCAAAAACGATCTAAGTACAATCCATCTTTCAGGTCTCAAATTCCAATATGGTCATGGAATGATAGGGATACTAAAAGTAAATACCAGAAAATCGCAGACTATGCCATCGAAGCAAATGAAACTTTGTATGAATTAAATGTAAAAGCCCATGCAGAAGCGATTGTAACACTATTCAATGACGGTAAAGTGGAAGAGCTCTACAAGAAAATTACTAATGATAATTATGGATTTACACCAATATTTTCATATATATCTCCTAATGATTTTTTTGAATCAATGGTGAAATCAACAAATAGATCTTTTTCTTATTTTTACAGTGCCATTAGTGATAGGTATGCATCTACTACTATCGATCACAAAATAGTAAATGAACTTCACTTTTTTAGTGTATTGAGCAACTTGATTACTAGCTATTTGGAAAGTGAAAACTCGAAACCAAGAACAATAAAAATCGTATGGTTTGAAAGATTATTACAGTTAGTGAATGAAATATACAAACGATTGGAAGATGTACCATAGTAGCCATGCGTATATCGTATGTAAACAAGGACTTTAATTATATTCATTTTGTGGAATGACAATAATATTTTAATTTTGTAATATGAGAGAGAAAGTCATAGATATTGCTGCATATATTGGCCGGGATTTGAATTCGAGAATCGCGGCGAGGGAATTTCATGACAATATTATAAATGAACCCAAGATGCATGTGAAGATCGATTTCAGGAATGTAAACTTTGCTACCCGGAGTTTTATGGATGAGTTCTGCAATGTGTTTATTACCAATGCTGATGTAAATGCAGAGCTGATAAATCTTTCTCCTGAAATAAAAGCAATGCTTGACGCGGTTAAGTCCACTCAGCACAGACCCACAAAATCAGCTGTAAAGATTTCGTCTGATTCCGATATTAAATTCTCTTCCATCTCACAAGTCAATAAGTACCTTGAAGAATTGTCGTTCTCCTAAACTTTCTCTGTTCTTTTCACATTCTGAAAAGTGAGAATTCCAGAACCATGAAAGAGATTTATCCGAATTTGTTTATCGGTTCATATTATGACTATAATTTCATATCATTCAAATGAGATTCTTCACGACGATTTCTATGAGGCTGAAAGGAAATTTCTTGAAATGTATCCAGTAAGACGCGTAGCTCAAACAACATATACTAATTTTCTTTAATATCTAAATAATATGCGTAAAATATGAAAAAAATGTGTTTATTTTCTGTTTTAGCATAAAATATCCAGTATATTTGCAACATAATCGCTAAAAACTACAATTATGCTTTGGCAATTTACAGTTAAAAATTACAAGACTTTTAAGGATCAGGCCACTTTAAGTCTGATTGCTTCGAATTACGATAAAAAAACACGCGAGGCTGAGAATATTTACAAGGATGAGGTGTTCAATAAAAGAATCCTCAAGAGTGCTGTGGTATATGGAGCAAATGCGAGTGGGAAAAGTACCCTGGTTAATGCGATTGCATTTATGCGTCAGTTTGTACTAAGAAGTTCCAGAGGACAGCTTGCAGACTATATTGATGTGGATCCATTCAGATTGAATGTTGCCACCGAAAATCAACCTTCTGAGTTTGAGGTTATCTTTTCATTCGATCATGTCTTATACCGTTATGGGTTCGAGGCTACACAAGAGGAAATTATTTCCGAGTGGCTGTATTATAAGCCAAAAACAAAGGAGGTGGAGCTGTTCTATAGAGAAGGGGAACAAATTGATTTTCATGAAACACTTTTTGCAAAAGGGAAGCTGGTGGCTTCACAAGGATTAGTAAGGAACAATGCTTTGCTTTTAACCGTGGCGGCTCAATTCAACGAAGAACAAGCAATTGCTGTGGTGAACTGGTTCCTGAACATCAGAATAATTTCAGGCATTCACGATAGTATTTTACAGAGAAGTACCATCAACAGGACCAAAATTCAAGCCGATAAACAAAAAGTTATCGCGCTGATGAAAGATGCCGATTTAGGGATTCAGGATATAGAGATTGAATTTATGACAGAGGATACTATTCCTACACATTATCCGGAGAGTATTAAAAACAGATTAATAAAAGATATTAAGGAAGGTAACATCGAACGTGTGAACGACATATTACTTTCTCACCGAAAATATGGAAGGGATAATGAGTTTCTAAAGAATGTTCTTTTTTCATTGGGCAAGGAGGAATCCTCCGGTACGCAAAAGTATTTTAACTTATTGGGACCGATTATGGATGTGCTGGAAGATGGTCGGGTACTGGTTGTTGATGAACTGGATGCACAACTGCATCCCAACTTAGTATGTAGAATTATTTCATTGTTTCATTCAGTCGGGTTTAATCATAAAAATGCGCAACTTGTTTTCAATACGCATGATACAAACCTGTTAGACTCAGGGTTGTTCAGGCGTGACCAGATTTGGTTTACTGACAAAGATAAATATGGAGCCGCCAAACTATATTCGCTGGCTGATTTTTCTTCGGATGATGTACGTAAAAATGAAGCCTTCGAGGAAAATTATATGAAAGGGAAGTATGGTGCTGTACCTTATTTGGGCTCTTTGGATACCCTAAATGAAATCTTTGCGCCTTATGAGAATGAAAAACAAAAAAAGTGAACAGACTGCTGCCCGGAAAAGACACAATGAGCGATTGAGAGCCAAAAGACGTGAAGAACCCTCATTGGAAAGACGGTCGTTGAATTTGATGACCAAACCATCCATTCTTATTGTTTGTGAAGGAGAAAATACAGAAAAATCTTATTTCGACCAGTTTAGAATTTCTTCAGCAGTCGTAAAATCAGTAGGGACAGGGTATAATACAATTTCTTTGGTTCTTCGAGCTAAGCAAATCGCTGATACCGGGGAGTATGATCAGGTATGGTGTGTTTTTGACAAAGATCAGTTCCCTGATTTTAATTTCAATTGTGCCATACAAGAGGCAGAGACAATGGGATATGGTGTTGCATACTCAAACCAGGCCTTTGAATATTGGTTGATACTGCATCTTGATGACCATCAGGGAGGCAGACGGAAGATTTTTTTGACATATTGGCAGGTAAAGATAACACAAGAAAAAAGAAAAGAATAGATCTTGCAATTGAGAGAGCTGAAAAGATTTACAACGGTTTGGATCACAGAAGCCCGGCCAAAGAGGAGTCGTCAACAACCGTTTTCAAATTGGTAAGTGAACTAATGAAATATGTATAAATACTTTTTGAAACGGTTTTTCGATTTCTTGCTTGCTTTAATCGGATTTATCATCATTAGCCCTGTTTTCCTTTTGTTATGGATCTGGTTATCCATTGCCAACAAGGGTGCCGGGGCGTTTTTTCTTCAGGAACGGCCGGGGAAGGATGAGAAGATTTTCAGGGTAATCAAATTTAAAACGATGAATGATAAGCGGGATGCATCCGGCAAGTTGCTGCCCGATGCGCAGCGATTGACCCGGGTGGGAAGGTTTGTGCGTTCCACTTCACTCGATGAGATTCCCCAATTGCTGAATGTAATCAAGGGGGATATGTCGCTGATAGGTCCCAGGCCATTGTTGGTGCAGTATTTACCATTATACAATGAAACGCAGCGCCGCAGGCATGAGGTGCGACCGGGTATTACCGGATGGGCGCAGGTGAATGGGCGGAATGCCATCAGCTGGCAACAGAAATTTGATTACGATGTGTGGTATGTTGACCATGTTTCACTATCTTTGGATATGAAAATTCTGCTGAAAACCATCCAAAAAGTGTTCAAACGGGAGGGGATCAGTTCGGACAAAAGTGTGACAGCGGAAGCGTTTAAAGGGAATGACATATGAAGAAAATTGCGATATATGGTGCTGGTGGATTTGGCAGGGAAGTTGCCTGTTTGATCCATAAAATAAATGAACAGTCTCTTGAATGGGAGTTAATTGGCTTTTTCGACGATGGAATTGACAAAGGCTCAAAAAATGAATATGGTGTTGTTCTTGGAGGGATAGATGAAGTAAACAGTTATCCGGAAGAATTAGCTGTCGTTATTGCAATTGCATCACCTAAAATAGTAGAGAAGATTGTCGGGGATATTACGTCATCTAAGATATCTTTCCCAAATATTATTTCACCTGATGTTACTTTTTTGGATAAAGATAATATATCAATAGGAAAAGGAAATATTATTTCATTTGGATGCATCATTAGTTGTAATGTAACCATTGGAGATTTTAATATATTTAATTGGGCCATCACAATAGGGCATGATGTTTCAATTCAGAATTATAATGCCTTTATGCCTGATGTGAAAGTATCAGGTGAAGTTTCCATAGGAAACAAAAACTTTTTTGGCGTTAATTCAACAATATTACAACAGATACAAATTGGTAATGAAACAGTGATTGGAGCTAGTAGCCTTATATTAAGAAAAACAAAAGACGGAATGACTTATGTGGGTAATCCGGCATCAATAATTAAGTATTAAAATAAATTTGAATATGCAGAAAGAAGAATTTTTGGCAAATTTTGCCAATCAGTTTGACGAAACGAACGCGTATGAAATCAGATTGAACACTGTTTTCAAAGATCTGGATGAGTGGAGCTCTTTAACAGCACTGTCCATTATTGCTATGTGTGATGAAGAGTATGGAGTAAAAGTTACAGGTGATGATATAAAAAATTCCACAACTGTTGAGGATTTGTTTAATCTGGTTGTGAGCAGAAAATAGTCATGTACAATCCATTCTCATTAGAAGGAAAAAGAATATTGATTACCGGTGCCTCTTCGGGTATCGGTAAAGCGATTGCCATAGAGTCCTCGAAAATGAGTGCGAGTGTAATCATTACCGGAAGGAATGAACAACGGTTGAATGAAACTTATTCTCAGTTGGAAGGTCATGGTCATGATTTGATTGTAGCTGACTTATCAATTAAAGAAGATTTGAATCGACTGTATAAAGAACTTCCTGTGATTAACGGATTGGTGAATTGTGCAGGAGTGACAAAAGTTATCCCTTTCCCTTTTGCTACACGTGATAGCTTTGAAGAGGTGATGAACGTTAATTTTTTTGCACCTACGGAACTCTCTCGCCTTTTGGTGAAGTCAAAGAAAATTGGCAAAGGTGGTTCAATTGTTTTCATATCTTCGGTATCGGGTGTATACTGTTCTGTAGTAGCTCAATCTATTTATTCTTCTTCAAAAGGAGCCGTAAATGGTTTGGTGAAAGGGGTAGCTCTGGATCTTGCACCTAAGGGAATCAGAGTGAATTCTGTAAATCCGGGTATGATCGACACAGATATTTTCACCGGATCTGCTATAACGGAAGAGCAATTGAAAACTGATATGCAACGTTATCCATTGGGTAGATACGGTAGACCCGAAGAAGTTGCTTACGCTGTTATGTATCTTTTATCAGATGCAAGTTCATGGACTACAGGGTCCAACCTTTTGATTGATGGAGGTTATACTTTACTATAAATATTATGCAAGCATTTATTAAAGCGATTACTTATGCGTTACCCGATCTGGTTGTTACAAACGAAGATCTGATACGCGAGTTCCCGGAATGGAGTGTGGAGAAGATTGCCGATAAGGTTGGGATCAACAAGAGAAATATTGCCGCAGAAAATGAAACATCAGCTGATCTGGCAATGAAAGCCGCAGAAAAGTTGTTTCATGAATTTCCTGAAATTACCAGAGAATCCGTTGACTTTATCCTTTTCTGTACACAGAGCCCCGATTATTTCCTGCCCACTTCGGCATGTGTAATTCAGGATAGACTCGGGTTGCCTACATCATGCGGTGCGCTTGATTTTAATTTAGGGTGTTCTGGTTATGTGTATGGACTTTCTCTGGCAAAAGGATTGATATTGGGTGGTATCGCAAATAATGTGCTATTGCTTACAGGTGAGACCTATTCAAAGTTTATGCATCCAAAGGATAAAGGCAATCGCACCATTTTTGGGGATGCCGGATCAGCTACTTTGATCTCGTCGGAAGGATTTGCGGAGATCGGTAATTTTAGTTTAGGAACTGACGGCAGAGGAGCAGAAAACCTGATGGTAAAATCTGGAGGCATGCGATTCAGGGAACCAATCAATGATTTGCAGTTTGAGGAAAATGGAAATCCCCTTTCTTCAGATTACCTCTATATGAATGGGTCGGAAATATTTAATTTTACCATTGATGCCGTTCCTCCACTGATTGAGGATACTTTGGCTAAAAATGCGCTCACCCGTAACGATGTGGATGGTTATGTTTTTCACCAAGCCAACAAATTCATGATCAACTTTCTGCGGAAGAAAATCAAAATTGAACCGGATAAGTTTTTTACCTACATGAGCGAGGTTGGAAATACGGTCTCAAATACAATCCCAATTGTACTAACTGAGAAATTGAAGGAGAAAGCTTTGAAAGGTAACATTATCCTTGCCGGTTTCGGCGTCGGCTATTCATGGGGTGGGTGTGTGATTAAAATTTAGCTATAATCAGATGGATAATCGTAATAAAAGAGATGTAATGGAAGAAAAGCTCAATGAATTATTGGGCTATAATGAAGCACTGTCAGAAGAGAATCTTGATGATTTCCAAAAATTAAAAAGGGAAATTTTAGGTTTACTTGATGATAATCAAAAAATAAGGTTTAATAGAATTGATTTTTTCAATCAAACTACAGATTACGAAGATGTGGATAATTTACCTTTTTAAAAATGCCAATAAAAATAATTGAGAAAGGATTTTTACAAGCAGCAGCATTATTGTCTGACAGCATGTTTCTTCTTGATTTTGACCCAAATTCATCAGAAGATCTAAAACTTTATAAGCTTTTACGTGCAAGACAAAGTAACCCTGATTTTGAATTAGGATTAGCTGAGTTTATTTGTGGTGAACCTGGCAATAATTTCCCTTACAGGAGCTCATCTTATTTAACTAGTTTTTTTAGAGATTTGGGATATGATTTTGTTCATGATGGTTCTACAAGAAGATTTTGGGTTCAAGATGTTCTTTTACAATTAAATATAAAAGATATCTCCATTATAATAGAGAAGCGGTTATTCAATCGAAGAGACTTCAGAAATCTAACACGTGATAAAAAAATACCTGATTTCAATAAAGCTGTCAATGAATTTAGGGAGTTTATAGCTGAAAGTATTCAATCGGACGAAGGGATGGATTTGGCTTATTTATTGGATTTGAATATAAATACCGAGTTGTTATTCCAAAGAACTGCTGATACGAAAGATAGCGACCTTAATAGCTTAATTGAAGAGGCTAAAAATAGATTTTTTATACCCGGAGATAAACAGATTGCTCTTGAGAAATTGTGGGACGCCTTTGAAAGGCTGAAGACATATTTTTCTACTGAAAAAAAGGATTCAGCAAAAGAATTAGTTGGAATAGTCTCGAAAGATTTTGATTATGATGTTATAAATAAAGAATTCCAGGAATTAACTGATATAGGCAATAGTTTCAGAATTAGACATCATGAAACTGACAAAAAAGAGATAACAGATGTAAAGCATCTGAATTATTTATATTTTCGAATGTTGTCATTAATTGATCTTTGCTTAACCTGTTTGAATGAAGTGCCTGAAATTGAGTAGAGTATTCAAACTTTACCTTGAAGTTTGATCTAAAAAATACAAGAACTATTTAAATATTTATATCATGCGTTTGATTGAATTAAAAAAAATAGTTGAGTTGATTATTTGTCTTTGGTGATATTTATCACATTCTTAATCGTTTGGAAGGAAATTTTTTTATTAGCAGAATAGATTTGTTTATTAAAAAAATATTAATAAATGGACGCAATTACTGAATCATTATTGGAAAACTCGAAGTCAGCAATAATTGGCTGTATTGAACTTCACAATAAGCCTAAATTCAGCTACAGGTATGAAGTCTGTACCATATTGGCAATTAATGCATGGGAATTATTGCTTAAGGCATATATTTCTGAAAATTGTAAAAAAATAGTATTGGTAAGAAAAGATGGAACCTCAAAACCTTTTGACGAATGTGTTTCATGTGTTTCTAGTGAAATTGGGAAAGAATTTAGAGCTACAGAAGAAAACCTAAGGATGTTGTATGAATTTAGATGCCATGTTATTCACTTCTATAAAGATAAGATTGACATCATTATATATTCTTTACTGCATAAATCAATTCTATTTTATAATAACTTCTCAAGAAAGTATTTTAATATAGATCTGGCAGAGGATACCAATTTGATGCTTTTACCAATAGGTTTTAAACCTTTTGCCTCTCCTGTTGATTTTTTGGCTAAACAATCAGAAATAGAAAAATCATCTGGATTTATTCAGAATTTCATTAAAAACATATTAATTTCTACAGAGTTACTAGAAAATGAAGGGATATCCGAACCTATATTGTCAACATTTCAAATGGCGGTTTTAAATGAGAAAAGAATTACAAATGCAGATATAATTGTTGGAATTACGCAAAAAGCTACTGATTCAAAATTGTCAATATCTAATGTATTAATGAATAATAGTATTACTGATGATGAAAGTGCAAAAGAAATTAGAATAGACGAAGATTCGATTTTTAAAACTTATTATACACTTTCTTACAGTGATGTTACTGGTACAACCCGAAATATATTTTCTGATTTTAAACAAAATGCCAAGTTCAATAGAATTATGTTTAGCATAAAAGGGAATCCAAAATTTCATAAGATTAGATATTTAGACGTAGTGAATAAAACCGGCACAGGTAAAGACTATTATAGCTCCTACATTTATGAGGAGTTAAGTAAACACTATACAAGAAGAGATCAATCGATATTAGAAAGTAAAGAAAGAAATTCAAATCTCAAAAGTGATTAATGATAAAACAATAATATGAGCGAACGTATTTGGCTCTCTCTCGCCCACATGGGCGGACATGAGCAACAGTATATACAGGAGGCTTTCGATACCAACTGGGTAGTGCCACTGGGACCCAATGTGGATGGT
>LNAP01006001.1_pt1 | contig 10602 bp, 8 predicted proteins | sample 602601 | NCBI WGS metagenome assembly LNAP01 (sample SAMN02440304, study PRJNA202911) | soil metagenome | biome: Subtropical and temperate rainforests or woodlands; isolation source: soil samples (1 kg each in a 20% v/v slurry with milli Q water) were... ...
CATTACCGCCTGGCCCGTGACCTTGAACTGGTGCTGATCGACAACGCCCGCGGCCTGGGCAACCGCCGTTGCCTGCCCGCCGGGCCGTTGCGCGAGCCGGTCGAGCGCCTGCAAAGCGTCGACGCAGTGCTCTACAACGGCGCCAGCGACGATCGTGAGGATGGGTTTGCCTTTCGCCTGGCGCCCACCGCCCTGGTCAATCTGCAAAGCGGCGAACGCCGCGGGCTTGAGCACTTCGCGCCAGGGCAGGCGGTACATGCGGTGGCCGGTATCGGCAATCCGCAACGTTTCTTCACTACCCTTGAAACGCTACACTGGCAGCCTGTCCCGCATGCTTTTGCCGACCACGCCGAATACAGCGCGCAGGCGCTGAGTTTCACCCCGTCGCTGCCGCTGGTCATGACCGAAAAGGATGCGGTGAAGTGCCGTGCCTTCGCGGCTCCCGACTGGTGGTACCTGGCGGTGGATGCTGTGCCATCCCCGGCCTTCGTGGCCTGGTTCGATACACAGCTGATGCGCCTGTTGCCCGCTCGTCTTTTGCCTTAAACGCTTCTATCCAGGGAATTCTCATGGACACCAAATTGCTCGATATCCTCGCTTGCCCGATCTGCAAGGGACCGCTGAAGCTCAGCGCCGACAAGACCGAGCTGATCAGCAAGGGCGCCGGCCTGGCCTATCCGATTCGCGATGGCATCCCGGTCATGCTGGAAAGCGAAGCCCGCACCCTCAGCACCGACGAGCGCCTGGATAAATGACCACAGCCTTTACCGTTGTCATTCCAGCCCGATTCGCCTCCACCCGCCTGCCGGGTAAACCGCTGCAGTTGATCGCCGGCAAGCCGATGATCCAGCACGTCTGGGAACAGGCCTGCAAGAGCGCCGCCCAGCGCGTGGTGGTGGCGACCGACGATGCACGGATCGTCGAGGCCTGCCAGGGTTTCGGTGCCGAAGCGGTGCTGACCCGCGAAGACCACAATTCCGGGACCGATCGCCTGGCGGAAGTCGCCAGCCAGCTGGGCCTGGCGGCAGACGCCATCGTGGTCAATGTCCAGGGCGACGAGCCGTTGATCCCGCCGGCGGTGATCGATCAGGTGGCCGCCAACCTGGCCGCCCACACCGAAGCGAGCATGGCCACCCTGGCCGAGCCGATCGAAGACGTCGAGACTCTGTTCAACCCGAACGTGGTCAAGGTGGTCAGTGACATCAACGGCCTGGCCCTGACCTTCAGCCGCGCCACGTTGCCCTGGGCGCGCGACGCCTTTGCGAAAAACCGCGACCTGCTGCCGGAAGGCGTGCCTTATCGCCGCCATATCGGCATCTATGCCTACCGCGCCGGCTTCCTGCATGACTTCGTCAGCTGGGGCCCGTGCCGGCTGGAAAACACCGAGTCGCTGGAGCAGTTGCGGGCCTTGTGGCACGGCGTGCGCATCCATGTCGCCGATGCCCTGCAAGCGCCGCCCGGTGGCGTCGATACCGCCGAAGACCTTGAGCGCGTTCGTCGCCTGCTGGAGGCCTGATGCGGGTTCTGTTTGTCTGCCTGGGCAATATCTGCCGTTCGCCGACGGCGGAGGGCGTATTGCGCCACAAGTTGCGCGAAGCGGGGCTGGCCGATCGGGTCGAAGTCGCGTCCGCCGGGACCGGCGAATGGCACATCGGCAAGGCGCCGGACAAGCGCAGCCAGCGCGCAGCGCTGTTGCGCGGTTACGACCTGTCGGCCCAGCGCGCCCAGCAGGTCAGCAGTGCGGACTTTGCCCGCTACGACCTGATCCTGGCCATGGACGAGAGCAACCTGCGCAACCTCAAGGCGCTGCAGCCGGCCCAGGGCAAGGCCGAGCTGGACCTGTTCCTGCGCCGCTACGAAGCGGCGGTGGACGAGGTGCCGGATCCTTACTACGACGGTGAGCAAGGTTTCGAGCAGGTGCTGGACTTGATCGAGTACGCCAGCGACCGGCTGGTCATCGAGCTGAAGGGGCGCCTATGAGCTTGCATCTGCAGTCCCAGGTTTCCCTCAAGCCCTTCAATACTTTCGGTGTCGATGTGCGCGCGCAGCTGTTCGCCGAGGCCTACAGCGACGCCGACGTGCGTGAGGCGCTGGCCTATTCGGCGCAGCACCGACTGCCGCTGCTGGTGATCGGCGGCGGCAGCAACCTGCTGTTGACCGCTGATATTCCGGCGCTGGTCTTGCGCATGAGTACCCGGGGCATTCGCCTGCTGAGCGACGATGGCCAGCAAGTGGTGGTCGAGGCCGAGGCCGGCGAGACCTGGCATCCGTTCGTGCAATGGACCCTTGAGCAGGGCTTGTCCGGCCTGGAAAACCTCAGCCTGATCCCGGGGACCGTGGGCGCGGCACCGATGCAGAACATCGGCGCCTATGGGGTCGAGATCAAGGATGTGTTCGCCGGCCTGACCGCGCTGGATCGGCAGAGCGGCGAGCTGCGCGATTTCAGCCTGGAACAATGCCAGTTCGCCTACCGCGACAGCCTGTTCAAGCAAGAGGCCGGCCGCTGGCTGATTCTGCGGGTGCGGTTTGCCCTGGCCCGCAGCGAGCATCTGCATCTGGAGTACGGCCCGGTGCGCCAGCGTTTGAGCGAGCAGGGCATCGAGCAGCCGACGGCCAGTGATGTCAGTCGCGCCATTTGCAGCATCCGCAGCGAAAAGCTGCCGGACCCGACCGTGCTGGGCAATGCCGGCAGCTTCTTCAAGAACCCGGTGGTGCCCGCGGCGCTGGCGGCCGAGATCAGGCAGCGGCATGCGGGGCTGGTGGGTTATCCACAGGCGGATGGACAGGTGAAACTGGCAGCTGGCTGGTTGATCGAGCAGGCGGGCTGGAAAGGGTTTCGCGATGGCGATGCCGGGGTGCATCGCTTGCAGTCGCTGGTGCTGGTCAACTATGGCGGTGCCACGGGCTTGCAGTTGTTGAGCCTGGCGCGAAGGATCCAGCAGGATATCGCCGAGCGCTTCCATGTTCAGCTGGAGATGGAGCCCAATCTCTATTGAGCCCGTTGAGCTAAGCTCAGAGCGCACTAGCAAAGCCTTGCACGGGTTCACACCCTGCAAGGCTTTTTTGTTAATCGCGGCTTAACTTAGCCTGCTAACAATGCAACTATTTGTACCTCCAAAGGCCCGGTGAAGACGTCCCGTCTTCATAAGAGAGCCCATTAGCCTGAGTCGATCTGCTCCTGCAAGTCGTTGTACTCAACGGCAGATTGCTCGACCCCATAAACGGAAAATATGCGGGCGTGCCCATGATTACTCTGAAACTCAACGGTCAAGATCACCAACTGGATGTCACCGAGGACATGCCGCTGCTCTGGGCCATCCGCGACGTGGCGGGCTACAACGGCACCAAGTTCGGTTGCGGCATGGGCCTGTGCGGTGCGTGCACCATCCATATCGACGGCTCCCCGGCGCGCAGTTGCATCACGCCGATCGGCTCGGTGGTCGGGCAGAACGTCAGCACCATCGACAACCTGCACAGCGACCCGGTCGGCAAAGTCGTGCAGCAGGCCTGGCTGGACAGCGCGGTGGCCCAGTGCGGCTACTGCCAGGGCGGGCAGATCATGTCGGCCACCGCCTTGCTCAAGGTCAACCCCAACCCCAGCGACGAACAGATCGAAGCCGCCATGGTCGGCAACATCTGCCGTTGCGGCACTTACAACCGGATCAAGACCGCGATCCGCCAGGCGTCCACCCACCTGAAGGAGGCCAAGGCATGAGCCAGCTGCCGAATGATTTTGCCTTGAGCAACCTCAGCCGCCGCGGTTTTCTCAAGGGCGTTGGCGCCACCGGTGCGCTGGTGCTGGCGGCCAGTTGGGGCTGGCAGGATGCCTTTGCCGAAGAGAAGAAGTTCGGTGCCGACGGCATGCCCCATGGCTGGGTCGATGACCCCAAGGTGTACGTGAGCATCGCCGCCGATGGCAGCGTGACCGTGCTCTGCAACCGTTCGGAGATGGGCCAGGGCGTGCGTACCAGCCTGAGCATGGTGGTTGCCGACGAGCTTGAGGCCGACTGGGCGCTGGTGAAGGTCAAGCAGGCACCGGGCGACGAGGCGCTGTTCGGTAACCAGGACACCGACGGCTCGCGGAGCATGCGCCATTGGTACGAGCCGATGCGGCGTTGCGGCGCGGCGGCCCGGACCATGCTCGAGCAGGCAGCGGCCGAGCAGTGGAAAGTCCCGCTGGCCGAGTGCCGGGCGCAGTTGCATAAAGTGATTCACCAGCCGAGCGGCCGTGAACTGGGCTACGGCGCCCTGGCCGCCGCGGCGAGCGCCCTGGCGGTGCCGACCCGTGACAGTCTGCGCTTGAAGCAGCCGAGCGAATTCCGTTACATCGGCAAGGAAGGCACTCGCGCCATCGACGGTGCGGACATCGTCAACGGTCAGGCGGTCTATGGCGCCGACGTGCATTTCGACGGCATGCTCTTCGCTACGGTTGCACGCCCGCGGGTCTATGGCGGCAAGGTCAAATCCTTCGATGGCAGCGCGGCGCTGAAGGTCCCGAGCGTGATCAAGGTGGTGCAGATCGACAGCCGTCCGCTGCCTTCCGAGTTCCAGCCGCTGGGTGGCGTGGCGGTGATCGCCAGCAACACCTGGGCGGCGATCAAGGGCCGCGAGGCGCTGAAGATCGAATGGGACGATGGCGTCAACGCCGGCTACGACTCGATTGCCTACCGCAAGGAGCTGGAAGCCGCGGCGCTCAAGCCGGGCAAGGTGGTGCGCAGCACCGGCAATATCGACGAAGCCATGAGCAGCGCCGACAGCAGCCTGGAGGCCTCCTACTACCTGCCGCACCTGGCGCAGGCGCCGATGGAGCCAATGGTCGCCGTGGCGCGCTTCAAGGACGGCCAGTGCGAAGCCTGGGCCCCGAGCCAGGCGCCACAGGTGACCCGCGAACGTATCGCCGAGCGCCTGGGCATTCCCTTCGACAAGGTGACGGTCAACATCACCCTGCTCGGCGGGGGCTTCGGGCGTAAATCCAAGCCTGACTTCGTCCTTGAGGCGGCGATCCTCGCCAAGGAAGTGCCGGGCAAGGCCGTGCGGGTGCAATGGACCCGCGAAGACGACATTCACAACTCCTACTTCCACACCGTGTCGGCGGAATACCTCAAGGCCAGCCTGAACAAGGACGGCATGCCGTCCGGCTGGCTGCACCGCACCGTGGCGCCGAGCATCACCGCGCTGTTCGCCCCGGGCATGAACCATGAGGCCGCCTTCGAGCTGGGCATGGGCTTTACCAACCTGGCCTATGCGATTCCCAACGTGCGCCTGGAAAACCCCGAGGCCGCCGCGCATACCCGGGTTGGCTGGTATCGCTCGGTGTCGAACATCCCCCACGGTTTCGCCATCCAGAGCTTTGTCGACGAACTGGCCCACAAGGCCGGTCAGGACCCGTTGAAGTACCAGCTCAAGCTGCTGGGGCCGGATCGCCGGATCGATCCACGGACCTTGAGCGAAGAATGGAACTATGGCGAGTCGCCGGAGCGTTACCCGATCGATACTGCGCGCATGCGCGGCGTGCTGGAGACCGCGGCCAAGGCGGCGGGTTGGGGACGCAGCCTGCCCAAGGGCCGTGGCCTGGGGCTGGCGGTGCACTACAGCTTCGTCACCTATGTGGCGGCGGTGATCGAGGTCGAGGTCAAGGATGATGGCACCCTGATCGTGCACAAGGCCGATATCGCCGTGGACTGCGGTCCGCAGATCAACCCCGAGCGTATCCGCTCGCAATTCGAGGGCGCCTGTGTGATGGGCCTGGGCAATGCGGTGGTGGGCGAGATCAGCTTCAAGGACGGCAAGGTCCAGCAGGACAACTTCCATATGTATGAAGTGGCGCGCATGTCCCTGGCGCCGAAGGAGGTTGCCGTGCACCTGGTGACGCCGCCGGGCGATGTGCCGTTGGGCGGTGTCGGTGAGCCGGGCGTGCCGCCGATCGCGCCGGCCCTGTGCAATGCGATCTTTGCCGCCACCGGCAAGCGTATCCGCAACCTGCCCGTGCGTTACCAGCTGCAAGGCTGGCAACAAGCGAGCAAGGCCTGATGGACAGCGTTGATCTGAATGTCCTGCGCAGCGTGCTGGAATGGCGCCGCGCGGGGCAGCGCGTGACCTTGTACAGCGTGGTCCAGACCTGGGGCAGCGCGCCGCGGCCACCGGGCGCCATGCTGGCCTTGCGCGAAGACGGCATGGTGATCGGCTCGGTCTCGGGTGGTTGTATCGAGGACGACCTGATCGCCCGTTTGCACGATGGCCGCCTGCCTCAGGACGGGCCGCCGGTCCAGCTGGTGACCTATGGCGTGACCCGCGAGGAGGCCGCGCGTTTTGGCCTGCCTTGCGGCGGCACCCTGCGCCTGACCGAGGAGCGGGTTGGCGATCCGGCCTGGGTCGCCGAACTGCTGGCACGTTGCGAGGCGCATGAGATCGTCGCCCGGGAGTTGAACCTGAGCAGCGGCGAAGTGCTGCTGAAACCGGCCAGCAAGACCGACGTGCTGAGCTTCGATGACACGACCCTGCGGGCGATCTATGGCCCGCGCTGGCGGCTGTTGCTGATCGGCGCCGGGCAGTTGTCGCGGTATGTGGCGGAAATGGCGCGGCTGCTGGACTTCGAAGTGCTGATCTGCGATCCGCGCAAGGAGTTCGTCTACGGCTGGGAAGAGCAGCATGGGCGTTTTGTGGCGGGGATGCCGGACGATGCGGTGCTGAGCATCGAGACCGACGAGCGTACCGCCATTGTCGCGTTGACCCATGACCCGAGGCTGGATGACATGGCGCTGCTGACCGCGCTCAATTCCCGGGCGTTTTACGTCGGGGCGCTGGGTTCTCGGGTCAACAGTCAGAAGCGTCGGGAGAACCTAGCCCAGCTGGGGCTGGAGCCGCAGGCCATCGAACGCTTGCACGGGCCTATCGGCCTGCATATCGGCAGCCATACGCCGGCGGAGATTGCCTTGTCGGTGATGTCGGAGGTCGTCGCCATCAAGAACGGCATCGACCTGTTGCAGAAAAAGCCGTCTCAAGTCACTGCGCAGGTGAGCGCTTGAGTCAGTCGCTGTGCGCGGTGGTCCTGGCCGCAGGGCAGGGCAGCCGTTATCGGCAGGCGGCAGGGGTCGAGCAGGACAAGTTGCTGGCTCCATGCCAGGGGCGGGACAGGGTGGTCAGGCCGGTAATCGAACAAGTCTTGAAGAGCTTGCCCGCGCTGTTGGCTCGTAGGGTGTTGGTGACAACACCGGATCGCCGCGAAGTGATTGCCCTGGCTGAAGCCTATGGCTGCCAGGTGGTGCTTCTGGATTCGCCGGGCATGGGCGATAGCCTCGCGGCCGCCGTCGGAGCCTGTACCGATGCCAGTGGCTGGCTGGTGGTGCTGGGGGACATGCCCTTTATCCTGCCGTCGAGTATCGAAAGTGTGGCGCGGGGGTTGGGCGAGCGGATGATCCGGGTTCCGGTTTTCGAGGGGAACTATGGTCACCCTGTGGCTTTTGGCGCGGCCTTTGGGCTGGCGTTGCAGGGCCTGTCCGGGGATCGGGGAGCCAGGCCATTGTTTGCCGCGGGGCAGGTTGTCGAGGTGGAACTGGCGGATGCCGGCGTGTTATCGGATGTGGATGTGCCGCAGGCGTTGGTTTTTACCGGTTGAGATCGCTGTGCCCGCTCTCGCAGCGGACGTGATGATCAAAGAATCGCAGGCATAAAAAAGCCCCGCCTGGGTGACCAGGCGGGGCTTTTTATCGGGCTAGGAATCAGACGAGAGGTTTAGGCTCGTGCTCTTCTTCCAGGGCCTTTGGCTTGTGCTCTACCACTTCTTCGACGGAGCGCGGGGCTTCGTCGGCAGCAGGGGCAGGTTGCTCGATGGCCGGTTCGGCAGCAGGAGCAGCCTCGACCACCTCGGCAACCACCGGCGCAGGCTCGGCAGCCACTACGGCTTCTACCGGAGCTTCAGCGGCGGCAGCGGCAGCCAGTTCGGCTTCCTTCTGCAGACGCTCGGCTTCGCGCTTGCGACGACGCACTTCACGTGGGTCGTTTGGTGCGCGACCGGTGCTGGTCAGGGCGCTGACCGGAGCGGTCTCGACAACCGGCGCAGCCACTTCGGCGGCAGGTGCTTCAACCGGTGCTGCCGGTGCGGCAACCACAGGCTCGGCAACTACAGGCTCAGCAGCCACGACTTCTGCGACTGGCGCAGGCGCTTCGGCAACGATCGCCTCGGCGGCACGCTCGAAGGTACGAGGCGCTTCCTGGGCTGGCTCTGCCGCTGGTGCTTCTGCGACTGGCGCTTCGATCACTGGCTCGGCAACTACTGCGGGTTGTTCTGCAACAACAGCAGGTTGCGCGGTCTGTTCTTCACGCTGTTCTTCACGGGCCTGGGCGACTTCAACAGCCGGTGCTGCTGGAATCTCTACCGCAGTGGTGGCCTCGACGACCGGTGCTTCGACGGTCGGTGCGGCTTCCTGGACGGCAGCGGTGGCACGTTCGGCCTGCTCGTGAGCCTGGGCTTCGGCCGGGGCGCTGATCACGGTGCTGGCAACGGCGGCGGTTACCGCCAGGCCTGCGGCCAGATCGGCGCTGCTTGGCTCTTCGCTGTTCTCTTCCGAACCTTCGATCACATTGCCGTTGGCGTCACGCTGGCGCTCACGACGGTTGCTGCGACGACGCTGGCCACGGGAGCGGCGGCGTGGACGATCGCCTTCGGCGTTCTCCTGGCCGTCTTCCTGCAGTTGCTCTTCGTTCGGCAGCAGCTCTTCTTCAGCGACGGCAGCGGCCTGTTCGGCACGTGGTTGACGCTCTTCACGCGGTGGACGCGGTTGACGCTCTTCGCGTGGCTGGCGAGCCGGACGCTCTTCAGCGGTAGCGGCAGGAGCAGCGTCCAGCGGTTCGCGCAGTTCGCGCACACGCTCTTCACGCTCGCCACGTGGCTTGCGGTCTTCGCGTGGTGGGCGTGGTTGACGCTCTTCCCGTGGCGGACGTGGCGCGCGCTCTTCGCGAGCGGTGGCCTGGACTTCCTCGCGAGCCTCGCGGACTTCACGTGGCTGACGCTCTTCGCGGGCTTCGCGCGGTGCGCGCTCTTCACGAGGGGCGCGTTCTTCGCGTGGCTTGCGTTCTTCGTCGCGGCGACCGTTACGGTTGCGGCTCTGCTGGCGACCGTTGCGGCGTTCTTCGTTGCGCGCAGGACGTTCGGTGGCCGGTTTTTCAACCACGACCGGAGCGGCTGGCTCTTCCTTGGTGGCGAACAGGCTGACCAGGGACTTCACCAGGCCCTTGAACAGGCTTGGCTCGGCAACGGCGGCCGGGGCGGCAACAGGAGCTGCGGCAACTTCGGTTGGAACCGGTGCGTTGGCGCGGGCTGGAGCAGTCTTGACGGCGGCTTCCTGGCGAACCAGGGTGCGGGTCGCGGCGGCTGGCTGGACTTCTTCGGCTTCGGCAGCGGCAGCGGCGATTTCGTAGCTGGACTGGTTGATGCTGGCTTCCGGGCTGTCATCGCGCAGACGCTGGACTTCGAAGTGCGGCGTTTCGAGATGGTCGTTCGGCAGAATGACGATACGAGCACGGGTGCGCAGTTCGATCTTGGTGATCGAATTGCGTTTTTCGTTGAGCAGGAAGGCCGCGACCGGAATCGGCACTTGGGCGCGAACTTCGGCGGTGCGGTCTTTCAGGGCTTCTTCTTCGATCAGGCGCAGGATCGCCAACGACAGCGATTCGACGTCGCGGATGATGCCGGTGCCGTTGCAGCGTGGGCAGACGATGCCGCTGCTTTCGCCGAGGGATGGGCGCAGGCGCTGACGGGACATCTCCAGCAGGCCGAAGCGCGAGATGCGACCGACCTGGACGCGGGCGCGGTCGGCTTCCAGGCATTCGCGGACTTTCTCTTCCACGGCGCGCTGGTTCTTGGCCGGGGTCATGTCGATGAAGTCGATGACGATCAGGCCGCCGATGTCACGCAGGCGCAGCTGGCGAGCGATTTCTTCCGCTGCTTCCAGGTTGGTCTGCAGGGCGGTTTCCTCGATGTCGCTGCCTTTGGTGGCGCGGGCCGAGTTGATGTCGATGGACACCAGGGCTTCGGTCGGATCGATGACGATGGAGCCACCGGAAGGCAGTTCGACGACGCGCTGGAAGGCGGTTTCGATCTGGCTTTCGATCTGGAAACGGTTGAACAGCGGGACGCTGTCTTCGTACAGCTTGATCTTGCTGGCGTACTGCGGCATCACCTGGCGGATGAAGGTCAGGGCTTCGTCCTGGGCTTCAACGCTGTCGATCAGCACTTCGCCGATGTCCTGGCGCAGGTAGTCGCGGATGGCGCGGATGATCACGTTGCTTTCCTGGTAGATCAGGAAAGGCGCTGCGCGGTCCAGCGAGGCTTCTTTGATGGCGGTCCAGAGTTGCAGCAGGTAGTCGAGGTCCCACTGCATTTCTTCGCTGCTGCGGCCCAGGCCGGCAGTGCGCACGATCAGACCCATGTCGGCAGGGGCTACCAGGCCGTTCAGGGCTTCGCGCAGTTCATTGCGCTCTTCGCCTTCGATGCGACGGGAGATGCCGCCGGCACGCGGGTTGTTCGGCATCAGCACCAGGTAACGACCGGCCAGGCTGATGAAGGTGGTCAGGGCTGCGCCCTTGTTGCCACGTTCTTCTTTT